>LNFM01021595.1_pt1 | contig 10648 bp, 10 predicted proteins | sample 596031 | NCBI WGS metagenome assembly LNFM01 (sample SAMN04254537, study PRJNA301005) | activated carbon metagenome | isolation source: dual media filters at the Ann Arbor, Michigan drinking water treatment plant | place: USA: Ann Arbor | reverse complement strand
AAAAGAGTCTTCTCGCACTTGCCGTGCTGAGCGCCGTCGCCGGCGTGGCCAGCGCGCAGTCGAGCGTGACGCTGTACGGTCTGGTCGACATCGGTGTGGGCCGCCTTGATCCGAAGCAGTCGGGCGTGGCCTCCACGACCGGCGTCGTCAGCGGTATCCAGTCGGGCTCGCGCGTCGGTCTGCGTGGCTCGGAAGATCTGGGCGGTGGCGTGAAAGCCATTTTCAACCTCGAGCACGGCTTCAGCGCCGACGACGGCACCCAAGGTCAGGGCCGGATGTGGGGTCGCTGGGCATGGGCCGGCGTTGAAGGCGGCTTCGGTCAGGTTCGCCTGGGTCGTCAGTGGGCCGCCGGCTTCGAACTGTTCGGTGCGGTCGACCCGTGGGGCACGGGCTTCAATGACGCCGGCTCGCAGTCGGTGTTCTCGTCGGCCAACGCCATTCGCGTGAACAACGCCATCGTCTATCGCTCGCCGATCGTCGGCGGCTTTGGCGCAGTGGTCGGCTATTCGACCAACCCGATCGGCCAGGAAGTGCCGGGCGGCTCGGATGCCAACAACCGGACGATCACGGCTGGCCTGCGCTTCGGCGCCGGTCCGTTCCTGGGTGTCGCTACCCTCGAGCGCGTGGCGTTTGCGGGTGCTGACCAGCAGCACATCCAGGTCGGCGCCACGTTCGACGCAAAAGTCGTCAAGGTTCATGCGATGTTCGGTCAGGACAAGGACCAGCGCGTCCTGGGTCCGCGTCTGTTCGGCTTGGCTGGCCTCGGCAACGACGCCACCAACTGGATGGCCGGCGTGACGGTGCCGGTTGGCCCGGCCGCCATCATCGCTTCGTACGCGAACCGCAGCGTCGACACGGTGATCAACACCGGCCCGATCGCTGGCCAGGCAAACGATGGTCGGGTTATCGCCTTCGGCGGCACGTACTCGCTGTCGCGTCGCACGAACACGTATCTGATGTACTCGGATGCGGCGGCGAAAGACGTCGACAACGTCTTTGACCGCAAAGAGCTGATCGTCGGTCTGCGTCACCAGTTCTAAAGCGCGCGAGCGCTGTATCAGCAAAAGACCGCCCTCGGGCGGTCTTTTGCATTCCGGCGCCTCTCGCGGGAGGCGTATCTCGACTCAGCCTGCGAATTCCTGCAGCAGACCGATACGACTGCGGCGGCAATGCACATCAGCATCCTGCCGCGCCTGCGCATACTGGCGGCAGTGCGCATCGAACGCGGCATCCGGCCGGCGGGTGCGCGAAGCGCGATCGGCGAGAACCGGATCCACAAGCAGCGGCAGGTCGGCCGTCCTTGAGTCCCCGGCGGGCAAAAGCTTCAACCGCGCTGCGGCAGCCAACCCGTCGGTGGCCATGCGCCGGTAGGTGGTCCACTTGCCGCCGACCACGCTAATGAGCCCGCGCTCGTCAATTACCGCGTGCTCGCGCGAAATGGCCGAGGTGCGCGGCAGGTGTTGCGGCGAATACAGTGGGCGCAATCCGCAGAACGCCGCGCGCACATCCGCGCGCTTGATCGGATTGACCAGGTAGCCCGCCGCCGTTTCCAGCATGAAGGCGATCTCGCCCTCGCTCGGGCGCGGCTCGAACGAGGCTTCCTCGCGCGGCTGATCGGTGGTGCCGACGATGAGGCTGCCGAGCCAGGGCACGGCAAACAGCACGCGCCCATCAGACGTCTTGGGAATCATCAGCGCAGAGTTGGAAGGCATGAACGACGCATCGACCACGATGTGCGAGCCCTGGCTCAGACGCAACAACGGGGCGGCTTGCGGATTGGCCAGGCGGCGAATGCCGTCGACCCACACACCGGCCGCATTGAACACGCAACGCGTCTGCAGCTCGAAGCTTTCGCCCGTCTCACTGTCCTGCGCGATGACCGCGCGCACACCTTGTTCATCGCTGGTTAGCCCGGTGCAGGCGACGTAGTTGAGCGCCACCGCGCCGAGCGCCACCGCCGTCTGCATCAGCGCGATGCACATCAGCGCATCGTCGAACTGCGCGTCCCAATAGGCGATGCCGCCGCGGAGTCCTTGCGTGCGTACACCGGGCAGTCGGGCGGCCGTCTCGGATGCGGACAACCACTGCGTCGGCCCGATGCCCGCCTGCCCGGCGAGCGCGTCGTACATGCCCAGTCCCACGCGCAGCATCAGCCGGTCGAACTGCGTGTAGCACGGCACCACGAACTCCATGCGCGACACGATGTGCGGTGCGATCTTCAGCAGCGTGGCGCGCTCGGCGAGTGCCTCGCGCACGAGCTTGATGTTCCCCTGCGCCAGATAGCGCACACCGCCATGGACGAGCTTGGTGCTGCGGCTGGAGGTGCCGCGGCCGAAATCGCCCGAATCGATCAGCGCCACGCGCAGCCCGCGCTGAGCGGCGTCGACCGCCAGTCCGAGACCGGTGGCACCGCCGCCGATGATGACCGCGTCCCACGGCGTGCGATCGCGCAACTGCCCGAGCAGCTGGTTGCGATCGATTGGTTTCAATTGCAGAGTCATTCGATCCAGTCCCGTGCGCGCGCGACGGCGCGCTGCCATTGATGCAGACGATCGGCGCGAGCCTGCGGCGCCATCGTCGGTTCGAAGCGACGCTCCACGCGCCACAGCGCCGCCAGTTCTTGCTGATCGCGCCAGAAGCCGACTGCCAGTCCCGCCAGATAGGCCGCGCCCAGCGCCGTCGTTTCAGTCACCGCCGGACGTACCACCGGCACGCCCATGACGTCGGCCTGGAACTGCATCAGCAAATCGTTACGGGCGGCGCCGCCATCGACCCGCAGTTCGCGAATCGGCTGGTTGGCGTCGCGCTGCATCGCGTCCAGCACCTCGGCCGACTGCAGCGCGATCGCCTCCAGCGCGGCGCGCGCCACATGCGCGCGCGTGGTGCCGCGGGTGAGGCCGATCAAAAGCCCGCGCGCGTTCGGGTCCCAGTGCGGTGCGCCAAGACCGGCGAAGGCCGGCACGAAGGTCACGCCGCCGGCGTCGGGCGCCTGCATCGCCAGAGCTTCGACTTCTTCGGACCGCGCGAACATGCCCAGTCCGTCGCGCAGCCACTGCACCACCGCACCGCCGATGAACACACTGCCTTCGAGCGCGTAGCAGCGCGATGCTTCAGCCGCGCCCAGTTGCCAACCCGCGGTGGCAAGCAGGCGGTTGTGCGATGGCTGCGGCACGTTGCCGACGTTGAGCAGCATGAAGCAGCCTGTGCCGTAGGTGTTCTTCGCCATGCCCGGCGTGAAGCAGGCCTGGCCAAAGGTGGCGGCCTGCTGATCGCCCGCGCTGCCGGCGATCGCGATCGGCGCATCGAACAGACCCGGCGCGGTGTCTCCCATCACCGCACTGCACGACACGATGCGTGGCAGCAGCGCCCGCGGGATGTCGAACGTCTGCAGCAGCCCCTCGTCCCACTGCAGCGTGGCGAGGTTGCACAGCAGCGTGCGCGAGGCGTTGCTCATGTCGGTCACGTGCTCGCGACCGCCGGTGAGGTTCCAGATCAGCCAACTGTCCACCGTGCCGAAAGCCAGTTCACCGCGTTGCGCCCGCGCACGCGCGCCGGGCACGTGATCGAGCAGCCACGCGAGTTTGGTGCCCGAAAAGTACGGATCGAGCAACAGGCCGGTGCGGGCGGTGATCTCGGGCTCGATGCCGCTCGCGCGCAGGCTGCTGCATGCGTCCGCCGTGCGCCGGTCCTGCCAGACGATCGCGTTGGACACGGGTCGGCCAGTGGCGCGGTCCCACAGCACCACGGTCTCGCGCTGGTTGGTCACGCCGATGGCGGCGACGTCGCCAGCCTGCGCCCCCGCCAGGGCGAGCACTTCGCGCGCGCACGCCAGTTGCGTCGCCCAGATCTCGTCGGCGTCGTGCTCGACCCAGCCCGGCTGCGGGAAGATCTGGCGGAACTCCTGCTGGCTGCGGGCCACCGGCACGCCGGCTTGGTCGAAGACGATGGCGCGAGAATGAAGCGGCTCATGGTGTCTTGTGTGGCATCGGTGTGGGCTCCGGTGCAGCGGAAACGACCGGCGCCGACTATAGACGCCGCCCGCGGCGGTGCGGCAGACTCGCCGAATACCGCTTGCGCTCGCACAAGCTGCGGGCGCGCAGCAATGACCGACGCAACACCTCGCAGAGGTCGAGCATGCGCTCCAATCGCGGCAGGCTGCCAGCCGCCGCCCTTGCACTTTCCGCGCAAGGCGCAGCCAGTCGAAGAGCATCCTTCACCTTGCCGACCCGTTGGCGGAGCTGACCTTGACTGAGCCGAACCACTACCGCGCACGGGTGCTGCAGGCGATCGTGACTGCGCTCGGCCCGTACGGCGAGGACGCGCGCTTCTTCGCCGCGTTCGAGGGCGGCTCGGCCGCGACCGGACGCCTCGATGCCTACTCGGACATCGACCTGTGCGTGGTCGCCGACGCCTCGCTCAACGACGCCCTGTTCGCTGCGCTGGAAGAGGCACTGCAGGCGATCGGCACGTTCAGCCACGTATGGAACGTGGCTGACGCACCCTGGCCCGGCTTCGCCCAGAAGTTCTACTTCCTTGAGGGCTCACCGCCTTTCTTCGCGGTCGACTGTTCGCTCGTCGTTCCGGATACCGCGCGCATGTTCCTGGAGGTAGAGCGGCACGGCTCGGCGCAGGTGCTGTTCGATCCGAAACAGTGGATCGCGCCGCAGCACATGGACCGCGCGGCGCATGAGGCGCGCCGGCAGCGTCGGCTGACGCAGAACCGCGCCGCATGGCCGGTGTACCGGATGCTGGTCGCGAAGGAACTGGCGCGCGGTCGCCCGCTGGACGCCCTTGGCTTCTACCAGGCGCTGCTGCGCATGCTGATCGAACTGGCTGGCATGCTGCACCGGCCCGACCGGTTCGACTTCGGCTGGCGCTATCTGCATCACGACCTGCCGCCCGACCTGCAGGCCACGCTGACCGATCTTGCCTACGCCGCTGACCACGACGCGCTCGCCGAGCGCTTGCCACGCGCCGATGCGCTGCACCGCGAATTGAGCCGCGCACTCGACTGAACCGAAGGCGGCAACGCTTGCACCGTCATCCGACCGCCATCTGTCCAACGAATAATCCGCTCATCAGCTTCGTTATCCGCGGACTACCCCAGCGCGTCATCGGGATAACGTGATCGGGCGTTGGGGTGTCCATTGAGCGGTGGCGACGGAGATGACCATGTTGATGCGTGTGCGGGAGCGTGGCGATCAGGTGCTGATCGAACTGACCGGCATCGCCGGTCGGCAGCAGTCGGTGCTGCGTGCGCTGAGCCAGTGCCGTGAAGGCAGCGGCCGCGACGCGGCGATCGCGGCGGCCAACGTCTCGGTTCGTTCGAGCACCAACGACATGCGCATCAGCCTGCAGTCGCAGGCCGGCCTGCCGGTGGAGACCACGCGCATCTACCAGTGCCTGCGCGAGGCCTTGTTTGCCGATCCGCGCGACCCCTGCCCGGCGGTGATCGCCGCGCATCCGGCGGTCTGAGGCGCCACCTTGGTCGATCCGGCGGCGGCGCTGATCGCCCGGTTCGGCCTGGCACCGCACCCCGAAGGCGGCTGGTACCGGCGCCTGTATTGCTCCCCCACCGAAGTCGACGGCCCGCTCGGGCGACGGCCTGCGGTCACGACCATCGTCTACCTGTTGCGCACGACTGAAGTGAGCCGCTGGCACCGTGTCGGCGCCGATGAGATCTGGCACTTCTACGAAGGCGCGCCGCTCGCCCTGCTGCGCGCCGACCCCGACCTCCAGCGCATCGAAGAGACGCTGCTCGGCCCTGCGGCCGACGCCTTGCCTGTTGCTGCCGTACCGTTGGGCCACTGGCAGGCCGCGCGCAGCCGAGGCGCCTATTCGCTGGTCGGCTGCACCGTGGCGCCCGGCTTCGACTTCGCCGACTTCACGCTGCTCGCCGATGATCCACTGGCACAGCAGCTGCGCGCACGCCACCCGGCACACGCCGTCCTGCTCTAGCCAACGCTAGAAGCGATAGCCGACGCCGACGCTGAGCACCGGGTACAGCTTGTACTTGTTCACTTCGTCGCGGAAATCGCGCTCCTCGGCGCGGATGTCGGCCTGCAGTTGATCGCACACCAGCGTCGGCACCGCGGCACCGCAGGTGCCGGTCAGCGACGCCGTGGGCTTCATGTAGAACGCGCCGACGTCGGCACTCAGAAACAGTCCGGATGTGCCGGCCGGCTTCGTGCCCCAGCCGAAACCGACGTACGGGCTCGCCTTGTCCCAGCGCACCGCTGCCTGCAGCGTGCCGACGGCAGCGGCCGGATAGCTGATGCCGTTGATCTCGATGGTGCCGCCGTCGCCGCGACCGGTCGCGTCCAGCTTGTTGTCGTTGTAGACAAGGCCGGCGCTCAGGCGAAACGTGCCCGCCAGCGGATGCAGGTCGAACAGCACGGCACCATTGCTGAGCTTGACCTGCCCCTCGTAGCGGATGTTCGATTCCACTTCTTCGCGGTCATACGAGCCGCCCAGCAGGTTGGCTCGCATGCCGAACATCGATCCGAAGCCTGCGCTCAGTTCTGCACCCAAGCCATTGCTGCCCGCGCGCGCGCTCAGGGACTGCGCCTGCACCGCTGCGCCGAACAGCAGCGCGCCCACCACCAGCGCAGCCTGCGCGGCCCCATTCCTTGCTGCTTGCATGTCTGCTCTCCGGTCGTTGCAGCATGGGATCAGGTCGACCCCGGCGCTGCGCGCGGCCGCGAAGGCGGCGCACCGACCACAATAGAAACGCAGACGGCCGCGTGATCGGCCAAGATGCGCTGGAGATCCGCGGCTTCTTGCCCGGCAGCCAGCGGCGAGCGGCCGCGGCGGCGCTCGGTCAGGTGATCGTTGAGCACCTCGACCCGCTCGACATGGCCGATCGCATGCCGGCTCTGCGGCACGAACTCCTCCGATACCAGCACATGGTCGATGCGCTCGGGTTCCCCCGCGTGCAGGATGGTGAACGCCGTATCCCGCCCGCGGCCGGGCGCCGGCCGCTGCTCGACGTCGAGCGCGTTGAACAGCATCGAGTCGCGCTGCACATGGTCCTCGCGCTTCCACGAGGTGTCGGCAATGATCTGCGTCGTCACCGCGCCGGGCTCGTCGTTGAAGTCGCCCGCCACCACCAGCGGGGTCCGGTTGTGCCGCGTCGCCTCCACCACCAGGCGGCGCACCGCGGCGGCCTCGGCGCCGCGCATGATGAGCGATCGCAGTTGCGCGCGCGCCTCGGCGGCCGGATCGTCGCGGTCCTCGCCGTCGGCAAAGTCGGGGCGGCGCGACTTCAGATGCAGGTTGAGCAGCGTCAGCGCTTCGGGGCCGCCTGCGCCGACCACGTTCGCCGGCAGCGGCACGCGCGCTATCAGCAGCGGGCGCGAGAAGTGCGTGTGCGCGGCTTTGTCCGGCACGGCGACGGCACAGCCGGCGGGCAGCTCGGCGATCGTCGTCAGTTGCGGCTGCCAGCGGGTGCGCCACAGCAGGCCCAGCCGCGGCCGCGTGTTCTGCTCATCGGCCAGCGGTGCGGCGAACGCCCACGCGCGGCCCTGCCCCTGCGTCTGTCGCACCACGTCCGACAGCGCCTGGGCGTGGAACACCTCCTGCACCAGCACGAAGTCCGCCGCCAGCCGGTCCACCATCGTCGCCAGCCATTGCGTCTTGGCGAGGTAGTCGTCGGCGGTGTACGGCGGCCAGCCCTCGTAGATACGTCGACCGGGCAGCGCGAGATTGAGCGTGTTCAGCGTGGCAATGCGCAGCGTGTTCATCGGGCGGACCGTAACAGGACGAAGGCTGGAGACAGGGAGAAGACACGATACGGGGCACGGCCGGCGGGCTGCATGGCGCGTCGACGGCATGACGACCGCCGCCCACTCCACTGGTGGGCGGCAGCGAGGACCTGCTTCCTTCGAAGCCGACCGCGAGAACCGACCGCGGACGACTGGGATCGATCAGTTCAGATCACCACGGCCCCCGAGGCAACGGGGTGGAGACCTACTGCGGCCGCTGCAGCGCCAGGCGCACGGCCAGCGCGATGAACAGGCCGCCCAGCGCGCGATCGAGCCAGCGCTGGGCACGGCCGATGCGCAACAGTTGCGCGCCGGCCCGCCCGGCGAGCCAGGCCACGGGCACGATGACGAACAGACTGTTGACGGCAAAGATCACGCCCAACACGCCCAGCGCGAGCCCTTTGTTGGCAGCATCGGGCGCCACGAACTGCGGCAGCAGCGCGAGAAAGAACAGCGCCACCTTCGGGTTGAGGACATTGGTGACGAAGCCTTGCCAGAACGTCGCGCCCGCCGCAGCCGCCGACGGCGGCGTCGCGTCCGGCGCAGCGGCCGCGCTGCGCAGCAGGCGCAGGCCCAGAGCCAGCAGGTAGGCGGCGCCGGCCCACTTGATGAGGTCGAACGCCAGGGTGGAGGCAGCAATAAGAGCCGCCACGCCGAGGGCCACCGCCGCAGTGTGCACCAGGCAGCCGGCGGCGATGCCGAGCGCCGCCGCCACCCCGGCGCGCACGCCATGCGCAGCAGCCCGGCCGATCACGAACAGCAGGTCAGGCCCCGGCGTGATGTTCAGCAACAGCCCGGCAGCGATGAACAGCGGCAGGCTGGTGATGCCGAGCGCGGAGGTCAGATCGACCATGCGGGCGTGGACGCAGCGGAGGTCACGGCGTGCACGTCGGCGTCAGTCAAGGGCAGCACGCACGGATCGGCCGGCTCGTCCTTCGCAACCTGCTGTTGCGGGCGGCACCCACCTAGGGCACGTGCCGACGCTCTTCCATCAGCGCCAGGAGGTTGTTGTCGGGATCGCGAAAGAACGCCATCCACAGCGCGTGGTCCGGCATCCGCGCCACCACGTGCGGCTCCTGCTCGAAGTACACGCCGTTCGCCTTGAGCAGCGCCACCGCCGGCTCGATCGCCGCCGTGCGCAGGTAGATGCAGAACGATGCGTGGCCGGGGCCGCGCGGCTCGTGCCCGCCTTCGAGCATCAGGCGCACGCCGCAGCAGTCGAAGAACATCTGCTCGCCGAAGCGGAACAGCATCGGCAGGCCGAGCGTGTCGCGATAGAAGCGCTCGGCACGGTCGGCATCGGACACATGCAGCGCGATCTGGCCGATCGCACCGAGTCCGCAACTGGAGGCGCTGCTCGTCATCGCCGGTTCACTCCTCGTCTGCGTCCTCGACGAAGCGCGGCTTGCGCACGAAGCCGCGCGCCTCGTCGGTACCCTGGTAGCCGGCGCGCGGACGCGGTGCCGGCCGATCGGTGCGCGGCGGCCCTTCGACCACCTGCATCATCTGCAGGATCAGGCGCAGCGCCTTGTTGACCGAGGCATCGCCGCGGAACACGCGCGCGACGTCCGGATCGAGCGTGACGGTGAAGCCGCGCGCCGCCGTTCGTTCGCCGCCAGCGGTGTCATCGCCGCGCGGCGGGCGCTGCGCGCGCTCGTACGGATCACCGTAGGCGCTGCGCGACCGCGGCGCGTCACCCGCGGCGTCGCGGCTGTAGCTGCGGCGCGGCGGCGCATCGCTGCCTGCCGAGCGCGGCGCATAGGCGCGCTTGGGGGCGTCACTGTCGCGCGGTGCATAGGCGCGCTTCGGCGCATCGCCAGTGCGGGGGGCGTAGGCCCGCTTGGGTGCATCCGCGTCACGCGGGGCATAGGCGCGCTTGGGTGCATCACCGGTGCGGGGCGCATAGGCGCGCTTCGGGGCGTCACCGGTACGAGGGGCATAGGCGCGCTTGGGCGCACCGCTGCCAGGCGACTTGCGTGCCGGTGCCCCGGCCTTGGAGAACTTCTTCATGGGAACTCGCTCGCCGCTGTTGGGCGTCAGGAAAACGGAATCCGCGCGCACGGCGGCGGCGGTCGTCGGGGGCGAACTGTAGCGCCAAGCGGCCGCCCCATGAAAAACGCCGTCCGAGGACGGCGTTTCCCGACGGACCGCAACGCCGGAGCTACGCGGCCTTCTTCTCGTCGCGCAGCTCGCGCCGCAGGATCTTGCCGACGTTGGTCTTGGGCAGGTCGGAGCGGAACTCCACGTACTTCGGCTTCTTGTAGCCGGTCAGCTGCTCCTTGCAGAACTCCATGATGTCGCGCTCGGTGAGCGCCGGGTCTTTCTTCACCACGAAGAGCTTGACCGCCTCGCCAGCGTAGTCGTCGGGCACGCCCACCGCGGCGCACTCGAGCACGCCCGGGTGGCCGGCGACCACGCCCTCGATCTCGTTCGGGTACACGTTGAAGCCCGAGACCAGGATCATGTCCTTCTTGCGGTCGACGATCTTGGTAAAGCCGCTCTCGTCCATGATGCCGATGTCGCCGGAGCGGAAGAATCCGTCGGGCGTCATCACCTTGGCGGTCTCGTCATCGCGCTGCCAGTAGCCGGCCATCACCTGCGGGCCGCGGATCGCGATCTCGCCGGTGGAACCGAGCGGCAGGTGCTTGCCGTCGTCGTCCAGGATCGCAATATCGGTGGAAGGCACCGGCAGGCCGATGGTGCCGGTGAACTTGTCGGTATCGGTGCGGTTGGCAGTCGCCACCGGTGACGTCTCGGACAGGCCATAGCCTTCGCAGATCGGGCAGCCGGTCGCCTCAAGCCAGCGCTTGGCGACCGCCTCCTGCACCGCCATGCCGCCGCCGGCGGAAAGAATCAGGCGCGAGAAGTCGAGCTTGCGGAAGTCT
>LNFM01013155.1_pt1 | contig 10648 bp, 10 predicted proteins | sample 596031 | NCBI WGS metagenome assembly LNFM01 (sample SAMN04254537, study PRJNA301005) | activated carbon metagenome | isolation source: dual media filters at the Ann Arbor, Michigan drinking water treatment plant | place: USA: Ann Arbor | reverse complement strand
TATGACCTGAGCTTCATCCGGCAAGCCGGATCCGTTCATTCTGGTCTGTGGACGCAGGCTATTTCCAGAATTCGTAACCGAAGGTCAGCAGTACTCCGGCGGTCCCGAGCGTAACCAGTTGCACGTTGGCGCGGCCATGCTGGTATCCGACTGCCGGCAGTATGGCGAGTCCCAGTCCGTTGTAGTTCAGCGGGACCTTGTCTTCATACTCGTCCTTGTACCCATATAGCGGTCCGCCGGTGAGTTTCAGGTACAAGCCCTCGTCGGTCGGACGCAGAAACCAGCGCCTGCCGAGATAGACATAAATACAGGGTTGATAGAACGAGTTCTCGAAGTAGCTCACTCCAGCTTCCCAACGCGATGCGGATTCCCATTCGGCACCAACCAGAAGGGGTACGTTGTTGTGGTGGGGTTCATCGTTGCGGTGGTACACGTAGGGGCCGGCCTGGAGCATGATGCTGTCGCCCTCCGCGAACACGCCGGCACCTGCGTTCGATGTGCAGGCAAGCAAGGCGAGCGTAGCGATGCCGGCCAGTTTGCAGTCGGCGAGCCGGTGTGCGGAGTATCGGACGGGTTCAGGCAAGGCATTCCTTCGGCGCCTACCGGAAGGTGCGCGTTTCAGTGCAAGCATATGGCCGCCTGCGGATTAGATCATTGAGAAGGCTATCGGTGGGGGGCGGGCGCTTCAGTGCGCTGGAACACATACCGGCCCGGCAAGCTGTTGCAGGCTGCGTTGACTGCAGCATACAGCTCCCATCCTGGTGATCTGCCCACTTCTGGCGCAATGCGTGTTCAGGGTGCTCGGCATCCCGGTTGCGATCTACGCTCTCCAAGCCGCCTTCGACGGGAAACTCTTCGGGCTAGGCCTGCGGCTGGGCGTGGCGCCGACGACGGGGTTCTGAGCGGATCGCGAGATCGCGTCCCGGGTTCATCCTGCGACCGGGGCCGGGTTCTCCTTCCAGCCGTCCACGACCACGCGGTTACGCCCGCTTTCCTTGGCGTGGTAGAGCGCATCGTCGGCCGCGAGCAGCAGCGCGTCGGCGGTGAGCCCTTCCGACGAGGTCGCAATGCCGCCGCTGATGGTCAGTTTGATCGGCCGTCCGTTCGCCACGTAGGGCTGCTCATGGACCGCTCGCCGCGCCCGGTCGGCCATGACGAACGCGCCGGCCTTGTCGGTGCCGGGCATCACCAGCAGGAACTCCTCGCCGCCATAGCGGCCGAGGGTGTCGTAGCTACGGATGACTCCGGAGATCGCTTTGGTCATCTGTTTCAGGACTTCGTCGCCGACCGGATGTCCCCAGGTATCGTTGACCTGCTTGAAATGGTCGGCGTCGAAAATGGCGATAGAGCAGCTGGTGCCATTGCGCTCTGACCTCGCCAGTTCACGCTGGAACTGGGCAATGACGGCGCGCCGGCTGCTGGTGCCGGTCAGCTCGTCGTGCATCGCCTGAGCTTCGATCTCTTCGTAGAGGCGCGAGATCTCCAGCCACAACACGCTCATCGACAGCACCACGATCATCAGGAGCCGGGCGAACACCACATCAGGTGGCCCGTACACCAGAATCGGATCCTGTGCGTCGGGGAAGCCCGCACGCAAGGGGATTTCGGCGAGCGGGGAGACGGCTACCAGCACAAGCAGCACGGCGACCACCACCGCGGGCGCGCGGTAGCGGTGGCGGCGCGCATGGGCCCACAGGTCCCAGGCGGCGCGGGCGGTAATCACGCTGATCGAGACCGAGGTGGTGTCGAGCCTGCCGTGGATACTCGGAATCACAAAGGTGAAAAAGATCCAGCCACAGGTCGCACCCAATAGGATGATGATGTTGAAACGCGTGCGACCGCTGCTGTTGCCGGCGATGCGCAGCAGCGCGCGGTACATGAGCAGTACCGAGGCCACGCACAGGACCCAGCCACCATATGCCAGCCCGAGATCCGTCATGTAGGGATGCAGGTAGAGCAGCAGGTATCCGGCGCCCAGGCCGACCATGCCCGCGCCCCAGGAACGCATGCCGCGGGTGCCCTGCTGCAGGCGGGAGAAGATCAGGGCCGAAGCGCCCAGGCTCAGGCACACCGCAATTGTCAGTATCACCAGCGTTGAGATGTCGAGCGTCATCGTTGGCGTTCCCCCCCGGATTCGGTGCCATTGCACCGCGGACACGGCCGGCTGGCACTTCGTTGGTGCCAGATTCTACGCCGTGAGGCCGGGCGCGGTGTATCCGGTCGGGACGGCCCCGTGTTGCAGGGGCAGCACGCTGGCACCGGCAGTCATCGTGGAGAAGTCCTGCTGGCTCCGACAAATGCCATGTGGCATCATGGGTTTGTCTTACGGAGACGAACATGACCACAGAACAGAAACCAGAAGACATCCAGATGTTGCGTGCAGAGATCGAAATGCTGATGAGCGAGCGCCAGAGCCTGCTGCGCGCCACCGGCGCGGCGGCGGTGTTCGTTGCCAACCTCGACAGCGAATCCCTGCCGGAGAGCACTTACGCGGTGGCCGACATCCTGGCACACACGCTCAACGAACTGCCCGAAGACACGCTGCGCGATGCGCTGGAACTGATCCGGCCGACGGTGGATGCCGCCAAGAGCGAAGAAGTAAAAGAGGCCTGAGTCCCTGCGACCAGCGGGTCGCGCCGATGCCGCAATCCCCTCCGGGCGCCAAACCCAGAACCGGCCTCATCCTCACCGGCGGCGGCGCTCGCGCCGCCTATCAGGTCGGTTTCCTGCGCGCGGTTTCGCATATGCTGCCGCGGGGCCTGGCGAGCCCGTTCCAGATCCTCTGCGGCACCTCGGCCGGTGCGGTCAACGCCACGGTGCTGGCGGCCGGCGCCACGGATTTCAATCGTGCGGTGCGGCAGCTGCTGCTGGTGTGGAAGTACCTGCACGTGGATCAGATCTACCGCTCCGACGTGCCCGGGGTGATCGGCACCGGCGTACGCTGGCTCGCCGCCATGCTGCTCGGCGGCCTGGGCCGCAACAACCCGACTTCGCTGTTCGATAATTCGCCGCTGGCGCAACTGTTGCGCCAGCGCCTGGATTTTTCCGGCATCCGCCGCAGCATCGATGCCGGCGCGCTGCATGCGCTGTCGATCACCGCATCGGGCTACAGTTCGGGCCAATCGGTGACTTTCTTCCAGGGCGTGCCGGGGCTCGCCGGCTGGCAGCGGGCGCGGCGCATCGGCGTGCCCGACACCATCGACATCGAGCACCTGATGGCCTCAAGCGCGCTGCCTTTCATCTTTCCGGCGGTGCCGCTGCGCCGCGAGTTCTTCGGCGACGGCAGCATGCGCCAGATTGCACCGATCAGCCCGGCGCTGCACCTGGGCGCGGATCGGGTGATGGTGATCGGCGTCGGCCGCCAGTATCAGCGCCCGCCGGAGCGGGTCAAGAGCAGCGGCTATCCGTCGCTGGCTCAGATCGCAGGGCACGCGCTCAACAGCATTTTCCTGGACAGCCTGGAAGTGGACATCGAGCGGCTGCAGCGGATCAACCGCACGGTGCGGGCGATTCCGCCGGAAGAGCGAACGCGCAATGACGTCCAGTTGCGCGAGGTGGAGGTGCTGGTGGTGGCACCGAGCGAGGACATCGACACCATCGCGGCGAAGCATGTGCACGAGCTGCCGCGCGCAATCCGCTTCCTGCTGCGCGGCGTCGGCGCCACCCGCAGCGGCGGCGCCACGCTCACCAGTTACCTGCTGTTCGAGCCGCAATACTGCCGCGCCCTGATCGCGCTGGGTTATCGCGACACCATGGCCCGGCGCGAGGAGATTCTGCGTTTCCTCGACCCCTCCATCTACGGGCATCCCGCACCGGCGCAGCCGCTTTCGTAGTTGCACCAGCCCGGTGCACACGATCGGAACGCGCCGGTCCTCCAGCGGAAATCCACGGAATCGACGTCGTTCCGGCGAGCGCATGATTCTTGCTCAACGCATTTGCACTTGAGTCCGGCACGAAAATTTGACATCGTGGCCGGGCTTTCACGGGCCGGACAAGCAACCGGCGTCATCCCGGATTCAATCGACGAGGGCAGGAAGAATGGAACTGGCACCCAGGGAGAAGGACAAGCTGCTGATCTTCACGGCGGCGCTGCTGGCGGAACGGCGCAAGGCGCGTGGCCTGAAACTCAATTATCCGGAGGCAGTGGCGTTCATCACCGCCGGCGTGCTCGAGGGCGCGCGCGATGGCAGGAGCGTGGCCGACCTGATGAGCTACGGGCGGACGCTGCTTGGTCGTGACGAAGTGATGGAAGGCGTGCCGGAAATGATCCCGGACATCCAGGTCGAGGCCACGTTCCCGGACGGCAGCAAGCTGGTCACCGTCCACAATCCGATAGCTTGAGCGAGATGCGGGAGACAGAGGCGATGATTCCAGGAGAGGTCAAGACGCTGCCCGGTGAGATCGAACTCAATGCCGGACGCAAGACCGTGACGGTGACGGTGGTTAACGGCGGAGACCGGCCAGTGCAGGTTGGATCGCACTATCACTTTTTTGAAACCAACGAAGCGCTGCAGTTCGAGCGCAAGGCCGCTTACGGCTTTCGGCTCAACATTCCGGCGGGCACCGCGGTGCGCTTCGAGCCGGGCGAAAGCCGCAAGGTCGAGCTGGTTGCGCTGGCCGGGGGGCGCACGGTCTACGGCTTCCAGGGCAAGGTGATGGGGGCGCTGAAATGACACTCAAACTGAATCGTGGCGCCTATGCCGACATGTTCGGCCCCACGGTCGGCGACCGGGTGCGTCTGGCCGACACCGACCTGTGGATCGAGGTCGAGCAGGATTTCACCGTCTACGGCGAAGAAGTGAAATTCGGCGGCGGCAAGGTGATCCGCGACGGCATGGGGCAGAGCCAGCGCCCGCATGCGGAAGTCGCCGACACCGTGATCACGAATGCGCTGATCGTCGACTATCGCGGCATCATCAAGGCCGACATCGGCATCAAGAATGGCAGGATCGCCGGCATCGGCAAGGCCGGCAACCCGGATATCCAACCGGGTGTGACCATTGTGATCGGCGCGTCCACCGAGATCATTGCCGGCGAGGGCATGATCACCACCGCCGGCGGGATCGACGCGCATATCCATTTCATCTGCCCGCAGCAGATCGAAGAGGCGCTGATGTCCGGCATCACCACCATGCTCGGCGGCGGCACCGGGCCGGCCACCGGAACCAATGCGACGACTTGTACGCCGGGGCCCTGGCATATCGCCCGGATGCTGCAGGCAGCGGAAGCGTTTCCGATGAACCTGGGGTTCCTGGGCAAGGGCAACAGCAGCCTCAAGCATCCGCTGATCGAGCAGGTGGCGGCGGGTGCGATGGGCCTGAAGCTGCACGAGGACTGGGGCACCACGCCGGCGGCGATCGACAACTGCCTGGCGGTGGCGGAGGACACCGACGTGCAGGTGGCGATCCACACCGACACGCTCAACGAATCCGGATTCGTCGATGCCACCATCGCGGCATTCAAGGGCAGGGCGATCCACACCTATCACTCGGAGGGCGCCGGGGGCGGCCACGCCCCGGACATTATCAGGGTCTGCGGCGAAGCCAACGTGCTGCCGTCCTCGACCAACCCGACCCGGCCGTTCACGGTGAACACGCTGGACGAGCACCTCGACATGCTGATGGTCTGCCACCACCTCGATCCCGCCATTCCGGAAGACGTGGCCTTTGCCGAATCGCGCATCCGCAGGGAAACCATCGCCGCCGAGGACATCCTTCACGACCTTGGCGCCATCAGCATGATGGCTTCGGATTCGCAGGCCATGGGCAGGGTCGGCGAAGTGGTGATGCGCACCTGGCAGACCGCGCACAAGATGCGGGTGCAGCGCGGCCCGCTGGCGCAGGACCAGTCCGGGGCCGACAACTTTCGGGTGAAGCGCTACATCGCCAAGTACACCATCAATCCGGCAATTACCCACGGCATCGCCCACGAAGTGGGCTCGCTCGAGGTCGGCAAGCTCGCCGACATCGTGCTGTGGCGGCCGGCGTTCTTCGGGGTCAAGCCCAGCCTGATCCTGAAGGGCGGCATGATTGCCGCGGCGGCGATGGGCGATCCGAACGCGTCGATCCCGACGCCGCAGCCGGTGCATTACCGGCCGATGTTCGGTTCCTTCGGGCCGGCCTGCCAGGCCACCTCGGTGACTTTCGTTTCCGGGCTCGCCATCGAAAACGGCATCGGACCGTCACTGGGATTGCGCAAGCCGCTGGTGGCCGTACGTGGAACCCGTACTGTCAGCAAGAAGGACCTGCCGTTGAACGACTATCTGCCGAAGATCGAGGTGAACCCTGAGACCTATGAAGTACGCGCCGATGGCGTGCACCTGACCTGCGAACCGGCCGAATCGCTGCCGATGGCGCAGCGCTACTTCCTGTTCTGACCGTAGTCCGCAGGGACTGTGGCGTCCTCCGGTTTTCGGCCGGAGTGGCGTGGGTCAGGACTTCAGCTCGAGGCCGAGGATTTCGTTGGCGTTGATGAGCGCATCCGCAATTTCCTCGGCGGTGACGCGCTTGGTCATGGCCTGGTCGCGGATGATCTTGTAGGCGTCTTCCTCGCAGACCCCGCGGGTGCTCATCAGGATCGCCTTCGCCTTGTTGACCTTGCGCAGTCCGGACAGCCGCTGTTCGAGCCGGGTGACGTATTTCTCCCGATCCCTGACTTTCTCTGCCTGATTGACCGCGACGACGATCGACGTCAGCAGACCGAAGGACCTCACCGGTGAGGCGATCACGCCGTAGGCATTGAGCTGGAGCACGGCCTCGACGATCAACGGATTCTCGTAGTTCACCACCGGAATGACCGGCGGCGAACTGTCGCGCCGCAGCCAGGGCAAATCCATGGAAAGGGTTTCCGGCCGCATCGCCAGAATGATCAGGTTGGCACCGGGAGGAAGCTTTTCCAGCGGCGGCCAGAATGCCTGCGCCTGGCAGCCGATGCGCTGAAGCTGTCCGAGCAATTCCTGGCCGTCCTGGTCATCCGGGTGAAAAACCGAAATGCGCAGGGAGCGCAGTTCCCTGAGCAGTCGCGACGTTCCTTCGCTTTTCCTCATCGGATGACCTCCCGTTACACTGTCAACGAGCCTGCACTTGCATCTTGGTGGACCAGTCCTGAAGCGTGTGCGATATGAGATACGGATCGGGACGGACCCAGTGCTCCGCTTTCTGAAGGATATCGAACTGGCCGGCGGCGTTTACCCGGCCGATCCTTGGCCGCAGGTAAGCGTGGTGATTGTGTTCGTCAATGCGCACCCGGCCCTGGGGCGCGGCGAACTCGGAGCCCGGAAGCACGCGCAGCAGGTCCACGACGTTGTCGCCATTCACGCGGCGCATGGCATCGGCCAGAAGATGGGTCTGGAAGTAGGCCGCCTCCCAGCACATGTTGGTCACCTCATCTTCTCCAAACCGGCTCCTGAACTTGGCGACGCAGGCCCGGTTGTGCTCGGTGTCGACCGACTGGAAGTAGGGCGCGGAGGTGATGTGGCCTTCCGCGATGGCGACGCCCATTTGCCGCACTTCCGCTTCGCAGGTGGTGAGGCTCGCGATCGGCATCCGTGCCGGGTCCAGCTTGACCTGGGCGTAGGCGCGGTGCAGCAACGCTGTGCCGTAACCCACGACCGTGGAAAAAATGAAGTCGGGGTTCGTCGCCTTGATCTTTTTGGCAACGGTTACGTAGGACTCCCACGAAGCATCGAGGGGAAGGTAAACCTCGGCCACCTTCTCGCCGCCGCGTTCGGCGATCAGGTCGCTCATGATGCGGTTGGATTCGTAGGGATAGACGTAATCCGAACCGATCATGAATACCCGCGATCCGTGTTCCCGCAGCATGAACTCTGCGAGCGGTACACTGTTCTGGTTCGGGGCCGCGCCGGTATAGATGACATTGCGCGAGTACTCGAAGCCTTCGTACAGCGTCGGGTACATCAGCAGCGCATTCCAGCGTTCCACAACCGGAATCACGGCCTTGCGCGTGCTTGACATGTAACAACCGAGAATGACCTGGACCCGCTCTTCGGTGATAAGTTGCTTTGCCTGGGCCGCATACAGTGCAGGGCGCGACTGCGGGTCGCAGAAGATAAGCTGTAACTCGCGACCGTTGATCCCGCCGGCTTCGTTGATTTCCTGTACGGCCAGTTGCGTCCCCAAGCATTCGGTGCGCTCGATGACAGAAGTAACTCCCGTTTCGGAGAAAAGAACGCCAACGCGAATCGGCTGGGTTGATGTTATTCGCATTTGTATTGTGGTTATTGCAACAAGTTGTCCTGAGGGATCTGCCACAGCCGGGAGTGAGAGATTCCCGGGTCGACCATTCCGTTGGCGTCAATTCTGCCTGACCTTGGCGCGAAGTCTAGGGGCTTGTGACGTCGCGGTGCATTTTGCAAATTCTTGTATCTTGGAAGCGATTCCTGCTTGAAACTAGATGTGGCAAGGATTATAAATAGCCCTGCGTCAGGATCTGCGGCATCGTGTAAGTGCTTGCTTGTGGTGCACGCTTCACCGATAGTTGCACGATTGCAGTGCGGGATGCCAGGCGTGTTGCGTTGCGAGAATTTCCGCCGCGGAGCGCTGGAAATATGCCATTTCGCTTTTTGCGTGCACAAGAAAGACATTTATAAGTAAGTAGTTCTGCCGCAGATCGCATGTTGCTTCTTGGTTAAGGTGCGCTGAATGCGGAGCAGCCGGCCAGGATGGCCCGTCTTTTGCAATGGAGTCTGGAAGTCAACGGTTGCGTCCATAGGCGCCTCCGTGGGTACGGGGACATAATTTTCGGCTAAGACAACGGCGTCTTGGTCGAGGAAGGCAGAGAAGCCCACTGATCGGATATTCCGGTCGGTGGGCTTTTTTTTGGTCGCCGCGATGTGCGGCGCATATTTCCGACGGGAGAGGAACCACGATGAGCAAGTTCGACAGGCGGGACTTTTTAAAGGCCGGCGCCGCCACGGCTGCAGCGGGTATTCTGCCGGCGCCATTCATCTGGCCCAAAGGTGCGCAGGCGGCGGATACGATCAAGGTCGGCATACTGCATTCGCTGAGCGGCACGATTGCTATAGCGGAAGCGGCCATTGTCGATGCGGAAAGGATGGCGATCGACGAGATCAACGCCGCCGGCGGTGTCTTGGGCAGAAAGATCGAACCCATTCTCGAAGATGGTGCCAGCGACTGGCCGACTTTTGCCGAGAAAGCGCGCAAGTTGATTCAGAGAGACAAGGTGGCGACGGTGTTCGGTTGCTACACGTCGGCTTCACGCAAGGCGGTGCTGCCGGTGTTTGAGCAGAACAACGGGTTGCTTTACTACCCCACGTACTACGAGGGCCAGGAGCAGTCGAAGAACGTAATCTATACCGCCCAGGAAGCAACGCAGTCTGTAATTGCTGCGATTGAGTGGCTGGCAAAGAACAAGGGAAAGACCTTCTTCCTGGTTGGATCCGATTACATCTACCCGCGTACCTGCAACAAAATTGCCAAGCCTACGATTGCGCGCGTCGGCGGAAAGACGCTCGGTGAAGAGTATGCGCCGCTCGGCCATACCGAGTTTTCCTCGATCATCAACAAGATCAAGGCTGCCAAGCCGGACTGCATCTACAGCACCGTGGTAGGCGGCAGCAACGTGGCATTCTTCAAGCAGCTGAAGGCCGCGGGTCTTTCGGGCGATAAGCAAACCCTGCTATCGACTGTCGTATCGGAGAATGAGATCGACGGCATCGGACGGGAGAATGCGGTGGGCTATTACGCCTGCATGGGTTATTTTCAGAGCCAGAAAAACCCGGCCAATGAAAAGTTCGTCAAGGCGATCAAGGCAAAGTATGGCCAGAATCGAGTCGTGGGCGATCCCATGGAGTGCGGCTACACCGGCGTGTACTTCTGGAAGCTTGCGGTAGAGAAGGCCAAGAGCTTTGACGTGCAGAAGGTGGTTGCAGCATCCTCAGATCTGCCGTTCGCGGCTCCGGAGGGAAATATCAGGCTGCACAAGTCAAACCACCATACGTGGAAGCATGCACGTATTGGGCGCGCGCGCGCGGACGGACAGTTCGACATCGTGTATGAGTCGGAGTTGATTGAGCCGAATCCCTTTCCGAAGTTGTAACCGGCACGGTCGGCGGAAACGCCGACATCGTGCTGTTCCCGGCGGCAGCGGGGTGATCGCTTCAACCCCGATTGCCCCGGGAACAATTTGGCGCGCGTCCTGATTTTCACACAGCGGATTTGAGAATCTTATGAGCCTAGACATCGTCGCGATGCAGGTTTTCAGCGGGATCAGTCTGTTCACGATTCTGTTGCTGATGGCCCTGGGCCTGGCCATCATCTTTGGATTGATGGCCGTAGTCAACATGGCACATGGCGAGTTGATGGCCTTAGGTGCCTACGTGACTTTTCTGACGGCCTGGGTTTTCGAGAAGTATGCGCCGTCGTTCATGGGGATATACCTCTTCTTCGCCATAGCATTCTCGTTTCTTGTCACATTTGCATTTGGCTGGATTCTGGAGCGGGGATTCATCCGGTTCCTCTATAACCGTCCGCTGGACACCATGCTGGCCACCTGGGGGCTGAGTCTCGTCCTGCAGCAGACCTACCGTTCTGTATTTGGCGCGCAGGAGGTGAGCGTGCCGATGACCAGTTGGCTGGAAGGGGCATGGGAGCCCGTTACGGGGATCCAG
>LNFM01013154.1_pt1 | contig 10649 bp, 7 predicted proteins | sample 596031 | NCBI WGS metagenome assembly LNFM01 (sample SAMN04254537, study PRJNA301005) | activated carbon metagenome | isolation source: dual media filters at the Ann Arbor, Michigan drinking water treatment plant | place: USA: Ann Arbor | reverse complement strand
TCTCGACGCGGCGGTTCTGCGGCTCGCGCACGCCATCGGCGGTCGGGACCAGCGGGCGGCTCTCGCCGAAGGCCTGGATGGCCATCGCGGCGCGGGCCACGCCACGGCGCTCGAGCTCGGCGGCCACGGCGGCAGCGCGGCGCTCGGACAGGCGCTGGTTGTACTGCGGCGTGCCGGAACGGTCGGCGTGGCCGGAGACCTCGATGCGGGTGGTGCCGACGCTCTGGCTGTTCGTCGCGGCTTCACCGATGATCTGGCGGGCACGGTCCGTCAGGTCAGCGCGGTCGAAGTCGAAGAACACCAGGTAGGTGCGGGCGATCGCCGGGGCAGCGGCCGGGGCCGGAGCCGGGGCCACGACCGGCGGCGGCGGCGTCACGCCGAAGGCGTAGCGCAGGCCGATCATCAGGCTGTGGTTGTAGTTGTCCACATCCGCAGAGCCGCGCGCCGTGGTGGCGGCGGTGGCGCGAACATCGAGGTTCGGCTGCAGTGTGCCCATGAAGCGGTATTCGGTGGTGATGGCCAGGCCCGGCACCGAGGCGATCGGGAAGGCGGCGCCGATGATCGCCTGGTAGGCGAACTGCGCGTCGTCGCTGTCGATCGTCACGGAGTTGCCGTTCGCGCCGCGGATGCGGACGCTGTCGTACTCGTGCCACTGGTAGCCGGCGCCGACGCCGATATACGGGGTCACGAAGCTTCCCGGGCCGAGGTCGAAGTCATACAGGGCGTTGGCCATCACGCCGTAGGAGCGGGCCTTGCCATCGGCGCGGACCGGGCGCGGGACATTGGTGAAGCCACCGATGCTGTCGACTTCGTTCTCACGGTAGGAGACTTCGAGCTCGACGCGCACGCCGTTGCCGTAGCCATAGCCGAGGCTCAGGGCGCCGACATAGCCGTAGTTGAATTCAACAGTGCCGCTGCGCTGGGCATTGGTCAGGCCGGAAGCGGCCGGGCCGGACAGGCTCACATCGCTTTCCTGCAGCAGGTTCACGCCGGCGCCGGCGCCGACATAGAGGCCGCTGATCGGCTGCGCCTGCGCAGCGAGAGGCACGGCCAGGAAGGTTGCGGCCAGGAGGGCGTTCCGAACTCGCATCATATCAGCTCCTTGATCCCCCGATATCCGGGGTTTGGCGCGCCGGCAAAAAAACCGAACGCCCATTTCGAAGGCCGGTGTACCCCGCAACCGCAGCGCGAGCGAGTGCATGTTTACTCTGCCGCGCAGCCGGCCAGGCCCTGTTGCCAAGAAGCAACACTTGTTACCGGCGAACCGGTTCCCGGCCACCCATGTTACAGTGCGCGCCGCATGATCCACCCCGAACCCCCCGCTTCCCGACCCGCCGGCCCGCCCTCCCCCGGCCTGCCCGGCGCCGCCCCCACCCTGACCGAGGAGGCCTATGCCCGGCTGGAGGAGATGATCGTCACCCTCGACCTTGCCCCCGGCAGCGTGGTGTCGGAGGCGATTCTCGGCCGGATCCTCGGCATCGGCACCACCCCGGTGCGGGAGGCGCTGCAACGCCTGGCGCGGGAACACCTGGTCCAGATCCTGCCGCGCCGCGGCGTGGTGGTGACGGGGGTGGATCTGCACCACCAGCTGCATGTTCTGGAAACCCGGCGGGAGCTGGACCGGCTGATCGCCCGCGCCGCCGCCCGCCGCGCCCGCCCGGCGGAACGCGCCGCCCTGGCCCGGCTCGCCACGGATATGATCGACGCCGCCCGCAGCGGCGACCTGCGCGGCTTCCTGCGCCTGGATGGCCAGCTGAACCAGGCGCTGGCCCTGGCGGCGCGGAACCCGGTGGCCGCGGCCTCCGTCGCCAGCCTGCATGCCGTCGCCCGGCGATTCTGGTTCTACCACCACCGCGCGGAGGAGGAGCTGGCCGAAACCGCGACGCTGCACGCCGCCGTGGCCAATGCCGTGGCGGAGGGGCGGGAGGCGGATGCGGCCGAGGCCTCGGACCGGCTGATCGGCCAGATGATCCGCCTGGCCCGCCGCACCGCCCCGGCGCTGGACCCGGATGAGCCGCCGGGTGCCTAACCGGCAGCCGCCGGTCAGTCCCCGATGAAGTCCCGCAGCAGCGCCGCCACCTGGGCCGGCTGTTCCTGCTGCACCCAGTGCCCGGCACCCGGGATCAGGTGCAGGCCGCGGAAATCGGTGCAGGATTCAGCCTGCATCCTGGCCAGGGCGCCGGGGAATTGGTGAATGCCCCAGTCGCTGGCGCCCGCGATGAAGGTGGCCGGTACGGTGATGTGGCAGCCGCTGAACAGGGCCAGCTCCGCCGCATTCGCCCCGCCGGTGGCGCAGCGATAGGATTGCAGCCCGCCGGCAAAACCGGTTCGGCCATACTCCCCCACATAGACGGCGAGTTCCGCATCGGTCAGCCAGGGCGCCTGCCCCGCCGGGGCGAAGGGCGCGACGGCCTGCGGCATCGTCGCCCCCAGCGGCATCACGTAATAGTCGGGCAGCTTCGCCAGCTCCTCCGCCGTCCAGCCGGCCAGGGGGAAGGGCGTGTTGCCCGGCCAGTCGGCGCTCTTGTGGTGGTAGTAGGCGCGCAGGAAGGCGTGCAGGCCCTGCGGCGGCTGGTCCATATCGGCCGCGGCGCGGCGTTCCGCGTAGTACCACTGGTAATGCTTGCGCGGCGGGTCCAGCGCGGCCAGGGCGGCATGCACGTCTACCGCCTTGGCCGGCTCCCCCTTGGCCGGCCCCCCCTTGGCCGGATTGCGGATGGGCGGGCCAGCAAAGGGCGAGCTCATCAGCGCGACGCGGCGAAAGACATCCGGGCGGATCAGCGCGCACCAGGCGGCAACCGGCGATCCATAGTCATGGCCCACCACGGCACGGACAGACTGGATCCCCAGCGCATCCAGCAGCGCCAACTGGTCCCGCACGATATTGGTCAGCAGGAAGGGCGCCAGCGGCGCGTCATACGCGGCGGACCAGCCCGTGGTGCGGCCATAGCCGCGGAGATCGGGCGCGATCACATGGTAGCCCGCCGCCGCCAGGGCCGGCATGACCTTGCGCCAGGAAAAGGCAAGCTCCGGAAAGCCATGCAGCAGCAGCACCGCCGGCCGCCCGGCCTCGCCGGCTTCCAGCACATGCACCGCCAGGCCGTTGCAGCCGGGGATGATGCGGGCACGCAGCCCCGCCGGCAGCAGGCGGGTGTCGAGCGGTGTCATGGGTTTCCTCGTTGTCTTGCCGCTGGGGATCGGGCCGCGCACACTCGCCGGGACGTCGCGAGGAAACAAGCCGCATGTGGCACGCCCACACCATCATCCACAACGGCCAGGCCATGCCCTTCGCGGAGGCGCGGATTCATCCGCTGGCCGTCGGCGTCGCCTATGGCGTGGCGGTGTTCGAGGGGCTGCGCGCCTATCGCAACCCTGCCGATGGCAGCTTCAGCGTGTTCCGGCTGGATGCGCATCTGGCACGGTTGCAACAGGGCATGAAGGTGATGCGCTTCGACGCGCCGCCGAGCACCCAGACGCTGCGCGATGCGGTGCTGGAGGTGGTGCGGCTGAACGCGCCGGATGAGGATGCCTATATCCGGTTGCAGGCGCAGATCGAGACGATCGGCACGCTGGCCACCACCGGCCCGGTCGGCTGGGTGGTGGCGGCGCTGCCGCGGGAGCGTTCGGCGAAATTCGCGACGGGGCTGGCCGCCACCGTCTCCTCCTGGACGCGGCTGTCCGACAACGCCATGCCGCCGCGCATCAAGGCCTCCGCCAATTACCATGCGAGCCGGCTGGCCAATCTCCAGGCGCGGGCGGATGGCTATGACAGCGCGCTGCTGCTGACCCAGCGCGGCAAACTCTCCGAGGCCGCGGCCGCCTGCATCTTCCTGTTGCGCGACGGCGTGCTGGTGACGCCGGGCAAATCCAGCGACATCCTGGAAAGCGTGACGCGCGACACGGTGCTGGTGCTGGCCGCCGAGGCCGGCATACCGGTGGAACAGCGCGATGTGGACCGCACGGAGCTGTATGTGGCGGAGGAGGTCTTCCTCTGCGGCACGGGGCAGGAGCTGGTGGCGGTGACCAGCGTGGACCGGCTGCCGGTGGGCGATGGCAGGCCGGGCGCGGTGACGCAGCGTTTGCAGGCGGCCTATGAGGCGGTGGTGCGCGGCACGACCACCGCGCATCCGGAGTGGCGCGCGCGCGTCTAGGTGGAGCATTTCAAGTCGGGCCGCTTTGCCCGACGACTCGGAACATGCGCGCTCAGGAAAACGCCACCACCAGGTTCAGCGCCGCATCGACGGTGGCGCGGGACCCGGGCGGCAGCACCAGCGTGCTTTCCCGCTCCTCCACCAGCGCCGGGCCGGCCAGCGTATCACCCGGGCGCAGGGCCGTGCGGTCATGCACCGCGGCCGGCAGGAAGCCGGTGCCGAACCAGGCCGGGCGCGTGCCCTTCAGCGAAGGCGCGGCGCCCGCGCGCGGGCGGGCCAGTTCCAGCTGCGGAGTCGGGCCGGCGACGATGACGCGCCAGCCCACTGTCTCCACCGGCAGGCCGGGCTCGGTGCGGCCATACAGGCGGCGATACTCGGCCTCGAAGGCTGTGCGCAGCGCGTCGCGGTCCAGCGCGGCGACCTCCGCCTCCACCTGGTAGCCCTGGCCGGCATAGCGCATCGCGGCGATGCGGCGGATGGTGATCTCCGTGACGCCGGCCTCCGCCACCATGGCGCGGCCCTCCGCCTCCATCTCCGCCAGCATGGCGCGCAGCCGGTCGAGATCCAGCGTCGCCAAGGGCGCCACCAGGGCGCGCAGATGCGCGAAGGAGATCGGCGCGGCGAGGAATCCGAAGGCCGAGGCCACGCCCGCGCCGGGCGGCGAGACCAGCTTCGGCAGGCCGAGCTTCATGGCGATGGCGCAGGCATGCACCGGCCCGGCACCGCCGATCGGCACCATGGTATAGCCCTCGATCCGCCGCGCCTTTTCCAGCGCATGCACGGCGGCGGCCTGCGCCATGGATTGGTTCACCGTCTCATGCACCGCCCAGGCCGCTTCCAGCGCGGTGAGGCCAAGCGGGACGCCGATATGCTTGGCGATGGCGCGCTCCGCCGCCGCGACATCCAGCGCCATGTCACCGCCGAGGAAGCTGTCCGGCGCCAGGTAGCCGAGCAGCAGATCCGCATCCGTCACCGTGGGCAGCGTGCCGCCGAGGCCGTAGCAGGCCGGGCCGGGATCGCTGCTGGCGCTGTCGGGGCCGACGCGAATCAGCCCGAGCCGATCGACGCGGGCGATGGAGCCGCCACCCGCGCCGATCTCGATCATCTCGATGACCGGCACCTTCAGCGGAAAGCCGCTCCCTTTTCGGAACCGGTCAACGCGTGAAACTTCGAAATCCAGGCTGCGCTGCGGCTCGCCATTGTCGATCAGCGCCGCCTTGGCGGTGGTGCCGCCCATGTCGAAGCAGAGGATATCGGCGGCATTGGCGGATTGGCCGATGACGCGCGCCGCCTGCACGCCGCCGGCGGGGCCGGATTGCACCAGGCGGATCGGGTGCCGCGCCGCCACATTCTCCCGGACGGTGCCGCCATCCGAGAGCATCAGGAATAGCGGGCCGGTGAGGCCCGCGCCGCGCAGCCCGTCACCGAGGCGCGCCAGGTAGCGTTCGAAGACCGGCTGCACATAGGCGTTGCAGATGGTGGTGGTGCCGCGCTCGTATTCGCCGATCTCGGGCACGAGGTCGGAGGACAGGCACAGCGTCAGCTCCGGCGCTTCCTCGCGCGCGATTTCGGCAAGGCGCCGTTCATGCACCGGGTTGAGGAAGCCATGCAGCAGGCAGATGGCCAGCGCCTGCGCGCCAGCCTCGCGCAGCGCGCGGATTCTTTCGCGCGCCACGCCCTCATCGAGCGGGACCAGCACGCTGCCATCGGCCCGCAGCCGTTCCGGCACGCCGAGGCGGAGGCGCCGTGGCACCAGCGGATCGGGGCGGCGCATGAACAGATCGTAGGTGTCGTGGCGCAGTTCGGTGCCGATCTCCGGCACGTCCCGAAAACCCTCGGTGGTGAGGAAGCCGGTTGGCACGCCACGGCGCTCGATCAGCGCATTGGCGACCAGGGTGGTGCCGTGGATGACATGGCGCACCTCCGCCGGAGCCACGCCATGCTGCGCCAGCAGGCCGGCGATACCGGCGAGCACCGCCTTTTCCGGCGCATGCGGCGTGGTCAGCACCTTGCCGTTCAGCAGCTGGCCGTCGCGCGTGTCGAGCAGCACGAAGTCGGTGAAGGTGCCGCCGATGTCGACACCGATCTGCCAGGGCTGCATCACAGATAGCCCTCGGCGGCATCGTGGTCTCGTGCCGCGGCGCTGCGATCTGCGGGTGGACCGAAACCGCCGCCGCCAGGGGTTTCGAAGACCAGCGTGTCGCCGGGTTGCAAAACAAGGCGTGCCTTGGCGGCGACCTGTGTGCCGTTCAGCAGGTCGCGCCCGCCGCGCCCGGCCTCGCCGCCCAGCAGGCCGCGTGGCGGATGCTGCACGCGCTCGTGGCGGTAGGTGGCGGTGACGGGCTTGTCGCCAAGCACCTTGAAACCGAGGCGTTGGCCCAGGCCACCGCGCATCGTGCCATCGCCACCGCTGCCGGGGATCAGCGATTTCTCGGTGATCAGCATGGGCGCCGCATTCTCGAACTGCTCCACCGGCTGCGTCGCGACGTTGGAGGGGAAGGACAGGCAGGCGGCACCGTCATGGCCGGCGGCGGCGCCATGGCCGCCATTCATGAAGAACATGCGGACATAGCGGCGGCCATCGGCCTGCTCGCCGGTGAAATACACATTCCAAAGCGGGCTGCCGGATTCGGCCACCACGCGATCCGGGATCAGCTTGCCGAGCGCGGACAGCACCAGCATCGGCAGGTAATGGCCCGTGAGATGCCGCCCCCAGACCGGCGCGGGGCGGCGCGGATTCACGATGGAGCCTTCCGGCGCAATCAGCGTGATCGGCCGGAAGCAGCCATCATTGTTCGGCGTGGTCGGGTCGAAGGCGCATTTCACCGCGTAGTTGGAATAGGCGCGGGAGAAGTTGAGCGGCGAATTCACCGGGCGCGCGATCTGCGCATCCGTGCCGGTGAAATCCAGCGTGAGCTGGTCGCCCTTCACCTCCAGCCGCAGGCGGATGGTGACGGGGTGTTCGAAGCCATCGGCGGTGACCTCATCGAACACCTCGCCATCCGGCACCGCCGCGATCGCCTGCCGCATCGCGCGTTCGGATCGGGCGAAGATCTCGGCGGAGAGCGCATCCGCATCGGCGATGCCTTCCTCCGCCAGGATCCGCAGCAGGCGCGGTGCGGCCTGGTCGTACATGGCGAATTGCGCGCGAAGATCGCCCAGCACTTCCTCCGGCAGGCGCAGATTGGCTTCGAGGAAGGCGAAGACATCCTCATTCTCCACGCCGCCGCGCAGGATGCGGGCGATGGGAATGGTGAGTCCTTCTTCCCAGGAATCGCGGGCCTCCACGCTGGGCGCGCCGCCGATATCGGTGGCGTGGAAGGTGCTGCCGATCCAGGCGATGATTCGGCCTTCACGGAAGATCGGCTTGACCATGGTGATATCGTTCAGATGGCCGGTGCCGAGATAACCGTCATTGGAGATCAGCACATCGCCATCCACCAGGCGCTCTGCCGGGATTTTGCGCAGCATCGCCGCCAGCGTCACCGGCATGGTGCCGACGAAGCTTGGCACGGAACGGGAGGATTGCGCGAATTGCCGGCCGGCGCTGTCCATCAGCCCCACCGCCATGTCCCAATTGTCGCGGACCACGGAGGAGAAACTGGTGCGGACGAAGGCCTCGGCGGCCTCATCCATCAGGCCTGCGATGCGCGCCCAGGCGGTGCCGAGGCGCAATGCGGAAATCGCCATCAGCCGCGCATCGCCTGCAATTGCGCGGGGTAGCCGGCGGGGTTCACCTGCACGTCGATCAGGCTCGGCCCATCCACCGCGAAGGCGGCGCGCAGCGCGGCGCGATAGCCATCCGGTGTATCGGCATGGAAGCCGCGCACGCCGAAACCCTCCGCCACCTGGGCGAAGTTCGTGGGCGTGAAGGCAACGCCGGCGGGCGCCAATTGCCGCTGCTGCTGCTTGATGTCGATCAGCGACAGGGCGCTGTCGTTGAACACCACCGTCACCAGCCTCGCGCCGGTCTGCGCCGCGGTGGCCAATTCGCCGATGCACATCATCAGCCCGCCATCGCCGGTGAAGGCCAGGCCACCCCGCGCCGGATCATGCAGCGCCGCGGCCAGCGCCGCCGGCAGCGCGAAGCCCATGGAGGCCAGGCCGTTCGAGATCAGCAGGTCGCGCGGTGCCTCGCATTGCCAGAAGGCGGTGGCGGAGAACATATGCGCCCCCGCATCCACCGCCACGCGCGGGCTGTGCCCGGTGGCACGCGCTTCCTGCTGCGCCAGGCGCACGATATCGGGCGGGGAGACACCGCCCTGCCCGCGCCATTCCAGCGCCGCCAGCGCATCGGCGCGCAGCGTCGCAATCTCGTCCTCACGCCAATCCGAACACTGCGGGCGCAGCGCGGCGAGGCTGGCCGCCAGATCGCCATGCAGCGCCGCCTGCGGTGGCGCGTAGCGCACCGGATGCGGCCGCAGCGCCACATCCAGGATGGGCGCGGTGTAGCGCCAGGGCTGCAGGATCAGCTCCACCGGGTCCAGCCCGACCTGGATGATGAGATCCGCGGCGCCAACGCAGGGCGCTTCCAGCGATCCGCCGGTGAACAGCCCGGCGTAAAGCGGATGCGCATCCGGCAGCACGCCCTTGGCCTTGTAGGTGACCAGAACCGGGCAGCCCAGCGCCTCCGCCAGCCGGCGCAGCGCCGCCGTGGCCTCGGCTTCCGCGGCTTCGAGCCCGACCAGGATCACCGGGCGGCGCGCCGCTGCCAGCAGCGCGGCGGCATCGCCAAGGGATGGCGCCGGCGCGGCCTCCGCGCGGTGCGGCGCGGCGGGCAGTGCGATGCGGCGCGCGGCCTGGCCGGTCAGGTCCAGATGCACGGCGCCGCGTGGCGCGGCCTGTGCCAGGTCCAGCAGCGCGCCGATCTCCTCGGCCGCTGCCTCGCCCTCCGCCCGCGCATAGCCCTTGGCAATGGCCGCCGTCGCCGCCTGCTGGTCGAAGACCTGGTGCGTGACATAGGCGAGCTGCGCCGGCGTGAAACCATCCGACAGCAACAGCAGCGGCGCGCGTTCCAGCATGGCGCAGGCCAGGCCATTGGCGGCGTTGGACACGCCCGGGCCCTTGGTGGTCATCACCACACCCGGCGCGCCGGTCAGTTCCGCATCCGCCAGCGCCATCATCGCCGCATTGGCTTCCTGCCGGGCCAGGATGAAGTCGATGCCGAATCGTGGCGCGGCAGCTATCACATCGAGGGACGATCCACCCCCGGGCACGCCCCAGATGCGCCGGGTTCCACGTCGGGCCAGCTCGGCCAGCAACGCCTCCGCCACGGTCTGATGTGCTGCCTGGGCTTCCGGCATGACTTGGATACTCCCACCATGCAGCATCATTTGCACCCACCCGGGCGGCTTGCCAAGCCAGGTGGGGATGGCCTCTGCTGGGGCTCGACGCATTCGGTGGAACAGGAACATGGCGGATTTCAAGGGCAAGCGCGTGCTGGTGGCGGGCGGGTCGCGCGGCATCGGGCGGTCCATCGCGCTGGGCTTCGCCCAGGCCGGCGCGGCCGTTTCCATCTGCGCGCGGGATGCCACGGCGCTGGAGGCGACGCGGGCGGAGATTGCGGCGGCGGGTGTGGCCGCGCATGCCACCGCGGCCGATCTCGGCGTGGCGGATCAGGTCACGGGCTGGGTGGCGCAGGCGGCGCAGGCGCTGGGCGGCGTCGATGTGCTGGTGAACAATGCCAGCGGCTTCGGCGCCAAGGACACCGAGGAGGATTGGGCGCGCGGCCTGAATGTGGATGTGATGGCGACGGTGCGCGCCAGCCGTGCCGCAGCGCCCTTCCTGAAGGCGTCGCACGGGTCCATCGTCAACGTCTCCTCCATCTCCGGCTTCCGGCCTTCGCTGCGCACGCCGGCCTATGCGGCGGTGAAGGCGCTGCTGGTGAACTACACCGCCAGCCAGGCGGCCGCCTTCGGGGCGGATGGGGTGCGGGTGAATGCGGTGGCGCCAGGGTCCATCGAATTCCCCGGCGGATCCTGGGAAGCCCGGCGGAGCAGCGACCCGGCGCTGTACAACCGCATCCTGGCCTCCATCCCCTTCGGCCGCCTGGGCACGCCGGAGGAGGTGGCGGAGGTGGTGCTGTTCCTGGCCAGCCCGGCGGCGCGCTGGATGACGGGGCAGACCCTGATCGTCGATGGCGGCCAGATGCTCGGCTGACCCCGCCGCGGGGCGGCGGAGGCTGACAGGCGCGGCGGAACATGGTGGATTGGGGACAAAATGGAGACGTCCCGATGATCGACCTGAAAGCCAAGCGCCTGAACGGCCCCGTCATCCGCCTGCACCCGGATGACAATGTGGTTGTGGCGCGCATCGACATCGAGCCGGGCACTTCCATCCCAGGCGAGAACATGCTGGCGCGCAACAAGGTGCCGGCCGGCTACAAGATCGCCACCACGCAGCTGCGCAAGGGCGACCCGGTGCTGAAATACCAGGTCACCATCGGCTTCGCGGCGGAGGATATTCCCGCCGGCACCATGGTGCATGCCCACAACATCG
>LNFM01019521.1_pt1 | contig 10650 bp, 9 predicted proteins | sample 596031 | NCBI WGS metagenome assembly LNFM01 (sample SAMN04254537, study PRJNA301005) | activated carbon metagenome | isolation source: dual media filters at the Ann Arbor, Michigan drinking water treatment plant | place: USA: Ann Arbor | reverse complement strand
CTCTGACCACAGACACCCCGACCCGGTAGGTGCGCCACTGTTTGCACTGCACGATGTAGCGGGCACCGTTTCGGGTTGCATGGAGGTCGATGCCTCCATCGGCTCCACCGCCGCCGTATTCCACTATCTGGTAGCCCATGCGACGCAAGGTCTCACCCACCAGGCGCTCAAACTGGGACCAAGACATGGCATTGAGTGAGGTCGCACCAGGCGACTTGGCAACCCTCTCCACCAGACTAGAAGCCTCGCGGCGCCCAACGACTCCCGACAGGGCTCCCAACACGAAAACAAACGGCACGAAATACTGTCCTACGAGAGCCAGGCCACGAAAGATTGAGCCGAACATCAAACTGGAGACTTGGCCAGGTGCCACCGTCTTGGGCATTGGCGCCGACGCAATCGAGTGGAGTACCAGATACGAGATCACGGCGGCCAACACAGAGACCCACCAAGGGATGCGAGCAAGAAGTTGAATGATTTCCTGGACGGGTGCGCTCTTTCGTCTACTCACCATCGTCGGAGCTTGGAACCTGGCTGATCTGCCGTTCGATGTCGTCTGCGAAACTGCGAATGTGGAGCTGCCCGTCGCGCACAACTCCCTCTGCCAGCTTGTAGCTCTTGCCGTCGGAGTCCTGTCCCATCAGATCCATCGTCATACCGTCCGGCAGAGACGCCGATTGGGCTGACGTTATTGAGGATCTGCAGGTCGTTATGAATCAGCCTGTTGATGCGAAGGTCGCCAGATCCGGGTGGGCCTACATTGAAGCGCTCGGGGTTCGGTAGCTCGCCACTGAAGTAGGCGTTGAGGACCGTACGCGACTGCCTATCGCAGAACTTCAGTACTCGGTTCAACATCTCGTACCCTCTGTCGCCAGCGTACATCAGCGTGAACGGAGCAGGGAGCGTGCAACCGTTGTAAACCGACAGCGTCCGTGCGTTGATGGCATCGTGCAAGCCACGATCAGAATCGTTAACGATCGCGCGCGCGCGCGCACGGCTTGTGAACTTGGAGTCGCACGCCAGGGCGTAAACGGCTGCAAGCTCCGGGTTGCCGATGTAGTTCTGAAGGAGGTAAATCACGCAGTGATCGTCCGCCGTGACCACCAGCTGCTTACCTTTCTCCCGCACGCGCAATCTCACTGCAACAGCTGCCGCGATGGGATTCTGCGCGCCTGGGATGTAGGCGGTGTCGATCACAAAGACGTCGTCGTAGTTGGTGAGCGCGCGGGCTCCATCGAACGACACGGTGTGGCCGCTCTGAAGTATTCGGGACCTCATCCTCGGCTTCCCAGGGCCGTGATGAATCACAGAGCGCTCGACACCATCCATCGACGTTCAATCGGATGCGATCCAACTGACCATCCGCGGTCGAGAAGGAGAAACTTACCTTTGGCTCACCTTGATTCGACATGATGTCCGCTATCCTCTGAACACATTCAGCATCGGCTGTTAGACTCCCTTCCGCCCGTTCACGTGCCGGTATCCTGCTGGAGTGCAGCCCTTATCCGGCTCGTCCATCCACTCCGCCTGCCAACTGCAAGCCAACGGTTGTCCCTTGGCGTTCGTCCCAAATTCCTGCGCAACCGCAGCGCCGACCATCATGGCGGCTACCACCTGACTGCCGACCCCCACCTGGATGGCGCTGCAACTGCAGGAGCAGCACCGCACGCTGCCGCAGTTCAGGGCGGCAGCACGCCGGTACTGCGGCGCGGCCGATTCGACATCCCCAAGTGATCGCGATCTCCGCGCCCATACAGGCGCTTTGACTGCCCCGCTTCGCCCTATTGCGGTGGATGCTACCCGGGCGCGCGGAGATACGCTGGAAGTCCTGAAACAGCGAAGGCGAGTCGACACACTTGTCGAGGAGTGACGCTCCTTGATGGCGGCGTAAGCCGACATGGTGGCTGAGTACCTGCACTCGATTGCTGGACCGAGGGCACGCACAACTTACGGCAGACATCCGCGCGCTGATGGCGCTGCAAGCGGCGGAGGTTGAGGCGGTCTGCGCTCAGCCAGCGTAGCGCATTGTGTCGACGCGGGTGAGACTGAGCACTCCTCTTGAAAGCGACGGAGTGTCAATCTGCCCGGTCGTGACGTCTGCCTCCGACCCACCGGCGTCGTTCGCCCCATCTACGGATCAGGGTTATTCAGTGACCGCATTGCCGCCGATACCGTGAACTTGGTGTCCACCAGCGGCCGACAGCAACCGCAGCAAAGTCGACCTCTGGCGACCAGAAGACGGCTGCAGACTGAATGGAGTCGTTCGGTTGCATTGCCACGAGAGGCAGCCGCTTCCATGACCAGCCGTTCGAAAGACACTATGCTCGCCGAGAGTGGTGAGGGCCCATAGCCACTAAGAGCCTACGTTTTCGGGCCTTGGTCCGTAGCCTACGCAGAGACTCCTGCGTGCCGGAGCATCTAGCATCCGAAGAATGCTCCCCAGAACGCGACGGCCAAGAGAATAAAGCTCACAGCTACGAGTAACTGCTTTCCCCAAAAGCACCAGTACTGCGCCCGATACCGAAGAAGCGAGTAGTCATACTCGAACGAGAACTTCTCGACGTCCTGACCCTCAGGAATCGAATTCAGCGTGTGTTGAACAGAGAGATATGCGGCCACGTAGTGACCAAAGTCGATCACCATGGCGAGGAGGGCCGTCGCACCCGCGCCCATGAGCAGCCCATTGTTCAATGGGTGTGGCAAAACGGGGGTGTCCTGCCCAGGAATGAGGAAAAGCCAAATCACTGCAAGGAAGCTCAGAGCCAACGTGCGCACCTGCGAGCTGATGCGATCCGTCACTTCCTTTTGGCGGTCAAGAACTTCCTTGACGGTGGACATGGAGCTCCTTACTTCAGATGGCGGCTAAGCGCCTTGGAAAACTCGAACATCGTGTAGGAAGGCTTGACGCTAGGCCCTGGGTTCGGGCCCCTCTTCTTTTTCTCGCCCTCTCGCGTGTTCCTCGCATCCTCCTCAATCACAGCGCGCAGCTTGGCGTCTGCCTTGAACGACTTGGGGATCGTTTGGGACTGAAGGCTGTTTGAAAGGACGTACTGCCAAACGCGCTGGAGTATTTTTGCCCGGGGCAAGGGTACGCTCCCGACAATCGCCGCGAGCGCAGGGCTCGGCGTTCGAACCTTCATGAAAGTGGCGTTGCGTGTGCGTCTCTTGGCCGGAGCTGCTTTCTTGGCCGGAGCTGCCTTCTTGGCCGGAGCTGCCTTCTTGGCCGGAGCTGCCTTCTTGGCCGGAGGGCCGGAGCTGCCTTCTTGGCCGGAGCTGCCTTCTTGGCCGGAGCTGCCTTCTTGGCCGGAGCTGCCTTCTTGGCCGGAGCTGCCTTCTTGGCCAGAACCTTCTTAGCTGTTGTTGGCATTGATATCCCCTCCTGAATACAAATGTCCCCTGAACCGCAGGTGCTGTCAACTTTTCGTGGGCATATGTGCCCGGTCATCCCACCTCACCGGGTGACGGCTCACGCGTGCAGAAGCTAGACCCTAGGAATCGGCCAAGAGCTGCATTTCACTTGATCGCTGCCAAGGTCAGGCAAAGACTGATTGCGGTCGTTCGTGGGGGAATGCGCCACTGCCAGCTAATGCCAAGGACCGACGTTCACGAGCGGGGAGGCTCGGGCGAGATAGACGAGTGCATCATCGAGCAACTTCGTGAGGTCGATGTCTTGCAGGTGCGCAACTTTCGAAGCGGTTAGATCGAACGGTAGATTCGTTTGAGCAACGATCTGCTATTCATGGTGCCCATGGTTGTACGGTTTGAGCGACCTGAGCCAGTTCATGGACGAGCGGGCGGGCGAAATGGCTGCCCCAGTGCTTGATGCTACGCGCAGATGACCTGTCGAAGGGAGTTGTCACCGAGTCCTTTCGGCGGGCTGCGCGGGCGCTGGATATACGCGGACTTGTCCACCTGTTCGGCGAGCCAGCGGTCGGCAAGACAACCATGGCCTCGTTGCTGGCCATGGCTTACCCAGACAAGTGGAGCGCGGAGGTTGTCAAGGCGTTCACCATCCAGTTTGTGCAATGTGCGTGTGAGAAACGGTGCCCCGGTCACCGCTACTCACTACGCTAAAGCTTCGAGCACTGCACCACTTCTTCCGAGAGTGCTTTCATCTTGGCACCTGCTTCATCCTTGGCCTGCTGTTGCGCATCAGCTGCAGCGGGCGCGACACTCGATGGCCGATACGTATTGATCAGGCCTAAAAGTTCCTCGCGGCTTGGCACGCTTGGTGTCAGCCCGAGCAAACCATTGGTGTATTCCGTCCGTACGTAGTCGACTGACGCGACCACCGTGTTGATAAAGTTCCGCGAAGCCGCCGACGCGGACTGGTCACTGGAGCCGACTCCCAGTATTCGCATTTGGTCCGAAGCGGAATTGACCTTGCCAGTGATGCACGAGAGCCGCTTCAAGGCCGCTACGTAGATCTGAGACTGCTCGCGGAAGCGATAGTGCTTCGAGTTTGTGAGGCCGAAGGCGGCAAGGCCCGCGCCCGTGTTAAGCAGGCCAGTGCGGTCGGCCAGGGCGCCGATCACAGCGGCAAGCCCACCATAGGTGGCCATTCCGGACGCGTCCCAGTCGAGCTTGCTGCGGTCTACGGCGCGCTCGTAGATTTCGTCGCGGTACTTGACGAGTTCCCTTTGCATCTCGGCTACTTCCGTCTGGTTGCCGCCATGCTGCGAAGCCTTCCAGCGGTCGGCGAATGACATCAGCTCGTGCTGCTGCGGGAAGGGCGTCCAGCTGTTCGAGACGGTGGCGCACCCGCAGAGTGCCAAAGCGGCGAAGACAGCTGCAATGAACTTGATCGGCATTTTCGATTCTCCTCTGTGTTGAAATTACTAGCGCAGGAATCCGTCAATCTCCAACAGGATGGGACCGATGTGTACAGCACGGTTTTCCCTCGCCCAACGCTCCAGCTTCTTGTCGAAGCCGAAGTGATGCAGGCCTACGACGCGATGCGACATGTCGAATATCGGTGAGCCCGAGCTACCACTCTCGGTATCGCACTTATGGCCGAAGTCGCTCTCGACGGCAGGCACGGAGCCTGGCGCATTCAAGGTGGTGACGTTGCAGTCGTCAAGGGTCACCCGTTTGGGCTCGCCGGCCGGGTGCTGCACGAGATAGAGTGGCTGGCGGGCCGCCAGGCTCGGGGTGGGGTTGAAATTGACCACACCCCATAAATCCGGTGCGCCGGGGATGCCGTCCAACTGGAGCAGTGCATAGTCGTGAGGCTTGCTGGCCTTGACGATCGCAAGGCAGTCGTACTGCCGCGTCGGCATGATGTGGCCGTTGGCGTCTCGCTGGTAGCCGAACATCACAACGGTGCCGAAGCAGGTGTCCATGGTGTTCACGCAGTGATGATTGGTCAGCAGGAGGCTCGGTGCCACCATGAAGCCGGTGCAAGTGGCCAGCTTTTCTCCATCGGGAAAGCTCAGTTTCGCCACGCTGCGGGCGGCTCCCATGAGCGCGGGGTTGGTGGCGTAGTGGCGGATGTCCTTGTCACGGATGTTGTCGAGGTCCTGCCGGCTGTCAACGTTGCCTCCGCGGCTCTCACGCGTGGCTGACTTGATGGTGAACTGCAGCCGCACTGCCTTGTCGTCTTCCCGTTCCACCTGCACGACCGCATATCCCTCAGGCAGTAATTGCGTCCACCGCTGCGGGCGCTTGGCAAACTCGGCGAAGGACCACTCCGCTAAGACACCGGCACCCTGGCCGATCACGCGCACTTTGCCCTGCCCGCTGCCTTCGAGCCGGACATCACTGAAGTGCAGCCGGATGAACGAGCTGTCCTCGAACTTGATTGGCTGCGAAGCCCAAATCCGTGGGCCAGACATCGTGATGACTGTCGATGCCGTCGCCACAGGGACAATCGTGGCCTCTTGCGCGAGATTAGCTGCAGTGAGGGTCGGTACCAACAAACCCAGAAGAAGGGCCAGCGCTTGAGCCCAGGGCTGCTCAGTCTGTCGTCGTAGCGATGGCGGCCACATAGTCGTCGATCTGGTTGAGCTTGTACGTATTCAGCGGGGGCGTGGTCTGCGAGGACTTCAGAATCAGCACCTGGCCTTCGTTCTGGGGCGTGACGAAGCTCCGCGTCAGCGGCACATCGGGCCCCGGCTTCCAGAACATCGTGTATTGACCAAGTTCTTTCTCGAACTTCAGCCGGCGGATCTGCGACCAAAGCGGGTTAAGCGGCTTCCGCGTGAGCACGTCGAACAGCGCGATGCTGCTCTCGGCGTTGACCACGTCGCCGCGGAGCTGGGTGGCGGACGTGTTCAACGTCAGTTGTGCAGAGTCAAAAGCCAGGGCCCGCTCGACGTTGAGACGACCGCCTTGCATGTGCGCATAGAGAGAGGGAAACAGATCGGAGGTGTAGATCAGCCGGTTCTTTACTTGTATGGGATAGAGTTTTGGGTTAGCCAATAACAGCAGCGATGCGGCGCCCGACACCAGCGGCGCAGCCTGCGACGTGCCGCTCATGGCGCCGATTCGGCCGCCCGACAAAGTACTGACAATGCTCTTGCCGGGGGCCGCTATGTGCACCGCGGTGCCGTAGTTCGACGAATCGAGCGCAGGCTTGGATCCCGACAGGTCCAGCGCCGCCACTGTTATCAGGTTCGTGGCGCCACCGCACGCGGGGCGTACTGAGCAGACGCCATTGGACTTCAGTTCCTGCTTGAGGTTGCCGGCTGAGGCGACGAAGAGCGTGAGCAGATGGTTGTGGGCGATGGCCGACAGGAATGTGTCGTTGAGACCTTGCGGGAAAGGGTATTGGAAGCTCAGGTTCACGACCTCCGGTCGCTCTCCCTTGTAGATTGCGTTCAAGCGTTCAGCCACATTGTTCAGGTAAGCGGCGTTGTCGCTCTTCATCTGCTGCGGATTGATGCGCAGGAAGTAGATCTGCGCGTTCGGGTTCACTCCGGGGCCAGACTTGCCGGTGCGGCTTCCGGCGATCAGGCCTACGACGTGAGTGCCGTGGTCGAACGGCTCCGACGCCTCGCCGATGGTGCCGCAAGGTTGCCCGCTGGCTACGCCCGGCGGCCTGTCGCCCGCATCGATATAGGAGTGCACGGCGGTGGAGATGTCGCAGTGAGTAGAGTCGAGCCACGTATCGAGCACCCCAACCAGTATCCGCCCTTTGGGAATCTCCACCTTGCGAGCGAAAGGGTGCGAGATCAGCTCGAAGACTTTGTCGCGCGTGCCTTCAGGCGGCTGGTCGCCGTTGTTTTGCTGCATCTTCAGTCTCACGTCCGGCACGATGCTGCGAACGACTTCAGGACGCTTCTGCAGCACGCTCTGCACGGCGCTCGCGGCAGGCTGAGGTGCCGGCGCTGAAGCCGGCATGGGCTGGGTGATGAATGTCACCCGAGTGCGGTAGGCCAGCGTAGGCACCAGCACCGAACCTTCGTAGCGGCCTTCAAGCTCTTCGATTGGGACTCGATTGATGTTGGCCACGTACTTCCGGCACTCACTGTCGTACTGCGCACAGCCGCCTCGCACGTCCACGACGATGGAGGAGATGCGCTGTTGTGACTTCTTTGGGAAGTCTCGATGCACGATCACCGGCTCGAACGTGAGCTTGGGAAGCCGGATGGCGTCCTCGGGCTTGTTGGTCCATCGCGCGTAACGGTCCGTGCCCTTGGCCGCGATGATCCTGCAAATCGACGGATTGAGGTGACAGACGAATAGGTCTGTTTCCCTCGGAAGGTACTTGCCCGCCACGAGACTCTCGCTTCGAAGGATCGACTCAAGACTACGCTTGGTGTCACCTCGGTACATGTATGTCTCGACGCCGATGCCCTCACGCGTGCCGTCCAGCAAAGTGGCATAGAGCCGGCCGAACTCGCCCGAAAGCTCGGTCAAGTTGGTGTTGCGCGACTGCCAGACAAACGACTCAGGTTGAGGCGCCTGCTCTACCGCCTGCAGTTGGCTCACAAGCGCCTCGCGCACCTGCGGATTCGTGGTCATCGCGATCTGGCGGCGCAGCTTGTCGATGCGCTCCTGCTGGGCCGAGCCGCTGGCGGGGTATGACCGTTGCGCGCCCTGCTTGTCCAGTTCGGACAGCGCATGGTTCTCCCGGAAGTTGCACTTGCTCGCCGCGCCCTTGTGCAGGAAGTCGGGGTTCGATCGGTACACCATGACCGAACCGGCGTCGCGCTCGGACCACTCAAAGGCGGACACGTCGGCCATAAGCTGGCGCACGTTCTGATCCACTTTGGGCTTGGGCCACGTGTACTGCTGGTCGTACCAGGCATAGAGCTTGTCCCAGTCATACTCGTCGTCGCACTTCGTACCGGGGCTTTGGTGCTCGTGATGGAAGCCAAGCGCATGGCCAAACTCGTGCAGCACGATGCCGGTGAAGCCGGGCTCGTCGAGCGGCTGGAAGTCCCAGCCGCCGAAGTTCATGGAAGGCAGGCTTTTCGAGACAAGGTCGGGATGCACAGAGTCGGTGCCAATGTACGACCACAGGCCGGGCTCAGTGAAGCCGATCCGGATCTCGCTTGCGTCGCCCGCCTGGCAATCGCGCTTCGCGTCCGCGTCCAGCTTGAGGTTGACGTGCCTGAACCACTGACTGCCGACGTCGAGAATCCGCTGGCGCAGCTGCGCGTCGCCGCCGTGGAAGCAGACGCGGATGGTCTGGCCGAGCGACCAAAGGTTCGCCAGTACCACGACGTATTCGTCGGGCTTCGTGTTCGGCTTGGGCAGGTTCCGGTCGTGCGGCATGTAGGCTGCGCGCTCGGCTTTCCATGCGAGCTTGACCTTGTCATGGCCGAGCTGTATCACGTCGTGAGACTGGACCTGCAATGGCAGGGCCATGACGAGCGCGGCAGCCACGGAAATGGTTCTCGCCAGCATGGGGCCCTCCTCACTTGATATCGATGGTCAGGATGCGGATAGGCGTCGGCCCCGGGGCGCCCAGCACGCCCGGCGGCGTCGGCAGCGCGTGCCCGGGCGGGATGCGGCAATCGGTGGAGTTCCACGCTGCCTTCGCCGTCGACGTTTTCACGCCTTCGTAGATCGCCCAGAGCACGACAGGATCAGGTTGACCCGTTTGCGCCATCTGCGTTTTCAGTGCCTGTGCCAGGATGTCCGCCGAGCGCTCGAAGCTGAAGTCATGCCAGTCGCCCACTTTGCAGCGGTGCTGAAGGAACAGCCAGTCATGCACTATGAAGCCTGGCGCGAAGTCCCACGGACCCATGTTCGGCGCGGACCAGAACAGGCGCGGGATGGAGCCGCCGTCCGTGTACATCAGTTGGGGGCGGATGACACCGCCGTCGGCCGCAGTGAAAGTTAGCGGCTCGGTCGGGTCCGGCCGATATAGGAAGAGATTGGGCGCGATCCATTCAACGTTCAAACGCCCGAAGAATTTGCCGGGTGGCGTCTTCTGGTAGAGAACCTGCGCGCACCCAGACGTATAGACGACGACACCCAAGATGCAGGAGCGTTTCGCCCAGCGCTCCAACCGCTGCTTGGAACTGTCTATTCCACCCGTTCTTCCAGCGCACATGTTTTCTCCCTCTTCTAAATCAAGAGAAACACACAACTACTCGTGCACTGTTGCCGATCTATGACGTTCTGTCACGGGATTCGGGCGAATTCCTCATCAATTTATAGGAGGGATTAGCATTTCCGAGTTCTCAGACGATTCACAAGCGTAAGCGCGCGGCCATCCCACCCTTGAAGGGATCTGTCTAAGCGGCAACGATGGTGTCCACCAACGATTTAGGTGGACACCATGAATGAAGCCAAGAAGAAGACCCGCCGGCGGTACGACGCCGAGATCAAGCAGCAGATCCTTGCTCAGTGCGCCGAACCAGGCGCATCGGTTGCAAGCGTTGCCTTGTCGCACGGCATCAACGCCAACGTCGTGCACAAGTGGCGTCGCGAAGCGGGTGGCGCGCTGCCTGCACTCCAGGCCCCCGCATTCGTTCCAGTGCCGCTGCCGCCAGCGGCATGTTCACCAGGGCCTGCACCTGCACCAGACATCCGCATCGAGCTGCGCCGTGGCGCCACCAGCGTCTCGGTGACATGGCCCCTGGCGGCGGCCGATCAGTGCGCCGTGTGGATGCGAGAGCTGCTCAAGTGATCCGGGTGGAAGCACTGTGGCTGGCCACCGAACCGCTGGACATGCGAGCGGGCACCGAGACGGCGCTGGCTCGCGTGGTGTCGGTCTTCGGCGCAGCACGTCCGCACCACGCCTACCTGTTCGCCAATCGACGCGCCAACCGCATGAAGGTTCTGGTACACGACGGCATCGGGGTGTGGCTGGCGGCCCGGCGCCTGAACAGTGGCAAGTTCGTCTGGCCCCGTGATGCGGCCAGCACTGCCTCGCTCACCCGTGCGCAGTTCGATGCGCTGGTGCTGGGCCTGCCCTGGCAGCGCCTGGCCGACGGCGGTGTCATCACCGTGGTCTGACTCTGAAGCGCAGACCGGTGCCTGCCAATTGGGGCATGCGCCAATGGTGCGCGTGTGCCAGTGCTGGCACAGTGGATGCCCATGGTGGTCGAGCCTCAATCCCTGCAGAACCTGAGCGCAGAAGAGCTGCGTGAGCTGACCATGCGCCTCATGACGCAGCTGCGCCACCAGAGCGCGCTGCTGGACAAACTCACGCACGAGAACGCGCTCTTGAAGCGCATGAAGTTCGCGGCTCAA
>LNFM01013153.1_pt1 | contig 10650 bp, 12 predicted proteins | sample 596031 | NCBI WGS metagenome assembly LNFM01 (sample SAMN04254537, study PRJNA301005) | activated carbon metagenome | isolation source: dual media filters at the Ann Arbor, Michigan drinking water treatment plant | place: USA: Ann Arbor | reverse complement strand
TGGTGGTCGGTCTGGCCTTGATCGCCACCGCCATCATTGCGCTGGCGGGCAACAGCCTGTTCACACGCAAGGAGAAAGCCGTCATGTTTTTCAGTGGTTCGGTGTATGGATTGCAAGTGGGCGCGCCGGTGGTGTTTCGCGGCGTGCGGGTGGGCAGCGTGGAGTCGATCGCGGTGTTCTACGACCGCAAGACCGACGACTTCTCGATCCCCGTGGTGGTCGGACTCGAAGGGGACGCGGTGAGCGGACTCGACGGTCGACGCACCAAAGGCGTGGGCCTGGCGCTGCCGGCGCTGGTGCAGCGCGGCCTGAGCGCGCAGCTGTCCATGCAGAGCCTGCTGACCGGTCAGCTGTATGTGGACCTGGACCTGCGCCCCGAGCGCCCCGGCGACCTGCGTGGCACCTACCTCGATGTCACCGAAATCCCGACCACCGCCACCGCCATCCAGGCGCTGAAGAACCAGCTCGAAGGCATGGACTTCCGCAAGATCGCCGAAGACCTCTCGGCCATCGCCGCCTCGGCGCGCGCCATGGTCTCCGGCCCCGAACTGAAGCAGGCGCTGACCGACCTGGCCGCGATCACGGCCACCGTGAACCGCGTGGCCACCCGCCTGGACAAACGCATCGACCCGCTGGCCAACGAGCTGCAGCGTTCGCTGGTGTCCACCCGAGCCGCCATGGACGGCCTGGGCCAGGCCGCGGGCTCGGTCAACAAGACCTCGGACCAGGTGGGCGAGCTGCTCGCCCCCAACGCGCCGCTGGTGCAGAACCTGCAGCGTGCCGCGGACGAGGTGGGCCGCAGCGCCGCGTCGCTGCGCGAAGCCACCGCCGACGACTCCAGCCTGCGCCTGGGCGCCGACCGCGCACTCGACGACCTCTCGCGCGCGGCCCGCGCCCTGCGCGACCTGGCCGAAACCCTGGAGCAGCAACCCGACTCGGTGCTGCGCGGGCGAAAGGTGGCGCCATGAAGCGACGCCACCTCCTCACGTGCGCGGGTGCGCTGCCACTGCTGCTGGCGGGCTGCGCGTCCACACAAGCGCCCACGCGCTGGTACGAACTCAAGAGCGAGCCACCCGAGGCGGTGCCGGCGCCCCGGCCCGGCGACGGCTCGGTGTGGGAACTCTCGGGCCGCTTGACCTTGCCCGGCACGCTGGAGCGCGACACCCTGGTGGTGGCCAGCGGCGCGGCGGGTGTGCTGCCGCTGGCGGGCCACCGCTGGGTGGTGCCGCTGCGCGACAGCATTCCGGTGCGGCTCGCGGCCGACCTCGCGCTGCTGCGCGGCGAAGGCCTGGTGTGGCTGTCGCCCGCGCCGGCGGGCGTGGTGGTGGCGCGCAGGCTGCGCGTGGCCATCGACACGCTGGTGGCCGATGAAGCGCGCCAGACGCTGCGCCTGCGCGCGCGCTGGTGGTTCACCGATGCGGCCGCATCGGCCACCCAGCCGCCCACCACCGGACAGGCCGACATCGACATCGCCCTGTCCGGTCGTTCGACCGACGAGCTGGCCGCTGCCCACCGCCTGGCCCTTTGGCGCCTGGCCCAGCGCATCAGCGGCGCACCATGAAGCCGCGCGGGCGACGACGTGTTGTCGGCCTTGTCCGACACGTCCGAATTGCCCCCGCCGACACATGCCCTGCGCCAGCGCGGGCACACTCGCGCGTACGCCACCGTGGCGTCCCGCTCACCCTTCTTCTTTAGCACCCATGCACACGACACGCTCACCCCATCTGCCCGGCCCGCGTCGGCTGTGTGGCCTGGCCCTTTCCAGCCTGCTGGCGCTGGTGGTGGGTTGCACCAGCCTGCCGCCCAAAACCGCGGACGTGCCCCCGGAACAGGCCGGCACGGTCAATGTGAGCGGCGCGTCCGGCCAGGTGTCGGCCACGGACGAGCGCAAGGCGCTGCAGGGCATGGTCAACGAGGGCAAGAAGGACCTGGCGATCCACCACCTGAAGACACTCACCGCCACCGGCGACGCCGACCTCTACCAGGGCAACCGCACGCGCCTGCTGATCGACGGCCCGGCCACCTTCGGCGCCATGAAGGCGGCGATTGCGCAGGCGCGCGGCCGTGTGCTGCTGCAAAGCTACATCGTGGAAGACGAGGGCGTGGCGGCCGAGGTGGGCGAGCTGCTGCTGGCGCGCGCCGCGCAGGGCGTGAAAGTGGCCATGATCTACGACGCGGTGGGCTCGATCGGCACGCCCGAGGCGTTCTTCAAACGCCTGGTCGACGGCGGTGTGTCGGTCTGCGCCTTCAACCCGATCAATCCGACCAAACGCCCGGGCTACTGGGGCCTGACGCACCGCGACCACCGCAAGCTGCTGGTGGTGGACGAGGACGTGGCCTACACCGGCGGCATCAACATCAGCCGGGTCTATGGCTCCAGTTCGATTGGCCGCAGTGGTAAGCCCACCGGCGAAGGCGCGCTCGACGACGGCTGGCGCGACACGCAGATCGAGCTGCGCGGCCCTGTGGTGCCGGTGATCGGCCAGGTGTTCGAGACCACCTGGCGCGAGCAGGGCTGCAAGGGCGAGCTCGGTCAGGCGGCGCCGCAGAAGGCCGCGGCCGAGCCCGGCACGCGCGTGGTGAAGGTGATCGCGAGCGACCCGCGCGACAAGGAGAACCGCATCTACAGCGCATTGCTGGCGGCGGTGGACGCGGCGCAGGTCAACGTGCGTTTCACCATGGCGTACTTCGCGCCCGGCACCGATTTTGTGACCGCCCTGCGCAAGGCCGCCGAGCGGGGCGTGGCGGTGGAAATGGTGTTGCCCGGGCGCAGCGACTCGTCGCTGGCGTTTCACGCCGGGCGCTCCTACTACGACGATCTGCTGAGTTCGGGCGTGCGCATCTTCCAGATGGAGCACGCGCTGATGCACGCCAAAACCGCCGTGATCGACGGTGTGTTCTCCACCGTGGGATCGAGCAACCTGGACTGGCTGAGTTTTGTGGCCAACAGCGAGCTCAACGTGATCGTGCTGGGCGACGACTTCGGCGCCGAGATGAACCGCTTGTTCGAACGCGACCGCGACGCCTCCAAGGCCATCACGCTCGAGGAATGGCGCCGGCGCGGGCTGAACGACCGCGCGATGGAAACGCTGAGCCGCATGATGGAGCGCCTGCTCTGAAGCCCTGGGGCCTGGTCACTGGATCAGGCCGTTCTTGAGCGCGTAGTAGGTGAGGTCGCTGTTGCTGCCGAGCTTGAGTTTTTCCATCACGCGCGAGCGGTAGGTGCTCACGGTCTTCACGCTCAAGAACATCTGCTCGGCCATGTGGCCAATGGTCTCGCCCTGCGCCAGGCGCAAAAACACCTGCAGTTCACGCTCCGACAGCAGCTCGTGGGGCGGTTGCTCGCTGGCGCCGGCGGCGCCGTCGGCCAGCAGCTCGGCCACGGCCTGGCTCACATAGCGCCGGCCACGCGCCACGGTGCGGATGGCGGTGACGATGTCTTCGGGCGCACATTCCTTGTTGAGGTAACCGCTCGCGCCGTAGCGCAGCAGGGTGGTGGCGTACTGCGCCTCGGGAAAGCCGCTGAGGATGAGCACCGCGAGATCGGGAAAACGCGCCTTGATCGCCTGCAGCGCGTCCACGCCGCCGTGTTCCGGCATGGAGATGTCCATCAACAGCACATCGACCTCACCGCCACGAACCAGCTCCAGCGCTTCGCGGCCGTTGTTGGCCTCGCCGGTCACGCGCAGGTCCACGTGCTCGGAGAGAAATTGCCGCAGGCCGGCCCGCACGATGGCGTGGTCGTCCACGATTCCGATTCTGATCATGAGGGCCTCGGTTGGCTGGTTGGGAAAACACAAAATCTAACAGGCCCCGCCACCGGCCGCCGTCAGACAACGCCTACACGCGCGCCCGGACCATCGGCTTTGTCCTACACGGGGACGGCGCCCTGCCCGACGTGTCCCGCACCACCCCCCACCTACAGTGAAGGCACGGCTTGACGCTGACCTTCAGCACCGAGTCGAGGGCGGTGAACCCACCGACCCAACACCAAGCAACCTCAACCGGAGAAGCACATGAACTGGGACCGAATCGAAGGCAACTGGAAACAACTCAAAGGCCGCGTGACCGAGCAGTGGGGCAAGCTCACCGACGACGATTTTGACGTGGTCGCGGGTCGCCGCGAACAGCTCGCCGGCAAGATCCAGGAACGCTACGGCGTGGCCAAGGACGAAGCCGAGCGCCAGGTGGCCGCATGGGAACGCCACGCCGGCGACGACTGGTTCGATGGCGCCAAAAAGCGCCCGACCGACAAGGTTTGAAGCGCACCGACCACCACGCCACAACCTGAATCCCGAACCCCTGCGCCGGCTGCGGCCGGCGCCCTTCCCAAGGAGATCATCATGAAAACCACCCACCGCTACACCGCCTTGTTCGCCGCCGCCGCGGCCACCGTGCTGATCGCCGCCTGCGGCGAGAAGGTCGACGACACCACCGTGGGTCAGAAGATCGACAACTCCACGGCCACGGTGCAATCCGCCGGCACCGAGTTGAAGAACGACGCCCAGGTGGCCGCCAACGACATGCAGGCCGCCGGCTCCAAAGCCGCCGACAGCGTGGCCCAGAGCGCCACCGACATGGCCATCACCACCAAGGTGAACGCCGCACTGGCCGCCGACGACCAGCTCAGCGCACTGAAGATCGACGTGGACACCGAGGCCGGCAATGTTGAACTGACCGGCACCGCGCCCGATGAAGCGTCTCGTGCCCGCGCCACCACCCTGGCCGCCGCCGTGGACGGCGTGGTGACGGTGGAGAACCGCCTGACCGTGGTGAAGGCCAGCTGAGCACCCACCCGCACAAACACCTGGAGGACACCATGAAACTCGCACACGCTGTGTTGGCGGCCGCTGCCGCCGTCTCTCTCGTTCAACTCACCGGCTGCGCGGTTGCCCGCGACCAGCAGACCGTGGGCTCCTACATCGACGATGCCACCATCACCACCCGGGTGAAGGCACGCATGGCCGAAGACAAGTCCGTGAGCGCCACTTCCATCAGCGTGGAAACGCTCAAGGGCACGGTGCAACTCTCGGGCTTCGCGAAGTCCGCCGACGAGCGCGCAACGGCCGAGCGGCTTGCCCGCTCCACCCCCGGTGTCCAGGCCGTTCGAAACGACATCCTGGTGCGCTGAACGCCGCCGAACCGCACGCTGTAGGACGCCACCTACAGACGCTGCGGCCTTTTTCAACGAAGCTCACAGGGCGCACACGCAGCAATGCGGGGCGCCCTGCACCCGTTCATGAACACCCACACTTCCATGCCCGCGCTCAAGACCTTCATCGTTGAAGACAACCAGGTGATCTTGGAGAACCTGGTGTCCACGCTGCAGGAACTGACCGAGGTGGAGGTGGTCGGCCATGCGCGCGATGAAGCCGGCGCACTGCGCTGGCTGCGCAGCGAGGGCGACTCGCTCGATCTGCTGATCATCGACATCTTCCTCGTCTCGGGCTCGGGCCTGGGGGTGCTCAAGGCGGCGCAGGACGCGCACATCGGCGCCAGAAGGGTGGTTCTCACCAACTACGCCACCGCCGACATCCGCCGGCGCTGTGCGGTGCTGGGGGCCGACCGGGTGTTCGACAAGTCGTGCGAGCTCGACGACCTCATCACCTACTGCGCCCGTGTCTCGGACGGCTCGGCCACGCAGCCGGGTGAGCTGCGTTAGATTCAGGGCCACAAGGCCTGCGCCACGCTGGGCCACCGGAGCCGGAATGATCAAGTCGTCGATCGAGCGCGTGGCGCGCACGCGGTATGTGATGCCAGTGGTGCTGGCCTTGGCGGTGGTGGCCGTGGTGGTCATCGAAGGCGCCTTCCAGCACTCGCGCGCCACACTGGCGCAAGGCATCGCGCTGACCGATGCGCGCCTGCAGGCCGGGCGCGTGCTGCAACACCTCACCGACGCCGAAACGGCGGCGCGCGCTTTCCTCATCAACGGCCAGGCGGCCGACCGCGGGGAGTACCGAAAATCCATCCTCGCCATGGCCGAGGCGCAGAGCGGGGCGTTTCAACTGATCGCCGATGTGGACCCGCAGCGCACCGTGTCGGTGGAGGCGCTGCGCATGGCCATTCAGGCGCGGGTGACGGCCATGGAGCAGTGGATGGACGCTGCCGAGCGTGGCCAGCGCACACAGGCCCGCCTGATGGCCAGCAGCGACCGCGGCCGCACCAGCTTCGCCGACCTGCGCGCCGAATTCGATCTGGTGCTGCAGCGGGCGGCAGCCCTTCAAACCACAGCACGCATGTCGCTGTTCGACGCCATCATGATCAACCGCGTGGCGCTGCACCTGCTGGTGCTGATCTCGGTGCTGGGCCTGGTGCTGTTCACACGCCAGCTGCGCTACAGCGACGAGCAGAAGGCCCGCGAGAGCCAGTACCTGGCGTCTCAGGTGGCGTTGCGCACCGCCGAGCTGCGCGAGCTCGCCGGCCACCTGGTGAGCACGCGCGAAGACGAGCGCGGGCGCATGGCGCGTGAACTGCACGACGAGCTCGGGGGCCTGTTCACGGCCATGAAGCTGGAGCTGGCGCGCCTGCGCCGGATCCCCGAGCTGCCAGCGCAGGCGCAGGAGCGCATGGGCGGCATCGAGCAGCGCCTCAACGAAGGCATCGCGGTCAAGCGCCGCATCATCGAAAACCTGCGCCCGTCATCGCTGGACCAGCTCGGCCTGGTGTCGGCGCTGGAGGTGTTGTGCCAGGACGCCGCGAGCAACCTGGGCCTGCCGGTCCACACGGATCTCGAGCCGGTGAGCCTGGACAAGGAATGTGAACTCACCGTGTTCCGCCTGGTGCAGGAGTCGCTCACCAACATCAGCAAGTACGCCAAGGCGCGTCAGGTGTGGGTGAGTCTGGAAGCGGAGGGGGACTGGGTGCGGGTGGGCGTGCGCGACGACGGCTGCGGTTTTCACGCGCACACCGTGCCCGCGCGCCACCACGGACTGATCGGCATGCGTGTGCGCGTGGAGTCCCACGCCGGGCGGCTGGCCATCGTCAGCAGCCCCGGCCAGGGCACGCACATCAAGGCGGAGCTGCCTTGCAAGGCGCAGACCGAGGGTGAATCGTGCGATGCCGGGGAGCCGCCGGCCCAGGGGTAAGCTCACCGCATCGCCGGGTGCATCCGTCCGGCCCTTGTCAGCCCCCGCGCCCATGCCCTCTGCCATCGCCGTCATCGACTTCGAAACCTCCGGCATCTCGCCCTCGCTCGGCGACCGCGCCACCGAGGTGGCGATCGTCATCACCGAGCGGGGCCGTGTGGTGGACCGTTTTCAAAGCCTGATGAACGCGGGCGTCCACATTCCCGCGTTCATCACCCAGCTCACCGGCATCACCAACGACATGGTGGCCTGCGCGCCCCAGGCCGCGGCGGTGATGCGGGACGCCGCGCGTTTTGTGGGGACGGTGCCCATGGTGGCGCACAACGCGTCGTTCGACCGCCGCTTCTGGATGGCCGAACTCGCACTCGCCGGGCTGGACGCGCCACACGCGTTTGCCTGCACGGTGTTGCTCGCGCGCCGGCTCTACCCACAGGCGCCCAGCCACAAACTGGGTGTGCTGGTGGATTTTTTCCATCTGCCACGCACCGGCCAGGCCCACAGGGCCCTGGCCGACGCCGAGATGGCCGCCGAACTGCTCGGGCGCATCCAGCACGACCTGCGCACGCAGCACGGCGTGGCCCGGCCGGACCATGGTGTGTTGATGGATCTGCAGCGCTGCACCCGCCAGCAGCTGCCGCGCTTCTTCAGCGCGCGGCGCGCTGCCTTGCCGCAGGCGCTCAGTTCAAACGCACTTTGAACTGCAGGATCACCGCGCCGTTGACGTCCTTCATCGACGGGATCAGACCGAGGTTCACGCCAAAACGCCGACCCTCGTAGGTGGCCATGGGCAAGGCGGCGAAGAAGGTGCCGCCCCGGTTCATCGCGGGATAGCCGTTCATCAAACCCACGGCGGCGCCGAGCTTGAACGAACCCATCGACAGGGGTTGCCAGTTGACCGCCGCGTAGGTGGTGTTCTTGCGCACGCTGTTGTAGTAACTGCCCGCCATGAACGAGAGCTCGCTGCTGGTCCGGTACTCCAGCCCCAGACCGAGGTTGTTTTCGTTGTGATTGGCTTGCCGGTTGAAGTGGCGCGAGAAACCGCCCACGTTGAGCCACAGCTCGCCCGCGGGCTTCTGCCACAGGGGGGCATCGCCGGTGGACGCCGATTCCGCGACCGCGGGAAGCGCGGTGTTCATGGCCAGCGCCACCAGTGCAAAACGGAAAATCTTCATATGCTGCCTCGCGAACTTGAGGCCCCGACGGGGCTGTACCTTCTTGTTTCGGTGCGCGCGCTCCGCTCTTGAACCCGCCCAAGCCCCAGAATCCCCCGCAGAGTGACTTTTTCCGCAGGGGTCCACCCCGGGCTGCCGCTTTTTCACACGCACGTCACGCTCACCTGTATGAAATCCCATATTCCACACGCCGCGCTCACCACCCACGACACCACCCGCATCGACGACCTGCGCATCGGCGCGGTGCGCCCGCTCATCACGCCCGCGCTGCTGCAGGAATGGCAACCAGCCACCCCCGCTGCCCAAGCGCTGGTGGAGTCCAGCCGCGGCGCCATCTCGCGTGTGCTGCACGGGCAGGACGACCGGCTGGTGGTGGTGGTGGGCCCATGTTCCATCCACGACCACGCGCAGGCCATCGACTACGCACGCCGGCTCAAGGAACAAGCCGACGCCTTGCAGGACGACTTGATGGTGGTGATGCGCGTGTATTTCGAGAAGCCGCGCACCACCGTAGGCTGGAAGGGCTATATCAACGACCCGCACCTCGATGGCAGCTTTGCCATCAACGAAGGCCTGGAGATGGCGCGCGCCTTGTTGCTCGACATCCTCGCGCTGGGCCTGCCGGTGGGCACCGAGTTCCTGGACCTGCTGAGCCCGCAGTTCATCAGCGACCTGGTGAGCTGGGGCGCCATCGGCGCGCGTACCACCGAAAGCCAGAGCCACCGCCAGCTCGCCAGCGGCCTCTCGTGCCCGGTGGGTTTCAAGAACGGCACCGACGGCGGCGTGAAGGTGGCATCGGACGCGATCCAGGCCGCGCAGGCCTCACACGCCTTCATGGGCATGACCAAGATGGGCCAGGCCGCGATCTTCGAGACGCGCGGCAACGACGACTGCCACGTGATCCTGCGCGGCGGCGCGCAGCCCAACTACAGCGCGGCCGATGTGGGCACGGCCTGCGCGCTGCTGCACAAGGCGGGCCTGCGACAACAGGTGATGGTGGATGTGTCGCACGCCAACAGCAGCAAGCAGCACAGCAAGCAGATCGAGGTGGCGGCCGACGTGGCAGCGCAGGTGGCGGCGGGCGACGGTCGCATCGTGGGCGCGATGATCGAGAGCCACCTGTTTGAAGGTCGGCAGGACATCCTGCCGGGCCAGGCGCTGCGGGTCGGCGTGAGCGTCACCGATGCCTGCATCTCGTTCGAACAAACCGTGCCGGTGCTGCAGGGTCTGGCCGCGGCGGTGCGTGCTCGGCGCTTGCACCGTCCAGCGCCATGAACCTGCCCTGGCGCGGCCCACCAGCCATCAACCTCGCCTTGCAGGGCGGTGGCGCGCACGGCGCTTTCACCTGGGGCGTGCTCGATGCCTTGTTGCAAGACGGGCGTCTGCGCTTTGAGGGTGTGAGCGGCACCAGCGCGGGTGCGATGAACGCGGTGGTGCTGGCGCAAGGGCTGATGTCCGACGGAGCGGACGGCGCGCGCACGGCGCTGCGCCGCTTCTGGGAGGCGGTGGCGGCGAGCATGCCCTTTGAGGTGGCCCGGCCCACCGCCGACGGCAAGGACATGCGGTTGGCGCCCGCGATGCAGCTGATGCTGCAATGGACGCACTACTTTTCACCCGAACAGCTCAACCCGTTCGACCTCAACCCGCTGCGCGACATCCTCTCAAGCCAGGTCGATTTCGAGCGCCTGCGCGCGCACAGCCCGATCAAGCTGTTCGTGGCGGCCACCAACGTCAACACCGGCAAGCTGAGACTGTTCCGCTCGGCGGAGTTGACGCCCGACGCCGTGCTGGCCTCGGCCTGCCTGCCCACCATGCACCGCGGCGTGGTCATCGATGGAGAAACGTATTGGGATGGGGGCTATGCGGCGAACCCGGCGGTGTTCCCGCTGTTCCACGAATGCGATGCGCGCGACATCATGCTGGTGATGTTGGCACCACTCAAACACAGTGCCACACCGCAGTCGGCGGTGGACATCAAGAGCCGGATGATGGAGCTGGCGTTCAACGCCACGTTCCTGCGCGAGATGCGCATGTTTGCCCACCTGCGCGAGCGCGCGGCGCGCAGCGCCTGGTGGCGCCGCGGTGAACTCGACCGGCGCCTGGCCGGCACACACTTTCACGTGATCGAAGCCAGCGAAGTGCTGGGCGCGCTGAGCGCCGAGAGCAAGGCCGCGGCGAACATGCGCTTTTTCGAGATGCTGTTCGCGCTGGGCCGTGAGCACGGCAGCGCGTGGCTGTCGGCGCACCACGCCGACGTGGGCCGACGCAGCAGCGCCGACCTCGAAGCCTTGTTTTATTGAAGGATCAGCGCGGCTTGCGCGGCACCATCGGGCCGCGGCCTTCGATGTGGCGGAAGTTGATGCGGCCCTTGGTCAGGTCGTAGGGCGAGAGTT
>LNFM01013150.1_pt1 | contig 10651 bp, 3 predicted proteins | sample 596031 | NCBI WGS metagenome assembly LNFM01 (sample SAMN04254537, study PRJNA301005) | activated carbon metagenome | isolation source: dual media filters at the Ann Arbor, Michigan drinking water treatment plant | place: USA: Ann Arbor | reverse complement strand
TCGGGGATAACTGTGTCAGCAGGCCGTCCTTGCTGGCAGGAGTCCATTCCGGCATGTGCGCGCCCATCGGGATGTAGACCGTGCTGAGCCTCTTGGTGGCCGGTGCCTGAGCGCTGAGTGCCGGCACCATCGCATCGAGGAAGGGCAGCGACAGTGTTGCTCCTAAGCCTCGCAAAACTGCGCGGCGCGGAATCGACCTTTTGGAAATGATCATTGACTTCTCCTCTGCAGGAACGGCGGACTCTCTACGATTCCAAGAATAAACGATGAGATTCGGTAATCGCCAGCCCCTGCGTTTCGTACGATCTTGCGAACAGATGCTGCGTCGTAGGATTCGATGCCCCTGCCCAGTGAATAAGCGAGTAGCTTCTCGGTGAATGTGGTGGCAAAAAGCTCTGGCCTTTGCAGCAGCGAAGCTTCTAAGCCGGCGATGCCATCAAACTTGCTGCCATCGGGCAATCCCCCGGCAATATCGTCACTCTGGCGCCATCGGCCCACTGCGTCATAGTTCTCCATCGAGAAGCCGATCGGGTCCATCAGTTGATGGCAGCCAAAGCAGGCCGGGTTCTTGCGATGTTCCGCCAGACGCTCCCGCAGCGTGAGTGTTTTGCCAATGCTGCCGTTTTCTTTAAGTGCCGGCACATTCGGTGGCGGGGGAGGAGGCGGGATTCCAAGGATGTTATCGAGAATCCACTTCCCGCGAATGACCGGCGAGGTGCGTGTGGCATAAGAAGTAACGGTAAGAATACTGCCCTGCCGCAGCAATCCGCCGCGCAGGCGATCCTGGCCCAGCGCAACGCGCCGGTACTGGCCACCATAGATATTCGGGATGCCGTAGTGTTTCGCCAGTCGCTCGTTCAAGAAGGTGTAGTCGGCCTTGAGCAAGGTAAGAATACTGCGGTCTTCGCGCAGCACACTGTCAAAGAAGAGCTCAGTCTCCCGGCGGAATGCCTGCCGCAGGTTGTCGTCAAAGTCCGGGAAGCCGCGCATATCGGGAGTGACGCTATCAAGGTTGCGCAGATGCAGCCACTGTGCCGCGAAGTTGTCGATCAGTGCGCGCGAGCGAGGGTCGGCAAGCATACGCTTTACCTGGGCGTTCAGCACGGCCGGTGTATGAAGGGTGTTGCTCGCCGCAGCTGTCAGCAGTTCGTCATCGGGGATACTGCTCCAGAGGAAGAAAGACAGGCGCGTGGCGAGTTGTAGATCTGAGATGCGATAGGTAGTTTGGGCCGGCACCCCTTCCGGGTCCTGCTCGACGCGAAACAGAAACTCCGGGCTAACCAGGACGGCCCGCAGAGCCATCTCGACCGAAGAATCAAAAGGCTCAGTAGCGCGCGCCTCCCGAAAGAATCGCAGCGGTGTCGCAATGTCGCGCTCCGTCACCGGGCGACGATAAGCCCGGCGCGATAGCGTCATAAGGATCGACTTGGCACACGCCTCATCCTGGCTCTTGCAGCTGAAGATGCGTCTGCGGCTGGGGCTGTCGCCCGGGCCCTGTGCCTGGTAGGGCCCGTTGATCGATAGCGAATAAAGAGCCGGGGTGATGCGCGGGTGCCGGTCCATGTTGAAGTGGGCCGGGTAGGGCTGGCGCTCTGTCTCGAGCAGAAGAGAAGGCTGCTTGGGGAACGTAACCGCGATCTGGTGCGGGCCAGCCTGGAGCGGAAGACGGAAGCTCAGATGTTGGTCTACCTTCTGGTGGTCCCCGCCCGATGCTGGCGGCTTTACAGTAAAGAGCTTCACCCTTTCGTTATCGACAAGTACTTCGATTTCGTGCGTTCCCCGGAGTCCTTCCACCTGTTCGTTGCGATCCCGGGCCAGGCGGATCTGGAACTCGTATTCAGCATTCACCGGGAAGGTGTGTTTGAGGCTGGTGCCGCCGCGGGTTCCTATGGGCAGGGAATCGAAATGCTCCTCTTGTGTGAGGTCCGGTCGAAGCGTGATCGTGTCGCCGCCAGGAGATTTGGGTGCAATGCCAATGGCGAGGCGGCTGATCTTGCGGGCCGCGTTGAGGTAGCTTTCTAGCAAGGTGGGCGAAAGATCGCCGACGGTCATATTGTCAAAGCCACGGCTCGATTCATCGGCCGGCAGCATCGACGAGACATCTACATCGAGAGCCAGCAGATCGCGGATGGCATTGCGATATTCGTTACGGTTCAGGCGGCGGAAGGTGTCAGTACGGCCGGGATTGGGCTTAGCCGTAGCACTGCGATCCAGGGTATTTTCAAGCGACCGCACGAGGGACTGATAACTGGCCTCATCCGGACGGGGCAGCGGTGCGGGTGGCATCTGCCGGGCACGCAATCTGCGCACCACTTTTTCCCATTCACCGGGATGCGCTTCGAGGCTGAGGTTTTCGAGCGACAGGCCTGCTGTCTTCATTTTGGAGTTATGACAACCGAGGCAGTAGCGCTGGACAAGCTGTGCTTCAGCAGGGCTCTGAGCGAAAAGGCTGGACGCGACCAAAAGTACGGCGATAATGCGGAACGTCGCATGCATGCTTGGACAATATCGACATTGGTACAGGAGTGTCAACTACTTCAAGGTATGAGCAAATAATGGGCCATTCCTTGACCCTGAAGGTTTTGGTTGCTAATCTATGAATGCGGGGTGGAGCAGCCTGGTAGCTCGTTGGGCTCATAACCCAAAGGTCGCATGTTCAAATCATGCCCCCGCAACCAACCTCTTGTTGGTTTAGTTTCAACCTCTTAGGCCATTCCGGCTACCCTCCCCCAAAGCATCAAAAACAGCCAACTGTCACCAAAACTGTCACCAATTTTGGGTCGATTTTCGATTCTTGCCTCTTTGGAGCGACTCGATGAGTACCCTTGGGCAACCGAGGGGCACCCTGGAGCATGCAGGGCAAGTTCTCGCCCGAGACTTCGGTGAATTCGTCGTCTCCAAGCAGAAGCTGAAGAAGGCCGAAGGCATCTGTCTGGTGCGGGAGAAGCGAGAAACGGCCACTCAAACGCTCGGATTTACCGCGCGGCCGTTCGTGCTTTGCGGGTTGCCGATTCGGCGTCCTCCAGCCGACCAACTTCTTTTTGAACGACGGAATGGGCATTTCACGCTGCAAGTCACGGGTCACCCTGAATTTGGCCTTCCTTTTGGCCAAGATCGTCTTGTGCCGATCTTCTTGGCAACAATGGCCGTCCGGCAGCAGAGTCGGATCGTGCGATTTGAATCGGCGGCCGAGCTTCTCGACACATTCGGACTTTCGAAGGGTGGCAAGGAGTACAGGCGTCTAGTTTCTGCGTTCGAGCGGATCTTCGGCGCGACGATCTTCTTTGGCACGGAGTCGAGCCGTCCTGCCGCCAAAGTGGTCCATCGGTCTCGCTTCAATTTCTTGTCAGCGGCGCAGATTTGGTACAACCACGACTCCGCCCAACCACCTCTCTCAGATGAGTTCGCCAACGTCGTCATCCTCAGTGAAGAGTTCTATCGCGAGATTTCAGAGCATCCGATACCAGCCGACCTTGATGCCGTCAAGGTGCTGGCATCGGCGCCAGCCGTCTTGGACTTGTTCGTCTGGCTGACCTATCGCTGCTTCTCTGCAAAGGGCCCAGAACGGATTCCGCTTTTTGGGGGCTTTGGCCTTGCCCAGCAGCTCGGATGCGTGGAGTACTCGCGGCCACGGCGCTTTCGGGCGATGCTGGACCAATGGCTGGCTTCGATCCGAAGGCTATGGCCAGACTGCCCGGCGGTTGTTTCGAGCGACGGCGGAGCGCTGCTGGTGAACCATTCCAAGGCGGTCCTTCCGCAGCAAGAATCTGGACTGCGGTTTGGTTGAGTATGGAGAGGCTTGAGAGGGAACGGGTTACGAAGCAACTTCATGCCCTCTAACGGTAAATTAGAGGTGTGTCTTTCCCTCAACCTCCGGAGCAGCGCGATTCCGCATCCCTTGCGGCTCTGGAGTCGTGGATGTCGCAGCCTGAGGCAGAACGACTTGAATTCAAGGAAGCGAAGAATAATTTTCATTTTGAACGCCTTGCAAAATACTGCGCGGCGCTCTCGAATGAGGGCGGCGGCACCATCATTCTGGGCGTGACAGATCGCCGTCCTCGTCGAGTAGTTGGCACTTCGGTTTTCGAAGAACCCGGCAGAGCCGTCGCCGGCCTTTGCGACCGACTTCGAATTCGTATCACGGTAGACGAGATTACCCATCCAAGTGGACGGGTCCTGGCGTTCCATTCACCGGCTCGACCCATCGGAATGCCCATACAGTTCGAAGGCGTGTATTGGGGCAGAGCCGGGGACGAACTGCGTCCCCTCACCGCCGACGAATTGCGTCGAGTCTTCGATGAAGCGGGTCCAGATTTCTCGGCTGAATTTCATCGTTTCGCGACACTTGGAGATTTGGATACTACCCTGATCGAGCGTTTCCGCGAAATGTGGATTCGCAAGTCCGGCAACGAAGGACTACGGAGCTTGTCCAATCAACAGTTGCTGGAGGATGCGGAATTGGTTCTCGGCAATCAAGTGACCAATGCCGCATTGATCCTGATGGCTGGCGCCAAAGCGCTCGACCGCCATCTCGCACAAGCAGAGGTGATCTTCGAGTACCGATCAAGTGATTCCTCTATCCCCTTCCAGCAGCGATTGGAGCTTCGGCGAGGATTTCTAGGCATCGTTGATGAACTGTGGTCGACCATCAGCCTTCGAAACGATATTCTCCACTATCAGCAAGGATTCTTCACTTTCGATATTCCCGTGCTCAACGAATCCGTGGTCCGAGAGGCGGTTCTCAACGCAATCGCCCATCGGGACTATCGACTCCCAGGCTCTGTGTTCGTCCGGCAGTTCCCTCGACGGCTTGAAGTTGTCAGTCCAGGGGGCTTTCCTGCGGGTATCACGGCAAGCAATCTCCTCTGGCGTCAACTGCCTCGGAATCGCCGAATCGCTGAGGCGTGCGCCAAATGCGGGCTGGTTGAACGCTCCGGCCAAGGCGCTAACCGAATGTTCGAGGAGAGCATCAAAGAAGGCAAGCCGCAGCCCAGTTTCGTCGGAACGGATGAATACCAGGTGGCGCTCACGTTGCTGGGTGAGGTTCAGAATCCAGACTTTCTGCGTTTTTTTGAAAAGCTCGGCAAGGAGCGTCTTTCGTCCTTCACGACTGAGGATTTGCTGATTCTCGATGCAATTCAGCGAGACGAGCACATCGGTGACGCCCTGAAACCGAGGCTGGCTCACCTGGCAAATGAAGGCATTATCGAGCGCATCGGCGGTCGCGGTCGCGGTGGCCGGTTAATCCTGTCTCGAAGCCTTTACTCCTTGATGGGTAAACGAGGGGTCTACACGAGAGCGCGCGGTCTGGATCGGGAAACCAACAAGGCGCTGCTGTTGCGCCATATCGAAGGCAATTCGGAGGACGGAAGTATCTACCAAGACTTCCAACAGGTTCTTCCGACTCTAACCCGCCATCAAATCCAAAAGCTCCTGCAAGAACTCAAACAGGATGGCCGTATCAGAGTGGGCGGCACACGTAGGCATGCCCGTTGGTATCCAGGTACGACCGTCCTTTGAGCCGAATTAAGCGGATTTGACTCAATACGGCTCAAAGGCATGAGCAGAAGTTCTTTTTTTTTCAGTTGTTTCCATAGGCCTCGTCGTTAAGTCTTTGGAGCCTGTGGGCGACTCAAGTCCTCAAGTCAACCGCCGGCGATAGCTCAACCATCACGGCAATTTCACTCACAAGACGTTGCAGCGTGAGCTACGCGTTTTTGACGAATTCCTGGAAAGCGGACGGGAGGTCCTGCTCCACAAGATAATCGGGCAGAAGAATAACCTTTTTGCCTCCAGCCGTGGACATGAAATGTCGCTGCTGTGCCACCTCCCGAGCGAGAAGCGACGGATAGGTACCGATAGCGACGGCTGGGCCGCCGTCTCTTGGTGTCACAACTAAGGGTGCATCAGTGCTCGCTACCTCCCAGCCTTCGAGCTCCAAAAAGCGGCCTAGCGGAACGAGCGTCTTTCGTTGGAACTCAAATGATGCAATTTGAGGTTCCTCGCCAAAACGAGCATAACGCAGCAGTTGCAGCCCCAAGCGTCGGTCAAGCCGAGGATGAAGAAACCGATTGCCGTAGTGACGCATACACTTTGTGCACGAGCGCTCACAGCCCCCAGAACAAGTGGTCAACAATCCTTCGACGTGGCCGAGCATCTCTTCGAGTTGAAGCCCGACTTCGTAGGCGTAACCCGCACCACCAGAGGCCGTGTCGAACAAGTAGATCTCAGCCGCTCCAACACCGCTCTCTAAAGCAGGGACAAGTCTGAAACCAGAGCTCAACTCACCTGGGTCGATCGAAAGCCCCAAACTCGCACCGAGTGCCATCGCCTCGGCGCACGTGGAGAGGGCATCATACAGCCACGGCTGTTTTGGACTGAAATCCATTCCGGCCTGGAACTCCAGCCGCAAAAGAAGGATGTCTGTTAAGAACTGATGCCCAAGGTAAAGTCCACGGCGAATAACACCGTTGCACGACTTCGCGGGCTGCTCGCGCTTTAATACATATGACGGGAGAAGGAACGGTCTACGATGCGCTTTCTCCGAATCGGTATCATCGGAAAGCCAAGCCGCGCCGCAGGTCTCACAGACGGCAAAGCCGGAGTTATCTTTTCCTTTATTGGTGACGATCAGCTTGATCCCCTCGGCATATGCGTAATCCATGCGAGAGCCTTTTGCAGCCTTCCAGTCAAAGCGTCGGTCAACAAGTTCAGGCAATTGAGCACTCGAAGCATAGGTAAGATCCTGCTCCCGATCACCCTCTTTCAATCGTCGCCCGCCTTCGGGAGAGAACCCAGGCGGATCAAGCACTTCGTTAACTGTAAGGTCTTCACCACAAACTGGGCAGGCCGGCTCATCGAGCGGCCGCTCAACCTGTGTCGTTTCGTCCAGCCGAACGTAGGAGCAGCGGCGACAGCCAATATACCGACCCCGCACACCGGAGAAAACACCAACCGCCGGACTCGCCGTTGGCAAACCATCGAAGAAGATTCCACCCACACGGTAGGTCTGCTTGTTGACCACCAACAGTCGCCCCGGAGCATACTCACTCAGGCCTTGAACTTTTGCTAACTGCGGACGCTCCTTTTCGACGACCTGGCCATGATCGCCGTACTCCTGAATTACAAAACTGCAGAGGTCCGTTGGAAACGCATAGGAAGGAAGAAGCCCCTTGTCGAATAGAAGATCGAGCAAGGTAACCGGCTCGGCAGGCTCCTCCCCTTCCTCTTCACTCGCTTCGATTTCTTTCCCAATCCTAATCAGTTCCTTCAATAAGTCATTTGCGACGGCTTTCACAAAAACCAACATTTCAGCGCGCTTGTTCTGCTTGTCTTCTGCAAGTTCGTCCGGAAGCCACGAGAGCATTTCTTCAAGCATGGGATTCCCTGACTTGAGCACTGATGTCTCCATCCAATCGTTGAATGCGCCAATGGTGAAATCCCCGCCGTCGGCAAAGAAGTCTGGAGCGCTTCCAAAAGCACTCATTAGACTCGGCCTTTCAGTCGCCAGACGCTCCTGCTCCGCTTCCGAAAGAGCATCCATTTGTTGGTGAAAAAACGTCTGGAGCAGGAATGAGTAGATGTGCCGCCGTGCTAGACGTTTGTTATCTGATTTAATTCGCGGCTCACGCGCAGGACCGCTGATCATTGCTTGTGGGTTTGCGAAGTAGTGGGCATCATGAGCACCACCTTGGGCGAATGTCAGGACACTCGAAACAGAAGTTCCGCGGCGCCCTGCCCGGCCCGCGCGCTGCTGGTAATTTTCCCTTAATGGCGGAACCGTCCGGAGTCCAACCGCTGTGAGCGACCCAATATCGATTCCGACCTCCATTGTGGTGGTACAACTCAGGATGTCCACCGGCGGCTTGTCCTTTCCCAACGGCACATCTTGAAAGCGCAGTTCAAATTCTTCCGTCGTAGCGTAGACAACTCCCGCATCTCGCTGAGAAAGTTGAGCCGTGTGCTCCTCGGCGGTTATGTGGACAGGTCTGTCCCCTTTCAATACTGCGCGAAGGGGTTCACGTAAGAACCCCTTCTTCGCGGTCATATAGGGATGATCGGGCGGTCGTGCCTCAAGATCACTCCTTCCGCAGTTACCGCACAAGCCCAAGAAAGGATTCAACTGCACGTTTCCACACAAAAGACACTGCGACCAAGTCTCGTCGATCGCGATCTTGATAACCAAACTATCCGTTGCAAGAAGCCGTCCGGAATCGTCAGTTCCAACCGAGGGTCGCGTGAAGAGGTCGAACATCTCCCCGCGCAGACGGGCAACTGCGTCCGAATCCAGGCTTGCTCGAGATTTCAAATTCGCAAAAAACGTCTTCAGCCCATCTTCGCCACGAATCGCCTCGAAGAAAGGGAATTCTTGCTGTCGGGCGGTCAACGATAGGCTCGGATCGAAGGCGTTCTTGTCGAGCATCTCTCGAATCCATTCCTCAGCAATCTGTGACAGAACCCTCGGCGAGACTAGATTCCCGATGCGTCTCTCCAAAAGCTTTAGCTTAGACTGACGCGGTTGAACCGATACAGCGCAGGCGGCGACAAGCGAGTAGTAACGGTCGCTAATCTGTCGTAGCAGCGCCTGCCGATAGCGGGCTGGTGGCGTGGGCTTCCAGCCGTCTTCCAAAGCGAGTATTAGGTCCGAGTCATAGTCTTTTTCGAATCGTTGGCATTCCTCAAGCAAAGAGGCCTGGTCCTGGCCATCAAAGAAATGCAGATGATAGCGGGCACAGACTGACACAAAAGCGGCATAGAGGGAATCGTCAGTAATTACTTCTTTCTGATGCTTGTCCAGCTCAGCAATCGCGACCATCAGGGCTTCGCGCAGCGAATCTCGCTCGACCTCGCGTGGGAGGTCCCTCGCCAAGCGAGCCGCCTTTTGGCGTCCGTCGCTAAAGAGCAGTGCTTTTCTACCCTCGTTTGGATGTCGCTCATCGAGAGGCTTAGTGGCAACCTGATTCACAAACTGCTCTCGAATCAGATTCGCAAATGGCTGTTCGCCCTTCGTCGCTAGATCCATGATCTTGAGCGATCCGCCCGTTTTCGTTGGGCGAGTACAAACCGGGCAAACCCCAAACGTCGAGAGGTTGTCTTCATCGCCGCTATCCGCGCGATAGACGAGCCTGAAGCCTAGCTCAGCATTGGGCGCCTTATCAAACAGGCGCCCCGTAGAAGTGTCGAGCCATTTCGGTTCGACACTTCGCTCTTGGTCGGGGTGTGGCTCTTCGAGAAGAAGGTGAATTTCGTGGAGAGGTTGCCCGAATTCGCTAAGAGTCCCTCCGCGTTCGTTCCACAAAAACTTAGCATCCTTTCCACTTCCAAACCCGCGAAGAAACGCGGCCCCGCAATCTCGGTGAGTATAAATTTCAAAGACCCGGGAGCCGCACCCACACTGAGTCCGGGGTTCGGTATACAGGCGACCGAGAAGTGCATTCGAGCCTGGGTCAAACCTCCGCTCAACGCAAGCGCTATTCAAGCACGCATGCAGTGACGGGAGTCCCCGGAAAAGCATGTGGACTCTTGTTGGTAGGAGGGGCTGCTCCTGTCGACCAGGCTCAAAGCGTCGCGCAAAGCAGCCGAGAGCTAGCAGTCCATCGGTGGCACGCTGGGCTTGCCTTGACGCAACCGTTGGGAATAGCAACTCAGACAGACTCTCAAAAGCGGTCCCATTACCAGCACACGTGTCGATCAATAATTCTAAAGGGCCAACGCCAGTGAGTTGCCTCGCGACGTATTGGCGCAATTTATCATCGGAAGGCGCGGAGGGCCATCCCAATACATTTGCGGCTTCGCTGACGTTCTTGTGAGTCGCAGTCAGGTCGACTCCGCCCAGAATCCCAGGGTCGATCAAGGCAAATGCGGTTGCCTCCGCTTCGGTTCCGGGGCGGGCCCCGGATCTAGCTTCTCTCGTGCCACGAACAATTGCAAATGCACGGTTCTTTCGCTTACTAGTGAGCCCCTCAGCAAACACTTTCCCAGCTTCCTCTGCCTGCGGACCGGCACCCAAGCTTGCACTGGTGAGAATACAGCGCATTTGTTCACGACCTATGCCGAGCCTTGATTGAAGCCTCCGAATCAAAAGACCCACTTCAGCGCCAGCAACCCCACGATACATGTGGGCCTCATCTAGAATCAGAAGGAGTTGATTGCTTGCATCACTCTCAAGCCAACGCCGAGTCTCTCGGAATATTGATCGCTCGATTGGCCGAAGCAGCATGTATTCGAGCATGGAGTAATTTGTCACAAGGAGATCGGGCGGACTGCTTTGCATCTCATGTCGCGTCAGTAGTTCACGATCACCCGGCTGCGTAAACAGTCGCTTCTCCCAGTTGTGCCTTATGAAGGTTTCGCCAGCCTTTTTGCCACTCTGATAAGTCTTTCGCTCTTGCTCGGACTCTGCCAGGAAACCGACGATATCTTTGGACGGCCATCTCCCACGATCCTTTAACTCCTTGACCAATGCCTGATCCGCAGCCAAGCTGGACTCTTCGAGTCGGACGAAATACTCAAGCAGGGATGCGATGTTTCGCTCATCCTTCGCGCTCGTCCGGATGCCTGGGTAGGGGGTTCTGCTCGTGTACATTCCAAAGCGCGGTTGTCGCCCCCAACGCTCTGCAAACAGCCTCGATAGTCGTTCATCACCAAAGAG
>LNFM01013149.1_pt1 | contig 10653 bp, 4 predicted proteins | sample 596031 | NCBI WGS metagenome assembly LNFM01 (sample SAMN04254537, study PRJNA301005) | activated carbon metagenome | isolation source: dual media filters at the Ann Arbor, Michigan drinking water treatment plant | place: USA: Ann Arbor | reverse complement strand
GTTCAAGTCCCGCTCGGTCAAACTCGCCGCGGTTTAGGGCTTCCACAATATCGCCACTGTAAAAGTACTCAACATCTTTTTCTTGCAGGTCTATATCAATGCCGGTGAAGAGTCCGAGTTTGGTTTCTCTTCCGCCTGCTTCAGCGTCGCGGATGTTACGTAGCTGGTCAAACATTGCGATACCAACTGGAGTAATGGCTCGCACGTGCGTTGGGTCGTGATAAAAATTTTCGTGGTTCCAGTGCGGCACCGTGATATCTATCACGGCGCCATGTTTGCATACGCGCCACAGCTCCTTCCAAATGGCGAGATACAGTTCAGTGGTTTGCCCTACATGCTCAAGCACATGCTCCAGTTTAATTTCCTCAACCGAGGAAGTTTTCCACGGCCACGGCGTCTGCTCCAGATCCCACACGAGGTCGGGCTTGCAGGCAGGGGCAGAGTCTACGTTTAAGTACCCGTCGTATTTTTTAAATCCGCACCCGAGGTTAAGCCGCAAGGGAGTTGGTTCAGGGTTGTTCATATGCTGTGCCTACAGTATCCCAGAGCTTTCTCCAGTTTGAAAATGGAGGCAAAAGATCCGCCCCGTGTACGTGGATGGCGAGGGTGGGTATGGGGGAAAAGAGGGTTGCATGGTTTTGCCATACTACGTTCAAAGACTCGCTTTCGCGCATGTCGTCCTGTGGGTTTTTTATAAACCACTGCCACTGGCTTTCCAGGAGTGATTTGGGGAGGAAAAAGGTGGCCGTCGTGCTGTAGCTTATGCGCCAGTGGCGGTGGCTTCCCGGCACCACACGCGTTGGGACGAGGGCGTCGGGGAGATAAAAGTCGGAATAATCAACAGGGAAGAGGCCTATGTTGGTGCGTCCGAGGTTGCGGGAAAATATTCGGTAGCTCTGCATCATTTCTAGGAGCTCACTCTCTTCATGCAAGTAGTCGTCCTCTACGAAATAAATGAAGTCCTTTGCATTTTTTTTCGCGTACTCAAGGGCATGTCGCATGGATGCGGAGTTTCCTTTTTCTTCAAGCGCTACAAGGTTCGTTTCAAATGGGCACAGTGCAAGTAGTGCTTTTACCCCCTCTAAAAATTCTTTACTTGAATGATCGTCTAGAACCGTGAGTCGAATGTGGGTGTCGTTGGCGCGCTCGAGCACCAGAAGCGAGTTTACAAGCGAGCGTAGCGAGCGGGTGCTCAATTCGTGTTTACCGCCCAAGGTGTCGGTCAATCGCTGTGCCCCCTCGCGGAAGTCTCCGGTCGAGTGCGCGCGCAGTATGACATCGAGACTGGGTTTTGCTGCCTGTATGACGTTTCCTTCTTTCATTTCAGGGAGTGGCATCCCGTGATAATTGAAATATGAAGGGTCAAACTCTAATCCTCCTCGCTCGGGGTTGATGCGGAAGGCACAGTAGCCGAAATGTTTTTTGTGGTAGGCAATTTTCTTTTCTGCATCACTCGCCCGCCAGGTCTTGTGTAGTACGTGTGCCACACGCTTTGGCACAATGCCCGGCACGACCTTTTGTGCCGTGGTGCCGTCCGCAAACTGCAGCTCGTTGTCCCATGTAAAGGTGTCGATGCCTCCGTGCCGGTCACTGCGGAATATACGCGGCGGGAAAAACCCATCTTCCCAGCGTATGGTGTCCAAGATGCGGTTATCGAAGTGTATGTGGTAGTAGTCAAAGTGCGGGGTTTGTTCTAGGTAGGCAAGAATGTTTTTTATCTGTGCTTCTGTGTAATATTCATCGCCATCCAAAAGCCACACGAGATCCACTCCACGCCCAAGGAGTTCTTTAAGCGCGATATTTCGCGCGTCTTTTTCGACAAGGGGGTCCGATGAAAAATGTAAAAAATCAAAATCCCCCTTTGCTTTTTCTAGTACCAGACGGGTGGCCTCGTCGTCGTTGGGGAAGCCCAGCTCGGCATACTCTTTGAATTGGGCGTTAACCCCCGCGAGCACGATAGGAAACCCTTGTTTTTTAAGGGAAATCCAGGGTTTGAGCACCTCTTCGAGGTCTTCGGCGCATCCCCAAAAGCATCCAAGAACCCCTACTTTCATAGGGGAATCATACCTTGTTGGGGTCATAAGTCATTAGTCATGAGAAGGGGCTGGGGTTTACCCCGTGAGATAGGCGAAGCCGCCATCTCACGGGGTATACTATATATATGCGTGGGCTGGTCAATTTCCTTAAATACAACAACATCGTCCCTGTGGTCGTCTCTTTCGTGCTCTTAGGAGCTGGGGGTGCTTTGGCAGCAAGCCCAGAGGTGCGCGATGCCGCCGCCGCAGCGGTTTTGGCGAGCGAGCAAGAGGTACTTTCTGTAGACAATACCTATATTGCTGATGTTGATCTCGCTACCTATACTCCCAAAATTGAAATCAAAGAGGTTACGGAGGATGAGGAATTTTATTATGTTGCGTACACGCTCACCACGATAGATATAGAAGAGTACGTGTGGAAGGATGTAGCAAAAAATGAAACCCTGAAAGTTTCTAAAGCAGAACTCGGCGGGAAAATAGACTTGGGGCTGTACGCAACCAAACAACTAAAAGAAATTATCGACTACCAGGTTGCGTACTTAAAAGAAGTACAAGACAAAGAGCGCGCGCGGGTGAGCCAAAAAGTGGTCGCCACAACGTATGGCGGGCTCGTGGGGCGTTTTCTCGATTCCACCACAGAAACATTGCCGGGCTACGTGCCAGTCATTGCTCCAGAAACAACAACGTACAGCGGTCCTGTTTCTACAAATGGCGGCACCTCCGGAGGAAGTCCTTCTGGCGCAGTGGCTTCTTCGTGCGGAGATGATTGCACGCCACCGCGGATACAAATTCTTGGCAACAATCCTGCCTACCTGCGTATCGGCGCATCATACGTTGATCTTGGGGTGGTTGTTACCGACAACATAAATCAAAATCTTGGGTATGAAGTATTTCTAAACGGTGTAAAGCTGGAGCATGGACAGGTAAGCATAGACACTGCTACTACCAGCACGAATCGTATTACGTACAAAACAAAAGACCAAGCAGGGAACACTGCTTCTGCGGAACGTGTGGTGAATATAGTGACTCTTGATTTCCAGATACCAGTGCAATCGTCGCCCGCTCCGGCGCCTGAACCGGCCCCCGCGGAAGAGCCAACACCGACCCCAACACCAACTCCGGAGCCCACTCCAGAACCAGAACCCACTCCGGAACCAACTCCAGAACCAGAGATCGTTGTCCCAGACTCTGTTGCAACTTCTACACCCGAAGCACCTCCAACCCCTAATGAGAATGCTTCTACTACAGCTACTTCTAGCAGCGAAACTCCCTAGCTTTTCTTATACACATTTCTCTTAGGGCTATAGATAAAATAGAGCGTAAGATGAAGGGATAGGATTCTATGTTGCACCGACTCTCTACACTCTCCCCTCAGGAACTGCGCCGGCTCGCGGCTATGTGTGGCGGGGCGGCGCTCCTACTCTTTGTAGCGCTTTTTGTGAGCCAGTGGCAGATAGGAGCGGCGGCTGTGGTGTGCAGTACCCCGGGCGAGTGTCGCCAAGACGGCACCTACGCGAGCATCTGGGCAGATGAAGGGGTAGTGCGCCTCGGTCAGGGCACCACCATTAATTGGGAGTCCAACAGCAGTGTTGCTGCTGTGGAACCTTCAATTGCTTGTTTTGGGGGGGTGCAGGGAGGCGCGTGTGGCACACCGTTAAAAACATTTACTACAGGCGCCTCGAATGTTTCAGGAGGGTTTGAGTATTTTACAGCCGGGGCAGATAAATATTTAGTCTCGGGCTCGTATGGAAACAGCGAAACTTCAAAAATTTTTAAATGGCTCCCTGCTCCAATCACTGAGGGAACAAATTCTGTATACAACAACATGGGCGGATACACCTCTTTTGAGCGCACCTGGAGTTTGGATAATGGAAAAACAGTAACGAAGATTGGTAACTATAACTCTCCAGGCACTGTTGTTGTTAAGATCGGAAAACGAAACTCCGCAGGTAACTACGACGTAGTACTTTCTGAATCATGCACACACCCAGGCGGGGGGTGGTACGACTGTGTTCTCTCAACTCCTTTTTCTGTGCCCTCTACGGGAGACTATTATGTGGGGGCCTACTCTGGAGATGGTCCGCGATACTATCTTATGAGTGGATCTCAGCGGGCATATAAACCCGGCAATATAGTAGGTACCAACCAAAGTAGTTTTACTGAAAGTTCAGATGCGGGGACTTCTCTCACTGCTACATACCAGGAAACAGAGGAGTGCTTTGGTGATGGGAATGCGTGTGGCGCTCCTTGGCAGAACTTTCTCGCAGGAGCAAGTAACGCCGCAGGGTGGAGAGCTTTCACTATCGGCTCTGACTCTTATCTCGCGGTTGGAAACAACAATGCTACCTCGAAGGTGTATAAGCTGACCTCTTCCGCAGTGGAGTCCAGCGTAGAACCAAATCACTTTACCAGTTTTGGAAACTACACCGTGTTTGATCGCGCGTGGAAACTAGATACGGGAAAGACCGTAGATAAAATAGGCGTCTACTTAGTTGCTGCACAATCTATTACCCCAAAAATCGCTAAACGTAACTCAGCAGGGAATTACAGCATCACCGATTTTGCTACGTGTGCCCACCCGGGGGGTGGGTGGTTTGATTGTGACATTGCCAACTACACTGTTCCCGCAGACGGAGATTATTACACAGGTTTCTTTGGCGCAACGGGAAATAGTTTTTCTTCTAATACTGTCGTGCAACAATCGGCGCATCGTATAACGAATATTTCAGGTGCTAATCAGGGGTCTTTTGGTGAAGGCAGTTATAGTCCAGCGGTACGCGCAACGTATACGGAAAATCTCTCCTGTTTTGGTGACGGTGTAGTGTGTGGCAATTCGGCAGCGTATCAAGAGTTTACTTCAGGAGCGAACTATGCGCATGGAATCGAGTATTTCACCATAGGGGCAGACAACTACTTATCGGTAGCAAACAATGGTTGGTTGGTTACTTCGAAAATTTACAAATGGATGCCCACCGTACCAGGTCGCTCAGGAGGGGCCCCATCAAATTCTACAATCGGCAACGGGTACACAATGGCGGATCTTTCATGGAAGCTAGACCCTGGCGCAACAGTCACTAAGCTCGGATTTTATGCCACCAACTCTCCTGGTGCGGGGGTAGTGCTTAAGATCTTGCGCTCAAATGGAGGGGCAAGTTACACCACCGTGGTCTCCCAAGCATGCACCTCTACAGTCATGGGTTGGAACGATTGCACCCTCACTGTTCCTTATGGCGTACCGCTCACCGGTTCGTATTACGTTGCCGCATACAACGTAAATAGCCGAGTGATGCGAGGCGTTGCAACAGGTGTGCCAAGAATATATATAGGAAGCGACTCCACAGGCACCCAAACATTCAATAAAGATAATGACCAAGTGATGGTTTTGCGTGCCACCTACCAAACCCCCGCAACAACTAACTGTTTTGGTGATGGGTTTATGGGGTGTGGCAACCCATGGCAGGAGGTGGGAGGAACTTCTGGGTACAGTACGGGAGCTCAATATTTCCTTGATGGCTCTACAAGTTATGTCTTGTTTAGTAACTACAGTGGCGATGTCTCGAAACTATACGCGCTGACGCCTTCTTCTGTTAATACTAGCGAAGGGACGCTCTTTGGCGATATGAACAATGCCTCGACAGGGGGACTCGGCGCTTCATTTGATGACCTTACGAATGTATCTCATCTGCAGTCATCGCAGAAAGCAGGGACCGCACAAGGGTATGTAGGTAAATCTTTTTCTAGTCCGAAACGTATCGCTAAGGCGGTAGTGTACGGTAGCAACAATCTTGGTTACAAACAGCAAGATAACAACTCGGTTACAGTTTCTCTGCGTGCAAAAAATGGCACCGCGCCCACGGCGGCGGGAGACGGAGTGTTGCTCGGCTCAGTCACCTTTAATGACACTGGAAACGAAAGCGTGGGACGCACTATTACTTCCTCGGACACAACAACTACATATGGTCATGTATGGATCCGAGTAGAGTCAGGCACCGCGGGCGACGTGTTTTTTGGCGAAATTAAACTCTATGAAGCAGGTGGCACCCAACAATGTTTTGGTGATGGCACTACCTGCGGTGCCCCCTACCAAAGCATTGCCGCAGAGAGCTTCTCGTACCCAAGAGGCGCAGAATACTTTGAGATTGATAACATTAAGTATGTCGCATTTCCTAACACGGCAGATTATTCGCGGATTTACAAATGGACCACAACCGGAGGCGCACCGTGCTCCGCTTCTGGTGGATGGGGCAACGGCACAACTTGTGGTACCCGTCTGCAAGAGTTGACTGCGCTGACAGATGTTCCCGGAGGGTTCAAGCACTATCAGCTAGGTACGTACCACTACCTCGCCGCGGGGTTGGCAGACAGTTCAAAAGTCTACCGCTGGATACCGGGGTCTAATTGTTTTGGTGACGGGCTTACCTGCGGGTTGCCATATCAGACCTTTACTGCGGGACCAAATTATGCGGCACCGGGGGGTTTTGAGTACTTTAACCAAGGGGGAGAAAATTACCTAGCTGCGGGAAACACAGGCAACTATTCCTCCCAGCTCTACCGATTGATTGGGGTATCTTGTTTCGGCAACACCATTACCTGCGGCACGCCGTTAGGCCAAAACCCCTCCGGACAAACTGCGGTAGACTGGGAAACATTTGCAACGACAAGCAACACGTATCTTCTGCGGGCCGCTTCTCCAACTTCATACCTCTATCAATGGATGCCTTCCCAAAATTGCATAGGGGACGGTACCACATGTTCTACCAGTTCCCAGCATTATTTTAAGCAATCGTTTTCAACCAGCAACGCTAGAGATTGGACAGTTATTGCAACCTCAACCGGCACTTTTGCCGCAGTCTCTGACAGTACCTCCCTCAAAATATATAAATGGACCCCTTCCGGTTCCGGTTGCCCCGGCCTTGGCAATGGCACCAACTGTACTAGCGTTTATCAAACCATAACCGCGCCGCGCAACGACTTACAGGAAGGAAATTTCTTCTCCGTTGGTAATACGCTCTACCTTTCGTATGGGTGGTATACGGAGCCCGCTTCGGGTGAAGTAATAACCTATAAGTGGACTGCTTCCGGCGCCGGCTGTCCTGCGGGGGGTGGTTTTGGCAACGGCACTGATTGTACCAACGCACTGCAAACAGTAAGTGTGGGTAATGCGGATGACCCAGAGAAAATAGATATCTTTGTTGTGGGTAGCGACACTTACCTTTGGACCACCAACCTAGATGAAGGCAATTCAGGCAATATTATCTACAAGTGGACCACGACGGGAAGTGCTCCGTGCAGTAGTGGGGGGGCCTGGGGCGACGGCATTACGTGTGGGGCAAAGTACAACTCGTGGACTCCTGGCCATGAGCATGGTGAAGACAACATGACCTACACGATAAACGGCACTCTCTACGGTAGCGCAGTTACGCAAGGAGTGGGAAATAATTTTGGTGGCACCGCAAAGTGGATTCCTTCACTCAATTGCTTCGGTGACGGTACAACCTGCGGGTCTTATTACTCCGCTGTCCAATTTGCATCATATGACCAAGACGTAGCGTCTTTTGATTCACGAACTTTTCTTGCCGATGCCTATACGGGAGGTAATTCTAGAATTTATGCTTGGACGACGGGAGGAACCAATTGTTTAACAAGCGGATTCTGGGGAGACGGCATAAATTGTGCGCCCTCCTCTGGTAGTAATCTGTTTCAGACAATAGGTGCTGGTGTCACAAGTAATTTCAGATTCTTTACTGATACAAATGGCGGGAATTACCTCTTACGACAGAGCAGCACAAATGCAGAAATTTATAAATATTCCTCAGGCACCTCACAGCCCGCCTGTACCTTGTACGGCCCGGGCGGCGTTGTCCTTTCCACCCAAAGTGACGGCACCTACGAAACACCAGCCATATCCGCTGACACTACCTATACACTTACCTGCAACACGACGAGCGGTGGTCAAGAAACCGTGGCCATTACACTTACGGTCTCTGGGGCTACGCCGTCTGGTACTTTTACTTACAAAAACAGTGCTCAAGTGGTGGGCGGGGCGGTGGCATACGGTGAACAAGCATCGCTTGACTGGAACATTAGCAACGCGGACTCCGGAAGTTGTGGTGTTGCCATGGGCAACCCCTATCTTGCAACCTCAACTGTTTCTGCGATGGGGGCGGGGAATGCCAGAAGCAACGTTGCCATAGGGCCGATGGCGCTTTCCGGTAGGCACTTCGCTTCACTTGAGTGTCTTAAAGCGACACTCGGTACCAACAACGGTATTTTGTTCGGCGGTGTCACCAAGGGGGCAACGGGTCCTTCAGGTCTTGGCGAGGCGTATACCTTTGATGGTGTCGATGATTATGTAAACGCAACCGGGGCGGCCGTGACTTCTCTGCAAGGAGAAAGCTCCTTCACGGTTTCCTTCTGGGCCAAGCGGTCTTCGTACTCTCTGACCGCACGCAGCGCAGTGACCTTGCGTCAAGGGACATCTCTGCAATCACTTCTTATATATCCGTTCGATTCTTCTGGAGGCAACGGAGCGCGAGTGTACTACAACGCAGGGGTTCTGATAGATCAAAACAACGGAGCTTTTGCCGACGGTAGCTGGCACCACTTCCTCTTTGTGTCGCGCTCTGCCACCGACCATGAACTCTATGTAGACGGTGTCAGTGTGGGAACGAGCGCCACTTCTAAAACTCTCTCTGCAACTCTTTCTGACATCACTATCGGCGCATACCATCCGACGGCCCAGTTTTTCGACAATAGTATAGACGATGTGCGTGTCTACACGCGCCCGCTCTCATCTTCGGAAATAGCAACGCTTGCAAGTAAGGGACCAGTCTCTGCCGGGCTGGTCGGCTACTGGTCGCTCAACGATTTGCAGTCCTACAAAACCACCGCCTACGACTCTTCACAGAGCATGTACACCCGCAACGTTACCGTGAATGCACAGGTAGTGCCGCCGGATTACAATCCCTCTCTTAGCGGCAGTGGTGTGTTTGATGTGTTGCCGAAGCGTGTGCGCAGAAACAGCACCACTAACATCACGTGGAATGTCACAGGCCTTGTTCCAGGCGACCCTAGAAACTCCTGCACAATCACCGCAAGTCCCGCTTCTGCCCTTTCGGCACCTCTTTCGTGGGACGGACAGGGGACGAGTTGGGTTAACATCGTGGGTGTCGCAAGCGGCCCGATTACCTCCCGCACCACCTTTACGCTTACCTGTGTTGCGCCAGACGGGGTAACCAGCTCGAGTAACTCGGTAGACGCAACACTTTTGCCAACGGTGCAGGAAATATGAAGTTCCTTGGAGTTCTGCCACGAGGTATCCGCGGAATTCTTCGCTGCTCTGCGAAGTCTCGCTACGAAGCACGAGCGAAGCCTAAAACCCTACTCCGCTCCTGCTTCGCTAAAGCTTCGCAGGACGCAGTAAAGCTACGAAGGGTTCTCTCGCCTTCATTCCCGCAGCAAGCTGCGCGGTATTTGGCGTAGTAGAATAAAACAATATGGCAGTACGCGTAGCAATTAACGGATTTGGCCGGATAGGACGAGCATTTGTCCGTGCTTCGTGGCATGACCCTGCCATAGACATCGTTGCTATCAACGACCTTGGTGAGCTTGAAAACTTGGCGTATCTCTTGCGTCACGACAGCGTGTACCGCGCTTTTCCTGGCCAGGTTTCTGTAGAGGATGGGAAATTAGTGATTGGCGCAAAACGCGTTGCGGTGGTTACAGAAAAAGACCCAACTAAGTTGCCGTGGAAAAGTTTAGGCATAGATGTCGCGATAGAATCGACAGGTGTATTTGATAGTTTTGAAAAAGCAGGAGCGCACCTAACCGCAGGAGCAAAACGCGTGGTCATTTCCGCTCCGGTGAAAGATGAAGCACCAAACGCGGCAACGGTTTTGATGGGTGTGAATGAAGAAAAACTAATCAGTTGCCCCATAACCTCTAACGCTTCGTGCACCACCAACTCTGCAAGCCCTCTTATTGCAATACTTTCCGAAAAACTTGGCATAGAAAAAGCACTGCTTAATACGGTGCACGCCTACACTGCCACCCAGTCCATAGTCGATAGCCCAGTGAAGGGAAGTGACAAACGTCGTGGCCGTGCTGCCGCACAAAATATTACGCCTTCCTCAACCGGGGCAGCGGTTGCCGTAACCAAGGCCTATCCAGAACTGACAAATCTTTTCGATGGGATCGCCATACGCGTGCCGGTGGTAGCGGGTTCTCTGGTGGATGTGACCTTTATAGCTAAACGTAACACCACCGCAGAAGAGGTAAACACTATTTTGGAAACCGCGGCCAAGGAAGAACGCTGGAAGGGGATCTTTGCTGCAAGTCGTGAAGCCCTCGTTTCTTCAGATATTATCGGCGAACCATACGGCTCCATTGCTGACCTTGAAATGACCCGTGTGGTTGGTGGCAATTTGGTCAAAGTACTCGCCTGGTACGACAACGAAATGGGGTACGCACACACACTGCTTCGCCATGTAAAACAGGCAGGACTGGCTGCACAAAAACAATGAAAAAAATATATATCGCTTCCGACCATGCAGGATACGCTCTTAAGGGCACACTTTTTAAATTCTTGCGTGAAGCAGGCAATGAGGCGGTGGATCTC
>LNFM01013148.1_pt1 | contig 10654 bp, 9 predicted proteins | sample 596031 | NCBI WGS metagenome assembly LNFM01 (sample SAMN04254537, study PRJNA301005) | activated carbon metagenome | isolation source: dual media filters at the Ann Arbor, Michigan drinking water treatment plant | place: USA: Ann Arbor | reverse complement strand
GCCCGCCGCCCGCTGCCCGCCGCCCGTTGCCCGCTGCCCGCTGCCCGCTGCCCGCCGCCCGCCGCTCGTTGCCCGCTGCCCGCTGCCCGTTGCCCGTTGCTCAACCCTGAATCGCTCGGAGGTAGTGAAACTTCTCGAGCCGCAGGTCCTCTTCGGTGAGACCCCAGGCGTCGTCGCCGGGGATCACGTAGAACACGTCACCCTTGATCGCAGAGAACTGCACGCGCCCCATCCGCGACAGGATGTAGGAGAAAGTGCTGCGGTGCCAGAGCGCACTCTGTGGGATATTGCAGGTCATCGAGAGGTCGATGGTGCTCGGCGCGCTCTGCACGAGCAGCCACGCGACGGTGACGGTCATGAAGCGCGAGCTCGGCCCTCCGCGAAATGGATCGCCTTCGGGGCGCCCTGACGGGCTGGGACGCGCTCCTTCGCGCGTGAGCATCCCGTTGGTCCACATCTCGAAGTCGTTCTTCGCGCGCTCGTCTTCGTTGAAGAAGTCCCAGCAGCCCTTGTAAGCGCGGGGCACCTCCGCGAGCAAAATCTGCCGAACCCGCTCGTAGAAGCGCCACTTCTCGTCCGCTGTCGAGCGCGTGGGAAACTCTCGAAGCATGCTCACGAGCGTCGCGTGCGTTCCCGAGCCGGGCACGATCGGAAAGCAGAGCTCCATGGCGAAGATCGCGTGTTGAACGGCCATCGTTCAGCCTCCCCACGAGCTCGAGCTCGACGACACACGATTCCAAGATCCGTTGCGATCGATGCGCGCGCCGAGGATCGTGGCGGCTCCCTGAATGACGACCTCGACCGTCCCGAGCGTGCGGCCGCCCGGCGGGGCTGGAGCGATCGGTCGCGCGACGGGTTGCCACAAGAGCCCGCGGGTGTCCGGCGTCGCTGGCGCTTCAGCGGGCGCGCCATCGAACGCATAATGCGCGGGAAAGAGCGCCTCGCGCGTGACGTCGCCGTTGTAATAGAGCTTGGCCTGCTGCAAGAACGACTCGATCGGGTCTTCGCTCGGCGTGGGAAACTCGTAGCTGCTCGCGAAGAACGCGTGTCCCGTGATGGCGCGCACCGAGAGGCCTCGCGTTCGGTACGAGACCAGCGTCGGATTGACGTCGTCCGGGTCGAGCACGAACCCGTCGCTGGGCGCGACGTAGAGGATGTCTTGCGTCCTCGCGATGGACTCGAGCGCGCTCGCTGGCGGCAGCTTCGGGACGAAGCGGTTGTCGAAGCGATCGGAGGCGTCGATGTACGAGAGCATCCTGGCGCGATCGGTGATGATCACCGGCGGAGCGTCGCTCGGTCGCGTCGCGTTGGCCGCAGCAAACCTGGGCTGAAAGAAGATCGCGCTCGCGAGGGTCATGTGCGCCGGGACGACCCCGTTGGGGTGCGGCCAGTGGTCGAGGATCCACACGGGCGCGTGCGTGTCGGCGAGCCCTGCGGCGACCGCGACCGCGTCGGGGCCGTTGAGGTCCACGATCACCGCCGTGCGCCGTGACACGAGCCTCAGGACGCGCGCGAGCGCTTGTCCCACCCGGTAGGAGAACGCCATCGACGCGGTCACGACCGGGAGCAGATAGCTGTCGAGCGCCTGAAACGGCACGCCCGTGTCTTCGCCGGCCGCCTCGTTGGGTCGATGAAAAATCGCGTCGAAGATCGCCGCGGACTGCATGGACGGGAGCTGCGCTCCGACGCAGTCCGCTCGCAGCGAACGGAGCCTGGCTGGGTCGAACGGGAGCACGCGGCGGCCGTCGAAGGTCAAGCGTTGTTCGAAGGCCCCGAAGTTCCACCCGAAGCGGCGCTGCATGTCGAGGCTGGGTTTTCTCTCGTACTTCGTGGCGAGCGCCGTGCCTGCTGCGACCATGCCGCCGACGCCAGCGGTCACGGTGAGGCCGATGGCGAGGTACGCGAGCGCCTGTCTGCGAGAGGCCTGGCGTTCTTCGTCCTTGATCTCGCGGTTCCACCAGCGAGCGCCGACGATCCCAGGGTCGTCGAGGTGCTCGTCGCGCTCGAAGGGGGGCTCGGTGCCTTGTCCTTGCATGGTCACGGGTCGGCGAGTGTACCTGGGTGCGCGGAAATTTGCGCGCGAACGCGCTCAGCCTCCTCCCTCACCCGTTGGCGAAAATCCTCGCGAAACACGCCGTCGACCCGGATCGAGTAGCGAAAGTGCGGGTCGGCTTCGACGCCGTGGTCATCGAAGTCGTTGAACCAGTACGCGCGCCCCGACACCCTGGTCTTCTCTCGACTCTGTCTGTCATAGAGAAAGAGCGTCTTGTTCTGCGCGGGACAGAGCGTGATGAACTCGTCGGGCCGCGACTGCTCTTCGGGGTGTCCGTCCCGGTGCACCGTCCCGTAGTCGTGCGCGCGCAGGCCCATGATGTTGCAGCGCCCGATCTGCGAAAAGGGCAGGGATTTCGCGAGCGCGACGGTCTTGGGGAGCAGCGACTCGGCCGCGCGCGTGAAGCGCTTGCCGTGCGGGTCGTGCTTCTCTGTCCACCAGCGGTTCGGGATCATCTCGTAGTATACTTTCCAGGGAAAATACACGCCGAATCGATACTCGAGCCAGAGCATCTGCCGCCGCGACAGGGGCACCTCGCGCTCTTCGCCGTACTCGAGGCCCTCTCGCCTGGCCCGCTCGACGAGCGACGGGTCGTCAGCGAGCGCGCGAAACGCCGCGAACTGCGCGTCATCGAGAGAGCGAATCACCTCGACGTAGTCCACGAGCGCCGTGTCGCGGAGCTCCTCGGGCATGATCCCCATCGATCGATGCGATCCCCCGGTGTAGCCCGTGGGCAGCGACGCGAGCGCGACGCACACCTCGTCGTGCACGGCGTCGAGCGACGAGAGGTCGAGCAGCGACTCGAGCGACAGCCACGGCAGTCCGTACACCCCTCGCAGGCCCTTGCCGGCAACGCCCGCCATCGACTCGTCGACGGAACCATCGTTGGTCACGACCGAAGAGCCTGCCACAAACCGCGCATCGGTAGGCATCGAGACCGCGCTGGCGACGACGGTCGGGGCCTCTGGCGCGGACTCGAAGGTCCTCGATCCCTATCCGATCGCTCCCAGCGCATCGAGCGTTTCGTGCACTGCATCCATGGGATCGACGTCGCGGCCGGGCGTCGACTCGTCGAGGCTCGTGACCGTGAGAATGCGCGCTGGGACACGGGCGCGAGCATAGGCTGCGAGCTTGTGGTGCCCGTCGAGCACGGCGCCGAGCAGCGTTCGAGTCGGCTCGTTGTCGTCCCAGTTGCTTCGATCTTCGACCCACGTGAGGGCGATCGCCACGGGCCGCGCGCCTCCTCGAATCGCGCGTTCGTAGTCGCTCACCGTCGCTTCGTCGAGCTTCGAGAGGTCCTGCGACGGCACGAGCAAGACGCTGCTGCGCAGCTTCTCAGCGGGCGCTCGAAGCTTGCTCTGAAAGTGCACCGTGCGCGGCGCGTAGGAGTCGTCGTCGGTCTCTGCCAACCACGAGCGCGCGGGATCCGTGACGCGATCGACCTCGAGGTTCGCGAGGCAAGCCATGTAGTGTCCGGTTTGCAGGCGATCGATGAGCAGACGCAGCGCTTCGATCGTCGCTTCGTCGAGGGTGTCGATCGCAGCGATCCCCGCGCGATAACGCGCGAGGGCGCTCGGCAAATCGAGCGTTCCCGCGAGCTGCAGGATGCTGTGACACGTCTCGCAGCCCGAGCTCACGTTGTACAGCGGTTCGTCGTTGACGTAGAGCGCGCGGCTCCATCGAGGCCAGCTCCCACCGTTGTAAGGCGTGCTCTCGATGTGAAGCTCTCCCCCGCCGTGATCGAGCCCGAACGTGACCGAGCGCCCGGCGCGCGCGACGTTGCGCACCGTCGGAGCGGCGAACGGCCGTCGCTTCCACGCGTCGAGGACGGCGCGAGCGTACTGCTTCGGATCGACGTATCGATCGATCAGCGGCGCGCGCCCAGCGGAGCGTTGCAGCGCCTTCGCGAGCACCCACGCGCGCTCGGGGACGAGCGCTTCGAGCATCGCCATCAGCGCAGCAACCGCGCCCTCGTCGCGCATCGTCTCGATCGCGACGCCGTAGCCGCTGAGCTCGAGCCCCTTCGCCTTCGCCATCGCGTCGAGGATCGCGGCCGTGTACGAGCGTTCGCCGAGAAGCCCGACGGCGATCGCCGCGGTCCAGTCCTTCGGGATCCGCTTGCCGATCGCGTGCGTCACCGCAGAGCGCTGCTCGGGGGTCGCCTCGACGAGCCACTGCGCGAGCGCCTCGCGAAATCGCGGCTCGTTGGTGCCGTTCGCGATCGCTTCTGCGCGAAACCCCTCGTCTCGCCAGCGCGTGTAGAGCGGCTCTCTCGGCTCTGCCATCGCGCGATGGTGAGCACCGGCGATCTCCCTGTCGAGCGGGTCCGGTGACGAACGAAGCGCGAGGCACAAACGAATCCCTGCCGCCGGACACAATCGCGGTACGCTCTGGCCTCTCGATGCCTGCTCACGATGCGCGCCCGCGCGAACTGCGGTGGATCGTCGCGCTGACGTCGTTGCTTCTCGCTCCGATCGCGATCGGGTCCTGTCCGCCAGTGCGCGCCCACGTGCGAGCGGCCGCCGTTCTGTCTCGATCCTCCGGCGCGCAAAACGCGCTCGCGCGGATGTACGACGAGCCCATTCGCGTCGAGAACGTGCTGCTACGCACGCGGCACGGCGCGTTTCGCGCGAGGATCTACCGCCCGGCGAACGGAAGCGACCCGCGGCCCGGCGTCGTCGTGGCGCACGGGGTTCACTACCTCGGCGTCGACGAGCCGAGGCTCGTCCCCTTCGCGCGCAACCTCGCCCGCGCTGGCCTGGTAGTGATCACGCCCGAGCTGATGGCGCTCGCGGACTATCGCGTCGATCGCTCGAGCGTCGACGAGATCATCGAGGCCTCGCGCTACCTCGCGACCTCGGGCCTCGTCACGCGGCAGCGCGTCGGGCTCTTCGGGCTCTCGTTCGCGGGAGGTCTCTCGCTGGTCGCGACGGCGGACCCTGCTTCGCGCGGGATCATCGATCGCGTCGCGGTGATGGGCGGGCACTACGACCTGCGCAAGGTGCTTCGCTTCCTCGCGACCGACACCGTCGAGACGCCGTCAGGGACGCGGACGATTCGCGCGCACGACTATGGGCTCGTCGTGTTCGTGTACATGTACGCGGATCGATTCGTCGCGCCCGAAGAGGTGGCGATCTTTCGCGATTGTCTGCGGCTCCAGCTGCACGTGGCGGGCGATCAGGCGCGGCACACAGCGAGGCTCTTGTCTCCGAGCGCGAGGGCGATGTTTCAGCGAATCATCGGCGGAGACAAAGCTGCCGTACGCGACGCGGTGCTGCGCGTGCTCTCCGAGCCGCGCGAGCGCGAGCGCGTGCTGTCGCTCTCTCCCGTCGGGCGGGCGAGGGATCTGCACGGCATGACCGTGTCGGTGTTGCACGGGGCGGCGGACGACGTTGTTCCGCCGACGGAGGCGGAGGACTGCGAGCGCGAGCTGCGCCCCGAGGCCAACGTGTCGCTCTTGCTCACGCCGGCGATTCGCCACGTGGGCGTCGAGCGAACGCCGTCGCTCGGCGATCAACTGCGGATCGTCCACGCGTTTGCGCGGCTATTTGGCGGGTGAATCGCGCTACAGAGACAGCGTGTACTTCGCGCCGAGCCCGACGCTCCACCAGAGGTTGACCGGGTCTTCGGAGTTGTACGCGTTGGTCACGGTCACGAGGTTGCCGCTCATGATGTAGCTGGCGCTCGTGTTCGTTCCGCTGCCGACGGTCGGTGCGACCGTGCCTGCCACGCCGATCGAGAGCATCGGGAGCACGCGGTAGTCGAAGCCGAGGCCGAACGGGATGCTCGCGCTCGAGCGGCTGCTCGACGCGTTGACGTTGCGAGCCTCGCGAAACACTTGCTGGTACGCGATGTTCTGAAACTCCGCGCCGACGGACACCCACGGGTCGAGCCTTCGCGCATCGCCCCACGACGCGAACTCGACGCGGCTCGTGCGAGGGATCGAAGGCACGAGCGCGAGGTAATAGAACCTCACGAACCCGCCCACGGAGTACGTGAGCGCAGAGGGGGCCCACTGGTCCTCGCGCAACGGCGGCGGGATGAGCGCGCCGAGCGGGCTCAGCGAGAACGTGGCGTTGACGCTCAACGCAGGGATGATCCGGTAGCCCGCGGACACGCGGATGTTGAAGCCGGGCCCCAGAATCGGCGGAGACGAAGAGACTCCGCCCATCCCTTGCTGAATGAAGATCCGCTGCGTCCCGTTGGCGAAGCCTCCGAGGCCGAGCAGCAGCTGCGCCTCGATGCCGCGCTCGCCGTCGTAGTCGGGACGAATCGCGTGCGCGCGTTGGGGCGTGGCGAAGATCGCGAGCGCAGAGAGGGCGGCGAGAACAGTCGTCGTGAAGCGAGGAGCGTGCATGGCGTGTCGTACGGCGAAGTCGCGGTTCTTGTGAGCGAGGCAGGAGTGTACATCCAACGCCCTCGCGCCCGTCGCGAGTTTTCAGAACACGCGCCGAAGCGCAGGATCGTCGCAGGAAAGTGGTTGCCCGCGATTTGCTCCCGCTACCGTTGTGCTCGTGAGCGTTGCGACGACGAAACTCGATCGACGTGGAGAATTGCGGCTCAGGGTCGCGTTTGCGGTGCTGGTCGAGGGGCCGTTCGGGCTCCGGCGCTGCATCGCGCGGGACATCTCTTCGCGCGGTCTCTTCATTGAAACCTGGGACGAGCTGCCGGTCGGCGCCGAGCTGCGGGTGACCTTCTCGCTGCCGGACGGGTCCTGGGAGATGACGGCTCGCTGTGTCGTGCGCCACATCGTGGACATCCGCGTCGGCAAAGAGTCCGTGAAGGGCGTCGGCGTCTCGTTCGAAGAAATCGAAGAGGACCTCACCGATCACATTTCGGTGGGCCGCAGGCTGCACGCTTGATCGAGAACGACGCGGCGAACGGGGCGGGAGCTCCGTAGAAAATTTCGGGTTCGACCTCGCTCTCCGCTACGTGCGTCGCTGCTGATGGCAGTCGCGATCGATCTGGCACGAGAGTCCGCCGCTCCCACTGCGCCGACCGCGCCTTCGCGACGGCGCGCGCCGACGACGCGAAAGAGCACGCACACGTCCCGCGAGACGGAGCTGGTGCCGTCCCTCGGCGGCCCGCTCGCGCCGTGGTGGAAGCTGGTTCCGCGACGGTACGGGCACGTGTTGCACGCGATGTGCTCGTACATGGGCATGTTTCCCCCGGCGCTTCCTCGGTACTTCATCGAGCAGTACACGCAGCGCGGCGACCTGGTCGTCGACCCGTTTTCGGGCCGAGGAACGACCGCGCTCGAAGCCTGCCTCCTCGGTCGCCAGGGCGTCGGCGTGGACCTCAACCCGCTCGCGGCGTTGCTCACGAGCGCCAAGGTCGACCCTCCCTCTCGCGAAGAGGCGCTCACGCGCTTGCGCGAGCTCGAGCGGAGCTTCTCGAAGAAGAAGATCACCGAAGCGCCTCCGCCCGAGATCGCGATGCTCTTCGATCAGCGCAAGACGCTGCCGCAGCTCTCGTACTTGCGCGAGCACCTCGAGCCCGCTCATCGCCGAGAAGACCGCTTCATCCTCGCGGCCATCACGGGCATCCTGCACGGAAATCACCCGCGAAATCCCTGGGATTCTCGCTGCCTGTCCGTGAGCATGCCCAACACCTTCAGCATGTCGCCGGGCTACCTTCGCAAGTACATTCGCGAGAACAAGCTAAAGAAGTACCCGTTCGACGCGTTCGAGAAGATCGCGCAGCGGATCGAGCACCTCTACCAAGAGGGCGTGGCCCCTGCGCGCGGCCGGGGAGTGCAAGACGACGCGCTCTCGCTCGGGCAGCACGTCGCCAAGAACAGCGCGAAGCTGGTCGTGACCTCGCCGCCGTACCTCAACGTCGTGCGGTACGGAAAGTTCAACTGGATTCGCCTGTGGATGCTGCGCGAGAGCGTGCAGCGCGTCGACGCGTCGCTCGCCGATCGCACGAGGACCAACCTCGAGGTCGAGCGCACCGACAGGCAGCTCGGGCTCTCGGATCGCCTGGGATTTCGCAAGTACACTGCCTTTCTCGAAGAGGCGGTGTGCCGGGTGGCCGACGTCCTTCGCGATGATGGTGTGTGCGTGATGACCATCGGTGACGTCGAGAACGGCGAGTACGACAAGCGCCTCGGGCTCGACGCGTGGGCGGCGATCGAGCGGCGCGTTCCGTTGAAGCTGCAGACGGTGATCGAGGATCGGTTGGTGACCGAGAACAAGGTCTCGAGGATCTGGGGCGAGAACAAAGGGCGCGCGACGCGGGTCGATCGCGTCCTCGTGCTCACCAAAGGGGACTCGATGCCGACCGCGAACTTCGCGGACCCCCGCGAGATCGTGCGAACGATGGCCGAGCTCACGCCGGGCGCCATGCGGTCGATCCCCGACGAAGCGTAAAGCGACGTCCCGCTCAAGGGGGGGCGGCCGGGGCAACAATGCCTCTCGCGGAGGGCCTCGTGAATGTGCGAGTCTCTCAACGGAAGATCAATGGAAGCAGGTCGCCGCCGCAGCTTCTGGGCGTGGGGATGGGAGGACGCGCTCTTGTCCGACGACGAGCGCGCGCAGCTCGCGCAGATGGTCGCCGGGCTGTTGCACGTCCCACCTCCCGAGATCGCGCCGCTGCCCACGATCGACAAGGCGCGCGTCGGTCCGCCGAGGATCACGGTCCCGAGCTGGCTCGAGGACTTCTGCGATCCGAGCGATCGAGCGCGGATCGAGCACACGTACGGCAGGGCGTTTCCTGATCTCGTGCGCGGGTTCGAGGGGGACTTTTCGAGCGCTCCTGACTTCGTGGCGCGCGCGCGGCACGAGGCGGACGTCGCCACGCTGCTCGGCTGGGCGGCAGAGAGCAACGTCGCCGTCGTCCCGTTCGGCGGCGGAACGAGCGTCGTCGGCGGCGTCGAGTGCAACCCCGGCGCGCGCTACAAGGGCGTGGTCTCGCTGGACCTGCGCGCGATGGATCAGCTGCTCGAGGTCGACCCGATCTCGCTGTCTGCGAAGATTCAAGCAGGCGCGACTGGGCCCATTCTCGAAGCGCAGCTCGCCGAGCACGGGCTCACGCTGCGGCACTTTCCGCAGTCCTTCGAGTTCAGCACGCTGGGCGGGTGGATCGCGACCCGCGCGGGCGGACACTTCGCGACGCTGTACACGCACATCGATGACAAGGTCGAGTCGGTGCGGATGATCACGCCGCAGGGCGCGTTCGAGTCGCGAAGGCTCCCGGGCTCTGGCGCGGGACCGTCGCCCGATCGACTCGTGATCGGCAGCGAAGGCGCGCTCGGAGTCGTCACCGAAGCGTGGGTGCGCGTGCACAAGCGACCCACGTGGCGCGCGAGCGCGAGCGCGCTGTTCGACCGGTGGGAGCAGGGCGTCGAGGCGGCGCGTCGCGTCGCGCAGGCGGGGCTCTTTCCTTCGAACTGTCGGCTGCTCGACGGGCGCGAGGCGATGCTCAACGGCGTTCCGACCGGCGGGCGCACGGTGTTGTTGCTTGGCTTCGAGAGCGCTGATGGGCCGCGCGATCCGTGGATGGCGAGGGCGATCTCGTGCTGTCGTGAGGCAGGCGCACACGAAATCGAAGGCCCCATCGTGCGCGGGACGGACGACGGCGCGCGAGACCGTGACGGAGCCGCGTGGCGCGGGTCGTTCTTGCGCGGACCGTACTTGCAGAGCGCGCTCGTGAGCATGGGGATGGTCGCGGACACCTTCGAGACCGCGTGCACGTGGGACGCGTTTCCGTCGCTGTACGAGGCGATCATGCGGGCCGTCGGGGACACGATGAAGCGCGTGTGCGGCGCCGGCGTGATCACCTGCCGATTGACGCACGTGTACCCCGACGGTCCGGCGCCGTACTTCACGTTCATCGCGCCCGGTCGGGCCGGAGCGCTGCTCGAGCCGTGGGCCGAGATCAAGCGCGCGGCCTCCGAGGCGCTCATCGCGAACGGCGGGACGATCACCCACCACCACGCCGTCGGCCGAACGCACAGGCCCTGGTACGACAGGCAACGTCCAGAGCTCTTCGCCCGCGCGCTCGGCGCGGTCAAGCGCGAGCTCGACCCGGCGTGGGTGATGAACCCCGGCGTGCTCATCGACGAGTGAGTCGCGCGCCTCGCGGCCGGAGGCGCGACCCTCATCGATACGAAGTTGTGCGGGGAAACATCCAGCCGTCTCCGGGGCCGTGAGACGAGCCCCATCGTGACCCACGAATGGTGTGTGAAATGAGCGGGGAGTCGCACGTCGCGTGATGGAATTGAGCACCGACTCAGTGAAAAGAGGGTGTCTCGCACGGGGTCAACAAACCCCGTGTTGGGCGCCGCTCGAAGACTCACGGCGGAAGGTGCGCTTCGCGCGACCACCGTCAGAGAGCGCAGCGACGGGCAACGGGCAGCGGGCGACGAGCAGCGAGCGGCGGGCAACGAGAGACGGGCGACGGGCGACGGGCAGCGAGCGGCGGGCAACGAGCAGCGAGCGGCGGGCAACGGGCGACGAGCGACGAGCAGCGAGCGGCGGGCAACGAGCGGCGGGCAACGGGCTCCCTTGAAAAGAGGTGTTTCTCGCACGGGGTTAACAAACCCCGTGTTGGGCGCCGTTCGAAGACTCACGGCGGAAGGTGCGCTTCGCGCGACCACCG
>LNFM01013147.1_pt1 | contig 10654 bp, 10 predicted proteins | sample 596031 | NCBI WGS metagenome assembly LNFM01 (sample SAMN04254537, study PRJNA301005) | activated carbon metagenome | isolation source: dual media filters at the Ann Arbor, Michigan drinking water treatment plant | place: USA: Ann Arbor | reverse complement strand
AATCCCACCAGGGCGCCGCTCAGGCACGAGGTGACACGGGTATGAGCGGCGCCCTGGTGGGATTCAGGATCGATGGCGAGAAGAAGCTGATGCGCCTGCACGGCGAGCGCAACTGCGAAGAGGTGTTGACGGAGTTGCTGGCCTGCCTGCGCCACATCAGCGATGCCCGTCTGCAGGCTTACGCCCGCACGCTGCGGCTGGTGGAGTCCGGCCAGAACCTTTTCCCCGACGAGACCGCCCGCGCGGCCATGCAGGATTTCGCCGAGAACCATTTCGGCGAGAGTTGCCGTTTCCAGACCTGGGCCGAAGCCTTCAACGAGTTTGAGGGCCTGGAAGCCTGGCACGCCGGCTTTCCCTTCATGCCCGCCGCCAGCATCGATGCCTGCGGCGATGTCATCTGGGGCTTCCTGATCGACCTCGATGCAGGGGAACTCCAGATCTTCGTCAACCGCAACAAGCGCTTTCTGTGGCGCGAGATGGCCTGCCCCCAGCCGGCCTACTGCACCCTGACGCTGGACCATGCACGCCTGTTGACGCCCGACGACGTCAGCTCGCTGCACAAGCTCTTGCACCAGCACTCCTATTCCGACGGTGTCGATCCGGTGCTGCCGCTGCGCGATCTGCTGTCCGACCGTTTCCCGGGGCCCGGTGGTTGGCAGGCGCGGCTCAGGCTGGCGCACGGTCGTGTGCGGCTGCTGCTGGAGCGCGGGGAGATCAGCGCCAAGGTCCGGCAGGTGGGCGAGCTCAGGCTCGACGATCCGCACTGCGGTGCGCTGCTGCAGGCCAGCCTCGCGCCGCCGGTGCTGGCTCTGTCGCTCGGCATCTACGGCTCGGCGGCCAGCCTGGGCCAGGTGGCTCTGGTGGCCACGCACCTCGAGCAGTTGCCCTTCGGCCCGGACGAAGGGGGGCTGCCGCTGCTGGATCTGGGCCTGCGCCCGTCCTCGGGGCTCGGCCTGCCGCTGGGATCCGGCTTCTTCGATGCGGTGCGCGCCTGTTTTCTGGCCGCCGGCATGAGCATGCAGGGCTGGCGTTTCCTGATCAAGCAGAACAACGCGGTGCTGCGCTTCTTGCTGCAGTTCTTCCCGCCCTCGGCCCGCATCCTGCGCGACTTTGCACGCTTCATCAATCTGCTGGCCAGCGCCATGCAGAGCGAGCCTTTGCGGCTCGTGCGCTGCCAACCCGCCCTGCGGGGTGTCGAGCGCATCCTGGACCGCACGCGAGGCCGTCCCGGCCCGCTGCGCGAGGAGAACGCGCGCATCTTCCTGCGCGCCATCATGCGCGCCCGGCTCCCCGCCCAGGACGAGGCCAACCTGCTGCACGATGCCCAGGACGTGTCCGACTTCGTCTATTCCCATGGCGCCGTGCTCAAGGGGGTGACCTGGGCCTCGCTGTGCCGCCGTTCGGATGCCTGGCACCGCGCCCTGCTGGTGACGGTGGACCCCGAGAAGGACGTGCGCTGGCCCGCCCTGCTGCCCCAGTACAGCGCGGGGCCCTTTCTTGCCGTGGAGCTGGACACCGGTTCCCTGCTGGCCGAGGAAGGCCTGGAACAGCGGCATTGCATCGGCACCTATGTCAATGCCTGCGCCAGCGGCGCCACCCGGGTGTTTTCCTTGCGACGCAATGGCAAGCGCACGGCGACGATCGAACTGCAGCGCAACCACGACGGCTCCTGGCGCATGGTCCAGATCCGCGGCAAGGCCAACACGGTGGTGCAGGACTCGGCCGCGCTCGAAGCCGCCGAACGGGTGGCGCAGGCCTATTCAGAAGCGGCGCAGGCCCGCAGCCACACGCCTTTGGTCAGAGGCCATGTGGACACCGGCGGCATCGTCGCGCCGAGCTATCTGATCCACCGGCAGGAACACTGGACCGGTTAGGCCCGGCTCATTCCCACTCGATGGTGGCCGGCGGCTTGGAGCTGACGTCGTAGGTCACGCGGTTGATGCCGCGCACCTCGTTGATGATGCGGCCCGAGACCTTCTTGAGCAGCGCATAGGGCAGCTCGGCCCAGTCGGCCGTCATGAAGTCGCTGGTCTGCACGGCACGCAGCGCCACGACGTAATCGTAGGTACGGCCGTCGCCCATCACGCCCACGCTCTTGACCGGCAGGAAGACCGTGAAGGCCTGGCTGGTCAGGTCGTACCAGGTCTTGCCCGTGGCCTCGTCCTTGAAGTTGCGCAGTTCCTCGATGAAGATCGCGTCGGCGCGGCGCAGCAGGTCGGCGTAGTCCTTCCTGACCTCTCCCAGGATGCGCACGCCCAGGCCCGGACCCGGGAAGGGATGGCGGTAGACCATGTCGTGCGGCAGGCCCAGGGCCACGCCGAGCTCGCGCACCTCGTCCTTGAACAGATCGCGCAGCGGTTCGAGCAGCTTGAGGCCGAGCTGCTCGGGCAGGCCGCCCACATTGTGGTGGCTCTTGATGGTCACGGCCTTCTTGCTCTTGGCACCGCCCGACTCGATGACGTCGGGGTAAATCGTGCCCTGGGCCAGCCACTTGGCGCCCTTGGCGCCGTCGCCCTTGAGCTTGGCGGCCTCGGCCTTGAAGACGTCGACGAAGAGCCCGCCGATGATCTTGCGCTTGGCTTCGGGGTCGCTCACGCCGGCCAGCTTGCCCAGGAAGAGCTCGCTGGCGTCGACACGGATCACCTTGGCGTGCAGCTTGCCCGCGAACATGTCCATCACCATGTCGCCCTCGTTGAGGCGCAGCAGGCCATGGTCCACGAAGACGCAGGTCAGCTGCTCGCCGATGGCGCGATGGATCAGGGCCGCGGCCACCGAGGAATCGACACCACCGGACAGGCCCAGGATGACCTCCTCGTCACCCACCTGCCGGCGTATCGCCTCGACCGCCTCGGCGATGTGGTCCTTCATGATCCAGTCGGCCTTGACGCCGCAGATCTCGAGCACGAAGCGCTCCAGGATGGCGCGGCCCTGCACGGTGTGCGTGACCTCGGGATGGAACTGCACGGCGTAGAACTTGCGTGCCTCATCGGCCATGCCCGCAATGGGGCAGCTCGGCGTCGAGGCCATGAGCTTGAAGCCGGGCGGCAGCTCGGTGACCTTGTCGCCGTGGCTCATCCAGACCTTGAGCATGCCGTGGCCTTGCGCCGTGGTGAAGTCGGCAATGTCCTTGAGCAGGGCCGTGTGGCCATGCGCGCGGACCTCGGCGTAGCCGAACTCGCGCTGGTGGCCACTCTCGACCTTGCCGCCGAGCTGCTGGGCCATGGTCTGCATGCCGTAGCAGATGCCCAGCACGGGGACGCCGAGCTCGAACACGGCCTGCGGCGCCTTGTCGGTGCTCTCCTCGTAGACGCGGGCATGTCTGCCCGAGAGGATCACGCCCTTGAGCTGGCCGTCGGCGGCGAACTGGCGCACCCAGTCGTCGGTCACATCGCAGGGATGGACTTCGCAGTACACATGGGCCTCGCGCACGCGGCGCGCGATGAGCTGGGTGACCTGGGAGCCGAAATCGAGGATGAGGATCTTCTGGTGTTGCATGGCGTACGAAGCGTTGTCTTCATCGTGGAACGCCGCGGAACCGGCTTGGCCGGGCCGCTGGCGTTGCCCCCTGCAAGGGGGGCGGCGGAGCGACACGAAGTGCGCGCAGCCTGGGGGTGCGCTTAATCCATCCGGTAGTTGGGCGCTTCCTTGGTGATCTGCACGTCGTGCACATGGCTTTCGCGGATGCCGGCCGAGGTGATCTCGACGAACTCGGCCTTGTTGCGCATCTCCTCGATGGTCGCGCAACCGCAATAGCCCATGCTGGCGCGCACACCGCCCGCCATCTGGAAGATGATGGCCACGACCGAGCCCTTGTAGGGCACGCGGCCTTCGATGCCCTCGGGCACCAGCTTGTCGGCCTGCGGGTTGCCGGCGGTCGATTCCTGGAAATAGCGGTCGGCACTGCCCTGCTGCATGGCGCCGATGGAGCCCATGCCACGGTAGCTCTTGTAACTGCGCCCCTGGAACAGCACGATCTCACCCGGCGCCTCTTCGGTGCCGGCGAACATGCCGCCCATCATCACGGTGCTGGCGCCGGCCGCGATGGCCTTGGCGATGTCACCGCTGTAGCGGATGCCGCCGTCGGCGATCAGCGGCACGCCCGTGCCCTGCAGGGCCGTGGCCACGCTGTCGACCGCCATGATCTGCGGCACGCCCACGCCCGCGACGATGCGGGTGGTGCAGATGGAGCCGGGGCCGATGCCCACCTTGACGGCGTCCGCGCCTGCGTCCACCAGGGCCCGCGCGGCCGCACCGGTGGCGATGTTGCCGCCAACCACGTCGATCTGCGGGAAGTTCTGCTTGACCCAACGCACGCGGTCGATCACGCCCTTGCTGTGGCCGTGTGCCGTGTCCACCACGATGGCGTCGACGCCGGCCTTGACCAGGGCTTCGACACGCTCTTCCGTGCCCTCGCCCACGCCCACGGCCGCACCTACGCGCAGGTGGCCGGCGGCATCGCGGGCAGCATTGGGGAAGTTGAGCTGCTTGGTGATGTCCTTGACCGTGATCAGGCCCTTGAGCTCGAAGGCCTCGTTGACCACCAGCAGGCGCTCGAGCTTGTGCTTGTTCAGCAGGGCCTTGGCCTCGGCCGGGGTCGTGCCATCGGGCACGGTCACCAGGCGCGCACGCGGCGTCATGATCTCGCGCACGGGCAACTCGTAACGGGTCTCGAAGCGCAGGTCGCGGCCGGTGACGATGCCGACCACCTTGCCGCCGTCCACAACGGGGAAACCCGAGACGCCGAGCTCGTCGGAGAGCTTCATGACCTGGCGCACCGTGGTCTCGGGCGTGATCACCACCGGGTCGCGCAGCACACCGGATTCGTAGCGCTTGACCTTGGCCACCTGGGCGGCCTGTTCGGCCACGCTGAGGTTCTTGTGCACGATGCCCATGCCGCCCTCCTGGGCGATGGCAATGGCCAGACGGGCTTCGGTCACCGTGTCCATGGCCGCAGAGACCAGGGGCAGGTTCAGGGAGATGTTGCGGGAGAAGCGGGTCGCGAGGGAGGTGTCCTTGGGCAGGACCTGGGAGTACGCCGGCACCAGCAACACATCGTCGAAGGTGAGCGCTTTACCAAGAAGGCGCATGTCTCAAAGCTCCAAAAGGCGGATTGTACCCGCCTCGGCGCTGCTGCGCCGACGCACCCGCGGCAACCATGCCACAGTGTCACCGGGCGTTACTGGGGAAACCGGCGCCACGGCGCTACACTGCAGCCATGAACATGATCCGCCCCCTGATCGTCCTGGCCACCTGCCTCTATGCACTGACGGCCAGCGCCCAATGGCAATGGCTGGACCAGGATGGCCGCCGGGTTTTCAGCGACCGGCCACCGCCGGCCGATGTGCCGGAGAAAAATATCCTCAAGCGCCCGGGCAGCCGTGGGACCATCGTCCCCCCGCCTGCTGCGCCGGCCGCGCCCACCGCCGCTCCGGCAGCCTCCCAGGCAGGGGTGGACAAGGGCCTGGAGGAGAAGCGCAAACAGGCTGAAGCGGCCGAGGCTGCCAAGCGCAAGGAAGAAGAGGCGCGTACTGCACGCATCCGTGCCGAGAACTGCACACGTGCGCAGCAGTCCAAGGCCGGCGTTGACTCCGGTGTGCGTATGGCCCGCATCAACGACAAGGGCGAGCGCGAGTTCATGGATGAGGCAGGCATCGCCGCCGAAAGCCAACGCCTGCAGACCATCATCGACGAAAACTGCCGCTGAACGCCCGCCCCGCTCAGTAACCGGCCTTGGCTCCCGCGCGTCGTCGCGCAAACAGGCCAGCGGCCCCTGCGCCCTGCTTCGCGTAGCGTTCACGCCGCGCGACCTTGGGATCGACCCGCAGGGGGCGGTAGACCTCCACCCTGTCCCCTGCGCGCAAGACCTGTTCCGCCGCAGCCTTGCGCCCCCAGACACCGCAGGGCGCGGTCTCGATCTCCGGATAGAGCCGGAGCCATCCGCTCGCGGCCAGCGCCTGTGCGACGGTTGTCCCCACGGGCAGCTCCAGACTGAGCTCATGCACCTGGCGCGCAGCCTGGGCGTAGACGACGACGATCTGCATGCCCGCCTCAGGCCCCGTAGACCTGCTCGGCCCGCTTGACGAAGGCATCGACCAGGCTGGCCGCGATCTTGTCGAAGACCGGCCCCACGAGCTTGCCCAGCAAAGCGTTGGAGAAGCCGTAGTTCAGCACCAGCTCGACCTTGCAGGCGCGCTGCTGGCCCTGGCCTACGGGGGTGAAGGACCAGTGACCATCGAGCTGGGAAAAAGGCCCGTTGACCAGTTGCATCTTCACCGCGCTGCCCGGCAGATGGGTGTTGCGTGTGGTGAAGGTCTGGCGTATGCCACTGAAGGCGATGCCCACCTCGGCCGTCACGCCGCCATCGTGGGCTTCCAATACCCTGGCGTGGTCGCACCAGGGCAGAAACTGGGGATAGTCGGCCACGTCAGTGACCAGTTCGTACATTTCCTGCGGGCTGTACCAGATCAGGACGGACTTGTGCACGGTTTTCATAGAATGCTGGACTCAGGGCCCAGACCGGATTGTAAGTTTGGCGCCCGCCCCCCTACGAGATTGCATGGCCAAAAAACCTGAAACATCCAGCCGGATTGCCGACAACAAGAAGGCCATCTTCAATTATTTCATCGAGGAACGCTTCGAGGCCGGCATGGTGCTGGAAGGCTGGGAGGTCAAGGCCGTGCGCGAGGGCAAGGTGCAGCTGACCGACGGCTACGTCGTCATCCGCGACGGCGAGATGTACATCATCGGCTGTCAGATCAACCCGCTCAAAACGGCCTCCACCCACGTGCGCCCCGATGCCGTGCGGACCAAGAAGCTGCTGCTCAAGAAGGACGAGATCAAGCGCCTGATCGGCAAGGTCGAGCAGAAGGGCTACACCCTGGTGCCGCTCAACCTGCACTGGAAGAACGGCAAGGTCAAGTGCGAGATCGGCCTGGCCAAGGGCAAGGCCGAGCACGACAAGCGCGACACCATCAAGGAGCGCGAGGGCAAGCGCGAGGTCGAGCGCGCCCTCAAGAGCCGCAACCGCTAGGTGTCGAGTTTCAGTAGGTTGTTCATGGCCGGGATACGGCTCATGGGAGGCTGGTGGTTGAGGGCTGAGTGTGGCCGAAACCAGTTGTAGCCGTCAATGAAGGGCTGCAGGGCGGCCTGACGCTGGGCAGAGGATTCGTAGGGCCTGACGTAGGCCCATTCACGCAAGCTGGTCTGCACAAAACGCTCGGCCTTGCCGTTGGTCTTGGGCGTGTAGGGCCGGGTGCGGATGTGGCGTATGCCCAGCTCCTCACAGGCTGCCCTGAACTGGTTCTTGTAGCCTGCGCCGTTGTCGGTCATGACGCGCTCGATGCGCACCCCCAGGCTGGCGTAGTAGGCCACGGCCTGGCGCAGGAAGGCCACGCAGCTGATGGCCTTCTCGTCAGGCAGCACCTGGGCGAACGATACCCGGGAGTGGTCATCGATGGCCAGATGCAGCGCGTCCCAACCGATGCCCTTGTTGCGGTTGAGGGTGCGGTCACCTGTGATGCGGTGGCCCACGCCCTGAATGCGGCCCAGCCGCTTGGTATCGATGTGCAGGAGTTCCCCCGGGTCTGACGCTCGTAGCGCACCACGGGCACGGGCGGCTGCAGTGCGCTCAGGCGAGACAGCCCCAGGCGCTTCATGCAGCGGCTGATCGTGGCCAGGCTGCAGCCGCTGTGCCGGGCAATGCGCCACAGCGGCCAGCGCTGGCGGCGCAGTTGCTCAAACTGCCGATGTTGCTCGTCACTGGTGGCGTGCGGACAGCGCTGGGGACGTGAGCTACGGTCGCTCAGCCCGGCGAGACCTTCGGCTCGGAACCGCGCCAGCCATTTGTAGGCCGTTCTGACGCTGACCCCAGCCGCCTCGCTGGCTGCCAGAACCTTCCAGCCCTGTTGCAGCACCCGTTCGCACAAAAGGGCTCGACCGCAGGCCGTCAATCTTGCATGCTTATGGCTGTTCATCCGTCTCTCCTGAGTTGGTTGGCTGGGCTTGGTAACCACAGCTTCCCAAATCCGGGACGGATGAACAACCTACTGAAACATCACAGCTAGGTCCTGTTCAGCGCAAGTCGCGCAGCGGATGCGCGTGGGCCGGCCAGGGCGAGACGAAGAAGCCGCTCACCATCTCGGGCGTCACATCCTCCAGCCGTGCCGGGCTCCATTTCGGCTGGCGGTCCTTGTCGATGACCAGGGCGCGGATGCCTTCCATGGTGTCGGTCGCCGCCATGAACCTGTCCAGGTGACGGGTGTTGAAGCAGTGGCGCACCATGTCGCGCTCCATGCGCAGTTCGTCGGCCAGGGACATCGATGCGCCGCGGCGTATCTGCTCCAGCGTCACCTCCAGCATCAGCGGCGAATGCGTACGCAGGGCTTGCAGGGTCGCCGCAGCCCAATCGCCGGCCTCCTGCTCCAGGGCCTGCACGATGCGCAAGACACTGGGCTGCTCGAAGCAGCGTGCGATCGTGTCCAGGGGCAGCGTGGCGGCCGGAGCCGCCGTCACATAGGCCTGCTGCCAGGCCTGCAGCGCCGGGGGATCCATGCTGGGCAAAGCCGCCAGCGCATCCCAGGCCGCCGCCAGACGCGTTGCATCAAAGCAGGTATCGGCCAGTTGCAGGGCCAGTGCATCCCCCGCCCCGACCACTTCACTCGTCAGGGCCAGCCACTCGCCGCCATGGCGCGGACTGCGCGCCAGGAACCAGCCCCCCCCGACGTCGGGAAAGAGGCCGATATTGGTTTCCGGCATGGCCATCTTGGTGCGCGGTGTGACGATGCGCAGTCTTGGCGCCCTGGCACGCACGGACGGGCTTGCCCGGCCCGTGCCTTCATGGAGGCCCACAGGGTCGGCGAAGGCTCCGCCTTGGCTTAGGCCCATGCCGCCACCCATGACCACGCCATCCATGAAGGCGATGTAGGGCTTGGGGTAGTGGTGGATCAGGTGGTTGAGCGCGTATTCCTCGGTGAAGAAGTCTTCGAGCTCGGCATCGCCGCGCAGCGCGGCCTGGTGGAAGAAGCGGATGTCGCCGCCAGCGCAGAAGGCGCCGAACGGCCCCTCCTTGCCCATGCCACGGATGGCCACAGCCTCGATGGCCGGATCCTCACGCCAGGCCAGCAAGGCGGCGGCGAGCGCGCGGATCATGGGCAGGGACAGGGCATTGAGCGCACGCGGGCGGTTCAGCGTGATGCAGGCCAGGCGGCCCCGGACTTCGGTCAGTACCTCGGGGCAGGTGTAGGTCATGGTCAGGCTCATCGTCTCTTCTTCCAGTTCAAACCTTCGTTCATCAACAGCGCCAGCAGGACCAGCGCCCCGCCCTGCAGGACCGCCGTGGCCGGGCGTTCACCGGCAAAGATCCAGACCAGCAGGATGCCGAACAGGATCTCCAGCTGCGCGAGCAGCGAAATCTCGGGCGCCTTGAGCGCCCGCGCACAGACCACGAGCAGCGTGCAGGGAAGCGCCAGCTGCACCACGCCCAGCAGGGCCAGCAGGCCCACGTCATGGGCCGTGGCCTGCAAGGGGAGCGCCAGCGGCAGGGTCAGCAAGGCAGACAGCGCGCCGCCGACCAGGACCGAGGGGATCAGGTCCACATCCTCGCCCTGGGCGTGGGCATGCTGCACCACGATCCAGTTGACTGCCGCAGTCAGCGGCACGCACAGGGCGACCAGCAGGCCCGCCCCGCCCTCGCCGCCGAGCTGGCCGCCGAACATCCAGGCCATGCCGATGCCGGCCAGCGCGATGGCCACCCAGGTGTGGGCCGCGATGCGCTGGCGCAGGAAGAACCAGGCCAGCAGGGCCGTGAAGAGCGGGTTGAGCGAGGAGATCACCAGCACCGCCGCCACGCTGGTCATGGTCAGCGCCAGCATGAAGGAGGTGAACATGAAGCTCCAGCACAGGCCCGACCACCAGAGCGCGGCCGGCGCCGTGCGGAGCTGGCGCCAGACCTGGCCCGGTCCGCGCCACAGTGGCAGGATCAGCAACAGCGCCAGTGCCGTGAAGAGGCTGCGCCAGAACGTGACTTCGAAGCTGCGCGCCGCCTCCAGCTGGCGCGTGACCACCCCGGCGATGGACCACATCAGGGTCACCGCCACCATGAGCCAGACCGCGCGCCGGTGGGTGAGTTTCATGGACAGAGATATGCCCGGGCCCCTTCGCGGGACGCCGTGGAACCGGCTTGGCCGGGCCACTGGCGTCGTCCCCCTTTCAGGGGGAAGGCGGCCGCAGGCCGACTCAGGGGGTTACAAGTTCTTTCCGGCGCGCTTGCGCTCATTTTCGGTCAGGAAACGCTTGCGCAGACGGATGGACTTGGGCGTGATCTCGACCAGCTCGTCGTCCTCGATGAATTCCACGCCGTACTCCAGCGTGCACTCGATCGGGGGCGTGATCTTGATCGCGTCTTCCTTGCCGCTGACGCGGAAGTTGGTCAGCTGCTTGGTGCGGGTGGCGTTGACCACGAGGTCGTTGTCGCGGTTGTGGATGCCGACGATCATGCCCTCGTACACCGGGTCGTTGGCCTTGACGAACATGCGGCCGCGGTCGTCGAGCTTGCCCAGGGCATAGGTGAAGATTTCACCGGCATCCATGGAGATCAGCACGCCGTTCTTGCGGCCGCCGATCTCGCCCTTGTGCGGCTCGTAGCCGTCGAAGATGT
>LNFM01013146.1_pt1 | contig 10654 bp, 6 predicted proteins | sample 596031 | NCBI WGS metagenome assembly LNFM01 (sample SAMN04254537, study PRJNA301005) | activated carbon metagenome | isolation source: dual media filters at the Ann Arbor, Michigan drinking water treatment plant | place: USA: Ann Arbor | reverse complement strand
TTAAATAATCGGATAAGATTTCCAGTGGCAGCGCGCCCGCCACATCTTGTGCAGCAAACTTTAAAATGGCGGCGTGTTTAAAGTGGCGCATGGCATCCATTTGCGCTTCGGTGTCGCCTTGCAAATGCTGCATTTTTTCGATTAATTCCGCCTTTAATAAAACAAAATCGGGCTCTTCGTATAGGGTGCGCGAATCGAGTAGCTCATCCAACAAAATAGGATGCGCCGATAAATATTGCGCTAACCAAGGGCTGGCGGCGCACAGTTTAATCACCAGATTCAACGCCTGCGGATATTCGGCTAACAGCGCTAAATAACTGGCGCGGCGGCAGATATTTTCTAACAAACTTATAGTACGGAGTAAGGCAATATCGCTATTTTCTTCTGCTGCTGCAATCTCAATCACCAAAGGCATCAGGCGATCAAAACGTTGGCGGCTACTTTCAGGCAATTGCTGATAGCGGCTACTGGTGCGTAGCATTTTTAAGCGTTGCAATGCCTCACTTGCATCTGCATAACCTGCATCTGATAATGCTTGCACGGCAACATTCGGCTCAAGCGTTTGTTGCCATAGCGCTTGGTAAAGTACCGCTGACTCATCCACTGCTTGAGATACATTCGCGCTAGGCGCTTCAGCATTAAAGGTGGCATCAAAATGCTGTTGTACGATTTGCCTATGCTCATTCAATTGCGCTAAAAAACTATCCCAATCGGCAAACTGCATGGCCTTGGCGATACGCGCACGCGCCACATCATTTTTGGGCAAATCCTGCGTTTGTTGGTCGTCCACATACATCAGGCGATGTTCTAAATTTCTTAAATAAACGTAAGCAGTGGTCAGTTCAGATACAGTTTTTTCTGGTAACAAGCCCTTGTTTTGCAAAAGTTTTAACACTTGTAGAGTTGGCTTTATTTGTAAACTGGTATCCGTGCCGCCACGTATCAACTGAAAAACCTGCGCAATAAATTCAATCTCGCGTATACCGCCACGGCCTAGTTTAATATTGTCTTGCAGACCCTTTTGCTGCACGTCGCGCTGTATTTGCATTTTTAAATCACGAAGACTGGTTAAGGCGTTGTAATCTAAATATTTTCTAAAGACAAACGGTTTAAGCAACTTGGTAAGCTTATCTTTTGGCCCAGCCACCACGCGGCCTTTTATCCATGCGTAGCGCTCCCATTCACGGCCATTGTTTTGGTAATACTCTTCTAATGCATCGCAATTGGGCACCAACACGCCTTCAGAGCCAAACGGCCGTAAGCGCATATCCACTCTGAATACAAAGCCATCTTCGGTTACATCATCTAATGCCGAAATAACTTTTTTACCCAGCTTATTAAAAAAGTCTTGGTTGCTGATGGTGTTGGATGTGTTTGAGGTTTCGCCTACCGACTCAAAACTAAAAATCAAATCCACATCAGATGAAACATTTAGCTCAACACCGCCCAACTTGCCCATGCCGACCACAATCATTTGCTGTGGCAAGCCATGATCACTGCAAGGCTCTCCATAAGTCGTTTCCAGCCAAGTTGAGTGAAAATCTACAGCGGTTTTAATGGTGACTTCGGCTAGGTCAGAAGTGGTTTGCATTACCTCATTTAAATCGCACAGTTGATTCAAATCGCGGTAAATAATTCTGAGCAAAACGCGCTGGCGTAACTGCCTTAACGCTTTTTTAAGTGATAATTCATCGCTTATTTTTGCTTTAGCTAAAAAATATTGCATGTTTTCAAGCGTATAAGATTGCGCATGATTTTGTAGCAAATCTTCTAATAGTATGGCATCTTTTGCTAGCAAACGCCCTGCATACAAACTGCAATAGATTAAGTGTTGCAATCCAGCCTCAAAACGAGTGGGCGCTTGGGTTTGCGATAAGTATTTATCCAGTGTTAGCATGTTATTTTTAAGGTAATATGACGTTTGAACATTTGTGTTACATCTTACCTTAATCATTATTATAAAAATTAATATGTCATTACGATTAATGACAAATTTGGGAGTTGCGTTGCATGGCTATTGAATCTGTATTAACCGAAAACCGCGTTTTTCATCCAAGTGAGGCATTCAAATCGCAGGCCAATATATCAGGATTGGATGCATACAATGCTCTTTGTGCAGAAGCCGAAGCGGATTATGAGGGTTTTTGGGCAAAATTAGCGCGTGAGTTATTGGTTTGGCATCAGCCATTTACAAAGACCCTAAACGAATCAGAAGCGCCATTCTACAAATGGTTTGAAGACGGCGAATTGAATGTTTCAGTCAACTGCTTAGATAAACACCTTGCCACAATTCCCAACAAAACCGCGATTATTTTTGAAGCCGATAACGGTGACACCAAAACAGTCACATACCTTGAGTTGTATCATCAAGTTTGCCGATTTGCCAATGGATTAAAAACACTGAATTTGCCACTTGGCGCGCGCGTTATTATTTATTTGCCAATGGGTATTGAGGCGATAGTCGCCATGCAAGCTTGCGCGCGCTTAGGCTTAATTCACTCTGTGGTATTTGGTGGCTTTTCTGCCAAAAGCTTGAACGAGCGCATGATTGATGCAGGTGCCGTGGCAGTAATTACATCTGACGGGCAATTTCGTGGTGGAAAAACCTTGCCATTAAAAGCAGCGGTTGATGAAGGTATCGCCATGGGAGGATGCGAAGCGATTCAAATGATTATTGTACTGAAAAAAACCGGTCAAGATGTGGCTTGGAGCCACAAAGATATATGGTGGAGTGACTTGATTGCGAATCAACCAGACACTTGCGAACCTGTGATGGTCAATGCGGAACACCCGCTATTCTTGCTCTATACTTCAGGATCAACAGGGAAACCAAAAGGCGTACAACACAGCTCTGCTGGATATTTACTACACGCGATGAACACCATGCGTTGGACTTTTGACGTAAAACCAAATGATGTGTATTGGTGTACGGCCGATGTGGGCTGGATTACTGGCCACAGCTACGTGACTTATGGCCCTTTAGCGATGGGCGCAACGCAAGTAGTGTTTGAAGGCATTCCTACCTACCCTAACGCTGGTCGTTTTTGGCAGATGGCAGAAAAGCATAAGGTTTCAATTTTTTACACGGCACCAACGGCTATTCGCTCACTCATTAAGTCTAGCGAAACTGACCCAAATACACATCCAAACCAATATGATTTAAGTAGTTTGCGTCTATTAGGCACGGTGGGCGAGCCGATTAATCCAGAAGCCTGGATGTGGTACTTTGAGCAAGTGGGCGGCGGCCGCTGCCCTATTGCTGATACCTTCTGGCAAACTGAAACAGGCGGCCACGTGATTACCCCATTGCCGGGCGTGCATCCGCTCACACCAGGATCCTGCACGATGCCGTTTCCTGGCATTGCGATTGATGTTGTAGATGAAACAGGTAAAGATTTGCCTTGGGGCACAGGCGGTTTATTGGTGATTAAAAAGCCATGGCCTTCAATGATACGCACTATTTTCAATGATCCAGAACGCTTTAAAACCAGCTACTACCCAGTAGATTTGGGTGGCAAATTATACTTAGCTGGTGATGGTGCCGTGCGCGATGCCACTACAGGCAATTTCACCATAATGGGCCGCATTGATGATGTGCTAAATGTGTCTGGTCACCGCTTAGGCACCATGGAAATCGAATCAGCGCTGGTTTCAAATCCACTAGTGGCAGAAGCTGCCGTAGTGGGCAAACCGCACGATATCAAAGGTGAGTCCGTTGTTGCTTATGTGGTGTTAAAAAGTGCTAGACCTGCTGGCGAAGAAGCTAAAAAAATTGTTGAAAATTTACGTAATTGGGTAGGAAAAGAAATCGGCCCTATCGCGAAACCTGATGAAATAAGGTTTGGCGACAACCTGCCAAAAACTCGCTCAGGCAAAATTATGCGCAGGCTGTTGCGCAGCTTAGCCAAAGACGAAGAAATTACTTCTGATATTTCGACGTTAGACAACCCTGCGATTTTGGAGCAGTTGAAAGAAGTGATTAAGTAGAACTATTTAGTAAACACATTTAAAATTACGGAAGTTACAATAGACAGTTCTAAAGGTATTACAAATGACAACATCAGGAAGAGCAGATTAAGTTAAGCAAAACAAGTCAATTTAACTTAACATTTTGTAACTGGCAGAATAGCCAGATGTGTTGCTGACTCAGTCGATGTTAATTGCAATACGGCACTATTAATTTCTGCGACGAAGAGATATTAAAAGCGATTCCTGAAGCTTCCTGTAATATGGGTGCTGAAAGGCTACAACGCATCAGATGTCTCTGGTTTTAAGCATTAGCGAATTAACCAGTCAAAGTTTTTGCCAAAGGTAAGAATCATATAAATCGCATTGATAACTTTGGAATCAAGCTGAGCGGTATATGCGCAAATTTAATGGTGTGCCAAAGGCCCACTTTAACCTGTTTTTAAAGGAGGTTGAGTTGCGTTTTAATAACCCATCACCAATAGCACAGTTAAAGTAATGAAAACATTGAGGTAAACAATATATGAGCCATATATCCAGGACAGACCAAAATTATGAGTAACAATATTAAAAATACCATCAAAAAAGCAATTAAGTTTTTTCAACTAAATCTTAACCAAGTTAAAGATAGTAGCTTGATAGAATCAAATAAAATAGGTTCTGAAATCCCCAAAATTATTCATCAAATTTATTCTTCTGAAAAAAACTTACCTGAGGAAATAAAAAAAAATATTATTTATCTTAAGGACTTGAATCCCGATTGGGAATATAGAATTTATGATGATGATAAAATGCAAACATATGTGTCAAATTATTATCCTAAAGTTTTAAAATACTACAATAAAATCAACCCAATATATGGTGCTGCTAGAGCAGACTTATTTAGATATTTGGTAATTTACAGGGAGGGCGGCGTCTACCTAGATATAAAAAGTAGCGTCTCAAAACCATTAAGTCAAATTATAGGCCCTGATGACAGGTACATACTTGCACGCTGGTCAGATTCAAGAGGCAAACATTCCTTTGAAGGAAAGTTTGTTGATGAGTTTCAGCAATGGCATCTTATTGCCACTGCAGGCCACCCATTTTTGAAAGCAGTGTTAGAAAATGTTTGCTTGAACATAAAAAAGTACAATCCGCTTTTGCATTCAAAAGGTTTTTGGGGTGTATTAATTACAACGGGGCCAATAGCTTACACATTGTCGATTTTGCCTATTTTAGATAAGTATAAGTATAGGATTGGTACAGATGAAGACTTTAATTTAGTCTATAGTATATTTTCAGAACACAAAGACACCACACATCATCACTCAATGTTCAAAACTCACTACAGTCGGTTGACAGAATCAATTACAAAACAATCAGAATTTATAAACTTCTGTGTCAAATACTTACAAAAATTAAAATGACTTTTAAATTTGTTGTAAATTATTAGTATTTAACAAACTCATGTGTTCTGTCTAGATTTTCTAGTTTTGCGTTTAGAGATTACTTCTGATCTCGGGTAAAATAACATTTTATTTGAATTGTTAGTTAAAATGTCACCGCATCAAGAAATCACCCGCCGCCGCACATTCGCGATTATTTCTCACCCCGATGCGGGTAAAACCACCCTCACCGAAAAACTATTATGGTTTGGAGGTGCAATTCAAGTTGCGGGTGAAGTGCGTGGGCGCAAGGCTGCTCGTCATGCTACTTCAGATTGGATGGAGCTTGAGAAGCAGCGCGGCATTTCGGTGACATCATCTGTGATGCAGTTTCCTTACCGTGACCATATGGTAAACCTGCTGGATACGCCCGGCCATGATGACTTTTCGGAAGATACTTATCGTACGTTAACGGCAGTAGATTCGGCTGTGATGGTGATTGACTCAGTCAACGGCGTAGAAGCGCAAACTATCAAATTACTGAACGTGTGCCGTATGCGTGATACGCCGATTATTACGTTTATCAATAAACTTGACCGCGAAAGCCGCCCGCCAATTGAGTTGTTAGACGAGATTGAAACTACACTAGGCATGGAATGCGCGCCAATGACTTGGCCTATCGGCATGGGTAAATCTTTTCGCGGTGTCTATAATTTAGTCAACGATAGCATTCTTTTTTTTGATCCGCGTGCCGATAAAGGTACTTCTGAGACGATTCAGGGCTTAGATAACCCGCGTTTAGATGAGCTAATTGGCCGGCAGGCAAGCGAGCTGCGGGTGGATATTGAGTTGGTGCGTGGCGCATCTAACGAATTTAATGCTGAGCGTTATTTAAACGGCAAGCAGACACCAGTATTTTTCGGCTCCGCAGTGAATAACTTTGGCGTGCAATCATTACTCGACGCCGTTGTTGATTTATCGCCCGCTCCCCTCACCCGCCAAACAGCCAGTCGTGCTATCCCACCAGATGAGGCAAAATTTTCTGGCTTTGTGTTTAAGATTCAAGCCAATATGGACCCAAAGCACCGCGATCGTATTGCTTTTTTACGCGTATGCTCAGGCCGATTTGAGCGTGGCATGAAAATTAAGCAAGTTTCTACTGGCAAATTAATGGCGGTGAATAATGCTATTACGTTTATGGCGCGCGACCGCACCACCATGGATGAAGCGTATTCTGGCGATATTATTGGCATTCCTAATCACGGCACAATTAAAGTGGGCGACACGTTTAGCGAAGGTGAAGAGCTTAAATTTACTGGCATTCCTTCATTTGCACCTGAGTTTTTCCGCCGCGCGCGCTTAAAAAATCCACTCAAAATGAAGCAGCTGCAAAAAGGCTTACAACAATTGGCAGAAGAAGGCGCTTCCCAACTGTTCCGCCCTTTATTATCAAATGACCTGATTTTGGGCGCAGTTGGCTTACTGCAATTTGACGTGGTTGCGCACCGTTTAGAGCACGAATACGGTGTAGATGTGGTCTTTGAAAGTTATGATTGTTACACCGCACGCTGGATGCGTGGGAGTGATGCCGACCTGCGTGCGATTGCGGATAAATACGGGTTTAATGTGGGACTAGATGGTAATGAAGAATATGTCTATTTAGCGCCAAATCGTGTGAATTTACAAATGGCGGAAGAACGTTATCCTGACATTCAGTTTTTGGCGACCAGAGAAATAAGTTAACCATTAAATAAGCTCAAAATTAACTGTTCTAAATAACGCCATGCTTATTTGAGCGTTATGCATTCTAAATAATAAGGACTTAATGCAATGAAATGGCTTAATTTAATTTTGTTTTTTTGCGTTACCAGCTTGGCTAGTTTATTAACCCCTACTCAACAAGCCTATGCTGAGCCGAGCCAAATAATTAAGACTGCTACAAAATTTGAAGCTAAGCAGGTGTTAAGAAATATAGCGTATGGCCCAAATAGCGCTCAAAAGATGGATGTTTATATTCCGCCAAATATACATAATGCAAATATTATTTTTATGGTACATGGTGGAGCATGGCGAAATGGTGATAAAGCAATGCGTAGCATTGTCAAAAATAAGTCGCAATTTTGGCTGGCTAAAAATACTATTTTTATATCAACCAATTACCGCCTGTTGCCAGAGGCCGACCCGCTTACTCAAGCAGAAGATGTCGCCAAAGCTATCGCCTTTGCACAAACAAAAGCCAGCGAATGGGGCGGTAATCCTAAAAAAATGATTGTGATGGGTCATTCAGCAGGGGCGCATTTAGTCGCATTAGTTATATCCACACCACAATTTCAAGATAAAATAAAACCAACTTTAGGCACAGTTTTGCTAGACAGTGCTGCATTAGATTTGCCTGAATTGATTAGTTCGAGCTCGCTACCATTGTATAAAAGAGCGTTTGGCAACAATCAAAGTTATTGGGTACAAGCTTCGCCCTACCACCAACTGAATAAAAAAATTGCCCCCGTACTCATTGTCTGCTCCACCAGACGTAACAATGCCTGCTCGCAGGCACAGGCTTTTTCAAAAAAATTAGTCAGCGTGGGTGGCATATCTGAAGTACTCCCTGTTTACTTATCGCATCTTCAAATTAATGAGCAATTAGGCTTACCAAGCGATTACACTCACAAAGTAGATTATTTTATCAAGCAATTAGACGAATGAATCTTAGAGTGGCTAAGTCGTATGAAATTCTAGCAGAGCTATATCTATAATAGTCTAACAATCTGCGCTTTGGATAGCCAAGGCCGCGATTATGCAACGTTGATTGCTACATAGCCAAGTGCCTTGCGGTCACGTGGCAATTGTTTGTGCAATGTTTTTTAACGAAGCGATTGTGGTGACCAATTCTCTAGGCGTGCAAGATTATATTTTTGATGATAAAACAGTTTTGTTTTGCGAACCTAAAAATGCCGATGATTTATCCGAAAAAATTAAAACGTTATGGGATGATTCTGTTAAAAACGCCCAGCTAAGTGAGGCAGGATTTGCATTTGCGCATGCTCATTGCACAGAAAAAACAGCGATTAATTACTTTGCAGACTTCTTAAACAAGCATTCATAAGCTTGAATAAAATCAAGCTTATGGCTTATTTAAGTTAACACCTTTTTCAGGCATATTTTTTATAAAATCTGCCACCACTTTTAGCAACTCACCATTCCCGCGTAGTGGTTTTGCTAGTTTTGCTGCCATGTCGATGTGTCCGTAATTTTCAAACTCAATAACCTGCACCAAGCCGTTGTTCTTTTTTATTTTTTTAGCCAAATTATGGCTATTTCTTGGCCAAACTGTACCATCTTTTTTTCCAACAGCAAGCAACATGGGTGGATTTTTGCCATCGACAAAATTGATGGGTTGAGATTTCCATTGTTCTGACTCTGGGCCAAAGATGGTTTTTAAACGTTCTGATTTTAGTGGTAAAAAATCGTATGGCCCCGCAAGGCCGATTACACCGACAAAATCAGTGGGGTTTAGTGATTGTTTTGCTAGATATTCAGCATTTACAGCCATCATCACCGCAATATGAGCTCCAGCAGAATGGCCAGCCAAAAATACCTGATTAGCATCCCCTTGATATTGGCTAATATTGTCTTTTACCCACTTTGCGGCCAGCGCAGGGTCATCCATAAAAGCAGGAAATAACACCTCTGGATAAACACGATAATCTGGGATGACAACGACAAAACCCATAGACGCTAATGCTTCGCCTACAAACTTATAATCGCCACGCTCGCCTGAATCCCAACTACCGCCATAATAAAATATCACTACTTTACGTGGTTTATGCGCTTGATTTTCTGATGCATTATTGGGTGAATAGATGTCGAGCTTTTGCCTTGGCAATTGCCCAAACGCAATTCCAGATTCAAGTTTATAAGTGCTTTGCGGCACCATAGCGTTAAGTAGTTTGATTGGGCTGCATGCAGTAGTGGTGACGACAAATGCTAAGCTAAGCAATGCTTTAGCTGGTAAAAGCTTTTTGTGGATGGTTGTGAACACTTCAGTTATTTTTTGCAATTAAATTGGTTGCTAGTTATACGCTAGCAACCAATATTTAGATTTAAAAACGATCATTAAACTAATTTATCACAGTTTATTAAACCACTGGCAATTTAATGGTGATAACCAAGCCTGCATTTTCTATAGAGCTTGCCGAAATTTCACCGCCGTGGGCTTCTATAATTTGTTTTGTAATTGCAAGACCTAAGCCATAGCCTTTTACGCTAGTTGGCGTATCTGTATTGGCGCGATAAAAAGGCTTAAATATGGTTTCTAGCTCTGCCGCCTTTACTCCCTCACCCTTATCAATCACGCAAATAGTCACCTGCTTAGCCGCATGATCAAGCATTGCGCTCACATCTACCGTTGTGCTAGCAGGACTATATTTGACAGCATTGCGAACCACATTATCAATCGCACGCTGTAATAAATCGGGCTGAGCTTGTATCTGTATTACATTGTTAGCCGCGTATTGAACATTAACGTGATTGGTAGCGCCCTCAAAATTAGCGTCATCAACCAATTCTTGTAATAACTCATTTAAATCGATTGGCTCTTTTTGCAAGGCAGTCATACCGGATTCTAATCGCGACAATGTGAGCAATTCTCCTACTAAGTGATCCATGCGAACCGATTCGGTCTCAATACGGTTAAGCGAAGTAGTCATTTTTTCACTAACAGGATTTGCCGCATCGGCTTGCGCTGATTGTTGCTTAATTAAGCCAATCGCGATTTGCAAGCGCGCCAAAGGCGAACGCAATTCATGTGAAACTTGATGCATTAAATGGGTTTGGCTTTGAATTAACTGACCAACACGGCTCACCATCACATCAAAAGCCGTTCCTAAATCAGCCAATTCATCACGCCTGCCTTGCATTACTTTGCCCACTCGTGCATCTAAATCACCATTTGCAGCACTTTCAAAAGCAAATCTTAACTGTTTGATTGGCTTAGAAAAATACCAAGCAAGCATAGCGGCGAATAATAAGCTCACAAAAATACCCACAATCAGCGGCATTGCAGGAAATAAATACCTAAAATTTTGTTGGATTCTAATACCGTTAAAGTAAGTAGGTGGTGGTCGCTTATTGCGTGGCTCTACAAATAGCCAGTAAGCATGTCCGTCATCTGCCTGAACTTGTTGAATGGCGCGATTATTTACATCGCTGCTTAAAGCCGCTAGTGAACTGGTATTGACCCCTTTGGGGAGTTGACGATTTAGTAATTCAACCCCTGTTTCGTTTACCACATATAACTGCGGTATCGGCTCAGTTTTCCAAAT
>LNFM01020839.1_pt1 | contig 10656 bp, 3 predicted proteins | sample 596031 | NCBI WGS metagenome assembly LNFM01 (sample SAMN04254537, study PRJNA301005) | activated carbon metagenome | isolation source: dual media filters at the Ann Arbor, Michigan drinking water treatment plant | place: USA: Ann Arbor | reverse complement strand
ACCGGCGCCTTCGATGAGCACAAGTCGATGTTCGGCTTCGACACCGAGGCCGAGGCCCGCGAGGCCTACGCCGCGAACTACGCCAAGGGCTGGAAGGGCCTGAAGGCCGTCACGGCCATGCCGGCCGCTGAGTTCAAAGCCTGGGTGACGGATGGGCCCAAGAACGCGCCGCTGGCGCAGACCGAAGGAGCTACCGATGAAGCGACTGCTGCTGACCAGCCTGGTGGTGATGCTCGGCCTGACGCCAGTGATGGTGCTGGCCGCGCTGGTGTTGAAGGCGGTGCTGTAGCGGCGCCTGCCGCTGACCCGCCGGCGGCTGAAGCCGGCCCTACCGACCTGCCGGCGCTCAAGCGCCAGTGGCAGGCCGCCGTGCAGGCCGGGGATAGCGCGGGCGCTGCTCGCATCAACGATGCCATCGTGGCAGCCAAAGCAGCGGCAAAAGCTGCCGCTGAAGAGCCTGCAGTTGGCCCCGCACCAGCACCAGCAGCGGAGGCCGCGCCAGCCCCGGCTACTCCAGCCCCGGCTACGCCTGAGCCGGCAGTCGCGCGCCGCAGGCGCTTGATCGCTGAGCGCGAGGCCAAGACAGCGCCCGTGGCGGGGGCGGGTTCCTCGCCGGCACCGAGTGCGGCGCCAGGCACGCGCATGAACGGCCCCGCGGAGAAGGCTGTGGCCGACCGGCTGGAAAAGCTGGCCGACAGCTTCTACCCGAAGAGCGCGAACTCGCCGGAGGGCGCCGCGCGCATGTCGCTGCGTTCAATCGCGGGCGAACTGCGCAAAGAGCGCACTGTGACCAGCGTGGAAGCGATTCTTGAGCAGGCCGCACAGCGCCTGGATCGCCAGTACTCGGCTCAGGCCGACGTGGTGCGCGAGATTCTGGACAGCCTGCGCGTGCAGGCTGCGCCGGCTGGCGCTGCGCCAGCGCCGAAGACTGAGAAAGCCGAGATCCGCCCATTCCGCCGGGCCGACGGCGGCATCGGGTACGAGGCCATCCCGATCATCGAAGCGGAAGCCCCTCCGGCTGTGCCGGCGCCGGCCTCGCGACCTGGCGGCGGTCTGAATCAGCGGGAGTACGACCAGCTTCTCGGCTCGCAGGCCAAGCCGCCTGCTCCAGCCCCGAGCGCCAACAAGATCTTCACCGAAGACGCCGCCGCTGCTGCCCGCGCCCGCTTGAAGGCCAAGCTGGGCCGCGTGCAGTCGGGCTTGGACCCCGAAACGCTGATCGACGGCATCACCCTGGCCGGCTATCACGTTGAGCGTGGCGCCCGTACCTTCGCCGCCTACGCTCGCGCGATGGTGGGCGATATGGGCGACATCGTGAAGCCGTACCTGCAGCAGTGGTACATGGCCCTTCGCGCCGATCCAAAGGCTGCGGATATGCGCGCGAGCATGGACAAGGCATCCTCGGTCGAAGACCTCACCGAGGCCGAGATCGACGCCCTGCTGGCCGATTCTGGTACGCCCGAAAACGCGCAGCAGGCGCAGAATGCAGACACCAAGGAGACACCCGATGATCCCGCCGCTTCAGGAAGTGCGCCTACGGTCGATCAACCGCTGGCTGCAGGACAACCAGCCAACACTGCCCGCCGAGGAGCGCAGCAGCCGCGCAAGCGCGCTGGACGATCAGATGATCGAAGCGTTCGAGGAACGGGAGGACTCTTTGAAAGCGCAGCGGATGAAGGACCGCCGCTGGGGGACGGAGGAAAGCCTGTCGCGGTTCCCGCTGGAGCGGATGGAACTGTGGCAGGAGGTGTGCAGCGAGTTCCTACCCGTGACTTCCGACCTGCCCCAGGAGGGCTGAAGCGCGAAGGGTCGTGGTTCGCCACGGCCGCGCGCAACATCGACCTGATCGAACTCGCGCTGCGCATTCAAGCCGACAAGCGCCAGGCCACGCCAGAAGAACAGGCCCAACTCGCGAAGTACGTGGGCTTCGGCGCCAGCGAGATCAGGAACAACCTGTTCCCGGTGCCCTCGCAGTGGGACCGCCAGCAAGACCCCAAGCGCCTCATCTGGCCGAACCTGGTGCGCGAAGCGCGCTGGAAGCCGCTGGCTGAACGCATGGCCGCGCTGCCCGAGGAGTGGCAGCGCTCGGTGCTCCAGTCCACGCAGTACGCCCACTACACCAGCGAGGGCGTTATCCGCTCGGTGTGGAGCGGCCTGCAGCGCCTGGGTTTCACCGGCGGCAAGGTGCTGGAGCCCGGCATGGGCATCGGCAGCTTCAACATGCTGATGCCAGACACGGTGCACGCCACCAGCCGCTACACCGGCGTGGAGTTCGACGGCCCGACCGCGCTGATCGCGCAGCTGCTGTCGCCCGACCAGAACATGCTTCACGAGGACTTCATCAAGCGGAAGTTCCCGCGTGACTTCTTCGACCTGTCGGTGGGCAACCCGCCTTTCTCGCAGACCAAGATCCTCGGCGACCCGGACTACGAGAAGTTCGGCTTCATGCTGCATGACTTCTTCTTCGCCAAGAGCCTGGACCGCGTGCGCCCGGGCGGCCTGCTGGTGTTCGTCACCAGCAAGGGCACGATGGACAAGCAGAGCGACAAGGCGCGCAAGTACCTCGCCGAGCGCGCCGACCTGCTGGGCGCCATCCGCCTGCCGTCGACCGCGTTCGAGGACAACGCGGGCACCAGCGTCATCACCGACGTGCTGTTCCTGCGCAAGCGCGCCCCTGGCCAGGAGCCAGCGGGCCCGGCCTGGACCGGCGTGCAGACCATCGAAACCAAGGACGGCCCGGCCGTCGTGAACGAGTACTTCGCGGCCAACCCCGACATGGTGCTGGGCGAGCAGCGCATCAGCGGCAACGTCGACGACTTCGGCCGGCGCATCAACAGCAACGGCATGGGTGGCGCCAAGTACACGGTGGTCAGCTACGACACCACGCCCGAGCAGTTGGACGAGCGCTTCGCCAAGGCCATCGAGCGCCTGCCAGAGAACGTCTATTCGCCCCTGAGCGCCAACAGCGAACAGGTCAAGCGCGAGACGGCCAAGGTGGACTTCGACCCGTCGATCAAGCGCGAGGGCGTGGTGTACCAGGGCACCGACGGCAAGCTGCGCCGCGTGCAGAGCGGGGTGGGTGTGGCCCTGGCCGACGGCGTGAAGCTCTCCGCCAAGGACGAAGCCTGGTTCAAGGGCTACGTGGGCGTGCGCGACATGGTGCAGGCCGCGCGGCTGGCCCAGGCGCAGGACGGCGAGTGGGAGAAGGCGCTGAAGGCGCTGAACAAGGCCTACGACGCTTTCCGCAAGGAGCACGGCCCCATCAATGACTTCCGCACGCAGACCCGCCGGGGCACCGACGAGGAAGGCAACGAGGTCACCACCGAGATCCGCATCTTCAAGAACCGCCGCCTGTTTCGCGAGGACTACGACAGCGCGGTGATGACGCAGCTGGAGGTCATCAACGAGGCCGGCGAGATCATCAAGGCCCCGTTCCTGCTGGGCCGCACCATCGGCAAGCCCGTGGTGCGAACGGTCAAGACCGTGGGCGATGCGCTGGCCGTGTCCCTGGACGAAACCGGCCGCCTGGACCTGGACGACATCGCGCGCCGGATGAGCCTGAAGCGCGACGAGGTGATCGACGCGCTGGGCACGCAGGTCTACAAGACGCCGGGCGGCCAGTGGCATCTGTCCGACGAGTACCTGTCCGGTGACGTCGTGGCGAAGCTCGAGGAAGCCGAACTGGCCGCGCGCCTTGACCCGAGCCTTGCGCGCAACGTGCAGGCCCTGAAGGAGGTGCAGCCCGAGAAGCTGGGCCCCTCGCAGATCAGCGTGAAGGCGGGCGCTTCGTGGGTGCCTGCCGAGTACGTCAACGAGTTCGCCAAGGAGATCGGCGCCGGCGCCGTGACCTTCGACTCCAAGACCGAATCCTGGCAGGTCAAGGGCGGCAATGAGCGCAACGCGCGCCGAGCCGGTGCCGAGTACGGCACGGCCGATCGCTCGCCGTCCGAACTGCTGGAATCGGTGCTCAACAGCCAGAGCATCACGATCAAGCGCACCGACGCCGACAAGAAGACCTACACCGACACGGCGGCGACGACGGCGGCCAACGAGATGGCCCGCAAGATCAAAGAGAAGTTCAAGGGCTGGGTGTGGACCGACGCCGACCGCGCGAGCAACCTGGTGGAGATCTACAACAAGCGCTTCAACAACATCGCGCCGCGCCGTTTCGATGGCTCCCACATGACTCTGCCGGGTGTAAGCCTTCGGTTCAGCCTGCACCCGCACCAGAAACGCGCCATCTGGCGCCAGGTGCAGACCGGTGACACCTACCTCGCACACGCGGTGGGTGCCGGCAAGACCATCGAGATGATCGCTGGCGGCATGGAGCAGAAGCGCCTGGGGCTGATCAACAAGCCCATCTACGCGGTGCCGAACCACATGCTGGAGCAGTTCGCCAACGAGTTCATGGAGCTATATCCGCTGGCCAACATCATGGTGGCGGACGATGAGAATTTCTCCGCCGAGCGCCGCAAGGCATTCGTGGCCGCCGCCACGCTCAACGCACCGGACGCCATCGTCATCACGCACAGCGCGTTCGAGCGCATCGGCGTGAAGGAGGAAACCGTCGCGCCCATCCGCGATGAGATCCTGGACGACCTGCAGACCGAGCTTGAAGACAGCGACAAGGGCGACCGCGTGCGCCGCTCGCAGCTGCAGCAGCAGATCGAAGCGGTTGAGCAGCGGTTCGACAGCATCGTGGGCGCCGGCAAGAAGGACTCGACCATCAAGTTCGAAGACATCGGCGCTGATTTCGTCTACGTCGACGAGGCGCATGCCTTCCGCAAGCTGGACTTCACGACGAACCAGAAGATCAAGGGCATCGACCCCAACGGCTCGCGCCGCGCCCTGGACATGTACGTGAAGACCCGCTACCTCGGCCGCAAGCGCCCGGGCCGGGCGATGGTCTTTGCATCGGGCACGCCGGTGACAAACACCATGGGCGAGCTCTACACCATCATGCGGTTCTTCGCCCCCGAGGAACTGAGCCGCGGCGGCATTGCCACCTTCGACGCCTGGGCCCGCCAGTTCGGTGAGGCCGTGCCGGCGCTGGAGGCGAACGCAGCCGGCCGGTACGAGGTGGTGGAGCGCTTCGCCAAGTTCGACAACGTGCCTGAACTGATGTCGCGCGTGCGGCAGTTCATGGACGTGCTCACGTCCGAGCACCTGGGCGCGCTGGTGAAGCGCCCGGACATCGAAGGCGGCAAGCCCGACCTCATCACGGTGGAACCCACCGAGGCCCTGAAGAAGTACATGAAGGGTGTGCTCCTGCCGCGGCTGGAGAAGTCGCGCAAGTGGAAGCCGAGCAAGGACGAACCTTTCAACCCGGACCCGGTGATCGCGATTACCAGCGACGGCCGCTTTGCGGCGCTGGACCCGCGGTTCGTGGGCGAGAAGATCGACGAAGACAAGACCCCGACGAAGCTCACGCGCATGGCCGATGAGGTGGCGCGCATCTACCGGGACAGCGCAGGCAACGAGTACCTGGACAAGCAGGGCAAGCCCGAGGCGGTGAAGGGCAGCACGCAGATCGTCTTCTACAACCTGGGCTTCGGCGAGCAGTCGATGCGCAACCGCGGCTTCGATGCCCGCGGGACGCTCACGAAGCGCCTGGTGGCGCAGGGCGTCAAGCGCGAGCACATCCTGTGGTTCGATGACGCCGACACCGACTCCAAGAAGGAGACGATGTTCAAGGCCATGCGCAACGGCCAGGCCCGCGTGCTGATCGGCAGCGCCAAGAAGATGGGCACGGGCGTCAACGTGCAGAAGCGCCTGCTGGCGCTGCACTACTTCGACCCGCCCTGGTATCCCAGCGACGTGGAGCAACCCCACGGCCGCATCATCCGCCAGGGCAACCAGAACAGCCTGGCCACGATCAAGTGGTACGCCACCAAGGGCACCTACGACAGCACCATGTGGCAGATGGTGGCGCGCAAGCAGCGCTTCATCGACCAGGCTTTCAGCGGCGACAAGTCACTGCGCACGATGGAGGACATGAGCGAGGCCAGCATGTTCGAGCAGGCCGCGGCGGTGGCCAGCGGCGATCCGCGCGCGTTGCAGCTGGCCGGTCTGCGCCAGGACGTGGAGCGGCTGGAACGGTTGCAGGCCGCGCACGCCAGCGAGCAGATCGCGGTGCGCAGCGGGCTGCGCGGCGCCGAGTGGAACATCGAGAGCTACGCAAAGCGGGTGAAGACCTACGGCGATGCCTTCAAAGCCATCGGCGGCGGTTACTACAGCTTTAGCACCGCCACGGTGGGCCGCAAGACCTTCGACAAGGTGGGCGAATTCGGCCAGGCCCTGAAGGACGCCTTCAACCAGAAGGCGGCCGATGCGGTGATGGACCCAGGTACCAAGGCGCGCGAACTCGCGACCTTGCCATCGGGCATCACCGTCCGCATGGAGGCCGGAGAGGATCGCGAAGGGAAGCCCACGGGCGATCACGAGTTGGTGTTGCGCGCTGGCGCACTGGACATCCAGTTGACGGGATACGCAGCGGCTCTGGGCGAGAAAGTCGACGCAGTTGGACTCGGCCGGCGCGTCATCAACGCGATCAACGGCATCGAGGCCGACCTGAACCGCGCGAAGGGTTTGCTGGTCAACGAGGAAACCGACGCCACGCGCCTGCGCAAGAAGCTCGGCGCACCGTTCGAGTATCAGCAGGAACTGGCCGAGAAGATCGGTGACCTGAAGCGCCTTGAGGAAGAACTGCGCGCAGAGGGTGAGGCAGAGGCCAAAGCCGCGGCAGTTGAAGTCGTCATTGACGAAGCCGGAGCAGCCGACACCGACGCAGCCGGCAACCCGGCCAGCCTGGCAAGTGCGCAGGCGCTGGCCGAACAACTGGCCGGGCAGGGACTGCTGCGCATCAACGTGGCACGTTCGGTGGACGACCTGCCGCCGCAGCCCAAGCGCTGGTTGAAGGCCCAAGCGCCGGACGGGCGCGTGCGCGGCGCTTATCTGCGCAGCACCGACCAGGTGTGGCTGTTCACCGACCACCTGCGCGGCGCGGACGAGTTCGTGCGCGTCACGCTGCATGAGGCCTTCCACCGCGGGCTGGCAAACACCATCCCCGAAACCAAGGCGCTGCTGCGCCAGATGCACCGCACCAACGCCAAGTTGCAGGCGGCCACGGCCGACCAGATGCGCCAGCACAAGATCGGCCGCGACGAAGCGATTGAAGAGGCCCTGGCCGTCATGGCCGAGGACGGGACCGCGCGCGACCTCAGCGGCTGGGATCAGCTGTTGGCTACCGTTCGCAGCTGGTTGCAGAAGCTGGCCAGCGCCATCGGCATGCCGTCGATGACGTGGACCGACGACATGATCGAAGACTTCGTGGCCGGCATGCGCCGCGAAGGCCTCAAGGGCGGGGTGCACGTCGACCGCGACATCGCGCCTGTGGCGATGAGCCGGGCCGAGCAGCCCGAGTCCGAGGGTTTCGACGTTAAGGGCAAGACCGCCAACACGCTGGCGCACTACCGCGGCATGAGTCTGCAGCTGCTGGGCCGCCGGCAGTTGGTCGACCTCTACGCGAAGGACATCCCCTCGCTGGCCAGCTACGGCGAGCTTGTGCAGCGCATGGACGCCGAGAAGAACGAGACGGCCGCCGACGCTGACACGCTGGCCACCGACTGGGCCAAGTTGCCCGATGAGCGCCAGCTTGCGGAGCTAATGCACGACGCCACATTGGCGCAGATCGACCCCGACAAGGACCACGAACCCGGCGACAACATCGGCGAATGGCGCCGGCTGCGTTCCGCGTTCAACGGGCTCAGCGAGAAGGCCCAGGCCACATACCGTAAGGCCCGAGACACCTACGGTGCCCACCACACGGCTGTGCGCGCGGCTATCCGCGGCCGGATTGAGCGCAGCGAGCTTGGCAGCACCAAGAAGAAGGAACTGCTCGAGCGCATGGACGCCGACTTCTTCAAGAAGGTAAAGGGTGTTTACTTTCCGCTGGCGCGCTTCGGCCAGTACGTGACAGTGGTGCGCAACCGCGCCGGCGATGCGGTGAGCGTGAACCGTGCCGAGACGCTGAACGAGGCCGAGGCAATGCGCAAAGAACTGCTGAAGCAGTTCCCCGCAGCCGGCGGCTTCCAGGTGGGCAAGGTGCTGAAGGACCGCGAGTTCAACGCCGCGCGCGACGGCGTGGGCCGTGGCTTCATGGCCGACCTGTTCCAGACCCTTGAGGCGCAGGGCGCGGGCGAGGAATTGCAGGACGCCATCAGCCAGCTGTACCTGTCGGCCCTGCCGGATCTGTCGTGGGCGAAGCACGGCATTCACCGCAAGGGCACGCCAGGCTTCAGCCAGGACGCGCGCCGCGCCTTCGCGCAGAACGTCTTCCACGGTGCCCGCTACCTCGCGAAGCTGCGCTATGCCGACCAGTTGCACTTCGATCTCGACCGCATGCAGAAGGAGGTCGACGAGAAGCGCAACGACGATGCCTTCGACTCGGTGAAGGGCCAGCAGGTGGTGGACGAGATGGTCAAGCGCCACGAGTTGCTGATGAACCCCAAGACCAACCCGGTGTCGACGGCGCTCACGAGCCTCGGCTTCATCTTCCACCTCGGCCTGTCGCCGGCATCAGCGATGGTCAACCTGTCGCAGACGGCGCTGGTGGCCTACCCGATCATGGGTGCGCGTTGGGGCTTCACGAAGTCGGCCGCCGCACTGGCCACCGCGTCGCGAGAGGCCGCCGGCAACCGCAACGACATCAGCAAGGCGCTGAAGGGCCAGGAACTCGACGCCTACGAAGAGGCCGTGCGAACCGGTGTGATCGACGTCACCATGGCACACGACCTGGCCGGCATCGCGCAGGGCGAAGACGCCAAAGTGGCGTGGCGCCTGCGGCCGGTGATGAAGTGGGCCAGCTTCCTCTTCCACCACGCCGAGCGCTTCAACCGCCAAGTGACGTTCATCGCGGCATACCGCCTGGCACGCGAGACGGGCGCGGCGCACGCTGCAGCCTACGAGCAGGCGGTGGCGGCCACCTACGACGGTCATTTCGACTACGGCGCCAGCAACCGGCCGCGGCTGATGCAGGGCAACGTGGCGAAGGTGGTGCTGCTGTTCAAGCAGTACGCCCAGAACATGATCTACACCCTGACGCGCCAGGCCTACCTGGGCTTCATGGACAAGTCTGTGTCGCCGGCGGAGCGGGCCGAGGCTCGCAAGGCGCTGGGCGGCCTGCTGACCATGCACGCTGCCGCCGCTGGGGCGCTGGGCCTGCCCGTGGTCGGATCCTTGCTGGCAGCCGCCTCGTGGCTGGGCAGCGATGACGATGAGCCGTGGGACGCCGAGGTCGCGCTGCAGAACACGCTGGCTGATGCCTTTGGCAACAAGGCGGCCGAAGTGATGACCCGGGGCGTTTCCCGCCTCACGCCGTGGGACATCTCCGGTCGCGTCGGCCTGGACAAGTTGCTGCTGCCGGACATTCAGGAGGGCTTGGAAGGGCGCCGCGCCGCCGAGGCTTGGTACACGGCGCTGGGCGGCCCGGTTGTCGGCATCGGCGTGGGCATGGTGCAAGGCCTCAGCGACATCGCGCAGGGGCAGTTCGGCCGCGGTCTGGAGTCGATGATGCCGGCCGCGGTTCGCGGACCGTTGAAGGCCTACCGCTTCGGCGAGGAAGGGGCCATCGACAAGACCGGGGTTGAGATCGTCGCCGATGTCGGCGTGGCGGGCGTCGCTGGCCAGGCGCTGGGTTTCTCGCCCAGCAAGGTGCGCCAAGCGACGGAAGGCAAGAGCGCCATCTTCCAGCACGACCGCAGGTTGCAGGACCGACGGAGCCAGCTGGTCGGCCAGTTCGCGCGCGCGTTCATGGCCGGCGATCAAGAGGCCGTGGCCGAGTTGCGCGAGGACATCCGGGCCTTCAACGAGAAGAACCGCGACCGCTCCATCAAGCCCGAGAACCTGCGCGCCAGCGTGGCGGCGCGGCGCCGGCGCATCGAGGATGCCGAGCAGGGCGTCTACCTGCCGAAGAAGCGCCGCGATGCAATGGAGGCCGGTCGCTTCGCCACAGCCGAGGCTGCTTAGCGGCTGGGCTGATCGAGGCGGTCGGCCCAGTAGGCCACCCAGCGCCAGCCGCTGTGCTTGGTGCGGCTGCGCTGGTAGAAGATGCGGAAGCTGCCGAAGCCCCCCGCATCGACCTCGTGGGCCACGCGGTCGACCTCAGACGTGTGCGGGTCGGGCAAGTCGTTCGTTCGATGCGCCTCGGCCGGCACGTTGGCCAGGTGCCCGTTGTAGTCGGTGTCCGCCGGTGGGAACTCAAGCGCGTGAAGCTGCCTGCGGTGGTACTGCCGCGCCGCGGCGTCCGGGTCTTCGGCGAAGCGCTCCTGATACTGTTCGCGGGCCGCGGCCTTGGTGGTGAGGCGGTCGGCCAGCCTGGGCTCAAGCCGCTCCAGCGTGCGCAGAAAGTCGTTGGTCCATTGGGTCTGGGCGGTGCTCATGCCCGCGAGCTTACGGGCGCGGTAGCTCAGCAGGCGAACTACCGACCGGCCGGCTGCTGGTGGTACGTGTGGGGGTACGGCGGAAACGATGGCCGGAAAAGTGGCGCCATTGCTGGCGATTCCAATCCCTTCGACTCCGCCAGCGAACCCCATCAAGGGCCCTGAGTGATCTCAGGGCCCTTTTTGTTGGGTCCAGCGGTCTCAGACGGCGCTGCGT
>LNFM01013142.1_pt1 | contig 10657 bp, 11 predicted proteins | sample 596031 | NCBI WGS metagenome assembly LNFM01 (sample SAMN04254537, study PRJNA301005) | activated carbon metagenome | isolation source: dual media filters at the Ann Arbor, Michigan drinking water treatment plant | place: USA: Ann Arbor | reverse complement strand
CCCGGCATGTCGGCCACCTTGCGCGTGCGGTAGGCTGCGTCGACATTGGTCCGCGCGAGGAAGCCGTATGTCAGACCGGCCGTGTGGGTGAACAGGTCGATCACCTTCATCGGGCGCCGGACCGGCGTGGTCAGGAAGGCGCCCGGCACGCCGCCGGCGAACACGGCCAGGTTCTTCCACGACGGGATATGGGTGGCGACGTCGTCGTCCAGGCCGATCAGGCCCTGCTCGACCAGGATCATCAGCGCCACGGCGGTGATCGGCTTGGTCATGGAATAGATGCGGAAGATGGCGTCTTCGCGCATGGGCTTGCCGCGCTCCAGGTCCATGGAGCCGAGCATGCCGTTATAGGCCAGCTCGCCGTGCCGCCAGACCTGGATCAGGCTGCCCGGAATCTCTCCGGGACCGACATATTTCCGCTCCAGCATCTCGTTGATGCGGTCCAGACGCTTGCCCGACAGGCCGATCTGCTTTGCTTTACCCACGACGCTCTCTCCCCGGAAGGTGGCGGCAGTCTAGCCTCGCCTTCATCGGGGAAGGAAAGGGAAAGTAGGCGCACTTCAACGCGCCGGCATCAAACCTGACTCTCATCCGATCTACGGCTCGTCGACGCTATAGCGGTGCTCGGCGGGAATCTCGGCACTCTCAATGAGCGTCATCTCCGCATCGGTAAGGTGCGCACTCGCGATCGCTTCGCGCCGCGCCTGCTTCGGCGCATGCAAGGTCTTGGCTGAAACGCTACGTAACGTGCGAATTATCGCCTGTTTCAAGATGCTCAGCACGTCCGCTCTCAGCCCCCCGGTTGCCCCTTCAGCACCCACTCCATGTAGCGGCGGACAATGGGAAACGGCGCCGGGGTCATGGCCATGTTCGGATCGGCGATCACCTCAATGCCGCAGGGCGCCACGAAGGATTCCATCTCCATCAGGCCCTTGATGACGGTGCTGCCGTCCTTGTCGGGGAACACCGCCGGGCCGGTGGGATCGGCCACGGTCATGGCGGTGGGCTCCTGGGTCTTGTCCCTGGGCAGGAAGGCGATCGGGCAGACCGACATGCGCTGGCCGATCAGCGACACCAGCCAGCCCCTGTCCTTCACCGCCGCGACCTCGAGCTTGTAGTAGCGGGCCACGCAGACCGTGTCGGCGCCGGCCATGCCGCAGATCAGGTTCCAGGCGCCGACGCTGTCGGTGCCCGGCGCGCTGGTCTGGAAGGTGCCCGAGCCGTCGTCGTGGAAGCGGTAGTAGACGCCGTCGACCTTGCCTTCCTGGTAGGCGCGCTTGTCTTCCTTGTTCACGCCGGTACGGGCATCGGCGACGAATTTCTTCTGGACGTCAACAAGGCCAGGCTTGGCGACGATATAGGTGCCCTTGGCCTGGTCGGGCGCCTTGTCGATCTGGAACACCACCCGGAACATGTGGGTGGCGGCGACGGGATTGCCGTTCTCGGTCGCCGGCTGGAAGCGCCACCTGGTCCCGGCTTCGGCGACGGCGGCCTTGTCGAGGGAGGCCGAGCCGCTGCCCTGGTCGACGGCGACCGTCGCCGGATCGACCGAGCCGTCGGGACGGACGACGAACTTCAGCACCACCGCGCCTTCCTCGCCCTTCTGGAACGCGTCGGACGGATAGGCCGGCTGGGTGATCGGGCGCGCCGGATCCTGCCGCGGATCGGTGCGGCTGGCGCTCGCGGCCACCATAGCGGGCGTCGACTGCGGCGCTTCGGGCGCGGCAACCGCCGGCATAGATGTCCAGGCCATCATGGCAATTGCAGCGATCGCCAGCAGCGCGACCCGTTCAGTCCGGCGCATCAGGCCAGTCTCCGTGTTGGTGAACCCCGTTTCGTGCGCCGGAGGCTATCGGATGGAGGCTCCGGCCACAAGGCGTGGACTTTCAGTAGCCTACGCGCCGCCGTAACCAAAGTGTAACACGGCTTCTATACCCTCCCGGACCTGTCAATCCCATCCTGGATCCGATGATCTCTCCGGCTGAACTCCTGCTGAACGTGCTGGCCGGCCTGGGCCTGTTCTTCGTCGGCATCAAGATGGTCGGACGGAATCTGAACACGCTGGCCAGCGACCAGTTCCGGCGGCGTATCCGCCAGGCGAGCGACAATGTCGGGGTGTCCGCGCTTTTCGGCGCCGTTACCGGCTTCGTCACCCAGAGCGGCAGGACGACATCGTTCATCATGGCGAGCTTCGTCCAGGGCGGGCTGCTGGACGTGCGCCGGGCGCTGACCATCGTCGTCTGGGCGAATTTCGGCTGCACGCTCATCATCTCCGCCGCGGTGATCCCGATTCACCTGTTCGCGCTGTTCCTGCTCGGCACCGCCGGAGCCTGTATCGCGTTCGAGCGGCCAAAGCCGCTGCTCAATGCCGCCAATGCCATATTCGGCCTGGCGCTGATGCTGTTCGGCCTGCGGATGATGTCGGCGTCGGCGTCGGTGCTCACGGAGCTGCACTGGTTCTCGAGCGTCCTCGAATTCGTCAATGCCTCGCTGGCCTACGCCTTCCTGATGGGCCTGGTGCTTACCTTCATCGCGCAGTCCCACATGGCTATCATCCTGATCACCGTGACGCTTGCGACCAGCGGCATCTTCAACTTCAACCAGACGCTGATGGTGATCTATGGGGCGCATGCGGGTTCCAGCCTCGTCACCTATGTCACCGGCGTGCACTTCCGCGGACGGCCCCGCCAGGTCGTCATCGGGCAGATACTCTACAATCTGGCCGGCCTCCTGCTATTCCTCAGCATCTTCCTGATCGACTACGTCATGACCGGAAGCGATCAGGTGATGGACCGGATCACCCGCTCGGTCAGCCACTCGCCGGGCGTCCAGGCGGCCATGATCGCCATCGTCTTCAACCTGGTCACGCCGAGCCTGTTGACCATCCTGATGCCCTGGTTCCATCGCCTGTGCGACAAACTGTCGCCGCAGCGCGAGGAGGAAGAGCTGGCCCGGCTCCGGTACCTCCATGACGAGATCGCCGGCAATCCGGTCGCGACCCTGATGCTGGCCGAGAAGGAACAGCTCAGGCTGATCCGCCGCCTGCCGGCCTATCTCGACCAGGCCAGGGCCGACGCCCAGAAGGGCAGCATCGACCTCACGTATCAGCATACGGCATTCATCGAGGTGAGCGGCCGCATCCAGCGCTTCCAGAGCGCCCTGATGGCGCACAACCTGTCGCCGGAAGACACCGAATGGCTGCTTAACCAGCAAAAGCGGCAGGAGCTGCTGAACGCGGTCGAGGAAGCCTGTCTCGACCTCTGCCGCACCGTCACCATCAACGGGGACAGCCAAGTGGAGCGCCTCAGTTCAGGCATCGTCGAGGCGCTGGACACGGTGATCCTGACGGTGATCAGCGCCATGGACGGAACCGACCGCGCCGAACTCGACATGCTCGAGATCATGACCCGCGATCGCGGGCCGGCGATGGAGAGCGTGCGGCGGAAGTACCTGACGTCGGAGGAGCAGCTTTCCGCCGACGCGCGCGGCCGGGTGCTGCAGATCACCAGCCTGTTCGAGCGCGCCACGTGGTCGCTGCGGCGATTTGGCAGTCTCCTCGCGGTCTCGCCGTCGTTCACGACCTGAACCCGCCGGGTCATCTCGCGGTTGTGCCGGCCCGCGGTTTTGCCCACACTGGCCGCGCCGGTGCGGGGAACCCGGCCCTGACGCAATCTGGGGAGACACCGATGAACACCGGACCGACCGACGACCGGCTCGCCATCCGCGAGCTGATCGAGCACTACTGCAACGCCGTGAACCAGCGTGACGTGGCGCTGTGGGGCGCCAACTGGGCCGAGGACAGCGAATGGAACCTGCCGGTCGTCCCCGGCATGGAATCGGTGAAAGGCAAGGCCGCCATCGTCGCCGCCTGGATCGACTCGATGAAACTGTTTCCGTTCGTCAACATGATGGCCATGCCCGGCACGATCCGCATCGAGGGCGCCGTTGCCCATGTGCGCTCCTACACCTCCGAAGTCGCCGTGATGCAGGACGGCACCGAGTTGCGCCCGCGCGGCCAGTATGACGACGTGGTGGTAAAGCAGGACGGCCGCTGGCTGTTCCAGCGGCGCTCGTTCCAGGCGCTCCACGGCGAATAGCGCTTCGCTTCATTTCGGCCTGCGATTGCGATACGATACGCGCGTAGGCGGGCACTTACACAATTGGGCAACGACAATGCCAAAAGCGAGCACTTCCGAGGCGGACGGGGCCAAGGGCGGGCCGGCCAAGTGGTGGCAGTGGGTCATCCTCTACCCGACGCTGGCGATTTCCTTCCTGTCGGCCGCACCGCAATGGGTGGACAAGGCGCAGGCCATGTTCAACGGGGTCGAGGACAGGGGCTGGGACGAAGCCAAGCAGCAGCAGGACGCCTGGCGCGCCAACCTGACGTGCTCGGCGGCGCCGTTCGACTGGTACTCGACCTCCGAGAACCTGAAGGTCGACGCCACCATCTGCAACTCCGGCGACATCTTCGTGCGCGTGGTGACGCCGAAACAGGGCAACTTCTATCAGTGGGTGCTGCTGAACTCGATCGTCAAGGACAAGAAGACCGCGTCCCTGCCGCTCATTTCGCCGGCCTATGCCGGCGAAACCGCGACGTGGCGCACCGAAGGCAGCTACCAGGTGGCACAGAACGCCACCGTGGTGTGCCAGGCGTTCCTGCCGGACGGCCGGACCATCAAGCGTCACGTGAACACGGGACAGGCCTGCTTCGACGAGTATGTGGACACCTACACCGGGCAGGTCACCCGTCGGGAACAGGTCGCGTGCCGAACCACATGCTGAACCGATCGACCAGCGTCATCGCACTGACCATTTTGACCGTCGCCGCCGTGGCGGCTCCGGCCTGGGCACAGCCCAACAAGCCGAAGCCGGCGGCCGCCACCCAGAACGATCCCGGCGACGAGGTCAAGGAAAGCCCCGGAGCCGGAAAGAAAGTCAAGACCGAGGGCCAGAAGGCCGAGGACGGCAAGACCAAGCCGAAACCCGCCGACGAGGGCGACGAGGGCTTGCCCCCGGGCAAACCCGGCACGCCGGCTCCGGCCGCGCCGTCGCGGGATCGATGACCAACTTCGTCCTGGTCCATGGCGGCTGGCACGGCGGCTGGTGCTGGCGCAAGGTCGCCCGGCGGCTGCGCGACCAGGGCCACGACGTCTTCACCCCGACGCTGACCGGGCTGGGCGAACGGTCCCACCTGATGTCGGCCGACATCAATCTCGACACCCAGATCCAGGACGTGGCGAACGTGCTCGACTACGAGGACCTGGACCAGGTGGTGCTGGTCGGGCATTCGTTCGGCGGCATGGTGATCTCGGGCGTGGCCGACCGGATGGCCGGGCGCGTCGCCGCGCTGGTCTATCTGGACGCCTTCGTGCCCGAGGACGGGGATTCGCTGCTCGCCGTCACCACTGACGGCTTCCGCCGGTTCCTGACCGACGGCGCGTCGCGCCTGGGCGGCCTGGCGGCGCCGCCGATCTCGGCCGAAGGCTTCAGCGTCAACCCGGCCGACCGCGCCTGGGTCGACGCCAAATGCGGCCCGCATCCGTTCGCGGCGTTCCTGCAGCGCATCTCGCTGACCGGCGCGTGGAAGACCGTGCCGCGCAAGGTCTATGTCTATTGCGACGGCTGGTCGCCCAGCCCGTTCGGCGCGCTCCATGACCGGCTGAACGCCGATCCGGGCTGGACCGCGCGCACCGCGCCGTGCGGCCACGACATGATGATCGACATGCCGGACGAACTGGCCGACATGCTGCTGACGCTGGGCTGAAGCCGGCGGGCTAAATGCTTTCCGCGCCTGCGCTGCCATGACATTGTGCCCGGGCCGATAACGGGAAGGGGCCGGCACATGGGCGATCGGATCTGCCGCAAGGTGGCGTGGCGGCTGCTGCCGCTGCTGGTGGTGTGCTACTTCCTGTCGTTCCTCGACCGGGTGAACATCGGCTATGCGGCGCTCACCATGAACGCCGACCTGGGGCTGAGCGCCAGCGCCTACGGTCTGGGCGCCGGCATCTTCTTCATCGGCTACCTGCTGTTCGAGGTACCCAGCAACATCCTGCTCAAGCGTTACGGCGCGCGCGCCTGGATTGCGCGGATCATGATCAGCTGGGGCATCATCTCGGCCTGCATGGCGCTGGTCCAGGGCGAAACCAGCTTCTATGTCCTGCGTTTCCTGCTGGGCTTCGCCGAGGCGGGATTCTTCCCCGGCATCGTCTACTATTTGTCGGTCTGGTTCCCGGCGGCGTGGCGAGCGCGGATCATCGGCTCGTTCCTGATCGCGCTGCCGCTGTCGAGCATCCTGGGCGCGCCGGTGTCGACCTTGATCCTGGGCATGGACCATCTGGGCCTCGCCGGCTGGCAATGGCTGTTCATCATCGAGGGCCTCCCCACGGTGCTGATGGGGTTCGTCGTCATGCTGGTCCTCCCCAACAGGCCGGACGATGCGGCCTGGCTCGCCGACGACGAGAAGGCATGGCTGGGCGGCAAGCTGGCCGAGGAGGACCAGGCCGCCGCCGGAACCTCGCACGCCTCCATCGCCCAGGCGCTGACGGTGCCCAAGATCTGGGTCATGGCGTTGATCTACATGGGCATCGTCGTCGGCCTCTACGGCTTCACCTTCTGGGTGCCGCAGATCACCAACGGGCTGGGCGACCTGAGCCTTTTCCAGGTCGGCCTGATCACCGTGGTGCCCAACCTGCTGGCGGCGGCGGTGCTGGTGGCCTGGGGCCGCAGGTCGGACGTCTCCGGCGAGCGCATCCGCAACCTGGCGTGGCCGGCGCTGGCGGGCGGCGTGCTGTTCGCGGCGAGCGGCCTGCTGGCCGGGCGGCCGCTGTTGTCCTACGGGCTGTTCTGCGCCGGATTCCTCGCCGCCTTTGCCGCGTTCCCGGTGTTCTGGACCGTGCCGATGGCGGTGCTGCGCGGCTCGGCGGCGGCGGCCGGCATCGCGCTGATCAATTCGGTGGGCAACCTGGGCGGCTTCCTCGGCCCCGTCATCATCGGCGAGGTCAAGGAGCGCACCGGCGACTACGGCATGGGTATCGTCGCGGTGGGCGCGTTCGTTGCCCTGTCGGGCGTGCTGACCCTGCTGCTCGCCCGGTTCTCGCCGGAGACCGGCAAGGCGCTGCGGCAGGCGGCGCTGGCCGGATCGGCGCCGCTTCGTTAAGCTGGGGTCCAGATGACCTCACCCGACAGCGACCAGCCCACACTGCTGCGCACCATCGGCCCGTTCCAGCTCATGCTGTACGGACTTGGCAGCATGCTGGGCGCCGGCATCTACGGCCTGGTCGGCAAGGCGGCCGGCCAGCTCGGCAGCGCCATCTGGATGGCGTTCTTGGTCTCCATGGTGGCCGCGCTCCTGACCGGCCTGTCCTATGCCTCCATCGCCTCACGCTACCCCAAGGCGGGCGGCGCGGCCTATGTCACCCAGCGCGCCTACGGCAAGCCGCTGCTGAGCTATCTGGTCGGCCTCGCCGTGGTGTGCTCCGGGCTCACCTCGATCGCCACCCAGTCCAACGTGGTCGCCGCCAATGTGAAGGCGCTGTTCGGCTGGGAGGCGGTGCCGATCGAGCTGCTGGCGCTGGGCTTCCTGCTGATAATCGCCGGCGTGCTGGTGCGCGGCATCCGCGAATCCCTGTGGTTCAACCTGGTCTGCACCGGTATCGAGGCGGCCGGGCTGCTGCTGGTGATCGCGGTGGGCATCGACCACTGGGGCAGCGTGAGCCTGCTCGAGGTGCCGCCCCACGACGGTTCCATGGCGCTGATCGTCATGCAGGGCGCGGTGCTGACCTTCTTCTCGTTCATCGGCTTCGAGGATATGCTGAACGTGTCCGAGGAGGTGAAGAACCCGCGCCGCAACATGCCGCTGGCGATGATCTCGGCCATGCTGATCGCCACCGCCATCTACATGGCGGTCGCCATCACCGCCGTATCGGTGGTGCCGTGGCAGGAGCTGGCGGCGGCCGCCGGCCCGCTGACCGAGGTGGTCGCCCGCGCCGCGCCCTGGTTCCCCGCCGTCGGCTTTACCTTCATCACCATCTTCGCCGTCGCCAACACGGCGCTGATCAACTACCTGATGGCGTCGCGCATGCTCTACGGCTTGTCGCACCAGGGCCTGATGCCCAGGGCGCTGGGCAAGGTCCATGCGCGCCGCCAGACGCCGCATGTGGCCATCGCCGCCCTGTTCGGGGTGGTCGCCGCGCTGGCCATGGTGGGCGACATCAAGGAGCTGGCGTCGGCCACCGTGTTGCTGCTGCTCAGCGTGTTCGTGGTCGTCAACATGGCGCTGGTCATATTGAAGCGCCGCGCCGGCGAGGCGCGCGGCGCCTTCGAGGTGCCGGTCCTGGTGCCGATCCTCGGGTCGCTGATCTGCCTGGCGCTGATCGTGGTGCGGGTCAGCGAGGGCCACTGGGTGGCGCCCGCCATCGCCGCCGGTTTGCTGGGACTGATCGGCGTGCTCTATCTGGTCACCGGCGCTGGCAAGGGCGACCGCATCGCCCGGTTCACCCAGGCGGATTAGCGGGCCTCAACCGCCGCTTCACCGCGTCCGGATTTCGCGCGACGGATGCTCACAGCGGTCCGGCGTGGCGCAGCACCTGCTCGGCGGCCTCGGTATAGCCGCCCTCGGCGTCATGCAGCACCAGGCCGGGCAGAACCCGCGACGGCGCCCGGCCGCCGCGCCGCGCCTGCAGGATCACCCGCCGGGCCTCCGCGCCGTGTTTCGGCCAAAGCGGCAACACCGTCAGGCCACCCATCCGGCGCTCGATCACCGCGATCGCGCGGGACAACTCGCCCGCCGGCAGCACCAGGCTCAGCGTTCCCTTGTCGCGGACCCGCGCGGCGCAGAACGCCAGCCAGGCGTCGAAGTCCGCGTCGCCGATGCTGTGGGCGGCGGCCTTGGCCGCGTGCGGGCTGCGCTGGCCCCGTTCGGCCGAGCGGTAGGGCGGATTGCTGATCACGTGGTCGAACTGCCGCGCCAGCACCACGACAGGCGGCGCCAGCACGTCGCCCTCGATCCACTCCGCCGCCACGCCATTGGCGTCGGCGCTGCGTCGGGCGAGCGCCAGCGTCTCCCGGTCGCGTTCGATGCCGGTCAGCGCCACGCCATGGACACGCGCGGCCAGGCACAGCGCCGCCGCGCCCGTGCCGCTGCCCACGTCGAGCACGGTCTGGCCCGCCCTTGCCGGCACGGCGGCGGCGAGCAGCACCGGGTCGATGGCGGCGCGGTAGCCGTCCTTCGGCTGGAACAGCCTGACGCGGCCGCCGAGCAGCGTGTCCTCGGTGACCGTCAAGTCATTCATCGATCTTCGAGTCGACGATGATGCCGCGCGCCTCGGCCTCGTCGTCGTCGATGACCATCAGCCGGGACTGGATGGCGCCGATGCTACCCTCGAGGATCGCGGTGTGGCCGTCGAACACCATGGCCTCGATCCCGGCCTCCTTGAGCAGGCTCTGCGCAAGGGAAATCAGGACCGGATCGTTGGTGCGCAGGACTTCCTTCATGACGTGGTCCATGCTCCGATGTGCGGCAGTTCACTTGACCGCCGATCTTACCCCCTTCTATCTTGGCCAGAACGCACAAAAACAAGGAAGCGGCTGGTGGAAAACGTCGTCCGGATCGACAGGGACAAGCGCGGGCAGCGGTCGCCTCTCGACGTGCTGACCGAACTGACCAAGGCCGACATGCAGCGGGTCAACCAGGTGATCATGACCCGGATGCAGAGTCCGGTGGCGTTGATCCCGCAGCTCGCGGGCCACCTGATCGCCTCCGGCGGCAAACGGCTGCGGCCCATGCTGACCCTGGCGACCGCCGCACTGTGCGGCTATTCGGGCGAGCGGCACATCCCGCTCGCCGCCTGCATCGAGTTCCTGCACAGCGCCACGCTGCTGCACGACGACGTGGTCGACGAAAGCCGGCTGCGGCGCGGCAACGAGACCGCCAACGTGTTGTGGGGCAACCAGGCCAGCGTGCTGGTCGGCGACTTCCTGTTCAGCCGCGCCTTCCAGGTGATGACCGACGACGGCTCGCTCGACGTGCTGCGCCTGCTGTCGGGCACGTCGGCGGTGCTGGCCGAGGGCGAGGTGCTGCAGCTCATCACCTCGAACGACGTGGACACCAGCGAGGACAGCTACCTGCAGGTGATCAGCGCCAAGACCGCCGTGCTGTTCGCCGCCGCCTGCCAGATCGGCGCCATCGTCGCCGCCCGGCCCAAGCCCGAGGAGGAGGCGCTGGAAAGCTTCGGCCGCAATCTGGGCATCGCCTTCCAGCTCGCCGACGACGCGCTCGACTATTCGGCCAAGCAGGCGACGCTGGGCAAGTCGGTGGGCGACGACTTCCGCGAGGGCAAGATCACCCTGCCGGTGATCCTGGCCTATCGCCGCTCCGACGCCGAGGAGCGCACCTTCTGGCGCCGCACGCTGGAGCAGGTTGACCGCCAGCAGGACGGCGACCTGGACCGCGCCATCGGCCTGATGACCAAGTACGACGCCCTCGCCGACACGCTGACCCGCGCCCGCCACTACGGCGCCATGGCCAAGGACGCCCTGCGCCTGTTCGCGCCGTCGCCCATGCGCGACGCGCTCACCGGCATCGTCGATTTCTCCATCGACCGGGCTTTTTAGGTTTTCTGGGCTTTTTAGGGTTTCACCGCGAACGCCGCTTGCGGGC
>LNFM01004624.1_pt1 | contig 10657 bp, 10 predicted proteins | sample 596031 | NCBI WGS metagenome assembly LNFM01 (sample SAMN04254537, study PRJNA301005) | activated carbon metagenome | isolation source: dual media filters at the Ann Arbor, Michigan drinking water treatment plant | place: USA: Ann Arbor | reverse complement strand
CTTCCGCGCCCGCTTCACCGAGCAGCGCGATGAGGGCGCCTGGCTGCGCTTTCTTTATGACAAGTGGCGCACCGCCTGCGCCCGCCAGGGCTTCGCCGCACCGGATTTCGACGCTTTCTGGGCGGAGGGGCATGTGGAAATGCCGCCCATCGAGGCGCATGAGGCCTTCACCCAGTTCAGCGACTTCGCGGCCGACCCTGAGGCGAGCCCGCTGGACACGCCCTCCGGCAAGGTCGAGCTGTTCTCGGAGACCATCGCGGGCTTCAACCGCGCCGATTGCCCGGGCCATCCCACCTGGCTCACGCCGCGCGAATGGCTGGGTGCCGCGGCGGCGGATGAGCTGCACCTGCTGAGCCAGCAGCCGCCCACGCGCCTGCACTCCCAGCTCGACCCCGGGCCGATCGCGGCGGCCGACAAGATCCAAGGGCGCGAGCCCATCCGCATGCACCCGGAGGATGCCGCGGCGCGGGGCCTGGCGGGCGGCGAGGTGGTGCGCGTCTTCAATGCGCGCGGCGCCTGCCTCGCGGGCGTGCGGCTCGACGCCAACCTCACCCGCGGCGTCGCCTTGCTGGCGACCGGCGCCTGGTTCGACCCGCTGGAACCCGGCGTGCCCGGCAGCCTGTGCGTGCATGGCAACCCGAATGTGCTGACGGCCGATATCGGGACGTCGCGGCTCGGCCAGGGGCCTTCCGCGCAATCCTGCCTGGTGCAGGTGGAAGCCTTCACCCAGGCGCTGCCGCCGGTGCGCGTGCATCTGCCGCCGCGCATCGAGGAAGCCGCGCCGTGATGCGCCGCCGCACGCTGCTGGCCGCGGCCCCGGCGATCCTGGCGGCGCCCGCGCTGCGCGCGCAGTCGCTGACCATCCGCCAGGACGACCAGGCGGCGGCGGGCTGGCGGCGCGGCGTGTTGATCCGCTGGGGCGACCGCGTGGCCTTCGATGCGCTGCCCTTCGAACCGGGGCAGCCCTCGGTGGATGCGGCGGCGGCGCAGTTCGGCTGGGATGCGCGCATCATTGCGGTGATCGCCTCGCCCACCCCGGATGGCGTGGCGCGCGCGCTGCTGGCGGTGGCGCACCCCACGGTCGAGGCGCGCATGGCCTTCCCCGGCGGCCGCGACCTGCCGGATGTGGCGGGCGCGATGCAGGGCGTGTCCATCCTGAACATCGAGAAGCGCGACGCCTGGGCGGTGGTCGATGGCGGCTTCCAGAACCGCCGCCTGACCGCGGGCACGCTGAGCCGCGTGGGTTCCGACGGCACGCTGGCGGCCGGGTTGGTCGGCGTGACCGGCGGCTGTGCCACGCCCTGGGGCAGCCTGCTGCTGACCGAGGGCGATGCCGCGGCCTGGCGCGAGCGCTTGCCAGGGCTGGACGCCGCCACCACGGGGATGGTCGTCGAACTGGACCCGACCAACCCCTTGTGGGTGCCGTCCAAGCGCGCCGCTCTCGGTCGCTTCGCCCCGGCCGATGCCGCCGCCGCGTTGTCGGCCGATGGCCGCGCGGTGGTGTGGCTGACCGATGGGCGCGCCGGCGGGCACCTGTATCGCTTCGTCTCGGATGAGGCGGCGGGGATGGAGGCGCTCGATGCCGGCCGCCTCGCCGCCGCGCGGATCGACGGCGGTTCCCTGCGCTGGCTGCCGCTGCCCGACGGCGACCCCGTCGCGGGCGCCCGGGCGGTGGGCGCGACCGGCTTCGACCGACCCTGGGGCCTCGCCTTCGACGCGGCGCGCGGGCGGTTGTGCGTGGCGATGCGCGGTGGTGCGGGCAGCGTGCTGGAACTCCGCGCCGCGGCCGGCGATGCAGCGGCCGAGACCGGCGTGGCCGAGACGCTGATCGACGGCATCGCCGTCGCCATGCCCGACGCGCGCGCGCCCGTGGCCCCGGTGCCGGCCTGGCCCTGGGCACCGGCGACGCTCGGCTTCGATGCGGATGGCGCGGTGCTGGTCGGCACCGATCGCGGTGCCACGCCTGGGCCATTGCCGGAGGCGTTGTACCGCGTGCCGGTGGACGGCGCGGATCGCGGCCGCGCGGCCTTCCTGCTGGCCGCGCCGGTCGGCGGCGCGATCGGCGGCGCGGCGGCGGCACCGGATGGCAGCATCCTGGCGGCCATCGCGCATCCGGGCGCGGCACCGGGTGCCGGCTTCGAACAGCCGGCCACACGTTGGCCGCAGCTCGATCCGCGTATGCCGCCGCGTTCGGCGGTGGTCACGCTGGCGCGGGGGTAGTCGGCGCCTTTTTGGACGTGGCGACGAAGGGCAGGCCGAAGCGCTTCGCGATCAGGATTCCAGGCGCGGAAACGCAAGCGCCGCGCCCGGCATGGCCGGACGCGGCGCACTGCAGGCGCGGCGACGGCGTCAGGTGCCGATGATGCCGCCGTCGTTCTTGGTGATGACCAGCGTGGCCGAGAGCGGCACGCCGCTGCCGGTGGGGAAGCGGCTGGCGGTGCGCCCCGCCGCCCAGTCGGCGGCGGTGGTCGTGGCACCGGGGTGCTGCACGTTCACGAACATGGTGCGCTTGTCCGGGGTGGTGATGACGCCGGTGATCTCCTGCCCGGTCGGGCCGGTCAGGAAGCGGCGCATCTCGCCGGTGATCGGGTTGGCGGCCAGCATCTGGTTGTTGCCGAAGGGCTCCAGCGCGCCGGTATTCTGCTCGCGCTCGCCGATGTCGGTCTGGATCCAGAGCCGGCCGTCCGCGTCGAACCACAGGCCGTCCGGGCAGGCGGTGATGTTGTCGGCGGTGATGGCGGCGCCCCCGGCGATGCGGCTGTTGCCCTGCGGGCCGGCCAGCAGGAACAGGTCCCACGCGAAGCGCGTGGCCGCGTGGTCGTCGCCCTGCTCGCGCCAACGGATGATCTGGCCGAACTGGTTCTGCGCGCGCGGGTTCGCCGCGTCCACCTGCGCCTCGGTGCGCCGCACGTTGTTGGTGAGCGTGAAGTAGACGCGCCCGTCGCGCGGATCGACCGCGCCCCATTCCGGCCGATCCATCTTGGTCGCGCCCACCGCATCGGCGGCGAGGCGCGTGTTGACCAGCACCTCGGCCTGGTCGGCGAAGCTGTTGGCCGCGGTCAGCGCGCCCTGGCCGTGCACCAGCGGCAGCCATTCGCCGCTGCCGTCGGCGTTGAACTTCGCCACATACAGCGTGCCCTCGTCGAGCAGCGAGCCATTCGCGGTGGCGCGGTTGAACGGGCGCGCGCTGACGAACTTGTAGATGTATTCGTTCATCGAGTCGTCGCCGGCATAGGCCACCACCGGGCGGCCCTCGCGCGCCGGGCCGAACACCACGCCCTCATGCGCGTAGCGGCCGAGCGCAGTGCGCTTCACCGGCGTGCTGGTCGCGTTGAACGGGTCGATCTCGACGATCCAGCCGAAAGCGTTCGGCTCGTTGCGGTAGTCCTGCGTCGCGTCGGCGCCGGTGGCGCTGGCGTTGAAGCGCAGGAATTCGTCGGCGCCGCCGGCCACCTGGTCCCAGTTGTAGCGGGTCAGGGTGCTCGGCACGCCGTAGCGCGACTGTTCGCGCGGCAGGGCAGGGCGGCCGTCGCGCTGGTCGAGGTTGCGGAAGTAGCCGGCCCAGTTCTCCTCGGCCGTCAGGTAGGTGTTCCAGGGGGTCACGCCATGCGCGCAGTTGTTCAGCGTGCCGCGGGTGCGCGTGCCGTCCGGGCTGTACTTGGTCCGCAGCAGGGCGTGGCCGCGCGCCGGGCCGGCGATGTCCATCGGCGTGGCGCCGGTGATGCGGCGGTTGCGCGGGTCGGCCACCACGGCCCAGCGGCCGTCGGCGCCCTTCGTGATGCGGACGACCGAGACGCCATGCGCGTTCACTTCCTTCAGCGCCTCGTCGTCCGGGCGCTTGCCGTCCACCAGCGGCAGGCGGCCGCTATTGACCGACACCCCGGCCGCGCGGGCATGCATGAAGCGCGGCTCGACGTATTCGTGGTTCAGCACGAGCAGGCCGTCGGTGCTGCTGCCCTGGTCGGGTTCGCGGCCTTCGATCGGGAAGAAATGCATGCCGTCATGGTGCGCGCCGATGGCGGCACCCTGCTCGGCGCCGGTCATCTGCGTCAGCGGCTTGCCGGCGGTGCCGTCCAGCGGCGTGCCCTGGGGGATGATGACCTGGACGGAATAGCCCTCGGGCACCACCACCGTGTCGGTGGCGTTGACCGGCACGGGCTTGAAGCCGATGACCGGGCCAATGCCGGCGGCAGGCGCGCCGGCTGCGGCCCCCTGGGCGGCGGCGGGGCTGGTGCCGGCGCCGATGAAGCCGGTCAGCGCGGTGGCGAGGCCCCCCATCAGCATCCCGCGCCGGCCGAGCCGCGCCGTGGCGATCTCGGTGAAGGTCGGGTTCGCGGAACCGTTGGAGGGGATTTCGTCGCCCGCCTCGAGGTCGTAGGGCAGGTGGCGCAGATCGTCCGGCATGTGTGCAATTCCCTGGCGGTGGCTGGGTCGGCAGCGTCTTACCGGGGCTCGGCGTCAGGCCGAAGACAGATGCGTTGCATAATAATGACACGGATGGGCCGCGCAGTGGTCGATTAGCCTGGCGCCCCAGGCCGCCGGGTCGGCGTGGGGCGCGCCAGGATGCCCTGGCGGGCAGCGCGGCAGTCGGAGCGTGGCGGCGCGCCCGCGCCGCCCTGTCTGGGGCTCCGGCTCGCCCCGGGTACAACGCCGCCGGGCTGCCAGTCGCGGTGCGCGGGCGGTCTGGCCTGTGTCGCCTACTGCGCCGCGGTCGGCGTCGGCGCGGCGCCCGTGCGTGGCGTGCGGCGGCTGGCGGAGGCGGTCTGCGTGCCGCGGCGCTGGCGGGTGCTGCGGGCCTCGGTGCGTGTGCGGCGGGCGGAACGCGCTTCGCCGCGGGCGCGGCGCTGGCGCTGGGCCTCGGTGCGGCGGGTGCGGCGGCTGGAGGTGGCGCGCGGCGCCTCGGTGGCGCCGGCGGCGGCCTCGGTGGTGGCGGGCGCGCGGGTGCGGCTGCGCGTGGCGTCGGCGGGGCTGAGCGTGCCGAGGGCAAGCAGCAGCCCCGCGGCGACCAGGAAGGTGCGGAACATGGCGAGGAGGTCCTTTCGGGCGGTCGGGTGACAGGACGACTCGGTCGGGGGCCCGCAGTTGCCTGGGGTCCTTCTAACCTTCCCGTCCTGTCTCAGCCCTCGCCGGCAAATGACTGATTCGCCATGTCTCCTTGGCGGGTGCGAAGGCGCTAGTGGCGCAGCGCCATGCGCGCCTGGCGGACCGAATGCAGCGCCTTGCCGGCATCGCCTGCGCCCAGCGCCTGCGCGGCATCGCGCAGATGCGCGGCCAGCCATTCGACATGGGCAGGCGGCGCCGCGCCGCGCATGGCATCGAGGCTCATGCGCGTGCCGGCCAGGCCGAGCGCGGTTGTCGCGGCGTCGTGGCGCGCTTCGAGAAGGTCGTCCTCGACCTCGGCCAGCAGGCCGTCGAGCAGGGCGTGCGGGCCTTCGACGCGCGTGGCCAGGCGGCGCGTCGGATCGTAGGGGTCGATCGCCGGCGGCTTCGCATCGGCGGCCGGCAGGGTGATGTGGGACAGCAGGTCGAGCATCGACTTGGCGAGCGGCGTATGGGGCATGGTCTGTTCGGCGGTCCCTGGGCTGCGGTCCGGGGCATCGCCCCCGGCTTTCGGCCGGGCTGCGCGCCCGGGTCGGGGACAGTCTATACCGCGCGGCCCCGCCGACGCACACCATCCGCGACCAGCGTGCAGCCGGCGACCGTCGCCATGATGGCGAGGCCCGGCCAGACGGCGGCCCAGGGGGCGGAAAAGACCAGCTCCTGCGCGTTGGCCAGCATGTTCCCCCAGGAGGGGGCGGGCGGGCTGATGCCGAGACCCAGGAAGGACAGGGTGGATTCCGCCAGGATCGCGCCGGCGACGGCGAGCGCGGTGGCGACGGCGATCGGCGGGAGCAAGGCGGGCAGGACGTGGCGGCGCAGGATGCGCGCTTCGGTCGCACCCAGCGCGCGGGCGGCGCGGACATGGTCGCGCGAGAAGGTGGCGAGTGCGGCCGCGCGCGCGAGCCGCGCGACGCCCACCCAGCCGAAGACCGCCAGGATGACGACGATCCGCAGCACGTCGCCGGTGGCCTCGCCGCGCGCCGGCAGGCCGATGCGCGACGGGTCGGCGGCGGCCAGCAGCACCAGCAGCGGCAGCGCCGGCAGGGCGAGCATGAAGTCGGCCAGGCGCATGATCAGGGCATCCGCGACACCGCCGCGCCAGGCGGCGAGCAGCCCGGCGGTGGTGCCGATGATGGTGGCCGCCAGCGCCGCCGCCAGCCCGACGGCGAGCGAAACCCGCGCGCCGTAGAGCAACCGCAGCAGGATGTCGCGGCCGAGGTCGTCGGTGCCGAGCGGGTGGGTGGACGACGGCGGTTCGAAGCGCGCGAAAAGGTCCGGCGCGAAGGGATCATGGCCGAGTGCCGCGGCGACGAAGGGCGCGGCCAGCGCGCCCAACGCCAGCGTCCCCAGCAGCGCGAGGCCGAGATGCAGGCGCGTCATCGCTCGCGCAGCCGGGGGTCGAGGGCGCGCTGGGCGAGGTCGGCGCCGAGGGTGGCGAGCATGGTGGTCAGCGCCACCAACAGCAGCGCGACCAGCGCGAGGTTGGTGTCGTTGCCCATCACCGCGTCGTACAGCAGCTTGCCCATGCCGGGGCGGGCGAAGACGGTCTCGGTGACCAGCGCGCCACCGGCCAGGGCGCCGGCGTCCAGCGCGGCGATTTGCAGCACCGGCAGCGCGGCGTTGGGGAAGGCGTGGTGCAGCAGCACGCGGGCTTCCGAGGCGCCGCGCGCGCGGGCGGTGCGGATCCAGGGTTCCGTGAGCGTCGCTTCCAGGCTTGCCGCCGAATGGCGCGCATAGGCGGCGAGATGCGCGATGGCCAGTGTGGCGACCGGCAGCACCAGGTAGGTCAGCCCCGCGCCGGCTTCGGGCGCGCCGCCGGCCGGCAGCCAGCCGAGCGTCACCGCGAAGGCGATGATGAGAAGGATGCCGAGCCAGAAGGTCGGCATGGCCTGGCCCATGACGGCGATGGCATCCACACCCGGCGCGGTGCGTGGGCGCGAGGCGGCGAGCGCGCCGAGGGCGACGCCGAGAGTCAGCGCGATCAGCAGCGCGGAGCCGGCCAGCGCCAGCGTGGACAGCAGCGCCGGGCCGAGCAGCGACGCGACCGGCTGCGCGAAGAGGCGCGAATAGCCGAACTCGCCCTGCACGAGGCCGGAGGCCCAGGCGAGGTAGCGTTCTGGGAAAGGGCGGTCCAGGCCATGCAGCGCGCGCATCCGCGCGGCGTCCTCGCTGGTCAGGCGCGGGTCGCCGGCGATGGCGACCTCGATCGGGTCGCCGGGCATCAGTGCGATGAGCGCGAAGGCGCAGAAGGAGAGGATGGCGAGCGTCACCACGATCTGCGCGAGGCGGGTGGCGAGGATGCGGGTCATCGGGCGCGGTGGCAGACGGCCTCGACCCGGTTGCCGTCCGGGTCGAGCAGGAAGGCGGCGTAGTACTGCGCGTGGTAGTGCGGCCGCAGGCCGGGCGCGCCGTCATCCGTGCCGCCCTTCTCAAGCCCCGCTGCGTGGAAGGCATCCACCGCCGCGCGGTCCGGCGCACGGAAGCACCAGTGGCGGCGGTCGGCGGCGATGGCCGCGGCGGTGGCGCGGATGGTCAGGTAGGTGTGGCTGTCATCGTCGGCCGTGTTGCGTGTGCCGTAGCCGATAGCGTCGTGCTCGCGCCACACGCAGGGCACGCCCAGCGCCGCCATCACCGCGTCGTAGAATCGCGCTGCGCGCGCAAGGTCGCTCACGGTGATGGAGACGTGGTCGAGCATCAGCGCACCCGCCACGCCTCGGCCCAGAGCGTGGACACGTTGAGGTGACCGGTCGGGCGCACGCCATCGAGCCATTGCGGCCAGACATGCGCGTCCGAGCGGAACCACAAGGGGATTGAGGGCAGTTCCTCGGCGTAGATCGCCTGGAGGCGGCGCCACATCTCGCGGCGCCGTACGACATCGAGTTGTTCGGGGATGGTGTGGGTCAGCACGTCCATCTCGGCATTGCGGAAGCCGCCGTAGTTCTGGCCGGACCAGTTGCGGTCCTCGCGCGGGATTTCGTCCGAGTGCAGCGAGGAACGCGGCACGGATTCCGGCGCACTGATCCAGGCGAACAGCGCCAACCCCTGGAAGCGGCGGCGCGACAGGGTTTCGGCGAAGAAGACGCGCGGCGGTTCATTGCGGATGCGCGCCTCGATGCCGGCCTGGCGCCACATGCCTTGCAGCACCTGCTGCACCTGTTCGCGCGCTCGGTTGCCGGCGGTGGTCATGAATTCCAGCGACAGGCGCTCGCCGCCGGCGTTGCGGCGGATGCCGTCGGGGCCGGGGGTCCAGCCGGCCTCGTCCAGCAGCGCACGCGCGCGGGCGAGGTCGAAGGGGTGGCGCAGCACATCCGGGTCGTGCATCGGGTCGAGCGGGTTCACCGAGGTATGCGCCACCGGCTGGCGGCCGCCGAACAGGCGTTCGGTGATGGTCGCGCGGTCGGTCGCAAGCAGGAGTGCCAGGCGCACGCGGCTGTCGGATAGCGCGACGTGGTCGTGGCGCAGGTCCATGTGTTCGTAGATCAGGCCGGGCTGGTAGGTGAAGCGGAAGCGGTTGCCGGTGCGCCGTTCCAGCGCGATGGCCTGTTCGATCGGCAGGCCCAATTCGCCCGCGATCATGTCCACTTGCCCCGCGAGCAGCTGCGCTTCGAGCGCGGGCGTGTTCTCGACCGTGCGGATGGTGATGCGGCGGAAGTGGGGCGCGGTGCCGTTCCAGGTCGGGTTGCGGTCGAGCGTGACGGAGGCGCCGGGCTGCACGCCGGTGATGCGGTATGGGCCGTTCCACAGGGCGGGGTTGGTGGTCTCGGTGTCGTAGGCGGTGCGGGTGCGGTAGGCGCGCGGGTCGGCCTGCCAGCGGGCGCGTTCGATATGCGCGGGCAGGGGCTGGAAGTCGCCCATGGACGCGTATTCGAAGGTCACGCGGTCGAAGCGCAGGGCGACGGTGCGCGGGTCCACCACGATCAGTTCGTAGGCGCTGCGGTAGAATTCGGCGGGGCCGAAGCCGGTGGCGGCGTCGCGCCCGGCCTCCCAGGCGAAGCGGAGGTCGTCCGCGCTGACCGGCGTGCCGTCGCCCCAGCGCAGGCCCTCGCGCAGGCGGTAGGTGACGCGGATGCCGGGCTTGCCGTCGGGGGTGGTCTCGCGTTGCGCGCCGCCGTTCTCCAGCGAGGGGAGGGTTTCGCAGGTGAGGCACGTCAGGCGCCAGTCGGCGCCGTAGGCGGTGAGCGGGCGGCGCGCGAAGCCCAGCACGTAGGACTTCGCGGCCATGTTCTCGATGTTGGGGTGGAAGGTGGAGGGGTATTGCGTGAGGCCGATGGCCAGCGTGTCGCGCTGCTGGGCGACGGCGGGGAGGGCCGTAAGCAAGAAGGCGAGGGCAAGTCTCAGGGCCATGCGCGTGCTCCATGCCAGACAGCCAGGACGACCACGCGCTCCGGCAGAATGCGATAGATGAGGCTGTAGGGCGTCGGCGGCAACGCGAAAGCCCGGCGATCGCCAGCCAGCGCGCGTCCCGCCAGGGGGAATTGCTGCAAGGTCGATGTCCTCGCGAGGATCAGGGCGACCAGCGCGTCGGCGGCGTCGGGATTGTCCCGGGCAATGAAGTCCCGCGCTTTTATCAGATGCCGTTGGGCCGTGCGCGAAAACTCCAGCCTCACTGCGCGCCGCTGCGCTCGCGCAGCGATGTCGCCCAATCCTGCATCTCGCGCAGCACGTCTTCCAAGGGGATCACGCGGCCGGCGGCCAGATCGGCCTCACCTCCCGCAACGGCGGCTTCGAAGGCATCGCGTTCGGCAAGCATGGCTTCGGCCGCCGAGGCGAGCAGGCGCTCGGGCGTGGACTGCATCTCGCCGGCCGCCTGGCGCAGACGTTCGGCGACCGCCTCAGGCAGGTCGATGCTGATGCGGACCATGGGACCCTCCGTCTCTTCAGGATCACCCTAGCAGGCGGCGACGCGGCATGCCCGCGTTGCGGCAAGGGGCTCGGCGGGGCCGCTACTCCACCGCCTCCTTCGCCCGCGCCTCCCCCACCCCGCCATGCGCGACCGACCACGCCACCGGGTTCTCCAGGAACTTCCGCACTTCCTTCAGCGCGGCATCCGAGAAATACGGCTTCTCCCGGCACACTTCGAGCACATCCCACCAGGTGCACAGGTGATGCAGGTTCAGCCCCATCTCCTTCAGCTTCTCGAAGGACCCCGGGAACACGCCGTAGTAGAACACCACGAAGGTATGGTCGCAGACCGCGCCGGCCTCGCGCAGCGCGTTGGCGAAGCGGATTTTCGAGCCGCCATCCGTGGTGAGGTCTTCGACCAGCAGCGTGCGCTGCCCGACCGGCACCTCGCCCTCGATCAGCGCGTTGCGGCCGAACCCCTTCGGCTTCTTCCGCACATAAGCCATCGGAGCCATCATCCGATCGGCGATCCAGGCGCCGAAGGGAATCCCCGCCGTCTCGCCGCCCACCACCACATCGATCGATTCGTAGCCGACATGCCGGCCGATCTTCTCGACGCCGAGTTCCATGATGCGGTTGCGCGCGCGCGGGAAGGAGATGATCTTCCGGCAGTCGATATACACCGGCGAGGCCCAGCCGCTGGTGAAGGTATAGG
>LNFM01038288.1_pt1 | contig 10658 bp, 5 predicted proteins | sample 596031 | NCBI WGS metagenome assembly LNFM01 (sample SAMN04254537, study PRJNA301005) | activated carbon metagenome | isolation source: dual media filters at the Ann Arbor, Michigan drinking water treatment plant | place: USA: Ann Arbor | reverse complement strand
CCTTCGGGGTGCGCCATGCCCAGCAGATCGGGGGTGACCAGCAGCAGCACCACCGGCCTGGTGCCCAGCGCGGCCATGATGGCGCTGCGCCACGAATGCCCACCCCGCAGGTCCTGCTTGTCGAAGAACACCTGGTCTTCACCGTAGAGCCGGCTCAGGTCGGCGCACAGCCGGTCGGCGTCCTTCTTGCCGTCGGACGACCGGTAGCTGATGAAGATGCGGTTCATTCGGCGGCGTAGCGGTTCAGCAAGCCCAGCAATTCGGCGGCCGCGGGCTTGTCGGTGCTGGTGATGCCATCCAGGTGTTCCAGCACGAAACCGAGCTGATCGGCCACCGAGGCCCACATCCAGCCGGTACCGGCGCGTTGGTGCAGGTCCTCAAAGCTGCTCAGGATGTTCGGCAACTGCGCCGCCAGCGTGTGGTTGGCCAGGGCCTCGTACACGCTGAGTTCGGGCAGGCCCACCACGCTCCAGAAGTCCGGGTCTTCGCGCAGCTTGCGCTCCAGGCTCTGACGCACGCGCTGCAAACGTTCTGCGCCAAAGCCCTGCCACTGCCGATGGCGCCCGTGCGCCAGCAACTCGGCGGCCAGCAGGTTGAGCGCAGGGTAGAAGAGGTCGGCTTCTCCGCTGTGCAGCGCCATGGCCTCGGCGCGGCGGTAGTGCTCGGCCATGCAATCGACCGCGTGCGCCTTGGCCGAGGCTGCAGCCGGGCCCGCCATGCCTTCGAGGCGGGCCATGCGCTTCCAGGTCGAGCCCAGCAGGCTCTCACGCTCGACCGTGGGCGACAGCGTCACCAGCGCATCGAGGATGGCAATGGCCTGGCGGATGTCGTTGCGGCCTTGTTCGATCAGCGCTCTCAGCGCGGCGGGCTTGGCACCGTTGCGCCCGGCGGCTTCCAGCTGACCCCAGGCCTGGCGCGCCCCCAGGTTGGCCAGCTGCTCGTTGGCCTTTACCGATGCGCTGGCGTCGTTGGCCGCCACCGCGCGGCGGTACCAATGCAGCGCACGTTCGATGTCGCGCGCGGCAGCCCAGGCCACACCAAAGGCCTCGGCCACAGCGCCCATGCCGCCCCATTCGCTGTCGAAGCGGGCTTGCAGGTAGCGGATTTTTTCGCGTTGCGATTCGGGTGCCGCGCCCTGGGTGGTGCTCTGCACCGCGAGTGTTTCCAGGGCCAGGGCCAGCGCCACCGGCGAGGCGATGCCCGGCCTCGGTGCGCTGCCAGACCCAGTCGGGGTCGCCGTAGCACTGGTAGGCGGCCCAGGTGTTGCCCAAGGGGCTGGCGTTGTAGGCGGCCACGCGGGCGGCCTGCACCGCGTCCATGAACCGCTGGCCCGAGAGCAGGGCGCGGTAGAACTCGGTGGCAAACACATTGGCCGCGTCGTCCTCCACCGCCCAGCCAGCCGCCACCACGCAGCGCACGCCGATGCGGATCAGCTGCTTGGCCACGCCGGCGGCAAACAGCGCACGGTCGTAGCCGCCCTTGAGCAGCTTGTCGGGATCGGCGGCCAGGTGGCAGCAGTTGAGAAACACCAGCTCGGGCACCACCCGCATGGCCTGCACTTCACGAGGCCCCAGAAAGGTGTTGTCGCTCAGCACCACGCCGCGCAGCAGCGGCGGCTTGCCAGGGCGCTCCAGCTCGGGTTCGCCGTGGCCGGCAATGTGCACGATGCGATAGCGCCGCTGCAGCAGCGCTGTGGTCACGGCGGCGGCGTCGGGTCCCAGGCCGTCGTCGGGCGCAATCAGCGCGTGCACCCGGGAGGCGTCCAGCCCGAGCTGACCGCTGAGCGCCTCCACCACGGCCTCGGCCTCGGTGCGCGCTGCCGGCAGCGGCGGGTACAGCGCCGGGTCGCACAGCGGCTCGCCGATCACCAGCACGCAGTCTTCGAGCCGTGCATCGCTCACCTGGTTGCGAAAGGCCACCGTGCGCAGGCGGCGCAGCAGCTTGTTGCGGATGGCCCAGGGCGCCTCGGGGCCGCCACGGCCATCGTCGGGTGCGTCCAGCAATTCCCACGGGCAGCAACTCGCTCGTGCCACTCAGGCTGGACTCCATCTCCACCGGCACCAGCAACTGGAACAGCGTGCGGCCGATCTCGCGGTCGCGGTTGGCTTCGTTGGAGGCGCGGCGCACCAGCTCACCCACCAGCCGCGCCTGCGTGGCCTGCGCGCGGACCTCGGCGCGGGCGCGCTGGGTGTCCAGCGTGTAGACGATGCTGGGCTCGCCCGTCTCATCGGTCATGGTCACGGCGCTGATGAAGTCGTAGGCGGTGCCTCGGTAGCCGTTGTCCAGCGTTTTGCGCAGCGCGCCCACACCCGAAATGACGCAGGGCGAGAGCGCAAAGTGATCGGGTGACGCGGCGCACAGCAAGGTCAGGGCGCTCCAGGCGTCGGTGGCCCGGTCCAGGTAGAGCTCCACCAGGCGCAGGTGGCTCACCACGGGCCAGCCGCCCGCGCTGAGCTTTTCGTTGGCCTCGCGCACGCCTTGCGCCACGGCCTGCGCCGAGGTGCTCACGCTGATGCCGCTGCCGCCGCTGCCGATCAGCGTGGCCGCCAGCTCGAACTGGGTGGCGCCGCCGCCCGGCGCCTCGGCCACGCGCTGCGCCCAGGCCAGCGTGGCCTGGCGCACGGTGTGGGTGATGGCCGCGCTCTTGAGCTTGCCCTCCGATCCCAGGCCAGCCACCACCACATGGGGTGGGCGTGGCAGGGCGAGCGGACTGTCCGGGTCTTGCCGGTTGTTGACGAAGATCTGGTGCGTGCCCGGCGCTTCGGGGTACAGACCTGCACTCAGCGACGACGTCATGACGCCGCCGATGAAACGGTCCACCACCGCTTCGGTGCCGCTCAGGGTGGACGCAAAGTAGTGACCGACCAACAGCGGCGTGCTGATGAACTTGAGGTTTGCGTTGTGCACGCTGACGCGCAGCGCGCTTTGAGCTGCGTCGGTGCGGATGGGCGCTTCTGCCACGAGCGCCAGCAAGTCGGCCAGGCCGGTGGGCGGTTGCACAACCGCGCTGCGCTGGCGTGATGGCCGGCTGCGCACCAGCGCCGCCATGGCGCTGGTGCCGCTGCGTGTGGTGGCTGTTGGCCCCACCAACGGCAGGCGCTGCGTGTCGCCATGCTGCAGCAGATCGAGGTACGCGGCAAAGGCCGAAGCGGCGTCGGGCAGACCGCCGTGCTCGCAGTCCACCCGCCAGGCGCGCACGCCGGGGAGCAAGGCGTTGTCCAGCGTCACGCGGCCGTCGCCACCGTCGGGCTGGTCGAGGTAGACCAGACCCTCGCGGGCATCCATCTCGAAGCCCGCCGGTGTGAAGCGCGCATGGCCCACCACCATCAGCACACGGTCGCGAAAGCCGGGCAGTGCCGCGTCGCGTTGCTGGTCCAGGCGGCGGCGCAGGGCCACGGCGCGGTCCAGCACCGCTTGTGAGGGCACGCCCCAGCGGTAGACGGTTTGCTGGCTGATCGGGTCGTGCCAGACGTTGGCCTCTTCCAGCGTCTTCATGTCCTGGTCGGCCAGCGTCTGCCAGCGTTCGCTCTGGGCCAGGCCCAGCGTGGGGTCGAGCAGGCCGGCCTGCAGCTGGATGAAACCCGGCATGGCCGCCATGAGGCGGCGCGCCTTGTGGTCCTGAAACGGCAGACCAAAGGCGGACAGTGCGTTGCCCATGCTGTCGTCGCCCGAGAGCACCTGCATCGGTGCAAACGAGCCGCCGTTGGGCGTGCCCAGCATCAGCAGGCGCGAGCCCGGGCGCTCCAGCCAGCGTTGCCACACGTCGGGCCGCTCCACCATGGAGTGCGCGAGCAGGCGCACCGGCTGACCGCTGGTGGCGCGCGCGGCCAGGGCCTGGTCCATCACGTCGGCCAGGCGGGCGCCTTCTTCCTCGATCGGGCGGCGCCAGTCGAACGAGAACTCGATCACTTCGTGTGTGGTCGACAGGAAGGTGGCGAGGTCGTCGTACACGCTGCCGATGGCGCCGTCGGGCAGCACGCGCCCGCCGGCATCGGGGTAGGCCAGGCGCCCCAGGCCACCGAGGATGCGTGCGCTCAGCCAGATGCGTTTGCCATCCACCGCCAGGTGGCTGCCGAGGATGCCCGGCAGCATGATCACGGCGGGGCGCTCGGAGGCCGCTGCTGCACTCGCCGAACGGGGCATGCCGCGCAGGCCGTCGCTGGAGCTGCCGGCCCACGACATCGGGCCGATGGGCCGGAAGCCTGCTGGCGAGTCCTGCACCAGCGCGTTGCAGATGGCTTCTGCCGAGCGCGGTTCGCTGAAGTAGCTGAAGTGCGTTACCTTGCCGCCACGCTCAAGCACGAAGGTGGCTGCCGCATGGCCGCCGGTGGGTGCGCGCGGCGTGCCGCCGTACATCGAGCGGGTCTGCACCACCAGGTCGTTGTCGGTCCAGTAGAAGGCATCGGCCAGCAGGGTCTTGACCCACGAGGTGATGGAGTCGCCCTGGATGTCACCCGCCACCACGCGCAACTGCCCCGGCAGCGGCCCGGCGTCTGCGCCTTCGCTCGCGTGCAGCCACTGCACCAGGGGGCTCTCGGGCAGCATGCATTCGAGGCCGGGCAACAAGCCCGGGTCGGTGCGCTGGCTGGCCACCTCGCCGATGAAATCGAGCAACGTGGGTGCCACCGGGATCGCGGCCAGCTCCAGCGACCACTTGAGCACCGACACGTAGGCGTCGAGCCGTCTGGACGCCAGCAGCGTGCCGCGCGCCGGGCAGGCCACGCGCACCACGCGCTCCACCCGGATGTCGCGTCCCTTGAGCTCGGTGGCCAGTTCACGCAGGGCCTTCAACTGGTTGCGGTGGTCGGGTGTCTTGAATGGTGCGAGCGACTTTTCATCGAGATCGGGCTTCGCACACATGCGAGCCAGCACCTCGGCCACCAGCCCGCCCCGCGAATGGGTGAGCAGGTGCAGGCGCGCGCCTTGGGGCAGCGAGCGGACGAGCAACAGTGCGTTGTCGATCGGGCTGGCCGTGAGCGTGGGATGGTCGAAGCCGTACACCCGGTTGCCGTAGCGCGTGAAGAGCTCGCGCACCTTGTTGGGGTGGTGCTGCCACAGCTTGCCGAAGGTGCCGTGGGTCTCGGAGAAGGTGCCGTGCAACAGCACGAGCAGCGGTGCATCGGCTGGAGTGGGAGAGGGCGCATGGGTGAGCCGCTGGCCGTTGCCCTTGAGCGCCGTGGCAAAGCCCTGTGCCGACAGCGGGTACAGGCCGGCCTCGACCTGGTTGTCCATCCGGGCGGCGATCTTCGTGGCCGTGATGCGCGAGGCCGGCTCGATCAGCAGACCCGTGACCACCTCGACGGCGGAGAGCAGCACGTCGCCCAGGCGCCCGCGCGAGGTGCCACGCGAAGCGCCCGCCTGCTCAAGCCCTTGCCAGCCGAGCTGCGCCGGCACGTTGATGTCGGTGCCTGCGGCGGAGCCACCGGCGCGGCTGCGCGTGAGGCCCGACTGCGCCAGCATCAGGTCGCGCGCGGTCTCGGGATGCAGCATGAGCGAGGGGCCGTTGGTGATGTGCAGCACCACCGCATCGAGCCCGGGACGCGCGGTGAGCCGCACCGCGTCGCTGTTGCCACGGGTGGCACCCACCTGCACGCGCTGCAGCGTCTGCCCCCGCCCGCCAAAGCCGGCGGTGGAGCCCGGCCCCCGGCCCCGTGTGGCGGTGGGAGCGGCTTGCGACTGACCGCGAACGATGAAGGTGATGGGTGCGGGCGCGGTGGTCATGGAGGCACTTTCAGCAACAGATGCGCGAGCAGCGCGTCAGCGCCGTGCGCGGGTGGTGGTGGCCTTCTTTGCGGGCGTCGCCCGCTTCCGGGCGGGTGCCTTGGCCGGCGCTTTGGCCGCCACCGGCACGCGCCGCTGGAGCGCGTGGCCGCCTGGCGTGTCACGAAGTCGTTGCAGACCCAGCCTTCGAGGTCGGTGGCGCCCACCACCGCCACGCGGCTCCAACGGTCTTGCGGCTCCAGCAACACCAGTTCGGCGCCACGCTTGAGCGCGGGCGCGACCTTGGGGAACTCGGCCGCCGGGCCGCTGCGGATGTTCAGGCTGGCGGCATTCACCACCAGGCGCACCGCCACGTCGGCACCACGCCCAAGGGCGCGGGCGCGCACGGCAGCCAGCGGGAAGGCCGGGCCGGGATCGACCTTGCGACCGCGCGCGATGTCTTCGTGGCCCAGCACGTCCTTCAGGCCGTAGTGCGCCACCAGCACCTCGCACAGTTGCAGCGCGCGCTCGATCTGCATTTCGGTGAAGTGGTGCCAGGGCCGCACGCCGCCACCGTGCCGGTGCTCGGCCACCACCACCTCGTTCTCGGGGTAAGCCTTGCCGAACCACGACACGCAGCGCTCGCCCTCGCGGTGCAGCAGGCCGGCGTTGTCCATCTCGATGCCGATGGCGTGGTGGTTCAGGCCATCGATGCCGTTCCACTGGCTCACGCCGGCATGCCAGGTCACGGCGTTGAAGGGGGCGAGTTGCACGATGCGCCCGTCGCGCCCGAGCACGATGTGCGCCGAGGCATTGCCCTGCGGCTTCTTCGTGCACAGCGACACCACCGAACTCTCCAGCGTGCGCCCGGCGGTGTAGTGCAACACCACAAACTGCGGGCGCATCGCGCCGCCCACGTTGGGTGTGGCTTGATAGCTCACGTCGGGGCCGGTGAGGCGGTGGTTCTGGATGCCGAGCATGTGAAACCCTCCCTTGGGTTGCCGATGCGACCAGCGCGCCGATGTGCGCAGGTCAGACGCTGAACGGTGTCTGCTTCAGGAACGCGGCCGCCGGCCCCAGCGTGAACAGGTTGGGCGACTGGGTGGGCGGCAGGCCCGCGCGAACGAGTGCGTGCAGGCGTGCGTAGCTGCCGGTGAAGGCACCGTTGTTCCAGACGCGCCATGGAAAACTGGTTGTCCTGGCAGCCCGAGATGAGGATGAGCGCGGGCTTGAATTCCTTGACGATGCCGGTGAGCCGGTTGCTCACGGTCACATTGGCCAGTGCGGTGTCGGGATCGGTCACACGTCCACCGGCGACCTTGGCCACGTCGTTCTGGAGCTTGTCGTAGAAGGTCTTGTGCGCCGCGTACACCCGCATGCCCACGGCCGGCGGCATGATCCGCGGGCGCTGTGCCGGTGTGCCGGGCTGTGGCCGCCCGGCGCGCACCACGGTGCCGCTGTGGCAACTGTCCGAGAGCACGAAAATGCGCACGCCGGCCTTGAATTTGCTGAGCTCGTAGTAGAGCTCGTCGTCGATCAGCTGGCCGTCGAACAGGCACCAGGTTTCGTCCTGCTTGTCGTCTTTTTCTTCACCGCTCACATCGGGCACCTGGCCGCCGTGACCGGAAAAACTCATGAAGAAAAAGTCACCAGCGCCCAGCGCTTTCGCTGCCTTGCGCAGCGCCGCCAGCAGGTTGGCGCGGGTGGCTTTTTGGGTGATGAGCAGCGTGCTTTTCATGCCCGTTGACGCGGCGATGGCGGCCATGTCGTGGGCATCGAATTCGCACGCGGCGAGTGGTCCGGTCCAGCCCTCGTAGTGGGCGGCGCTCACTTCGTTGATACCGATGTGAAGCGACAGGGCCTGCGGCTTTCTGGCTGCGGCGGCAGATGCTTTGCTGGTCATTTGAACTCCCCCGGCTGGCTGTTTCAAATTGTTCGAAGTGTGCAATCTGTCACAAATTCTGGGCGCTTTGTCCTTGTGAAGCAAACCTCAAGTTGTAAGTGAATGTCTGAAGTGGGAGCTTTCGGGCTACTCAATGCGCCTGCCCGGTAGTCCCGCCATGCGCGGTGGCGGCAGCCGCCGCCGCGCGAAACAGCCCCCACATTTCTGCATCGCTGCCCGAGCCGATCTGCACGATGTTCAAGGTGGCCGCAGCCGCGTCCGGGCGCAGCCGGGCCACCGACCGCCAGATGCCCGCAATGCCCGCCTGGATCTGCGGCAACTCATCTTGCGGACCCACCACCAGCAACACCTTGTGCAGGGGTGCACGGCGCAGCAGTTCTTCCAGCTCGAAATGCGTGCCTGCCCGTTCGGGTGTGTACTCGCGCAGATCGAGCATCACCACACCGGCGCGTTCGATCAGCGCCAGCACGGTGGCCTGCCAGGTGGTGTTGGCGCAGAAGAGTTCGCTCACGCGAAACCGGCCGTCGGGATCGCGCGCGTTGTCCATGGCGGCCAGCGCTGTCGGCAACTGGTCTGCGTGGGTGATGAAGCGCTCGTGCAGCCGGCGGCGCAGGAAGGCGAAGAACTCATCGGGCTCCATGTAGGCACCCGCGAGATCGGGGCCGGCGATCATCCACACGGGTGCGGCAAAGCGCCAGCGCGCAAGAAATCGGTCGGTGAAGGCTTCCGAGCGGCTCGACGGCTTGAACACGCGCAGCAGCAGCAACGGGCCGAGCGGCTCGGGCGCCCGGCGCCGCGCCACCCACAGTGCCAGACGCAACACCCACCGCCACAGCAGCCACACCACGAGGATGGCCAGACCGAACCACTCCATGCTGGCACCGGTGCGCTCCTCGAACGACAGCAGCAACACGAGCGTCAGCGTGAACGCGGTGATGAGTGCCCAGTAGGCACCCAGCGCCAATTGCAGTTCGCTGAAACGTTTGTCGGCGTAGCGGCGCGCCAGGCGCAGCAGCATGCGCCACGACGCGAAGGCCGCAACACCCAGCAAGACCGCCAGCACGAGCAGCGCGAGCATCCAGTCGGCCCAGCCCACCAGTTCGTCGTCGGGCGACGAGTCGAGCAGCGTGCCCAGCCAGACCAGAACACAGAAACTCAACAGACCCACCGTGAAAGCCGCCACCAACGGCGGCCCGGCGCCCCTCACCGCTGGCCGTATGAAGGTGGCGAGCATGAGGGCCAGCAGGGCGCAGCCGAGCGCGAGCCCGCCGCCGACCAGCCAGCCCATGCCGGTCAGACCCATGCCCGCGGCAAAGGTGAGCATGGCGACGCCGGCCGCCGCCCACACCCGCCGCTCGGGCAGGCCGGCTTGAAAGGCCCAGGCCAGGGCAGCCGGCAGCAGGAGCAGCGGCCACAGCACCAGGTGCACCACGTACGACGGCAGCTCTTCACTGGGCTCGACGGCTTTGACGGTGACGCTGTCTAGGTAGGCGAGAGCAAAACCTACCGCCGAGAGCAATGCCCACCAGTACAGCAGGCCGGCGGCGAACTGCAGCATCAACACGCGCCGCCGCAACCGGCGAGCGGGGTCGGTGGGGTCGTGGCCTGTCGTCTTTGGCAAGAAGGCGTCGGCAGGCAGCACCCGCATCACGAGGTCGGGCACGGGCAAGGTGTCGCCCCGCAAAGCGCCCGGCTCGGGCCACGGGGCCCGTGCAGGCGCAAGGGAGGTCGCGGTGGTGGACTGCAGCCGCACCACCGCCTGTGCATACCGTCTCTTGAACCAGACGGCCAGCACCACCGCCAGCGGCACCAGCAGCGCGAGCATGAACGCGATGGTGGCTGCCCACTGTGTGGTGTTGAGTTCGTCGTCGGGCGTCACGCCGCTGCTCCCTTCTCCTGGGTACCGGGAATTCGAGGCGATCGTACGAAAAAAAGGCCGCCAGAGGAAACCCGGCAGCCTGGGGGTGGGGCGGTGCAACGCGTGGGCGCACCGCCCAAAGCGGGGGGCTCAGTGCCCAGAAGCACCAGCCGCGCCGATACCCGTTTCCGAGCGCACCTGCTGTGCGGGGAAGCCAGCCCGGTCGAGCTTGGCGCGCCGGCTGTTGTCCAGGATGGAGAAGAGCCAGATGCCCAGGAAGCCGATGGTCATGGAGAACAGGGCCGGCGAGGTGTAAGGGAACAGCGCGGAGCCTTTGGGGTTGCCCAGCGTCACCTCCCACACCGAGGGCGACACGACGGTGAGCGCCACCGACGACACCAGACCGAGGAAACCACCGATCACCGCGCCCTTGGTCGTGCAGTCTTTCCACAGCACGCTCATGAACAGCACGGGGAAGTTGGCCGAAGCCGCGATCGCAAACGCCAGCGACACCATGAAGGCGATGTTCTGCTTTTCAAACGCGATGCCCAGCACCACCGCCACAACGCCGAGCGCGATGGTGGTGATCTTGGACACGCGCAGTTCGGAGGCGCTGTCGGCCTTGCCCTTCTTGATGACGGTGGCGTAGAGGTCGTGCGACACGGCCGACGCGCCCGAGAGCGTGAGGCCGGCCACCACCGCCAGGATGGTGGCAAACGCCACGGCCGAGATGAAGCCCAGGAACACGTTGCCGCCGACCGCGTTGGACAGGTGCACCGCCGCCATGTTGTTGCCGCCCAGCAGCGCGCCCTTGGCGTCCAAAAACTGCGGGTTGGTCAGCACGAAGGTGATGGCGCCGAAGCCGATGATGAAGGTCAGCAGGTAGAAGTAGCCGATCCAGCCGGTGGCCCACATCACCGACTTGCGCGCTTCCTTGGCGCTGGGCACGGTGAAGAAGCGCATGAGGATGTGGGGCAGGCCTGCGGTGCCGAACATCAGAGCCATGCCGAAGCTGATGGCCGAGATCGGGTCTTTCACAAAGTTGCCGGGCCCCATGATGGACTGCCCGAGCGACGCGGCCACCTCGGCGGTCTTGCCGTCTTTCAAGGCCAGGTCGGTCTTGATCTTCACCGCGCCGGCGAACATGGCCTCGGGGCTGAAGCCGAAGTGCCACAGCACCGACAGCGCCATGAACGA
>LNFM01021255.1_pt1 | contig 10658 bp, 11 predicted proteins | sample 596031 | NCBI WGS metagenome assembly LNFM01 (sample SAMN04254537, study PRJNA301005) | activated carbon metagenome | isolation source: dual media filters at the Ann Arbor, Michigan drinking water treatment plant | place: USA: Ann Arbor | reverse complement strand
TGCCAGGAGGTCGCGCTGCATCTGGCCTACCGGTGGTTCTGCCGGCTCGATCTCGAAGACCGCATCCCGCACCATTCGACCTTCTCGCTCAATCTGAGGGCTTCGCGGTCGATGCGAGCGTGATCGAGGCCAATGCCAGTCGCTACCATGGCAAGGCGCCAAACGAGCTTGAATGGACCGATGCGCAGAAGCAGCGCCGCGCCGTCGCCGAGTATCTGGCCGCCATCGAGGCCGAGGCGAAGACGGCCGCGGAAGAGGCGGCACGCGAAGCCGAGCACGATGCCAAATGGGATGACGATGACAAGGATGGCGATAGGGAGCCCGAACCACGGCTTCGAGCGCATGCGGCTCAGAGGCCTGACTGGTGCCCGCGACGAGGTCCTTCTCGCAGCCATCGTGCAGAACCTGAAGACAATGGCATTGCGCCTCATCCGTCCGCCACCAGAACCGGCACCCGCGGGAGTGGCGTTGGTGGAGTTGGGTTGGTGGCGTCAGTCGCGTCAGTGTTCGTCGCCCAAGGATGGGCGACCGAGTAGGTGGCACATCGGCCCTCACGCATTCACTTCAGTGGCAAGGCCTAGCCCGCTAAGCTGAGACTTTCTCGACAGCATCGGCCACTAGCCGACGTCGCTGCTGCACCTCGAAAGCCGAACCCAAGGACTACAGCCGCAGTTGGGGCGCCAAAGCATTCGTGCGACGGCCTGACGCCCCACGTGACGTGGCGTCAGGCCGCGCTCGATTTATTTCGCACCCTTAACTGTCGTGTCGGCGGTGATGAGATTGCGGTAGTCAGGAATGTGGTTGGAGAACAGCGCACCGAGGCCTTCGAGGTCGTTGCGCCAGTCGCGGTGCAATTCGCACGCGAGGCCGAACCAAGTCATGAGCTGTGCGCCGGCCGCCGACATGCGATCCCAGGCCGAATGGCGCGTGATCTCGTTGAAGGTGCCGGAAGCATCGGTGACAACGAACACCTCATAGCCTTCCTCAAGAGCTGACAGCGCCGGAAAGGCAACGCAGACCTCAGTCACGACGCCGGCAATGATGAGCTGCTTCTTGCCGGTCGCCTTCACCGCCTTGACGAAGTCCTCGTTGTCCCAGGCGTTGATCTGGCCAGGACGCGGGATAAACGGCGCCTTCGGGAACTTCTCTTTCAGCTCTGGCACCAGCGGACCGTTCGGGCCGTCTTGGAAGCTGGTGGTCAAAATCGTCGGCAGCTTGAAGTAGGCGGCGAGGTCCGCGAGGGCGAGGACGTTGTTCTTGAACTTGTCGGGATCGATGTCGCGCACGAGAGACAGCAATCCCGCCTGATGGTCGACCATCAGCACGGCGGCGTTGTTCTTGTCGAGGCGGATGTAGGGCTTGGTCATGAGATTCTCCTTGAGGCTGGGATGGTCCGCGTTCGCGGCAACAGACGGGCGCCGTGGGAAATAAGGCGGCCCTCGGCTAAAAAGGCGGGGCCGCCTTCAGTCACGCGGTTTCTGTTTCGCGGATCGCGCCGAACTTGCCGCTCTGGAAATCGAGCATCGCCTGCTTGATCTCGTCGACGGTGTTCATGACGAATGGACCATGTGCGATCACGGGCTCGTCGATCGGTGCGCCGCTCAGCACCAACAACTTGGCATCACCGTTGGCCTCGATAATGATGCCGCCGCCATCACGCCCGAGCAGCACCGTTTGTGCCTCGCGGGCGATCTCCTTGCCGTTGATCTCGACCGTCCCCGAGAGCACGAGCACCGAAAGCGTGTGCCCTTCCGGCACGTCGAGTGCCGCCGTCTTGCCGCGGCACAAGCCCACGTCCCAGATGTTGATCGGCGTAAACGTACGCGCCGGTCCCATAATGTCACCAAAACTGCCCGCGATGACCCGCAGACTGCCCGCAGTGTCCGGCAACGCGACGATCGGGATGGCGGCATCGAGTAGGGTCTGGTAGCCGGGACTGGCTGACTTGTCCTTAGCCGGCAAATTGACCCACAGCTGGACCATCTCGAAGCTGCCGCCCTTCGTCGAGAACGCCGCCGAATGGTACTCCTCGTGCAGTATCCCTGAACCGGCCGTCATCCACTGCACGTCTCGGGGGCCGATCAGGCCGCCCGCCCCGCTCGAATCCCGGTGCTCCACCTCGCCCTCATAAACGATGGTAACGGTCTCGAAGCCCTTGTGTGGGTGCACGCCGACGCCGCGGCGATCTGTCGTCGGCTCGAACTTCGCCGGGCCCGCGTAGTCGAGCATGATGAAGGGGCTGATGTGGGCGCCCTGGCTCCCGTGCGAGAGCATGGTGCGGACTGGGAAGCCGTCGCCGACCCAGTGCTGGCGCGGGGCGCTGTATATGCCGAGGATCTTTCTCATGGGTTGTCTCCTCTACGGGGGCCAGAACAGCTGGCCACGTTCAATTTGAATCTATGCACAGGACGATCCCTGGAGTAGCCGGCAATTCTTGACCAGTCCGTCCCAAATTTGGGACAATGGGTCATGCAGGACCTCAACGATCTCTATTACTTCGTCAAGGTGGTGGACCACGGCAGCTACGCAGCGGCGGGGCGGGCCCTCGGCATGCCGAAGTCCAAGCTCAGCCGGCGCGTCATCGAGCTGGAGGACCGGCTCGGCGTGCGGCTGTTACAGCGCTCGACGCGCAAGCTGACCGTCACGGAGATCGGCCAGGAATACTACCGACACTGCGTCGCCATGCTGGTCGAGGCCGGTGCGGCCCAGGAAGCCATCGAACGCTCACGCTCCGGTCCACAGGGGTTGATCCGGGTGAGCGCGCCGCCCGCCCTCGTCTGCTTCGAGGTCGGCCCCATGATCGCGCGTTACATGGCGGCCAACCCGCGCGTCGCCGTGGAACTGGAGTCCACCTCACGCCGCGTTGACGTGTTTGGCGAAGGCATCGACGTCGCGCTGCGCGTCCGGTTCCCGCCGCTCGAGCAGAGCGAACTGGTGATGCGGACCTTGGGCGAGAGCCCGCAGCGGGTGGTTGCCAGCCCTGATCTGGTCAAGGGTCTGACCTTGCCGCTTGTGCCGGCCGACCTTGGCGCTTTGCCGAGCCTTGATCTTGGACCGATGCTGCCGAAGCACGTCTGGGAGCTCAATGGTGCCGACGGCGCGTCGGTGCGCGTCACCCACAAGCCGCGTCTCGTCACTGACGACATGGCTCAATTGCTTCACGCCGCATTGGCAGGCGTCGGCGTCGTCAAGCTCCCGAGCATGGTGGCCGATGAACATATCGCGTCCGGCAGGCTTGTGAATGTCACGCCGGGCTGGGCGCCGCGCGGCGGCATCGTCCACGCGGTTTTCCCGACGCGGCGCGGGCTCCTCCCTTCGGTACGCAGCTTGATCGACTTTCTGGCGAGCGAGTACAGTCGAGCGCTCAACACTGGCCCGCCGCGTCATGGCGTTCTGGGCGGTCCAGCCATTCTCGGCGCGTAGCGAGCAACGTCGATAGGGTCGTTGCCGAGAGTTGCAGACGTCCGCAGCGGGTCATGACCGACGTCCAGCACAACCGTCTCGATCAGCAGCTTACCTCCCCGTAGCGACTGTACCAAGATGCGGTACGAGGCTCGCTTGGCAGAAGCTGCGCAAACGCAACGCGGCGCTCGACTGCCGCGTCTATGCGCGCGGCGGCGCTTGGATCGCGGGCGTCGACCGGATGCCGGAGACGACCTGGGGCCAGCTCGAGGAGCGCCACGGCCTCAGCGCCGAGCCGGTGCGCCGCCCACCCGCGTCGCCGCGGTCCGCCGCGCCGTCGCCGTTCGGGAGCATCCGGCTCGCCAGGCCGACCGGCGCGGGACGACCCGGCAATCCGTTCCGGCGGTGAAGTTGGTCCAAGTCGACGAGGACCGAAAGGCTGGAGCTACTCGATCTTGATGTTGGCCAGCTTGATGAGCTCGCTTGTGGTCTTGATCTCTGTTTCCCAAAAGGTCTGCAACTCTGCCTGAGTCGAGACGACCGGCAGCATGCCGATGAGCAGCAGACGGGCCGCCGTTTCAGGCAGCTTCGCGATCTCGGTCACCTTGGCGTGAAGAGCATCGACGATGGGCTTCGGCACACCCGCCGGAGCCCAGATGGAGAACCATAACGGCACGTCGGAATTGGGATAGCCGGCCTCCGTGAGCGTCGGCACATCCGCGAAATCAGGGCTGCGGGTGCTGTGATTGACGCAGAGCAGTTTGAGCTTACCGGCCTTGATGGTCGCATTGTTGGTCGGATCGTTGGCGATCTGGACGGTTCCGGTGAGGAGGTCGTTCAGAACATCGGCTCCCCCGCGATAGGGCACGTGCAGGAATTTGATGCCGGCCCGATGCGATAGCATCTCCATGCGCATATGGCCGCTGGTGCCGGGCCCGGGAGTGCCGAAGGGCATCTTGCCGGGATTGGCCCTCACGTAGTCGACCAGCTCCTTGATCGACGTCAGGCCGGTGCTCGGATGCACGCAGAAGCCAGATATGCCGTCGCCGACACGCACGATGGGATGCAGCGTCGTTTGATCATAGGGCGTCTTGCGCAGGAGAGGCAGATTTACGGTCGACGAGTTTGAGGAAAGCAGCAGCGTATGGCCGTCGGGTTCAGCCTTAGCAGCGGCCTCCGTGCCGATCATGCCTGAGGCGCCACCGCGGTTCTCGATCACGAACTGCTGGCCGAAGGCCTTGCCGAGCTTCTCGCCCCAATAGCGCGCGAGGTTGTCAGTACCCCCGCCGGCACCGAACGGAACAATGATCTTTACCGCCTTGCTCGGCCAGGGGGCCTGGGCCCCGACCACGGCCGGAGAGATCGAGAGCCCCGCGCCGGCACCCCCGACGAGCTTCAGGAACTTGCGCCGTCGCATGTTACTTCACCCTCTCTTTTTGACTGTTGGCTGAGCATGGCAGAGGTGGACCAAATCCCGGAACCTTTGAAATTGACGAAGTCCTCTCCGGTGAAAGACTGCATTTCCCGCTATCTCTAGAATGAGCGCAGTTTCGGCCGAGGGCATCGCGAACGGCGGTGCCCATCAGATTTACGCTGCTTTGGCGGCAGCCCGAATTTCTCTGCGACACGCGTCAGTGTGCAGGTTCAATCTAGCTTGATATTGGCAGCTTTAATCACCTCGAGATTGGCTTTGAGGTCGCTGGCGAGATGTTTTTCAAGTTCGTCTGGCGTCTGTATCGGGACTGACACGCCGATGGCGCGCATTTTCGCCTTCAGGTCGTCTGTCCGGGCAATCTCGGTCATCTTGGCGTTGAGCTTGGCGATGATGTCGTCCGGAGTTCCTTTCGGCGCGAATACGGCGAACCAGATCGGGACGTCGGCATCCTTGATACCTGTCTCGGTCAGGGTTGGGACGTCGGGGAAGTCCCAATGACGCTCGCTGTGATTGATCGCGAGCAGAATGAGCTTGCCTGCCTTGACGTGTGGAAAGACGACGATTTCGTTCATCATCTGCACGTTGCCGGGCAGAAGATCGTTCAGCGCATCGGCGCTGCCGCGATAGGGAATGTTCTGAATGTCGATGCCGGCGCGCAGCTTCAGCATCTCGAGCCGCAGATGCACCGACGTGCCGAGACCCGGCGTGCCGAATTGCAGCTTGCCGGGGTTCTTCTTCGCGTAGGCGACCAATTCCTGCATCGTCTTCACGCCGACGGAGGGGTGAACCACAAAGCCACCGACGATGTCACCAACGCGACCGACCGGAACCAGATCCTTGGTGGCATCGTAGTTGACCTTCCGCAGCTGCGGAACGATCGCGATGGCGCTGTTCGGAGTCAGCACAAGCGTGTAGCCGTCCGGCGGCGACTTGACGGCTGCCTCGACACCGATCGCCCCCGAAGCACCTCCGCGATTCTCGATGACGAATTGCTGACCGAAGGCCTGGGTGAGCTTGTCGGCCCATGGCCTGGCTATTGCGTCGGTAGCTCCGCCTGGCCCATACGGTACAATAATCTTAACGGGGCGTTCGGGCCACGATTGAGCCTGGGCTCGCGGCGCCATCTGGCCGACTGACCCAAAACCCATCAAAAAAAGTGCAACGAGCGTCCTGAAAAGCATGTGCTGCTCCCGCTGGACTGACTGTCCTAGACGGCTGCACGTCAGCTATGTTTCTCAAGCAGGCTTATAGCCTACAGATACGCGTCAGCTCGACAGAGCTGATCGACGCCATGCAGCCACCAAAGCGCATTTATCGACGCTTGAAAGGGATCTGCGATGTCCCGCGCAGGCGTATGCCGCGTTTCACGCTGCAAAACAAGGTTTGCTGCATTTCTTCCTCCCAGGGATGGACCTTTTGTGGTCCCATTTTGCATAACGGCACCGTGAGGATCCCGCTCCCATGTCACCACACACAAGTCTTCTCGGTGGTGCTAGAAGTTCTGGGCCTGACGACGGATAGCGCCGCTACGTGCACGCAGTGTACTTGATCATCAATTGGGAGTCACGCCGCGTCTCTAGGCGGCGTTCCAGTGGATCACCAGCCAGGACTGTCTCGGCGACATTCAGCCGCCGCCGTGTTGACGTCCGGTTACGTCGACGCGCATAGGTTGCGCCAGTTCGGCGAAGACGGGTGAGCGATCTGCGTCTCCCCCGGGCAGTCGGGCAGCCCGCTCTGCACCCCGAGCCGCGTTGCTCTCGCGACGTGCTGGCATCTGTGCATACCGCAACGCCAACGCTTGATATCGGGTCCATGGAGCTGCACCATGTGGCATACTCTGGTGAAACGAGAACGCTTGGTGCGCATCCACGCCGCAACGATGTTGCGGCATTTGGCCGATGCGATTGACGATGAAAGCATCTCCCTGCGGTCCATCGCCGAGATGGCGCGTGGGACCGTGGCGCGCCTCACAGACGGCCCTGCCCCTCCCGCACGAGGAAGCCAACTGGACAGGCTGCGTATAATCAAAGGTGGCCGTTCTTAATTGGCGGGCGGCTCTGGTAGCCTACCGCCTTACGTTCAGTCGCGACATTAGGCGAACCTGACGAGCGGCGGAGCACACGCCTCGTCGCGACTTTCGTCGAAATGGGATCGCGATCCGAAGTATAAGTTGAGAGTGATTGCAGACATGACCTGTTCTTTTTTGAACGGCTTACCGACATAGAATGTTGGCGATGGCCGATTCCCGCAAAAGAGCCGTGCGGGAAACGCCGTGATGAAAATAACCGCGACGTCGCCCATCTGGCGGAACGCGTCGTTGACCGCATCGATGCCGCTCGTTTCGTCCGCGAGATGGATGTCGGCGAGAACCAAGTCGGGAGTGATTGTGGCAAGACATTCCTGCGCCGCTGATCTCGTTCGGACCCGCCCGGCGACTTGATGGCCAAGCTCCGAGACTATCTGGGCAAGTTCCCGAGCGAGGAAGAATTCGTCCTCAATGATGAGGATCGACGCGGCGTCGGATGAGCCACCCTCCTGGACGGCGGCAGCCATGGACTGGAGTGCGTCGGCTTCACTCGTTCCCAAAACCGCAGATGTCTCCTGGGGCCCAAGACCTTCCATTGCCATCAGTAGAAACGCTTCGCGGTGCGCGGGGGACATCCGACCCACGCGTCGCTGTTCGTGCTGCGAGCGTTGGGATTGTTTTAGAAAGCGGCTCCGCCCGAGTTCATGCCACACTTGGCTAACGCAGCGATAGGCGTGCAGCATGGGATCGGCGTGGGACGGTTCTTCGCTCTGGAGTTTGGCGTAGGCGTGCTGGCAAAGCACACTGCCCAGCTGACAATCTCCAGCCAGTGCTCGCGTATAGCGCCGCAATCTGGGAAGTAGCCGTACGTTCGCCGTTTCAAGAGGCTCCATCCGCTTTCAACGACCTCCGCAACCGATTGGGTTGGTCCTACGCAGGCCGACGGTACAGAACCCGAGCTAATCAATAGTTACGTCTATCGGAAGCGACCATAAAACAGGCCCATGCAAGCGCAGCTTGGTTCACTTCAAATTGCGATCAGGTCGTTCAGATGACCTTCAGTCCTTGCTCTTATTCTACCTCGAGCTGCGGCGGTAGAATGCGCAAATGAACGATAGATCCTTGACGTTAGATGCGGAACGAGAAGGCGGGCAACCGGCCGGCGGCTGGCGTGCGGCGATGCATGCCTGCCCGAAAGGCTTGAATACCGCAGAAACGGGAATACCGCGGCTGATCGATGCCAACCAATTGGTCGCGAGTCTCCTGGACGATAGTCCGTTCGCCAAATATCTTGCCGACACTAAAGGCACTGTGCTGACTTGGAACAAGCAGTGCGAAGCGCTGCTGGGATATTCAGCGGACGAGATGGTGGGGAACGACTCGCGCATCATTATGCCCGACATTCACCGGGGCAACGTCCCCTCCTCGATTGAGCGGATCAAAAAGAATAAGGTCGTCCAGGTTGAGTCCGTGCGCCGTCACAAGGACGGACATCTCATCGAGGTTCTTGTGACGGCCGTTGCAGTCAAAGCCGATAACGGGGATTTTTTCGGTTACCTGATTGATTTGCGTGACAAACGCATAGAGCGGGCCATTATTGCTGAAAATGCTCTGCTCGCGCAAATGTTGCGCGCCTCGCCGATACCCGTCGTCGGCGTTGACATCGACGGAACGATCCGGACGTGGAACGCGGCCGCCGAGCGTTTGTTTGGTTACTCGCAGCATGAGGCCCTCGGGCGTCATTCTGATCTGATTGTTCCCGAGCCGCTTCGTCCGGAGGCCCATCGTGCCATGGCGAAGCTTTGCCAGGCCACGACCATTGATGTCACGACAACGCGGCGCGCCAACGACGGTCGCCAGATCCCCGTGAATATGATCGGGACCCCGCTCATGAACGCGTCGGGGGTTGCCAGAGGGATCGTTCTTTTCTATCGCGACCTGACTCAGGAACTGCTGGGGCAGCAGCAGCTCAGAGATTCCGAAGCCTTCAGCCGCAGTGTGCTGACTGCGAGTCTGGATTGGATCTCAGTGGTCGATGCCGAGGGAGCACTTATCTATAGCAATCGAGACGACATTCGCGCCGGCCATCGGCAGACGTCATCGTGGCTTACATTTTGGCCCGAGAACCAGCGTGAGGAGATCCGGTCAAAGCTCGTCGAAGCTGGCGCGCAGCAACGTGGAAGCCATGTCGCCTGGCGATGCGAGGGCGGTAAGAAGACATGGTACGAGCTTTGGGTTGCGACCTTGCCGCGCAAAGCGGGAGGCGAGCAGCACTTTTTGATCAACGCGCGAGACTTCACGGAGCGCAAGGCGACCGAGGATCACATCGCTCTTATCATGAGAGAACTCTCTCACAGGGCAAAGAATCTTCTCTCGGTCGTCGGCGCCATGGCACGAAGTACAACCGCGCAGAGCATGTCGCTCAAGGAGTTCGAGTCATCGTTTCTTTCGCGGATTACTGCACTTGCGACGTCTCATGACCTGCTTGTGCAGAGGGATTGGCGAGGCGCGACCCTGCAAGACCTCGTTCTCAAGCACTTCAGACCCCTGATCGGTCCGACCACGGGACGAATCGGGTTTATCGGCGAGGATTTTCTGCTCGCGCCCGCGGGAGCTCAAGCGCTAGGCATGGCCCTGCACGAGCTTGCAACCAACGCGATGAAATATGGGGCCCTCTCGACCCCGAACGGGCGGATCGAGGTCACGTCACGAAAAGTCGGGGAGCGCTACGAGGTCAGCTGGCGCGAATTGGGCGGGCCTATCGTACACCCCCCGCTGCATCAAGGCTTCGGTCGGGTCGTTATCGAAGAGATGATTTCGGAAACGTTTGACTGCCAGGCCCGCATCGCGTTCTACCCTGAGGGTATCGTTTGGACCATGTCGACCACGCCTATGTCCCGCCCGACCTGAGACGCCCCTCCTTCATGCCGCGCGGAAACGGGCCGTCAGCCGAGGGTCCCGACGAGGCGTGATTGATCCAACGGCCAGTTCTCCCTGGCGGTACCTGCTGCCTCAGCAAACTGTTCGCGCATCTCCTGCGCGTTCGTCCAGACAAGGGCTTCATCCAAGGTTTGCCCACGGGCGAGCGGCGTATTGGTGAGATACGCGTGCCATTCCACGTGCGGGAAGCGTCCGCGAACCGGTAGGCCATTTTCCACGTTCTCGCGGACCATGAAGCTGAAGACGAAATCCGTGTCCCAACGCGTGTAGGCGAGTGCGCGGATGATGGGCGACGTGAACCTCAACAATCCCTGCTTCCGGTAGTCTGGACGATACCAGACCGCTCCCGTATAGACGACTTCCCCGGTTTTGACCGACGCGGTCGGGGCCGTAATCTTTACTGTCTCACCGTTGTGTCGATGCCGATCAGGCTCAGGGTAGAAGAACCGCAGGCTTTCAATCTCGTCCTTCAAGGTGCCCGGGACTTTATAGAGACGGCAGGCATGCGCCACGACGGGCTCGCCGGTCGCGTTGTAGCCGACGAGCGCCATGGCATTGTCCTGCGAGACGCCGCCAAAGGCAGGATCGAAGACCGGCGAGAGTGGAAGCCAGGAGTTACGATTGGCACGATTGACGTCGGCCAGTTCGTCGAAAGTAGCCAGAGCGATCCGAACGCCACACTCCCGCAGCTGCGTATCGCACCTCAGGAACAACCGTCCGAGGATCTCGGGCGGGCCATAGTCGATGACCACATCGTTAAGGAGCGACTTCCTAGGGGCCCTCAGGACCGCGGGAGACCTCAGCACCCCATTCGATGCCGAGGCGGCTGTGATTGCCATCCGTTAACTCCAACAT
>LNFM01013140.1_pt1 | contig 10658 bp, 12 predicted proteins | sample 596031 | NCBI WGS metagenome assembly LNFM01 (sample SAMN04254537, study PRJNA301005) | activated carbon metagenome | isolation source: dual media filters at the Ann Arbor, Michigan drinking water treatment plant | place: USA: Ann Arbor | reverse complement strand
TCGCAGCCGGCAGCAAACACGCGCGATTTCGTCAACCGCCTGTGGCCGCATGCAGCGGAAGCCAGCCGTAGCACCGGCATCCCCGCGCATTTCATGATCGGCCAGGCGGCACTGGAATCGGGCTGGGGCAACCGCGAGATCCGTGGCAGCGACGGTGCGACCAGCCACAACCTGTTCGGCATAAAGGCGGGACGTGGCTGGAGCGGACGCACGGTCGACATCGTCACCACCGAGTACGTCAACGGCTCCCCGCAGAAGGTCGTGGACCGTTTCCGCGCCTACGACTCCTACGCTGATTCCTTCCGCGACTATGCGAACCTGATGCGCGGCAATCCGCGTTATGCCGCGGTGCTGGAGTCCGGCAACGACGCGGTGGCGTTTGCACGCGGGCTGCAGAAGGCCGGTTATGCGACTGATCCGCAGTATGCGGACAAGCTGGCGAGAGTGATCAACGGCAGCGTGTTGCGCCAGAGCCTGCAGGGCTGAGCCGGCACGATCCGGAAGCGGCCCCCGGGGCCGCCAATGACCGCAACAAGGAGCATCTGGGAACATGGGCAGCGGAATTTTCGGAATCGGCGTCAGCGGACTGAACGCCGCACAGGCAGGGTTGGTCACGACCGGGCACAACATCGCCAACGCCAATACGCCCGGCTACCATCGCCAGGCCATCGTGCAGTCGACATCGGTGCCGCTTCTCACGGGCAGCGGCTTTTTCGGCCAGGGCGTCAATGTCCAGAACGTGTTGCGTTCGTACAGTGATTTCCTTGAAGGCCAGGTGATTCGCAGCGAGGCGCGCTCCAGCTACCTGTCGACCTACGGCGCGCAACTCGGGCAGATCGACGGCACTCTGGCCGACCCTGCCGCAGGACTGTCTCCCGCACTGCAGGAATTCTTCAGCGCGATGCATGACGTTGCCGCCAATCCTTCGTCAGTACCCTCGCGCCAGGCGCTGCTGTCCGGCGGCGAGGCGCTGGCGGCCCGTTTCCAGGCGATGGATGCGCGGCTTGGCGAGCTGTTCAACGGCGTCAATACGCAAATTGCCAATACCGTCACGGGCATCAATGCCTATGCGCAGGAAATCGCCAGCCTCAACAGCCGCATAGTCGTTGCGCAGTCGAACCCGGCGCAGGCGCCCAATGACCTGCTTGACCAGCGTGACCGGATGGTGGCGGAACTGAACAAGCTGGTCGGCGCCACCGTCGTATCCCAGGGTGACGGCACCATCAACGTGTTCATCGGCAACGGCCAGAACCTCGTCGTCGGATCGCAGTCCTTCCGTCTGTCGACGGCGCCTTCCGTTGACGATCCGACTCGCCTGGACGTGGCCTACCAGGTTGGCGCTTCGGCAGTGCGCATTACCCCGGAGAATCTCGGTGCCGGCAGCCTCGGCGGCCTGCTGGCTTTCCGCAGTGGTCCGCTGGAAGAGGCGCAGAACACGCTGGGGCGCATTGCCATGGGCCTTGCACGCACGTTCAACGAGCAGCACCGGCTGGGGCAGGATCTCGACGGCGCGCTCGGCGCCGATTTTTTCGTTGAGCCGCAGCCCGCAGTGACGGCGCGTGCGTCCAATACCGGCAATGCGGTCATCGGCGCCGCACTGGCTGATGCCTCGGCGCTGACAACGTCCGCTTACCGCCTGTCATACGACGGCACCGACTACCGCCTGACCCGGCTGTCCGACAACACCACGACGACTTACGCCAGCCTGCCGCAGACAGTGGATGGACTGACTTTCACGCTCGCTTCCGGTGCCGCCGCCGCCGGGGATACCTTCCTCATCGAACCGACCCGGTACGCGGTCCGCAATTTTTCCGTAGCGCTGGGTGATGCCGCAAAAATTGCCGCTGCCGCGCCCATCCGCACCGCGGGCGCACTGGCAAACACCGGCTCTGCAGCGATCAGTGCCGGCGAGGTGAACACGCCGCCGCCGCCCAATGCCAATCTGCAGCAGCCGGTGACGATCACCTTCACCGGCGCCGGCACTTTCGACGTCAGCGGCACCGGCACCGGCAACCCCGCGGGTGTTGCGTACGTGTCCGGCGGGAGCATCAGCTACAACGGCTGGACGGTGAAGATCACCGGCACGCCGGCGGCTGGCGACACGTTCACCATTGCACCCAACAGCGGCGGCACGGCCGACAACCGCAATGCGGCGCTGCTGGCCGGCCTGCAGACCCGCAACACGCTCGCCGGCGGCACGGCGTCCTACCAGAGCGCGTACAGTCAGCTGACCAGCAGCATCGGCAGCGCGATGCGGCAGAACCAGGTCTCCGCTGCCGCCCAGGAAAATCTTGCGGTACAGGCGCGCGAGAACCAGCAATCCCTGTCCGGTGTGAACCTTGACGAAGAGGCGGCGAACCTGATCCGCTACCAGCAGGCTTACCAGGCTTCCGGCAAGGTCATCGAAATCGCGAGCCGGCTGTTCGACACCCTGCTCAGCATCAGCGGAAGGTAGGAATCATGCGCATCAGCACAAACACGCTTTACGACCGGGGCATCGCCGGCATCCTCGACCGCCAGGGCGCCCAGCTCAAACTGCAGCAGCAGATCGCCACCGGAAGACGGGTGCTTGCGCCGTCCGACGATCCGATCGCGGCGGCCTCGGCACTGGAGATCGGCCAGGCCAAGGCGCTGAACGACCAGTACCGGGTCAACATCGATAACGCCCGCGCTGCACTGTTGCTGGGGGAGCAGGCAATGGGGGACATCACGCGCCTGCTGCAGGATGTGAAGGTGATCGCGGTGAATGCCGGCAATGCTTCGCTGCGCAACGAAGACCGTGCCAGCCTGGCCAAAGAGCTGGAAGGCAGGTACCAGGAGCTGCTTGGCATCGCCAATCGTACCGACGGCAACGGACAGTACCTCTTTTCGGGATACCGTGGCGGCACGCAGCCCTTCAGCGAAACCCTGCCCGGTGAGGTGATCTACAACGGTGACGAAGGCCAGCGCCTGATCAGGATCGGCGCATCGCGCCAGCTTGCGGTAAGCGACTCGGGGTCGGCTGTTTTCCAGGCGATCGCCGAGGGCAACGGCAGTTTCGTCGCCACCGCAGCGCCGGGCAATACCGGCGGTGGCATCATCACTTCCGCCACCGTGGTGGACACGATGGCCTGGAACGGCGCCGGCAATCCCGGCAATTTTTCGCTGCAGTTCCACGTTGATGGTGCGGTGACCCCGCCATCGACGACCTACGATATTGTCGATACCGTCAATAACATTTCGCTGCTCACCGGGCTTGCGCCGGCGGCCGGGCCTCATCTGCGCACCTATGCCGAAGGTTCGGCGATCAGCCTCAGGACCGTGGCGCCGCCGGACACCAGCGCGACGCCCTTTGATTACGGCGCGCAGCTGGTCATTACCGGTGCGCCGGCCAGCGGTGATGCCGTCACCCTGCGCCCTGCGGCCTCCCGCGACATGTTTGCCAGCCTCAACGACCTGATAACCGCGCTGCGCACCGGCAATACCGGTTCGGCGGCCTCGGTTGCCGGATACCAGAACCGTCTGAATACGGCGATGACCAATCTCGACAACGCGCTGGAGAACGTGCTCACGGTGCGGGCTTCTGCCGGTGTGCGGCTGCGCGAACTCGACACTGCGTACGACACGGCATCGGACATCAGCCTCAGCCACAGCGAAAACCTTTCCCGGCTGCAGGATCTTGACTATGCAAGCGCGCTGTCGGATCTCAGTCGTGAGCAGATTTACCTGGAAGCGGCGCAGAAGTCGTTCATCCAGATCACGTCCCTCCGTCTGTTCGATTTCATCTGACCATGTGCAATCTTTCACGGGCAGTATTCATCGCCGGAACGCTGCTGTGCTCCGGTTGCGCCAGCACCGCCAACGAGGCTTCGAAGAGCCCGCTGCTGCCTGACAAGGTGCTGCGCCTCAGTGCTTCGACGACGCTGCCGCTGGAGGCGGTTGCAGCCGCGGCCCTGGCCTATGCAGTGATCGACCCGCTGGCACCTAACTGGTCGATCGAGAGCCGGCCGCTGGGCGGCGGCCGTTTCGATGTTGCGCTGAAAATGAAGCGTTTCGTCACCGGCGGTGACGGCGAGGCGCGCCGCGTGTTCCTGCGCGAGGCCGAACGCCTTGCGCGCAGCAATGGCACCGCCGATTTCCGGATTGCGGCTTTCGAGGAAGGCATTGAATCGGAAGTGCCGGTCGCGCGCCGCGTTGCTCGCGGCATCGTCGAGCTTTACTGAGCCCGGCGTCCTTCCAAGATCAGGGGCGGAAGGACAGCATCAGTCCGAAGCTGTCCGCCAGCAGGCGTTCGAACACCGGTGTGAAGAATGGCAGCGACAACAGCAGCGCGCCGAACCCGACGGCAAGCGTGATCGGGAAACCAACCGCGAAGACGTTCAGCTGGGGCGCGGCCCGGGTCAGCACGCCGAGTGCGAGGTTGGTGGTGAGCAGCGCAGCGACCACCGGCAGCGACAGCAGGAGTGCTGAGTAGAGTATCTTGCTGCCCCAGCCGGCAATCGTGCGCCAGGCGAGTGGATCGACCGCGGCGGCGGTGATCGGCATCTCGCGGAAGCTGTCGGCCAGCGTCGAGATCATCATCAGATGGCCGTTCAGGGCGAGGAAGGTCAGCGTCGCCACCAGGCCTAGGAACTGTCCGACCACCGGCATCTGCCCGGAACTCTGCTGGTCGTAGAACACCGCGAAACCGAGTCCCATCTGCAGTCCGATCAGCTCGCCGGCCATCTCCACCGCGGTGAACACCATGCGCACCGCGAATCCCATCGCCAGACCGATCAGCAGCTGCTGCATGAAAATGCCGAGACCCGCGGGCGAGTCCGGGGCGATGTCAGGCAGCGGCGGCAGTGTCGGCGCGACCACGACCGTGACAAGCAGGGCGAGTCCCACACGCATGCGCACCGGGAAACGCTGGTTGCCGAACAGTGGCGCCGCGATCATCAGGCCGAGGATGCGGATGAACGGCCACATCAGCCCGGCGAGCCAGGCATTGAGCTGGACGGTGGTGATCGTCAGCATTGTTTGCGGCAGGCGCTTCCTGCGGTCAGCCGATCAGCGTCGGAATGCTGGTGAACAGGCGACTCATGAAGTCGGTGAGCACGGTGAGTATCCACGGGCCGGCAACGATCAGGGCGACGAATACCGCCATGAGTTTCGGGATGAATGACAGAGTCATTTCGTTGATCTGTGTAGCCGCCTGGAACACACTGACGGTCAGCCCGACGACAAGTGCCGAGAGCAACAAGGGTGCAGATGCCAGCAGGGTGATTTCGACGGCGCTACGTGCGAGATTGATGACGGCTTCGGGGCTCATAAAATAGTCAATAAAAACAAATACTTATGTATAGAAGCTCTGGGCGAGGGAGCCGATCATCAGGTTCCAGCCGTCGACCAGCACGAACAGCATGAGTTTGAACGGCAGCGCGATCATCACCGGCGAAACCATCATCATGCCCATCGACATCAGCACGCTGGCGACCAGCATGTCGATGATCAGGAAGGGAATGAACACCACGAAACCGATGGTGAAGGCGGTTTTCAGTTCGCTGGTGACGTAGGCCGGCACCAGGATTTTCAGCGGCACGTCGGCAGCCTTTTCCGGCGGCGCTTCGGCCGAGAGCTTCATGAACAGCATCAGGTCGGCCTCGCGCGTCTGGCGCAGCATGAATTCGCGCAGGGGTACCGCACCCTTTTCCAGTGCCTGGTTGAAGCTGATTTTGTTTTCGGAGAACGGCTGGTAGGCCTCGGCGTGGATGCGGTCGAGAACCGGTGACATCACGAACAGTGTCAGGAACAGGGCCAGGCCGACCAGCACCTGGTTCGGCGGCGAGGTCGGCGTGCCGATCGCCTGGCGCAACAGCGAGAGCACAATGATGATGCGGGTGAAGCCCGTCATCATCAGCAACACCGCCGGCAGGAAGGTCAGCGAGGTCAGCAGCAGCAATGTCTGGATCGACAGTGTCCAGGTCTGTCCGCCGCCGGGCGCAGGTGCGCTGGTCAGCGCCGGCAGTCCAGACTGGGCGTATGCGGGGACGAAGGCTGCGGCGAGCAGCAGGGCGAGGATCAGTCTAGCCGGCACGGCGCTGCTCCATCACGCGCTTGAGCCAGTCCGCGAAGGGTGCTGTCCCGGGCGCCGCAGACGGAGCCTGCTGCAGATCCGCGCGGGGCATCGTGTGCAGCGCGGAGACCCGGCCCGGTGCAACACCGACCACCAGCCAGGTGCCGGCGATTTCAACCAGCACTACGCGCTCACGCTGGCCGACGGGCGCACCGGCAATGACCTTGATGGCACCGGAGGGCCCCGCGCCGGGCAGGCCGAGGCGCCTGACGATCCAGGACAGGGCGAGAACCAGCCCGAGCACGACGGCAAGGCCGAGCACCATCTGCAGCACGCTGCCTGCGGAGACCGCGGGCGCGGGCAGAGCCGGCGTGTCGGCAGCCAGTGACAGCGCCGGCAACAGGGTGGCGAAGGCCATCATGAACAGGGAAACGGTTTGCGGCATGGTCAGCGCCGCAGTTTGCGGATGCGTTCCGACGGCGTGATGATGTCCGTCAGGCGGATGCCGAACTTGTCGTTGACGACCACGACTTCGCCCTGGGCGATCAGGCAGCCGTTGACCAGCACGTCCATTGGTTCACCGGCAAGACCGTCGAGCTCGACCACCGAGCCCTGCGCCAGCTGCAGCAGGTTCTTGATCGCGATCTTGGTGCGCCCGAGCTCGACCGTCAGCTGCACCGGAATGTCGAGGATCAGGTCAATGTCGTTAGGCGCCTCGCTGCGCGCGCCGGTACCCGAGAATTGCTCGAATATCGGTGCCGGCGTGCCGCGCATCGGCGCTGTTTCGGCGGCCGGGGTTTCGGCCTGCTCGGCCATTGCATCGGCCCAGTCGTTGGCACTGACTTCTTCGGTTGCATTTTCAGACATTTTTTCTCCTTTACTGCTCCGCGCCGGTGGTGAGCATCCGCTCGACCTTCAGTGCGTATTGACCGTTGAGGATGCCGCATTTGCATTCCATGACCGGCACGCCGTCGACTTCGGCGAACAGCGGCTGCGGGATGTCGAGGCCGATGACGTCGCCCACCTGCATCGCCAGCAGCTGCTGGATCGACAGTTCGGCCTGGCCGAGGTTGATGACGATCTCGATGTCGGCGGACTGCACCTGCTGGGACAGGCGGCGCACCCAGCGCTTGTCGACTTCCATCTGTTCGCCCTGCAGGGCGCTGTAGAGCAGTTCCCGGATTGGCTCCAGCATCGAGTACGGCAGGCAGACGTGGAACTCGCCGCCCTCGCTGCCGAATTCGATGGTGAAAGTGGTCACGACAACGACTTCGTTCGGCGTCGCGATGTTGGCGAACTGGGTGTTCATCTCCGAGCGCATGTATTCGAACTTCACCTGGTGCACCGGCGCCCAGGCCTTTTCCATGTCGGCGAACACCACCGCGAGGAGGCGCTGGATAATGCGCTGCTCGGTCTGCGTGAAATCGCGGCCCTCGACGCGGGTGTGGAACTGGCCGTTGCCGCCGAACAGGTTGTCGATGACCAGGAATACCAGGCTTGGCTCGAAGATGAACAGCGCCGTGCCGCGCAGGGGTTTCACCTGCACCAGGTTGAGGTTGGTGGGCACCACCAGGTTGCGCACGAAGTCGCCGTATTTCAGCAGCTTCACGGCGCCGACCGAGATCTCGGCGGAGCGGCGCACGAAGTTGAAAAGACCGAGGCGCAGCAGGCGCGCGAAACGTTCGTTGATTGTTTCCATCGTCGGCATGCGGCCACGGACGATGCGTTCCTGTGATGCCAGGTCGTACGAGCGAATGCCATCCGCGGGTTCGGTTTCCGGGGTCTCGTCCTGCTCCCCGGTGACGCCCTTGAGCAGGGCATCGACTTCATCCTGCGACAGGAAATCCTTGCTCATGTCGGCGGTTGTATTACTGGATGATGAATGAGGTGAAGAGCACGCTCAGCACCGGGCCGGTCGTGGCTTTGCCAACGCCGGCAACCGTCGGTGCCGGTGCCGGTGCGGGCGCAGGCGGTGTTTCGCCTTCGGACGCGGCGGACTCCGCGGTAGTCTCGGGCGGTTGTTCGGTGGCATCACTGCCGGTTTCGGCCGGCGCTGCAGCAACGGTGACGGCGGCCTTTTTCGCGACGTTCGCTGCCGGATTTGCCGCTGTTTCGGGGTCCAGCAGCGCGGCAATTTCCGTCGCGAGTTTTCGCGCGAGCACGGTCTTGCCTTCCGGCGCCAGCAGCTCGGAGGCTTTTTTGGCCGAGAGGATCAGCAGCAATCTGTTGCGAATTTCCGGCATCAGTTCCTTCAGACGGTCGGCAACCGGCTGCCCGTCCACCTTGACGGTGATGCCGACCTGCATGTACTGGTTGCCGCTGTTTTCCGGCTGGAGATTGACGGTGAAGGGTTCGAGTGCGACGAACACCGGGGGCAGGGCAGGTGCGGCCTTGACCGGCTCCTCTGCCGCATCACCACGGGTAAACCACCATGCGCCGCCGCCGGCGCCGAGCAGCAGCACCAGCACGGCGCCGATGATGATGAACAGGCGGCCTTTGCCGCCTTTTGCCGGCGTTGCGGCCTTGGATTCTGCCTTGTCTGACATGATTGCCCCCGAGTGACTGTGCAGCGATTATCCCGGCGCAGTTGCCAGGGTGATGCCCGGAAAAGCCGCCATTAGGGGCGGTATCTCGCTCAATCGCCCGTTCAGGCGAAGGTGTCGACCAGACCCGGATGCCGGGTCAGCAGAAGGCGGGCCGAGTCATTGCCCGGAGCCGCCTCCCCGGCACGTTCACCCCTGGCGGCCGCTGGTCCACCCTGCCCCCGGGTATCGGTTTCACGCCTGAAATTCTCGGCGGAGACGCCGGTTTCGCCGAGCTGTATGCCGGCCTGTCCCAGCGCTTCGCGCAGTGTCGGCATGGCGTTCTCGATGGCCTCACGCACCGGCACAAGCGGCGAACTGAAGAACACGTTCGCCAGATCATTGTCCATTGACAGTACGATGCTGACCGGACCCAGTTCCGGCGGATTGAGGTGCAGTTCAGCAGACTGTTGCTGTTTCCCGGCCAGCAGCACCACCCGCTGTGCAAAGGCTTCGGACCATCCCGGCTGGGCGACCGGCACCTCGACCCGCGGCAACGCGGCCGCGGCTGCGGCAGCAGGGGAATGCGAGGGCAACGGTGTGGTTTGCCAGCTGCCGACCGGCTGTGCGGACAGTTCCTGCAGGACTGAGGGCCGGTCAGGCATGGCGGCATCCGGCTGCCGCTCGCCTGTTATCGCCGCCGGCAACGGAAAATTGCCGGTGGCGGCGGATTTTGCCGGGGCGGTATCGATGCCGGCCGCGGCTTCCGCCGGGACTTCCCCGGTGGCAGATGTCCCCGTGCGGTTGAGCACGGCGGGCGGCGTCTGTACTGCAGGCAGCACCGCCGGCAACTGCAGCGATGCCAGCGGGTCTGTGGCAAACGTGGGTTCAGCAGCCCGGTCACCGGTCGTCACGGTATCGACGATATCCTCAGCGGGCAGTTCGTGCTCCGGAGGGATTTCCCCGGATACCAAGGGGGGGGCCAGTTCCTGCGCGAGTAATTCCGCAAAATCTGTGGTCGGGGCATTCGCCTTGGCCGTGTCCGGTCCGGAGGTACTGCCAGCCTGGCGGACGGGGTTCTGGGGAATCAGTGCCGGGGTGTCCATGTCGGGATAGTCCTGTCAGGCATTGGGCTGTGTTTCCGTGCGATCAGTCTGCTGCTTGCGTAGCCAGTGCAAATCGCGTGCCAGCGCGGCTTTCAAGTGCTGCGTCCGCCACGGGCGGTGACGGTTGCCGCCAACTCATCGAGGGAGCGCTGCTCCGCGCGGCTCTCACGCAGGGTTTCGGATTCACGGTGGCGGCCGGCGAGTGTGTCGAAGGCCTTGACCCGGCGCTGGCGATCCCGGAATTCAGCCTGCCCCTTCAGCATTACGTCCCGGGCATGGCTGACGATGGCCTGCTGCTGGGTGATCGCGGCATCGAGCTTGTCCATGAAATCGTGGAAATTGCGCCAGCCGTCGCCGGGCGGATTGTTATGCATGCCTGCACGGAAGCGCGCGAGATAGTCTTCGCGGTACTGCAGCAGCAGGTTGAGCTTGGACTCGACCTGCTGCGTCTGCAGGTTCAGCGCGCCGAGGCGGGCGGCGGATTTTTCCGCCTCCTTTTCGGCCAGTTCAAGTATGGGTTGCAGCCGGAATGGTCTGGACATGATGCGGGCCCCGTTTACTGGATTGCGGATGTGCTGGCTGCGCGTGCGGAGAGCAGGGCGTCCAGCGCGTTTACGCTCGCGTCATGGCCCGCCTGTTCGTTCATGCGCTGCTGAAGAAAGGTTTCCATCTGCGGATAGAGCGCGATCGCGTCGTCCAGCACCGGATCGCTGCCGCTGGCATAGGCGCCCACGCTGATCAGGTCGCGGCTGCGCTGGTAGCGTGAATACAGCTGTTTGAAGCGGCGAATTTCCTCGAACTGCTTTTCGGTGATCAGCGAGGTCATCGCCCTGCTTACCGAGGATTCGATGTCGATTGCCGGATAGTGTCCCGCATCGGCCAGGCCGCGCGAGAGCATGATGTGCCCGTCGAGGATGGCGCGCGCCGAGTCGCCGACCGGATCCTGCGCGTCATCGCCCTCTATCAGTACGGTGTAGAAAGCGGTGATGGAGCCTC
>LNFM01018665.1_pt1 | contig 10659 bp, 7 predicted proteins | sample 596031 | NCBI WGS metagenome assembly LNFM01 (sample SAMN04254537, study PRJNA301005) | activated carbon metagenome | isolation source: dual media filters at the Ann Arbor, Michigan drinking water treatment plant | place: USA: Ann Arbor | reverse complement strand
AGCGGGCGGCACAGGATAGCAAGTCCCAGGCCCCGAAAGCCAGCCTTGGGCTAGGATGGCCCATGGTCACTTCTGCGTCCGACGAATCCCTCGTCCGCGGCATGCCCAAGGTGCTGCTGCACGAGCACCTCGACGGCGGCCTGCGGGTGCGCACCCTGTTCGAGCTGCTCGCCGAGCGCGGCATCCCGAGCCCGGCACCCGACGTGCCGAGCCTGGTGCGGTGGTTCGACGAACACGCCTATGCGCACAGCCTGGAGCAGTACCTGCAGGGCTTCGACCTGACCGTGGCCGCGATGGCCACCGAATCCAGCCTTGCGCGCGTGGCCTTCGAGGCGGCCGAAGACGCCCGCGCCGACGGCTGCGTGCTGGCCGAGTTCCGCATCGCCCCGCTGCTGTTCGAGGCCCACGGCGTGCCGGCCGAGGCCGCCGTCGAGGCCATGCTCGCCGGCCTGGCCCAGAGCCCGCTGCCCAGCGGCCTGATCCTGTGCGGGATGCGCCACCAGTTCGGCGGCGAGGTCGAGCGCACGGCCGAGCTGGCGATCCGCTACCGCGGCCGCGGCGTGGTCGGCTTCGACCTGGCCGGGCCCGAGGCCGGCTTCCCGCCGGCACGGCATGCCGCCACGCTGCAGCGGGTGCATGCCGCCGGCGTGCCGATCACGCTGCATGCCGGCGAGGCCGACGGGGCCGAGCGCGTGCTCGAGGCCGCCGCCCACGGCGCGGTGCGCATCGGCCATGGGGTGCGGCTCGCCGATGCACTCGCCGACCCGGCGCGCGCGGCCTTGATCGACGAGGCCATCGAGCGCGGCCTGCACCTGGAGGTCTGCCCGACCAGCAACGTGCACACCGGCGCCTACCCCGCGCTGGCCGCCCACCCGATCGGCCGGCTGTGGCGCGCCGGCATCGCCTGCTCCTTCCACACCGACAACCGGCTGATGTCGCAGGTCAGCATGGGTCAGGAGGCGGTGAACCTGGTGCGGGACTGCGGTCTGTCACCGGCCGACCTGCTGCAGATGACGCTCGCAGCCGCGCAGGCCTCGTTCCTGCCCGGGGCCGTCAAGGCAGAGGCGCGGGCCGCACTGCTGGCATGGGCTGCTGCGCCGCAACAGGCATAGTCGGCTGAGGCCCTGGCAGCGCAGCGCCTGCGTTCAGCGGCAGCGCATGCCCACCGTGAAATCCACCACCGCCAAGCGGCCCGCGACGATGTCGGCCCGCGCCGCATCGACGCGTTCGCGCATCGCGGGCGTGACCAGCGCGGCGTTGTGCACATCCATCGCCAGCGCCAGCCCGTCTTCCTTCAGCCCCAGGCTGGTGACGCCGGGCTTCACGCCCGAGAACGCGTTCTGCACCGCCAGGTCGACCCGCTTGATCAGCGAGGTCAGCACCTTGCCCGGGTGCAGGTGGTTCTGGTTGCTGTCGACCCCGATACCCAGCCGGCCGGCATCGGCCGTGGCCTGCAGCACGCCCAGGCCGGTGGTGCCGGCGGCGGCCCAGACCACATCGGCGCCCTGGGCGATCTGCGCCTTGGCGAGTTCCGCCCCGCGCACCGGGTCGACCCAGGCCTGCGGCGTGCTGCCCGTCATCGCCGACACCACGCGCACACCCGGCCGGGCATGCGCCGCGCCCTGCTCGTAGCCGCAGAGAAACTTGCGCACCAGCGGGATGTCCTGCCCGCCGACAAAACCGATCGTGCCGCTGCGGCTGGCCAGCGCGGCCAGCATGCCCACCAGGAAGGCGCCCTCGTGCTCGCGGTAGACGAAGCTCTGCACGTTCGGCCGGTTCACGACCATGTCGACGATCGCGAAGCGGGTCTTGGGGAACTGCGCCGCGACCTTGTCGATGGCGCTGGCCATCGGGAAGCCGATCGCGACCACCGGGTCGGCGCCGCGCTCGGCGAAGCGGCGCACCGCCTGCTCGCGCTGCGCCGCGTTGGCGATCTCGAATTCGAGGTAGGGCCGGCCGCTCGCCTGCTTCCAGCGCTCGGCGCCCTCCCAGGCGGCCTGGTTGAAGCTGCGGTCGAATTTGCCGCCGAGCTCGAAGATCACCGCCGGGGCGCCCTGCGCCACGGCGGCGCTGGCCAGCAGCAGCGCGGCCAGCAGCCGAGCCCGCATCAGAACAACGCCTTGAACTGCACCCCCCAGGTCCGGGGCTCGTTGATGAAGCCGGTCAGGTTGTTGAAGTCGATGCCGCCGACGATGCGCACCTGGTCGGTGATGTTGCGGCCGTAGACCGCGGCCTCGTACTTGCCGTTGCCCCAGAGGTAACCCAGGCGCAGGCCGCCCTCGAGGCTGGCCTTGCCGGTGAACTCGGTCGATTCGTAGAGGAAGAAGTTGACCTTGCTGCGGTAGGCCCAGTCGGTCAGCACATAGAACTCGCCGCCGCCGGCGGTGGGCATGCCGTAGCGCAGCACGACGTTGGCCGTGGTGCGCGGGGCCTGGGGCAGCGGGTTGCCGTCGATGATGGCCAGGCCGGCGGCATTCAAGGGGTCGGTCACGGTGCAGGCGGCGCAGACCGCCACCGCGATGCCCTTGTCGCGGATCCGGGTGTCGTTGTAGCCCAGGCCGACGGTGGCCAGCAGCTGCGGCGTGAGGTAGGCGGTCAGGTCGAGCTCGAAGCCCTGGCCGGTCGCCTTGCTCGCGTTCAGCAGGCGGTTGGCGTTGCTGGCGCCGCCCACCGCGGTGAGCTGCAGGTCCTTCACGCTGTAGCGGAAGGCAGAGAAGCTCACGCGTGCCTTGCGGTCGAACAGATCGGCCTTCACGCCGAGCTCGAAGGAGAGGTTGGTCTCGGGGTCGGCCACCGACTTGGCATTGAAGGCACCGGCGCTCTGGATGCTCGACGCGCGGTAGCCGCTGGCGGCGCGGGCGAAGAGGTTGACGTCCTTGTTCAGCGCATAGACCGCGCTCAGGTCCCAGCTGGTGTTGGTGTCCTTGGGGCTGGCCGACAGGTTGCGGTCGGGCTCCTGCGAGGCGAGCTGGGCCAGCGTGCATTTGCCCAGCAGCACGCAGGGCACGAAGGCGGTGGTGTCGTAGGCGAGCACGTCCAGGCGCTTCTTGTCGCGCGTGTAGCGCAGGCCGCCGCGCAGCTCGAGCGCCGGCGTGACCTGGTAGCCGACCGCGCCGAAGATCGCCGAGGCGTCGTTGGTCTGGCGGATGCGCTGGAAGCCGTCCTGGGCGTTGGCGGCCAGCGAGTCGTAGCTGACGCTCTCGACGGTGTAGTCCTCCTTGAAGAAATACAAGCCGGTCTGCCAGTTCAATGCGCCGCTGCGCTTGGATTCGACGCGGAACTCCTGCGTCCACTGCTTGTGCTTGGGGATGCCGTCGGCCGTCTCGGAAGCGAAGGGGATCACGCCGGGGCCCGAGCTCGGCAGGAAGGCCGCACCGAAGCCGCCGTCGATGTCACCGCGGTTGAAGGTGTCCAGCGACTCGTAGCCGGTGATCGAGTACAGGTTCAGGCTGCCCAGGTCCCAGCGCAGCCGGGCATTGCCGCCGACGGTCTTGAGCTTGGACTCGTTCACGCCGTCGTAGCTGACGCGCTCGCGGTCGAAGCCGGGCACCAGGTCGTTGCTGCCGCGCTGGATGATGTTGGCGCGGAACAGCCGGGCCGAGCCGTCGAGGTCGCGGGCATGCAGGTTGAAGAGCGCGCTGAACTGCTTGTGGGGCTCGTACAGCAGCTGGGCGCGCAGCGCGCTGTCGGTGTAGCCCTCGAGCTCGCGGGTCGGGCCCGGGGCAAACACGTTGTCGACCCAGTCGCCGCGGCGCTGCGACAGCACCGACAGCCGGGTCGACAGCGCGGGCGACAGCGGGATCGTCGCCGCACCCTCGAGGTTGACCGTGCGCAGCGTGCCGATGCCGATGCTGCCGTAGCCCTCGGCCTGGCGGCCCGGGCGCACCGACTCGAACTTCACGACACCGGCCGGCGAGTTGCGCCCGAACAGCGTGCCCTGCGGGCCGCGCAGCACCTCGATGCGCTCGAGGTCGAAGGCGGGAAAGCCCTTCAGGATCGGGTTCTCCTGGACCACGTCGTCATAGACCAGCGACACCGGCTGCGAGGCATTGAGCCGGAAGTCGGTGTTGCCATAGCCGCGGATATAGAAGCGCGGGAAGGCCCGGCCGAAGGACGACTCGATGTTCAGGCTCGGCACCCGGCCCGACAGGCCGCGCAGGTCCTGCCCGCTGGTGTTGAGCACGTCGAGGAAGTCGCCGGACAGGGTGCTGACCGAATTCGGCACGTCCTTGATGCTCTCGGCGCGGCGCTCGGCGGTGATCGTGACCGTTTCGAGCGTTCCCGCCGGGGTGGTGTTTTGTGCCCATGCACCAGCAGCGGGCAGGGCCAGCACGGCCAGTGCCACGGCATGGTGCGGGAACGACGAGGGAGCAGCGCGCATGGGTTCTCCTGGCAGGCGGTCGGATGGAAGGGTTCGGCAGCCGAAAGCAAAGCCGATGCCGCCAGCCCGGATCATCGAACCTCCGGCCGGGATTGACACACCCCGTTGCAGCTTCGCCACAGGCGCTAGAATGCAAATGCGAATCTTCCGCATTCACGTTGTTACCTCCGGCTGACCCAGATGATGATCCTGATCGACGCGGTGCTCGGCGCCGAGGAGCTCGCGCGGCTGCGCGAGCTGGCCCGTGCGGCCCCCTGGGCCCGCGGCGAAAGCGCCGGCCCGCAGGCACTGGTGGTCAAGCACAACCTGCAGATCCCCGAGGGCTGGGAGGGCCTGCGCGAGATGCGCCAGCTGGTGGCGGGCGCGCTCAACCGCAGCCACCTGCTGCTGTCGGCCGCACTGCCGCTGAAGCTGCGCCCACCGAATTTCAACCGCTACACCCCCGAACACCCGGCCTACGGCTGGCACATCGACAACACCGTGCGCTGGCTGCCCGACGGCAGCGCGCTGCGCACCGACCTGTCGGCCACGGTCTTCCTGAGCGAGCCCGACGAGTACGACGGCGGCGAGCTCGTGATCCGCGAACCGCTGGGCACGCGCAGCATCCGCGGCCGCGCCGGCAGCGTGGTGGTCTACCCCTCGGGGCTGCTGCACGAGGTGACGCCGGTCACGTGGGGCGAGCGGCTGGCGGGCTACCTGTTCATGCAGAGCCTGGTGCGCGACCCCGAGCAACGCCGGCTGCTGCACGAGATGGACCTGGCCCTGATGGACCTGCGCTCACGCCTCGGCGAGGCCGATGCCCAGCTGGTGGCGCTGACCGGGACTTACCACAACCTGCTCAGGCGCTGGTCGGACACCTGAACCGCCCTCAAGCCTGCAGCAGCTGGTGGCGCACCGCGTACAGCGCCAGCTCCACATCGTTGCGCACCCCGGTCTTGTCGAGGATGCGGGCACGGTAGGTGCTGACGGTGTTGGGCGACAGCGAGAGCTGCTCGGCGATCTCGCCCACGCTGCGACCGCCCACCAGCAGTTGAAAGACCTGGTACTCGCGGTGCGACAGCCGCTCGTGCAGCGGGGCATCCGGCGAGGCGGCCTCGCCGTCGTTGCGGTCGGCGGCGGCGGCCGGCCCGGCCAGCTGCTCGGCCAGGTGCTCGGCCACGCTGGGCGTGATGAAGAGTTTGCCACCGGCCACGCGGCGGATCGCCTCGATCATCTGCTGCGAATCGGCACTCTTGTTCAGGTAGCCGGCGGCGCCGAGCTTCAGGCTGCGCACCGCGTACTGGCGGTCGGGGTAGGTGCTGAGCATCAGCACCGGCAGTTTCGGAAACTCGCGTTTGAGCTGCTTGAGCACATCGAGGCCGTCGCGCTGGGGCATCGCGATGTCCATCAGCACGACGTCGATCGCCTGGCCGGGCGGGGCCTGGCGCACCTGGCGGATCGCCTCGGGGCCGTTGTCGGCCTCGCCGGCGAGCACGATGTCGTCCGCATCGGCCAGGATCTGCTTGATGCCCTGGCGCACGATCAGGTGGTCGTCGCAGACCAGCACGCGGATCATCGGGCGGCCTCGCGCGCAGCCGCCGGCACCGGCATCGTCAGGCGCGCCCGGGTGCCACGGCCCGCGCGGCCCTGCACCTCGACCGTGCCGCCGAAGTGCCCGGCGCGCTCGCGCATGCCGAGCACGCCGTAGCTGTGCGGGTCGGCCAGGCGGTCGGGGTCGGCGCCGCAGCCGTCGTCCTCCACCTCGAGGTAGAGCACCGCCTCGGGCGGGCCGTCGACATACAGGCGCACCCGCACCGCATTCGCCCGCGCATGGCGCACCACGTTGCTGAGCATCTCCTGGAAGATGCGGAACACCGCCATCGCCCAGCGCTCGCCCTGCTCGCCGGCGGGCGGTGCCACGCCGGCGGCGACATGCAGCTTCAGGTCGTGCACCAGCTCGGCGGCGCTGAACAGCTCGATGGCCTGCCATTCCATCGCTGCCCACAGGCCCTGGTGGTCGAGGATGCTGGGCCGCAGGTCGTTGATGATGCGGCCCACCTTGTCGACCGCGGTGTCGATCAGCGCGCCCATGCCCTCGCACTTGGCCTGGAGCGGGGCCTGGCCGTCGAGCCGCTTGTTCAGCCAGTTCACGTCCATGCGCAGCGCCACCAGCAGCGAGCCGAGCTCGTCGTGCACCTCGCGTGCGATGCGGGTGCGCTCCTGCTCGCGCACCGTCTCGATGTGGGCCGACAGCTCGCGCAACTGACCGAGCGCGCTGGTCAGCTCGGCGGTTCGCTCGGCCACGCGCTGCTCGAGCTGGTCGTGCGCCTCGCGCAGGGCCTCTTCGGCCTCGCGCCGCTCGGTGATGTCGGTGAAGGTGACGACCGCGCCACGCACCAGGCCGGCGTCGAGGATGGGATAGGACGAATACTCCGCCGCGAAGCTGCTGCCGTCGGCCCGCCACATCACCTCGCGGTCGATGCGGCAGGATTCACCGCGCCGGAAGGCGGCGAAGATCGGGCAGTCCTCCTCCGGGTAGTGCCGACCATCGGCATGGGTGTGGTGGATCAGCATGTGCATGTTGCGGCCGAGCACCTGCTCGGCCGGCAGGCCGATCATCTGCGCCGCGGCGCGGTTCACGAAGGTGCAGCAGCCTGCCAGGTCGATGCCGAAGATGCCTTCGCCGGTGGACTGCAGCAGCAGCTGCAGCTGGGCCGACCAGAGCGGGCCGGCGGTGGGCGGCGGCGGCCCGGGCAGGGTGTCGAAGTTGGCGCTCATGGCGCCTCCCAGCGCACGCGCGGGATCGGGTCGGGCTGGCGCGGCGGCTCGGCGGCGAGGTAGGCGATCAGCGCGTCCAGGTCCTGCGGGCCGCCGACGCGGTCGCGGCCTTCGCGCAGCACCAGGTGGCCGTCGCCGCCTTCGGCCATGAAGCTGTTCACCGTCACGCGGTAGGTCTGCGTGGGCACGATGGGCTGGCCGGCGAGCCGCATGTCCTGCACCCGCTCGCCCGGCGCTGCCGCCGCCGCCCAGCGGTAGCTGAAGCCTTGCGAGGGGCTCATGAACGTGGGCTCGGGCCGGCCGCTGCGCTGCTGGCCTTCGAGCAGGGCCTGCAGCTGCGCACCGCTCAGGTTCATCACCACCAGGCTGTTGCCGAAGGGCTGGGCCGTGAAGGCGGCGCCGAAATCGACGCTGCAGGGCGGCGCGGCGCAGGCGAGGTCGCTGCGGATGCCGCCCGGGTTCATGAAGGCGATCTGCGCGCCGCTGGTGCGGGTGGCGGCGAGCTGGGCATCGGCGATCAGGCGGCCGAAGCTGCTGTCGCCGCGCACGCCGGGTGCACTGGCCGCCGATGCGGCCCGCCGGCTGGGCCGCCTTGGGTGCGGCCAGCGCCGCGTAATGGGCCACCCGGGCCGCGATCGCCGCATCGGGTCGGGCCACGCGCAGCAGCGCCGCATAGGGCTCGGGCGTGGCGGCAGCCAGGCGCTCGCGCAGGGCCGGGTCGGTGGCGGCGTTCAGCACCGGCAGGTTGATGCTGCGCGTCTGGCGGCGGTCGATGTCGCCGCTGCGCGGGTCGAGCACCACGTCGACCACCGACAGGCCGCGCCCCTGGGCCGTGCCCTGGATCACGATGCGGCCGTCGAACGCGCAGCGGTAGCCCTGGTGGGTGTGGGCGGTGAAGAGCACGTCGACCTCGGGCGAGAGCCGGCGTGCGATCTCGAAGGCCGGCCCCTCGGCGCCTTCGCAGCGGGTGTCGTTCCAGTCGGCACGCCGGTTCGCGGGGCCGACCTCGCCGCCCTCGTGCAGGCTGACGACGATGGCCTTCACCCCGCGCTGGCGCAGCACGCGCACCGCGCGGTTGATCGCATGCGCCTCGTCGTCGAAGCGCAGCCCCGCCACACCCGAGGGCACCACGATGCTCGGCGTGCTGCGGGTGACCGCCCCGACGATGCCCACCGGGATGCCCTGGTAGCGCTTGATCACCCAGGGCGCGAGCACCGGCTGGCCGCGCCGGTCGAGCACATTGGCGGCCAGCACCGGGAAGCGGGCACCCGGGTGGCGGCCGTCCACGCAGGAGCTGATCGCGCCCTGCGGCGAGGGTGCGGCACAGCCGCCGCGGAACAGGCGCTGCAGCTCGGCCAGCCCGGCGTCGAATTCATGGTTGCCGGCGGCATTGAGCTCCAGGCCCAGGCGGTTCATCACGTCGATCGTCGACTCGTGGCGGAACAGCGTCGAGACCAGCGGCGCCGCGCCGACCAGGTCGCCCGAAGACAGCACCAGGCTGTGCTCGGCGCTGTCGCGCAGCCGCGCGACCATGCCGGCGAGCGCGGCCGCGCCGCCGGTGGGCACCCGCACCAGCTGCCCCGGCGCGGCCGGGTCGGCCAGCATCAGGCTCAGGTTGGCGGGTTCGAGGTGGCCATGGAAATCGTTGAAGCCGATCAGGCGCAGCGGTACCCCGGCCGGGGCCTGGGCCTGGGCGGCCACCGGCAGCACCGCCGCGATCGACAGCGCCGCCGCGAGCCGGCGCAGCCGGCAGCGCAGGCCCGAGGCGCCGCGGATCGGTGGGTGGTTCTGGGGCGTGGTCAGGTTCATGGCGGCGGGCAGCATCGGACAGCGGGGCGGATCGGGGCACGGCAAGACGCGCGCCAGCGCGCAGCTTGCCATGCCCGGATGGCAGATCAAAATGCGGCCACCACCACCCGATCGCCGCCGCTGCCCGACCGCCATGCCTGCCTCTCCCTTCGGCCCCACCGACGCCGCCCGCCTGGCGCTGCACTGCCTGGACCTGACCTCGCTGCGCGAGGACGACGACGCACAAAGCATCGGCGCCCTGGCGGCCCGCGCCGACACCGCCCACGGTGCGCCGGCCGCGCTGTGCGTCTACCCGGCCTGGCTGGGCACGGCGCGGGCGGCGCTGGATGCGCGCGGCCTCGGCGCCGTGCGCCTGGCCACCGTGGTGAACTTCCCGCGCGGCGAGTCGACGCCCGCCGAGGTGGTGGCCGAAGTCGCCCGGGCGCTGAGCCTGGGCGCCGACGAGATCGACGTGGTCTTTCCCTGGCGGGCGCTGCGCGCGGGCGATGCCGAGGCCGGCACCAGGCTGCTGGCCGCGGTGCGGGCCGCCTGCGACGCCGGCGCCGCGCCGGTGCCGATGAAGGTGATCCTCGAGACCGGCGAGCTGCTCGAACCCGCGCTGATCACGGCCGCCAGCCGCAGCGCACTGGCCGCCGGTGCCGACTTCCTGAAGACCTCGACCGGCAAGACCGCGCGGCATGCCAGCCCCGAGGCGGCCGCGCTGATGCTCGAGGCCATCCGCGCCGCGGGCGGTCGTGCCGGGCTGAAGGTCTCGGGCGGCGTGGGCAACCTGGCCCAGGTGCAGACCTACCTCGCGCTCGCGGCCGAGGTCTATGGCGCCGAGGGCCTGTCGCCGCGCACGCTGCGCTTCGGCGCCTCGAGCCTGCTGCCCACGCTGCTGGCCGTGCTCGACGAGGCCCCGGGCGCGGTCGGCAGCGAGGCCACCGCCGACGGGCGCTACTGAGCCCCGCCATGGCCCGCTGGCTGCCGCAGGAAAGCATCCGCCGCAAGCGCGACGGCGAGGCCCTGGCGCCCGACAAGATCGGCGCGCTGATCGAGGGCGTGACCGAGGGCCGCGTCGGCGAGGCCCAGCTCGGTGCCTTCCTGATGGCGGTGCGGCTGCGCGGCATGAACGCGGAAGAGACGGTCGCACTGACGATGGCGATGGCGCGCAGCGGCGAGCAGCTGGCCTGGTCGGCCGGCGCCGACGCTGCGGCCGGGCCCCTGGTCGACAAACACTCGACCGGCGGCATCGGCGACAGCGTTTCGCTGCTGCTCGGCCCGCTGCTGGCCGCCTGCGGCTGCCGGGTGCCGATGGTCTCGGGCCGGGGGCTGGGCCACACCGGCGGCACGCTGGACAAGCTCGAATCCATCCCCGGCTACACCGTGCTGCCCGAGCCGGCGCGGCTGCAGCGCGTGCTGCGCGAGGCGGGCGTCGCCATCATCGGCGCCGGCCCGCGGCTGGCGCCGGCCGACCAGCGGCTCTACGCGGTGCGCGACGTGACCGCGACGGTCGACTCGCTGCCGCTGATCACCGCGTCCATCCTGTCCAAGAAGCTGGCCGCCGGGCTGCAGGCGCTGGTGCTCGATGTGAAGTTCGGCAACGGCGCCTTCATGCAGACGCGCGAGGAGGCACGGGCGCTGGCGCGCAGCCTGGTCGATGTCGCCTGCGGTGCCGGCCTGCCGACCGAGGCGCTGCTGACCGACATGGACCAGCCGCTCGCACCGGCCGC
>LNFM01013139.1_pt1 | contig 10659 bp, 10 predicted proteins | sample 596031 | NCBI WGS metagenome assembly LNFM01 (sample SAMN04254537, study PRJNA301005) | activated carbon metagenome | isolation source: dual media filters at the Ann Arbor, Michigan drinking water treatment plant | place: USA: Ann Arbor | reverse complement strand
CTGGCTCGAGGTGCTGCGCGAGGACAACCGCGCCATCGTCCGTGCCGCCTCGCAGGCGAGCAAGGCCGCGGACTGGCTGCTGGCCCATCTGCCGGAGCCTGTGGAGGCCGCCGATGCGGCAGGAAAGGGGAGGGTCGCGGCATGATCCTCCTGACCCCCAGTCAGCGCGCCCGGCTTCTGGCCAACGGCCGGATCCCGGACGCCGATCACATCCCCGTCGTGAAGTTCTTCAACCCCTTCGGCCAGGGCACCTGGCTTGCCACCGAGCTGGATGAAGACGGCGACATCCTCTTCGGCCTCGCCGATCTCGGCTACCCGGAGTTGGGCTCCTGGTCCTTGAGCGAGATGGCGGCGATCCGACTGCCCTTCGGCCTGGGAATCGAGCGGGATCTCCATTTCGAGGGGCGGTTCCCGATCTCGGTCTGGGCCGAGGCGGCGCGGGCCGAGGGCAGCATCAGCGCGGCGGAGCGGGTGCTGCATGCGCGGGCGCAGAGGGAAGGGGGTGCGGGTCTCGGACGCACGGGATCGGGCGGGCTGTAGGTGGCCGCGGCAGCCTTACATTGAAGGATCGCGCCGCTCTCTCGGATAAGGGTGGCGCGGTCCGGAGTATAATTGCAGCCCCTAAGCTGACAGCATGGACATTGTGTTTCAGCGTCGGCCGCGGGTCAATCCAGCAGTGTTTTGATCGCGTCGACGTTTTTCCGAATGTTTGCCGAATCCAACCCGCCGCGATCATCGTCTTGCGACGTGAGGAGCGTTCGACCCACGGTGAAGCCGTTGGCTTCGTACCACGCCTTTTTCCACTGCCAACCCTTTCGGTAGTCCTCGCGAGCCATCATGCCGAGGTGCTCCCAAAGGATCAGATCGCCGTCAGCCGTGACGAATGAGAAATCCGGGCGAAGACGGCCAGGCTCGACCTCTCCGTCAAGCACGCGCTCGTATTCGTACTCGACGCCGGATTGAAACAGCATATTGGCGATCACAAGCTCCGACTTGCTCCGAACCAAGTGACCCTTCTCGGTTCGATGTATTAGGTTCTCGGCATATGGAACCTCGGACTCGACTCGTCGGAGGACGCCCTGGAACAAGTTTGTGTTTCGTCGTGCGGTCTCCGACCTCTCAGGACGAGTGTAGTCGAAGAGGACCGAAGGATTATCGCCCTCGATGAGCAAGACGAGCTGGCGGCGCGAACGGGTGAGTGCCGTGTAGAGCAACTCGCGCGAAAGCGGCCGGCAGTTCTTGGGCAGCACGACGAACACCTTCTGGAACTCGCTGCCCTGCGATTTGTGTACAGTGATTGCGTAGGCGAGTTCCAGCGGCCCTGATCCGCCCGGAAAGTCGCGGCCGCTGTAGCCAAACCGAAGGTTGGGACGGCCTGCAAAGATCACGTTCAGCCAAGGAGACTTGCCGCTGCCGACGAGCCCGACCTCCCCATTGGCAACATAGTGGTCACCCGACTGCTGCCCGTCAAAGGCATTACGCCATTGGTTCGAAGCCTGGATAACCTTGTCACGAATGACGATGTTCTCATCACCGAGGCTTACCACCCATGGGTCAGTCGCCGCCTTGAGCTCGCGCGCACGATAGCGACGCTGGGTCCAGCGGTTGAGGTCGCGCACCCCATGTGGATGCATGCGGACCGGTGAGAGGATCTGCCAATGTTCGGAGCCGCCGGGCAGGTCGAAAGAGACCCAGCCGCGCTCGTCGATGCCGAGCGAGGCATTGAAACCGGAAACATCACCCGCTTGCGTAAGTCCAAGATGCTTCTGAAATGCCTCGCTAAGGCGGCTCCGCAACACGTCGGGCGTTGTCCAGAAAAACAGGTCGAGGTCGTTGAAGGGCCGCCCCGTTTCCAAATCGCTTAGCACTCGATCGGCATCGACGGGTTGAGTCTCCCTTGTAAACCAGGAGGCGAGCCGGAGCGTGTCCGACGCTTGTTCTGCGCCTGCAACGGCGCGGACCTCGACCGACAGCCTCGCCAGCGCCTCACCGAGCGGCAGGCCGGCGTCGCTCTGCGCCTCCGTAGTCTGTAGATAAGACGTGAGGTCGGCAAATGGACGTCCGACTCCAATGGGCGGCAGCTGGTTCGGGTCGCCGACCAAGATCAGCCGTTGAACATGTGCGAGGTCGAGCGCTTCGAGCACCGCCGCAAGGTCATCCATTGTGAGCATCGAACATTCGTCAATGACGACTGTCTTCTCTTTGCGGTACTTCTCCCTACCTTGGAACCGTGGACGCTGGCGGACGCCGTCGTATCTTCCGAGTTCATTCAAGAACTGAGCAACCGTCATCGCCTCGGCATTGGCGGCCTTCCCTAGCCGGACCCGCGCCTTGCCTGTTGGTGCAAGTAGCAGGATGCCGTCGCGCGCGAGCGCCGAATTCAGCAAGAGCGCTCCCATCACCGACGTCTTGCCGGTGCCGGCGCGCCCAACGAGCGCAGTTAGGCGCCGGGAGGTCACACGCGCGAGTGCGGCAGCCTGTTCGTCGATGGCGAGGGCGTGACGGGCATTGTTTGGATCGTACGCGCCCCCTGCCGCCTCGATCGCTTCCACCAGAAGCTTCTTCCAATCGGAAGAGACCTCAGGGGCCGCCTTGCCTGCCCGTTTCGACAGGACGCTCCGAAGCCGTTCCTCACGCAACTTCAGCTCGGTGAGTTGCAGCGCGGAGATCCCGGCGTGCTGGCCCTGGGGCGCGGGCAGGTCGATGAGTTCGACAACACCAGTCAGTGCCGCCGCGTTAGTAGCTGGCCAATCAACCCCGATCAGACAGGGATGGGCTAGCTGGAGCGCGGCCACTTTTTCCACAGCTTCGGTAACGCTGAGTAACGAGTCACCGTTTTCCGACGCGCGGCGCAGCACACTAACAAGCGCAGCACGTAGGCGGCGCGGGTCCGCTGCGGACTGAACAAGTGATGGACTGGGCACCGGGTGTAAGGTGGCGATTGTCGCGTCCGGCAGGAGGCCGCGGTCGATCGTTCCAACCGAGACCGCCGACTCTTTCGCGTCGCCGAGGTCGACCTCGCTGATCCGATAGGGGTTTTCGATGATTTCGGCGTCGGTAGTGAGAGCCGTGCAGGCCGCGGCGCGCTTGGTGGAATCAAACCAGCGGCTCGCTTGAGCCGGGGTGAGCGCGAAACGCGAGAGCAGCTTCAGGAGCGCTCGACGCTCGTCCGCCAAGTTGAGCCAGGTGTCGCGTACCGCCCTGAGATCAGCGTCATAGGTGGGCTGCGGCGGCCTCGTCTGGCCACGCAGCAAAGCATCAATGTGAGGCCAGGGGTCCTCATCCCTCCCGACCGCGCCCGACGCGAGCAGTTCGAGTGTGAGCGCCGTGCCCAGTCGCATGCCCAACGCCTCCAGGGCCGAACCGAGCCCTGGGAACGCGCCCCGATCCTTCCAAGCTAGGCCAATCTGCGTGTTGAGCCATTCCTCACGACGCTCCCATGGTCCCGCAGCGATCCCATGGGAGCGGATCTTCCGCACTGACTCTAGGCATCGGATCAGCGTCGAAAGCGCAATATCCGCAGGAGCCAACTCTGCGGCATAAGAAAAAACCCGCATGTGGGCCGGATCGGCTGGGACAGCGATCTCTGCAAGAAGCTCAGCTCGACGGGCGTCCTCGGCAGTGTCGCCGGTTGGCTCGAGATAGTCGTGATATGGCAGTAGGAACCCGTCGAAGCCGTCCGGCCGGATCGAGTGTCGGAGAAGACGATCCCACATCGGATAAGCGCTCTTGCCCGCAGGCGCGTCGTAGTACTTCACCGGGGCGATAGATTGGATGCGACCGACACCGACAACCAGACGTGGCACCGTGTCGCCAAGTGGCTGGCCCTCCTTACAATAAAAGAAGACGAGCGAGCGCTCGGGGGTAAGGTGATTGAATACATGGTCAACTATCGCCGTCTGTCGGGCGCGGCCAAACACCCAGGGGCTCGCGAACGGCGACTCCTCGTCAGATGGCAACGGGCTAGGCAGCTTTGCGTCGATGGCGGCTTGCTCACTCCGCAACATCCAGCCGAACGGGACCGCGAATGTTGCGAAGGGCGGCACCTTCACAACTGTGGGCTCCAAGTGTGCGTGTGTCCCCGCCGCCTTCTTGATGGTCGCATAGGGGTGATTGAACCGACGTGTCCACTCCGCCTCGTTCATGAAGGCGCCGGATTCAGCTTTGCAGGGCGGCAGCTCGCCCTGAGTCAGTTCATGCCACGCCCTGCCAGCGAGGGCATCTTCCGCAACGTCGTCCTTCTCTTCCCGGATACGATCGAGCGCCACACAGAACGCGTTGGACGAAGGAGCCGGGCACACCCGCCCATTCCAGCGCGAACCATGCCAGGCGACCCGCATTGTGAGATGAAACATACTCCCCCTCGGTCAACTTAATCTGCGCAGTCTTTCCTCAAACTACCGAGTTCATGGACGCGAGGATTGTCATCCCAACGATGTGCCATGTCGGTCGCAACAGCGCAAGAAAACCGTGATAGCGATCAAGGGTCGAACACATGGGCAAATTCCTGTTTCGCTCCGCTGCGGTGTGGTCAATGTTAAGCGCCGGACTGATCTAGGAGCAACAGATGCGCAGCCGCGGTTACGTTGACATCGGAGCCCCAAGCTGGGGGCGTGCGCGCCCTCCGACAGGATCGTACGGACCTGACGCCAGCCGCTATGTACGGACCGGCGAAGGGAATCTGATTGATATATGTGAGGTCAACTCGGATGACCGCTATGCACAAGGACCTTATACCTGCCTAGTCTGTGGCCATCTGATGGTCCCTGCCCTGGGGCGCACCCGAAAGCATCATTTCAAACACAAAGCGGGCCGTCCGGCTGACTGCCACAACGAGACTTACCTGCATCAACTTGCCAAGATGACGCTTTTTTCGGTCCTGAGTGAGGCCATCCGGACCGGTCAGCCATACTGGTTAACTCGGGACCGTCCGGTCGTCTGTTCCTACTATGAGGAAGCATTTGGATTTTCATGCACGGCGAAACGCGCGCCCTATGGGACAGACCTTACGACGATGTTTGATCAGGTCGCTGTGGAGGCAGGGGTGGATGGCTTCATAGCCGACATTCTGCTGTCCTCGAGCAAGTCCGACGCTCGCATGCTCCTTGAGATCGCCGTGACCCATCCCTGCGATGAGACCAAAATATCAAGCGGCCTTCCGATCATCGAAATTGACATTCAAAACGAGGATGCGGCCAACCGCCTGCGGGCTGGCATCGATACTGGTTTTAGATGTACTCGGTGCCACAATCTTCCAAACCCAGATACAGCGCCGCATCTGTGCAAGACTCCCTGCTCGGCGAATGGACTTGCGCTTCTTCTCTATAAAAGCGGGAAAGTCTGGTATTCGGAATTGGGGGTGGGAACCCGGGACGAGGAGCAGATCCTCTCTGATCCGCACCTCCTCGCTCATGCTATTGTCGATGTTAAGCTTGGGCATCCGACAAGGTCGTGGAACACGGTTCGGGATCATCTGCGTGCTTTCATAATCCAGCAAGCTTTTGAGAATAGTCGGGCTATCAGGTCCTGCTTGGTTTGCCGGAACAACGGTGGACGAGTGAACAATCACGACGCCTTTTGCGTGGCCAAAGGCCGCAAGGTCTGGATGTCGTCCAGTGCGATCGGGTGTACAGATTATGATCCGGCAGGGGATCGCGACGAAGCAATACACATACTTGGCAGCTTGGGCGGTCCTTGATTGGGCTAGCATCTGGGTGACCAGGACACACGCTGCAAAGCATGTGTCTTGATGCGGGCAATCGTGCTTTTCAGGGCAAAGATTGCGTCCGCCTACGACTTGGAAAAAACCTCCTTTGGTTTCTTGTAACAATAGCCAGTGTTGAACTTGTCTGACGACTGCCCCGACATGCACAAAGCTGCAGCCACCCCGATGAGAGGGAGAGGTGAGGTTCAGGTTTCGTGACGGGTTGGAGGCCGGAGAGAGAGGCTCCCCGGCGCCCGTCATGGAGTTGCGACCATGGCCTCTGCCATTCACAAGATCACGCTGTCGTCCTCGCGCGACATTCCCTTCAACAAGCTGGTGCTGAGCCAGGCGAACGTCCGGCGCGTCAAGGCCGGGGTTTCGGTTGAGGAACTGGCCGAGTCGATCGCTCGGCGCGGGCTGATCCAGTCCCTGCATGTCCGGCCCGTCCTTGACGCCGATGGTCAGGAAACCGGCCAGTTCGAGGTGCCTGCGGGCGGGCGCCGGTTCCGGGCACTGGAGCTTCTGGTGAAGCAGAAGCGCCTTGCCAAGACCGCACCCGTGCCCTGCGTCCTGTCCGAGGCGCAGACCGGTATCCTGATCGACGAGCTGTCGCTCGCCGAGAACATCGAGCGCGCGCCGCTGCATCCGCTCGATCAGTTCCGAGCCTTCCAGGCCATGCGCGACAAGGGCATGACCGAAGATGCGATCGCCGCGGCCTTCTTCGTGGATGCCAAGTTGGTGAAGCAGCGCCTCCGCCTCGCATCGGTTTCGCCCGCGCTTCTGGAGGTCTATGCCGAGGACGGCATGACGCTCGAGCAGGTGATGGCCTTCACGGTCTCGGAGGACCACGCCCGGCAGGAACAGGTCTGGGAGGCGATCCGGAACGGCTGGCAGAGGGAGCCCTATCACATCCGCCGCCTTCTGACCGAAACCACGGTGCGCGCCTCGGACAAGCGGGCCCTGTTCGTCGGCATCGACACCTATGAGACTGCGGGCGGCTCTGTCCTGCGCGATCTGTTCCAGCAGGACGACGGCGGCTGGCTGCAGGATCCGGTCCTGCTCGACCGTCTGGTCGGCGATAAGCTCAAGACCGAGGCCGAGACCATCGCCGCCGAGGGCTGGAAATGGATCGAGGTCGCCGTGAACTTCCCCTATGGCCACCTGCAGGGGCTTCGGCAACTGGCGGGCACGACCGTGGACCTGACCGATGATGAGCGTGCGGCGCGCGAGGCGCTGCGGGACGAATACGACCGGCTGGAAGCCGAGTATGCCGAGACGGAGGAGCTGCCTGATGACATCGACCAGCGGCTCGGCGAGATCGAAGCGGCGCTCGAGGCCTTCGACAGCCGCCCGATGGTTTATGCACCCGGTCAGATGGCAAATGCCGGTGTTTTCGTCAGCATCGACTCCGATGGGCGGTTGCGGGTCGAGCGAGGGTATGTCCGGCCCGAGGACGAGGCGGTCGCGGAACCCGAGGGTCAGGGGGCCGATGGCGCAGTTGGGTCTATGCCCGCAGGGGCTGAACAGGGCCAGCCGCAGCGGGCTGTCATCACCATCGGCGGCGCGGCGGTGGAGGGCGACGACGAAGAGGATGGGGCGGACGCGATCCGGCCCCTGCCGGACCGTCTTGTCACCGAACTGACCGCCCATCGCACCCTGGCCTTGCGGGATGCCGTGGCGAAATCCCCGCATGTCGCCCTGACCGCGCTTCTGCATCGGCTGGTGTCGGACAGCTTCCTGCGGCAGTCGGGAAGGGGCTGCCTCGAGGCGCAGGTCCGCGAGGTGCATTTCTCGGCGCAGGCCGAGGATCTGCGCGACAGCGCCTCGGCGCTTGCAATCGCCGAGCGGCATGAACGCTGGGGCGATCACGTGCCTGCCGATGACTCGGCGCTGTGGGACTGGCTCGACGCCCTCGACGATGCATCGCGCCTGGAGCTTCTGGCGCATTGCGTGAGCTTCGGGGTCAACGCGCTCTACGAGAAGCCGAACCCCTATGGTGGCATGGGGGTGAGCCAGCACGGACTGGCGCAGCGCCTTGCGCAGGCTGATCGTCTGGCGCAGGCGACAGGCCTCGACATGGTCGCGGCGGGCTGGCGGCCGACGGTCGAGAACTACCTCGGCCGGGTGACCAAGCCGCGCATCATCGAGGCGGTGCGGGAGGGCGCCGGGGATCGGGCCGCCGATCTGATCGGGCACCTGAAGAAGGGCGAGATGGCCAAGGAGGCCGAGCGCCTGCTGGCGGATACCGGCTGGCTGCCGGAGCCGCTTCGCCAGGCGCTTCCGGATGCGGGCGCCGATGTCGACACGGCGTCTGGGTCCGAGGGCGACGACCTGCCCGACTTTCTCGCGGGTGAGGACGATGCACCGGCCGAAGATGAGGATGAGACGCAGCCGCCCGTGGCTGCCGAGTGATCCCTCTGGGGCGGCGCAGGTCGCCCCATCTTGCCCGATCATCATTGCCTGGCCCGGCCCCGTGCCGGGCCTTTCCGCTTTTTGAGACCCCATGCCCCCTGCCATCGATATCGACGAGATCTTCCGCGAGGACCGCACCACCCCTGTGGCCGAGCGGTCGCTTCCCTGGGAAGAGACATGCGACGGGATCACCGTCGTCGTGGAGCCGAAGCCTCACTGGGCCGAAGACCTGCGCGCCTTCCGTCTGGAAGCGCGCGAGTATTGCCGTTACTCCGACTGGCTACTCCATGGCGCAATGGCCCGGTTCTTTGGCCATGCCGACATGTCCGGCGACGAGGTCATGCTGAAGGCGCGTGCCATGGTCGCGCGCGAGATCGCGGAGGGGCTCTGGGACTGAAGCCCCGGCGACGCTTTCCGTCGATGCTAGGCGTGTGTGCATGCCAACGCTTGGATCAAGCCCCAGTTTCACCAGGCCTCTCGACCCGCATTCTGGCGCTGGGATCGGGTGCAAAAAAACACCGGCCCCCGGTTCTGCTTGAATCGTCACGCTGCGCGTCAAGGCTGGCCCGGCAGGGCATCTGCGACGGGTATCCGGCTGCGGGTCCGTGGCAGAGACAATCCCCGCTTCCATTCGCTGACCTTGGTCTGATCCGTCTCTTGGGCATTCAACCCCGGAGGGGTCGGCTTACGCGCGCGTGCCGCCCTCGGCGTTCAGGACCTGAACGCGCGAGGGTGAGTGCAGATCCGGTCAGACACGTCGGGCGCCTGTCGCGCGGGGGATGGTCCCCCGCCTCCAAGACAGGAGCCGGAACCCATGTCCTACGCAGATGCCATCGCCTTCGCCGCCAGCCTCGCCGCTACACTGCTCGTGTCGATCGTCGTGTTCGAGGCCGGTGACGGCACCCATGGCGCCATGCCCGCCGATGAATTCGACGGCGAGGAGAGCATGGTGAAACTTGAGCTTGATCCCTGGGCCTGAGGCGCGGGAGCGCCTCACTCCCCCCCACCCGGACCCGCATGCGGGTTCCAGGTTTTTCCGCTGCCATGGCAGCGCGTTGGCACGCGCGAGGCCGGGGCCGCAGCCCCCGGCGCAGAGGCAGAGGGCGGGCCTTTGGGCCGTGACGGGTGCGAGGTGGAGGAGAGGCCTCCGCCGCCCGTCGCGGAGTGATCCTGATGACCCTTTCCCGACAGGGCGGTTTCCGCCCCATCGGCCAGATCCTGGCCCATGACGTCCTTCCCGCACTGCAGGGCGCGCGCAGGCTGCCACTGCGCGTCTCCTGCCTCGGCAACATCAGCCCTGACGATGCCGACGCGCCGCGGGACCACTGTCTTCCCCTCGGCGAGGTCACCTGTGCCGAAGAGGCCATGCGCCTTGCTGCGCGGGTCGTGTCGAAGGGCGACTATCCGGGCTCGGTCGCTCTTCCCGGCTTTCGACCGCGTCTGGCGGTCATCGAGGATCGCGCGCATGGCCTCGTCCTCGCTGGAGCGATCCGCGCCGGGGTCATCCTCTGGCAACCGCCCGTGTCCTCGGACGCCGAGGCACGCCGGATCGTGACCGAGGCGAGCCGGCTGCGCGGCGAGGCCTTCGCCGCCGACGGGCGCGGGTATCGCGATGCCGCCCAGCGCCTGCGGGACCGCGCCAGCCTCTACGAGGCGCGGCTGGTCGATCCCGTCTGGCGGGAAACCTCGGCGGCGCTGCTCAGCCTGCCGCAGGCCGCCTGATGTCCTTGTCCTTTTCTCCAAACCGGCCCGGTCGTGTGCCGGGCCTTCGCCTGTCCGGAGGCTGTCATGGCTGATTACTACACGCAGTTTTCCTGCCTGCTTGACGTGGGCACCCCCGAAAACGCCGCCCGCGCGCTCGAGCTCTATACCGCCTTGTCGCAACAGAACGCGACGGAGGACCCGCCCTCGGACGGGTTCCTGCTGTCCATCCAGCCGGAGCACGGCGGCACGGTGCTCTGTATGCGCGACGAGGGCACCGGCGATCCCGCCCATGTCCTCCGGTTCGTCAGAAGCTGCGCCGCAGCCTTTGGCCTGACGGGCCGGTGGGGCCTGCAATATGCCACGACCTGCTCGAAGCCTCGGGTCGACGGGTTCGGCGGCGGGGCGCATGTGATCGACCTCGCGACCGGCGAGACGGTCGACTGGATCTCGACCGATGGCTGGCTGTCGGCCCTGCTGACGGAGGGTGCGAGCCATGCCTGAAGTGATCGAGACCACGGTCTACCGCCTCGATGAACTGTCCGAGGCGGCGAAGGAAAAGGCCCGCGCCTGGTATCGTGAGGGCGGCTTCGATTACGACTGGTACGGTGCCGTCTACGAGGATTTCCAGAGCATCGCCGAAATCCTCGGCATCCGCTTCCGGACCCGGACCGTCCGTCTGATGGGCGGCGGCACACGGCAGGACCCCTGCATCTGGTTCCGGGGCTTCTGGTCACAAGGCGACGGCGCCTGTTATGCCGAGCGACGGATTATGCGGAGCGGTCAGGTCATCACGCTGTAAACGCGAGGGATTTTCGACAATCCGCTCCGCATAACGACGG
>LNFM01023155.1_pt1 | contig 10660 bp, 12 predicted proteins | sample 596031 | NCBI WGS metagenome assembly LNFM01 (sample SAMN04254537, study PRJNA301005) | activated carbon metagenome | isolation source: dual media filters at the Ann Arbor, Michigan drinking water treatment plant | place: USA: Ann Arbor | reverse complement strand
CATCAACCAGAACAAGATCATCAAGATCTTCTCGGTGGCCAGCGTGGCGCTGCTGCCGCCGACGCTGATCGCCAGCGTCTACGGCATGAACTTCGAGAACATGCCCGAACTGAAGTGGCAGTACGGATATGCCCTGGCCATTGCGCTCATGGTGTGTTCGGTGGCCGCGCCTTTTCTCTATTTCAAGCGCAAGGGTTGGTTGCGCTGACGGCGTGAAGGCTGCACACAAGTCCGCAGAGCTGGGGAGCCGTGGGCGCCGGTGCATCGTGTAACCTTGCCTGTGGCGTTGGAGCGACCCGGCGCCGTGTCATCGAGGCGGCCAAGAACATGCACATCACACCGACGACATCTGCTGCCCGACGCTGGCGCCGTGTTTTTTCGGGCACGGCCCTGGCCCTTGGCCTGGGCCTGGCGCTGCCGGCGCTGGCGCAGTTCAGCATGGTGCCGGCGCCGCTGTGCACCCCGCCCAAGGATTCGGCCACCGATGGTGAGCGTGAGTACCGCGTCGACGCGGCCAAACACGTCTATGCGTGTTACCCGATGCGGGTCTACCGCGGCAAGCTGCCGCCGCTGCTGTATGGCGTGATGATGGTCGAGACCGAGATCGGCGCTGCCGGCGAAGTGGTCAACGTCAGCGTGGTTCGCAAGCCGGCGGCCGACGAAGTGGCGCCGTGGGTCATCGCGATGATCAAGCGCGCCGCGCCCTTCCCGCTGCCTTCCAAGCACCCGGGCGGCACGGTGAAGTTCACCGAGACCTATTTCGTCGACAAGTCGGGCCTGTTCCAGGCTTACTCGGTCACCGAAGGCCAGCGCTGACCCTGGCGCAGTTTCAGCCTGAGTTGACGCGGCGCTTCAGCCAGCGCATCAGGGCGCCCAGCACGGGCAGCTTCTCGTACAGTTCCTCGGCCACGTCCCAGTAGTCGCGGTGCTCGCTGATGCGGCCGTCCTCGGCCAGCTTCAGGTGCGAGCCGCCACGCACCACCAGCGGCGGCAGGCTGCGCCCTTTCAGGCTGAAGACGAAGTCCCAGGTCAGGAAGCACTGCGGGCCCTGCACGACGGTGTCGTGCACGATGAAGCGCGGCGCTTCCAGCGTGCGGAACATGTGCTCGAAGATGGCACGGATGGCCGGCACACCCTGCACCTCGTTGAAGGGGTCCTTGAAGCGCGCGGACTCGGTGTAGATCTGTGCCAGCTGAGGCAGCTTTTCCGCCGACAGCTGCTCGAAGAGCTGCACGATGGCCGCGATGCGCGGGTCTTGGTTGCGCGGGGCGTTCATGGGTCAAAGGCCGGTGGAACGGCGCACGGCGGCAAAGTAGCTGCCGTAGCCCAGGTGGCGCAGCGCCTTCATCCAGAAGGTGAAGCGTCTGGGGAAGTGGATCTCGAAGTCCCCGTGCTTCCAGCCGCGCAGAATCTCGCGCGCCGCTTCTTCGGGCGTGATGAGCGCCGGCATCTTGAAATCATTCTGCGAGGTCAGCGGCGTTTCCACGAAACCCGGGTTGACGAGCGAAACGCCCAGGCCCAGCGGCTGCAGGTCGAGGTACAGCACCTCGGCCAGGTTGATCAGCGCGGCCTTGGTCGGCCCGTAGGCCAGGCTCTGCGGCAGACCGCGAAAGCCCGCCACGCTGCTGACCAGGCTGATGTGCCCGCCGCTCTGGCCGGGCTTGGCGGCCTTGGCCTGCGCCTGCATCACGGGCAGCACGGCGTCCAGCATGTACAGCGCGCCGACGTAGTTCACCTGCACATGGCTCAGCGTCAGGTCCAGGTCGAAGGCGGTGGCGCGCAGGGGCTTGTAGGTGCCGGCGCAATACATCGCCAGGTCGATGCGGCCGTGCACGTTGGCGATGTGTGCGGCGGCGTCGCGCATCGCGTCGCGGTCGGTGGCGTCCAGCGCAATGGCATCGCTGCGGCCGTGTGCGGCGACAAACTTGTCCAAGGCCTCGCGCCCGCGCGCCGAGACGATGACACGCGCGCCAGCCTCGTGCAGCGCGCTGGCCGTGGCGCGGCCGATGCCGGTGGAGGCGCCGACCAGCCAGACCGTCTTGCCGGCCCAGCTTTCGATGCGGGGGTTCAGGGCCATCAGCTTCTCTTCATGGTTTGTAGAAGGACAAGGTCACTTCACCCAGGTAGATGCCGAACTTGCTCATCACGGCCTTGTTCAGCATCACCTTGTCGTCCATAAGGTACATCCAGTCGTCGAACTGCACTTCGTAGACCTTGCCGTCCACCGGCAGGCTGAGCGTGTAGCGCCAGTTCAGCGCATTGCCGGCGCTGCGGCCCTCGGCCACGCCCACCACGTCGTCGGCGCGGCCGCTCCAGCGGCCGTTGCCCTCGTCGGTGAGTTTCCAGACGCGGCGTTCGGTCTTGCCGTCCGCATAGGTGAAACGTTCGTCCAGCACGCCCTGGTTGCCCGTCCACGTGCCGGTCATCTGCACCGTGAAGCGGCGCACCACCTTGCCGGAACGGTCGGTGAAGATGCCGTGCGCCACCATGGGGCCGTTGAAGTAGGCCTTGAGGTCGAGCAGCGGCTTTTCGGCGGCATAGTCGGCGGGTGTGGGCGCCGACGCACAGCCAGCCAGCAGCGCGGCGGCGGTGGTGAAGGTGGCGGCCAGCGCCAGCAGTCGTCGTTTCATCATGATGAGTTTTCCTTGCGCAGCCAGAAGATCCACAGCAGCCCGGCCGCGCCCAGCTTCAGCAGGCAGGGCAGCAGGCAGTAGGCCAGCGTCAGCGCCTGCAGCGCGCCGGCATCGCGGCCGCCGGGCGTGTAGCCGAAGGCGCCGAGCAGCGGCAGCGAGATGCCGGCGGCCAGCGCCAGGTTCAGCTTGGTGGCGAAGTTCCACCAGCCGAAGTAGGCGCCTTCCAGCTGCTGGCCATGGCCGGCGCGCTGGATGACGCCGGCCAGCAGTGCGCCGGGCAGCGTGAGGTCGGCGCCCAGCGCGATGCCGCTGGCCACGCAGACGGTGGTGTAGGCCCACACGTCGCCGGCGCCCAGCAGCGCCGCCCAGGCGAAGGTGGCGATGGCCAGCGCCATGCCCGCGGCCCAGGCGCGCGCCAGCCCGATGCGGGCCACCACGCGCAGCCACAGCGGCATGCTCAAGGCGCCGGCGGCGAAGTAGCTGGCCAGGAACAGCGGCTCGTAGGCCGGCGCCTGCAGGCGGTCGCGGATGAAAAACAGCACCAGCGTGGCTGGCACCGCGCTGGCCACGCCGTTGAGCAGGTAGATTGCCAGCAGGCGGCGGAAGGCGGGTGTGCGCAGCGGCGCCAGCAGCGCCGGCGCCGCGTGGGTGGTGACGGCCGGCCGCGGCGCACGCGCCAGCAGCGCCACGCCCACGCCCAGCGTGAGCGCAAACACGGCGCTGGCCACCGACAAACCGGCCACCGCCGGCAGCACGCTGGCCACCAGCACGCCCAGCAGCGCCAGGCCTTCGCGCCAAGAGACGATGCGCGCGCGCTGGCCCTCGTCACCCCCCAGCCGCGCGCCCCAGGCCTGGTGCAGCACGCTCAGCACGCTGTAGCTGAGGTAGGTGAGGGCCAGCAGCGCGGCGCACCACAGCAGCAGCGCCTGCTGGCCGCCTTCGGACGGGTTCGCGGCGGTGTCCACCAGCGGGAAGAACAGGCCCCGGAAGCCGATGGCGCACGCCAGCGCGGCCAGCACCGCGGCCAGCAGCACGGTTTTCAGCGAGCGCGAGAACCAGCCGTCGACGAGGCGGCCTATCCACGGGTCGGCCAGCGCGTCCAGCAGCCTTGCGCCGAGCAACAGCGCGCCCAGGGTGGCCAGTGGAATGCCGAACTCGGCAGCGTAGTGGTTGGGCAGCACCACGTAGAGCGGCAGCGCCACGAAGGCCAGCGGCAGCCCCAGGCCGCCGTAGGCCAGGCCCTGCGCCCAGCCGCCCCGCCAGGCCGGTGCGGGCGCTGCGGCCGCGACGTTCACGAAGGCTTGCGGCCGAGCAGTTGCTCGCGCATCGCCGGCTCAGAGCTGCGCGGCGACAGCCAGACGCCGAAAAAATAGCGCGCGAACTCGACTTCGCGCAGTTCACCGCGCAACTGGCCGTTGACGAAGAAGCGCGCCCCGACGCCGGGCAGGTTTGCGCCGGTGATGCGGTCGCCCGGCTGCACGTCGGGGAAGAGCTGCTTCATGTTGCCCAGCCAGCGTTCGGCGGTGACGCTGTCGATCTCGCCCTGGCGCCGCATCTCCTTCAGCGAACGCTCGGCGATGAGTTCGCCTTTCAGGTTGCGCTGGTACTGCAACTCCAGCGCAAAGGGTGTGGACTGCCAGTCATTGCCCGGCGCGTTGGCGCCCACCCACAGGCGGCCGTCGTAGATGCGCAGGCCCATGAAGCGCAGCGTGCCGCTGCCCAGCAGCCGCGCGCCCGGCACTTCGGCCGCCACCTCGGCCGGCCCGCCGACCGGCGTGGGCGATTGCGCGAAGGCCGCCACCGGCGTCAGCAGGGCACCCAGCAGGGCGCCCTGCAGGCACAGGCGTCGCGTGAGCAGGCTCATGGCGTGCGGCGCAGCGTGAACTGCATGACGTTGGTGTTGCCGGTGTCGAAGGCGGCTTCACAGTAGGCCAGGTAGAACTCCCAGATGTGCATGAAGCGCTGGTCGAAGCCGAGCTGGCGCACCTGCGGGTCGTGGTGCAGGAACTTCGCGCGCCAGCGGCGCAGCGTCTCCGCATAGTCGGTGCCGAAGGCGCACTCGTTCACCACCTCCAGGCCGGCCTTGGCGGCTTCGGCGCGGAAGGCCTGCGGGCTGGGCAGCAGGCCGCCGGGGAAGATGTACTGCTGGATGAAGTCGGTGCCGCGCACGTAGCGTTCGAAGAGGTCATCCCGGATGGTGATGGTCTGGATGCAGGCGCGGCCACCGGGCTTGAGCTGCTGGCGCAGCGTGCTGAAGTAGCTGCCCCAGTACTCGCGGCCCACGGCCTCGAACATCTCGATGCTGCAGATGGCGTCGAAGGGCCCGTCGGTGATGTCGCGATAGTCCTGCAGGCGCAGGTCGGTCAGCCCGGCCACGCCGTGGCGGGCCATGCGCTCCTGCGCGAAGGCCAGCTGCTCGGTGGACAGCGTCACACCGGTGACGCGGGCGCCGAACTCCAGCGCCGCGCACTCGGCCAGCGCGCCCCAGCCGCAGCCCACCTCCAGCAGGCGTTGCCCGGGCTGCAGTTCACATTCGCGGATGGCGCGGCGCACCTTGGCCAGCTGCGCCTCGGCCGTGGGCTTGGTGAAGTCGCCCTCGAACAGCGCGCTGCTGTAGTTCATGGTCTCGTCCAGCCAGAGGCGGTAGAACGGGTTGCCGATGTCGTAATGCGCGTGGATGTTCTTGGCCGAGCCGCGGCGCGAGTTGCGGTTCAGCAGGTGCTTGATGCGGTAGGCCAGCGAGCCCCACCAGGTGCCGTAGACCACGGCTTCCACCGCGTCGCGGTTGGCGATGAAGAGCTTCAGCAGCGCGGCCAGGTCGGGCGTGGTCCAGTCGCCGGCGATGTAGCTCTCGGCAAAGCCGATGTCGCCGCTTTTCAGCGCGGCGCTGCACACGCGCCAGTTGTGCAGGCGCAGCGCGGCGCGCGGCTCGGGCTGCGCGGGGTTGCCGAAGTGGGCCTGTGCGCCGTCGGGCAGCTGCAGGTCGAGCGTGCCCACACGAAGCTGCTTCATCAGGCGGAAGACTGCCCGCGCAGCGGCGGGGGCGCCGGGCGGCAGTGCGGTGGCTGGTGAGGTGGCGGTCGAAGAGTTCATGGCCGACGGACTTCGGTTGACGGTGATGAAGTGGGTACGCAGTCAGGTGCGGTTTGGATGCCGGCCCAGGGCGTGACGAAGCAGCTCATCGCGTCACGAAGGCGCGCGGCGGCGCTGGTTTGCTGACGAAGGGCACCCGCTTGACGAAGAGCTTGAGGGCCTGCCAGTGGATGCGTGCCAGCACGCCCAGCGTCATCAGCGGCATGCCGAAAAACGCCGCGCGCACGGTGGCGGGCGTCAGCGGCGCCAGCTGCCCCGACACGCTGGTGAGCAGCAGCGCGCCGAGTTCGTCGTCGTGGTCGATGCGCGCCACGCAGCGCTCGGCCGTGCGCATGAAGCGGAAGCGGTATTCGCCCGTCACGTGGCAGAAGGGCGAGACGTGAAAGACCTTCTGCGTGCGAAGCTCACGGCCATAAGCCAGCTGGACGCTCGCCGAAAGTGTTGTTCACCTCCACCACGATGGCCGCGAGGCTGCCGTCCGGGCGCTGGCAATGCCAGAAGCTGACGGGCTTGAAGACAAAGCCCAGCACCCGCGGGTAGGTCTGCAGCCAGACCTCGCCCTGCGCGTCGTGCACACCTTCCGCGGCCAGCAGTTCGTCCAGCCAGGCCAGGGCGTCGCCGCGGCCGTCGCCGTGGTCGCGGTCGTGGAAGCTCAGCAGGCCGCGCCGGTTGCGCGCCAGCGCCGCGTCGGGCTGCAGCTGCAGCGCTCGCATCGGCAGCATCACGAAATAGGTGGGGTACTGGAAGGCGTTGGCTCGCGGGCGCAGGCGGCGGTGGCGCACCACGCCGGTGGCAATGAGCGCGCCGCCATGGTTCACGGGCTCACGGCCTCGGACTGGCGCGCGTCGCGGCCCGCCCACGACTTGCGCAGCCGTGCCACCACGTCCAGCGCCGACATCAGCCCGTCTTCATGGAAGCCGTAGCGAGTCCAGGCGCCGCAGAACCACACGCCGCCGGTGCCCTGCAGCGCGGGCAGCTGGCGCTGTGCCGCCACCGCCGCGGCGTCGAAGACGGGGTGGCTGTAGTCGTAGCGACCCAGCACCTTGTCTTCGGCCGGCAGGTGGGCGGGGTCCGGGTTCAGCGACACCACCACCGGCTGCTGCCAGGGCAGCGGCTGCAGCAGGTTGATGAGGTAGTGCAGGCACACCGCGGCCTGTTCACGGCCGGTGTCGGCGGCGCGCGCGTAGTTCCAGGCCGCCCAGGCCAGCTTGCGCTTGGGCAGCACGCTGGGGTCGGTGTGCAGCACGGCATGGTTGGCGTGGTAGCGCACGGCGCCCAGCACCTGCCGTTCGGACGGCGACGCATCGGCCAGCAGCGCCAGGCTCTGGTCGCTGTGGCAGGCCAGCACGACCTCGTCGAAGCGTTCGCTGCCCGCAGCGGTATTCAGCATCACGCCGTGGCCTTCGTGCGCCGGCAGGCGGCGCAGGCCGCGCACAGGGGTGTTCAGGCGCGCGTCGGGGATGCCGGCCAGCAGTTTGGCCACGTAGTGCTTGGCGCCGCCGCGCACGGTGTGCCACTGCGGCCGGTCGGTCACCTGGATGAGCCCGTGGTTGTGGCAGAAGCGGATCATGGTGCCGATGGGGAAGCGCAGCATCTGGTCGGTGGGGCAGCTCCAGATGCAGCCGATCATCGGCAGGAAATACCACTCGCGAAAGGCCGCGCCGAAGTGGTGTTCGTCCAGGAACTCGGCGATGGGCTGGGCGAGTTCGGCCTCGGCACCGCGCATCGCGATGGCCGTGCACAGCTTGTTGAAGCGCAGGATGTCCCGCAGCATGCCCAGGAAGCGCGGCCGCAGCAGGTTGCTGCGCTGGGCGAACACGGTGTTCAGGTTGTTGCCGCTCCATTCCAGCCCGGCCCTGCCGACGCCTGGCACCTGCACCGAAAACGACATCTCGGAGGCGGCGGTTTCCACCCCGAGGCGCTGGAACAACTGCACCAGGTTCGGGTAGGTGCGGTGGTTGTAGACCAGAAAGCCCGTGTCCACGCCGTGCGTCACCGGCCCTGCAGGGCCGGGCAGCGTGATGTCGACCGTGTGGGTGTGGCCGCCGAAGTAGCTGCCGGCCTCGAACAGCGTGACCTGCGCCTCGCGCGCCAGTTCGTGCGCCGTGGCCAGCCCGCTGATGCCGGCACCGACAACCGCCACGCGCCTCACAGTGCCGTCCCTCGGCACCACGGCCGGGCAGCGCGCTGGGCGCTGCCCGGGCTTGCAAAGGCTGTTGTGCGGCGCCCCGTGGCCAACGAGGGAGGGAGGAGGGAGGAGGAGAGATGCCCCGGGATTTCAGTCAGACAGGCTGACGGTCCGCACAACAGGAAAGTCGTCATGGCGTTCAGCCCTTCGCAGCGCTGAACTGCTGCGTGAGAAGCCCGCCCTGCGCGAAAGTTCCGCAGCGGTGCTCGGGACACTTCGTAAAGTTGCGTGCATGGCAGCTGCGGGTCGGCGGCTTGAGTCTGGGCATGCCGCAAGTGTAAACTATCCAGTCACGTTTTGACTACTCGGTAATTTCCCACGGCCAACCCTGCATGAACGACAGCCCCAGACCCTCCTTGCTCACCTTGTCGATCGCGGCCGTCGAACGTGACACGGGGCTTTCGAAAGACACCCTGCGCGTCTGGGAGAGGCGCTATGGCTTCCCCTCGCCCGGCCGTGACCCCGTCGGCGAACGCGCCTACACGCTGCCGCAGGTGGAAAAACTGCGCATCGTCAAGCGGCTGCTCGATGCCGGCCACCGCCCGGGGCGCATCGTGCCGCTGGAAACCCCGGCCTTGCAGGAGCTGGCCGACCAGACCGTGGACCAGCCGCAGCGCCAGACCGCTGCTGCCGCGGCGCTGCTGGGTACGGCCGATCTGCGCGCGCATCTGGCGCTGATCCGCAGCCATGACCTGGGCGCGTTGCGCAGCGAGCTGACGCGGCTGCTCGCGCGCTGCGGCGTGGCGCGATTCGTGACCGAGGTCGTGGCGCCGCTGAATGCGGCCGTGGGCGACGCCTGGATACGCGGCCAGATGGAAGTGTTCGAAGAGCACGCCTACACCGAGCTGGTGCAGACCGTGATGCGCCAGGCCATCGCCGGCATTCCGGCGGGCAGCGAGGCCGAGCGGCCCCGTGTGCTGCTGACGAGCTTTCCCAATGAGCCGCACGGCCTGGGCCTGTTGATGGCCGAGGCGATGATGCGGCTGGAGGGCTGCCTGTGCTTTTCGCTGGGCGTGCAGACACCGGTGTGGGACATCGTGCGCGCCGCCACCGCCTACCGCATCGACATCGTGGCCCTCAGCTTCACGGGCTGCATGAACCCCAACCAGGTGGTGGACGGCCTGGCCGAGCTGGCCGCCAAGCTGCCGGCGGGCGTGCAGGTGTGGGCCGGTGGTGCCGCGCCCGTGCTGCACAGGCGCAGCGTGCCAGGTGTGCTGGCGCTGTCCAGTTTCGACGAACTGGCGCCTGGGCTGCAGCGCTGGCGGGCACAGGCCTTGCCGGCGCGTCCCATCCCACAGTCCTGAAGCAGCCTTGCCCCGGCCCGGTGGCGCGCGGGCAGGGGCATCCCTAGAATCATTCCATGGAAACTGCCAAGACCATGCTGTACCCCGAGCTCTTCCGGCAACTCGAAGCCGTGCGCTGGAACATGGAAAGCGACATCCCCTGGAGCCGCTTCGACGCCAGCCGTTTGAGCGAAGAACAGGCGCAGACCATCAAGATGAACGCCATCACCGAGTGGGCGGCGTTGCCGGCCACCGAGATGTTCCTGCGCGACAACCGCGACGACAGCGACTTCAGCGCCTTCATGAGCGTGTGGTTCTTCGAGGAGCAGAAACACAGCCTGGTGCTGATGGAATACCTGCGCCGCTTCCGGCCCGACCTGGTGCCCACCGAGGAAGAGCTGCACGCGGTGCGCTTCGAGTTCGACCCCGCCCCGGCGCTGGAAACGCTGATGATGCATTTCTGCGGCGAGATCCGGCTCAACCACTGGTACCGCCGCGCCGCCGAATGGCACAGCGAGCCCGTCATCAAGGCCATCTACGAAACGCTGGCGCGCGATGAAGCGCGCCACGGCGGCGCCTACCTGCGCTACATGAAACGGGCGATGCACAAGTTCGGCGACGAAGCCCGCGCCGCCTTTGCCAAGATCGGCGTGCTGATGGCCAGCGCCCGTCGCACCGCGCAGGCGCTGCACCCGACCAACCTGCACGTGAACGTGAAGCTCTTCCCGCGCGACACCATCCAGAGCCGCATGCCCGACCCGCAGTGGCTGGAAGCCTGGCTGGACCGCCAGATCCAGTTCGACGCGGTCTGGGAGAGCAAGGTCGTCGAGCGCATCCTGCACAACATGAGCCTGCTGATGGAGCGCAGCTTCGCCAGCGTTCAAGAACTGAACCGCTACCGCAAGGAAATCACCGGCGCGCTGGCGGCGCAGGCCGCACAGCCGGCCCCGGGCGGCCAGCCTCAGGCGGTCTGAGCGCACCAGGGCGCGGCGGCACAGGCCGTCCGTAAGCAGGCGCTCCGTCCCGCACTCCTTTGCGTGGGCGTCGCAGCGCGACCCGGCCCCGACCGCGGTCGGCTTCGGGCTCACGCCGGCAGCGGCAAGGGAGCCGTTGAGCCCGATCTTGAATGCCGCGAACGCCGCCTTCCGGTGTCTAGCGGCCCGCCGGGCAACACCGATTTCGCGTGCGAACGCGAGACCGAGGCCGTGCCCGAGCACGGAAGCCGGAACGCCGTGAACGGCGCGAAGACTCGGGTGCTGCGCCTCGGCGCCCGCGCGCGTCAGGCCCGGCGCGCCGGCCGGTTCACCAGCGCGATGCCCACGCACACCGCGGCCAGCGCCACCACCAGGCGCGTGGTCAGCGGCTCGTTCAGCAGCAGCACGCCGGCCAGCAGGCCGAACACCGGCGTCAGCAGCACGAAGGCCGAGATGCGCGTGGCCGGGTAGTGGCGCAGCAGCCAGAAC
>LNFM01013138.1_pt1 | contig 10660 bp, 8 predicted proteins | sample 596031 | NCBI WGS metagenome assembly LNFM01 (sample SAMN04254537, study PRJNA301005) | activated carbon metagenome | isolation source: dual media filters at the Ann Arbor, Michigan drinking water treatment plant | place: USA: Ann Arbor | reverse complement strand
GCTCGAGCACGGCCCGGCGAACGGCCCATGTCCAGGGCTGCGCCGTGGCGGTTGCGGCGGCCGGTGGTGCAGCCGTGGCCGGCCCGGTCGTCGACGGTCCGGTACTGGCGGGCGCTGCCGCCGGTTCGGCCAGCAGCGAAGCCAGGTTCAGGCGTCCGTCCTTCGCGCGGTCGATGCGCACGAGGGCATCGCGCGCGGAGATTTCTCCGACGCTGGCGGCCCGGCGGCCGAGGTCGATGTCGACGCCCTTCACGGCCAGTGCCTTCACGTTGACCAGCGGTTCCTTGTCGCCGCTGCGCCGGGTGCGCAGGTCCGCGATCGACAGGGTCAGTGCTTCCACCGCTGCATCGAGGCGCTCGGCGCCTGCAGCCACGCGGAACCGGGTCGAGAGGTCGACCTTGGCGTCATCGAGTTCGACGCGGACCAGTGGCGCGTAATAAGGTGCGTAGTTTCGCGGCCGGATGCCTGCGAGCTCGATCGTGCCCTGGGCGCCGGCCGGTGCGAGGGTTACTGCGGCCTGCGCCGCCAGCGTCTCGCCGAAGCCGGTGCGGATCGACGCACTGACCTGTGCCGGCTCCGGCCGCTCGTTGGTCAGCCCCTTCACCGCGACGTCGAGGTCGGCGATCTCCGTGCGGAACGGTGCGGCGAGCGCCCGGTCGGTGAACACGATCCGGGCGTCATTGAGCGCGAATTCGGTGACCGAATAGCGCAGCGGTTGCGCTGGCGCGGCCGGCGCCGGCCCGGGTGCGCCAGCAGGCGACGACCCGGGGGCGGGTTGCACGGCGCCGGCAGCCTGCGCCGCACGCGCTTTTTCCACCTTTTCCGGCCGTGGCACCAGCGCCAAGAGGTTCAGCCTGCCGTCGCGGCCACGCACCGCATCGATCGACAGGCCGTTCACCGCGATCTTCGAGACGTCGATGTCGCGTGCGAACACGTCGATGGATTCGATGTCCACCTCCAGCACCGGCAGCGCCAGCAGCGGTGCCTTCCCGGCATCGACGATCGAGAGGTCGCGCAGGCGCGCCGTGCCGGACAGGGTCAGTCGCTGCGGCTTGCCGGCCGCGCGGATGAAATACAGCCGAAGGTCGGTGTCGAGGGTGCCGGTCGGTACCTCGAAGCCGAGCGTGGCGGGCACGTAGCGCAGGTAGCGGCCGAGCGAGAGGTCGTCGAGCGAGAGCTGCAGCGAACTCTCGAGCGTGTCCTGGAACGGCACGGTCTCGCCCTTCAGTTCGATGTCGGTGCCGTTGAAGCTGGCGGCGAACGACGGCGTCACCTTCAGCGCGACCTTGGCCGGCAGGTTGGACAGGAAGGGGATGCCCAGCCGGATGCCGGTCACTTCGTGGGTGGTGTCCTCGACCCGGTCGTCGATGTCCACCCGGCCTTCGGTCAGTTCGATGTTGTTCAGCGAGAAGTGCGCCTTCTCCTCGCGCTTCGGCTGTTTCGCCAGCGTGTCGAGGATGTCGCTGAAGTTGAAGCGGTCGCCGGGAAGGCGAACGACCTTGACCTTCGGGGCGGTGACCTTCAGTGCGCCGACCACCGGTGCGAGGTTCCACAGCGAGCTGGCCTCCACGTTCACGTACAGCTCGTCGACCGATGCGAACACATCCTTCGAGCCGGCTTCGTACAGGCGGAACCCGGACACGGTCGCCGACAGCGCGAACGGGTTGACCGCGAGCTTCTCGATCGAGACCTCGCGGCCGAGTGCCTTCCCGGCCTGCTTCACGATCAGTGACTTCGCCACCGGCGGCACGATGAAGAAGCCGGCCAGCACCAGCACCCCGAAGATGCCCGCCAGCCAGAGTGCTGCACGGCGCAGGCGCCCGCTTCGAAGCACCGCCATCATGGCGCGTAGATCCAGAGGTCGGCCATCAGCGTGCAGTCGGGCACCGGCAGCGGCCCCGGCACCTGCACCGCGGAGATCGGCAGGTCGAGCCCGGGCAGCCTGCGCTGGAAGGCGCGCCATGCGGCGTCCAGCCCGGACAGGTCGGTCATGAACAGCTGCAGCCGGGTCATGTTCGTGAGGGACGTGCCGGCCGCGTCGCACAGCGCGATGGCGCGGTCGACGATATGGTCGACCTGTGCGTCGATGGTCGAGCCGAAGTAGGGCTGGCGAGGGTCGGGCACGCAGCCCGGCAACGCACCGTCGGCATCGGCGGCGAGCAGTGCCGAGCAGAACAGCAGGTCGCCGGCGAGCACGGCGGCCGGCTGCCCGTCGATGCCGGTGTGGAAGCCCGCGTCGATGTTCCGGCGCCGGGTCGTCGCCGCATCGACCAGGCCGATCGCGTTGATCTCGAGCCGTGCATCCTCGATCGCGAAGCCCGGCGTCGAGGTCGGGATGTAGCTGACTGCCGGACGCGTGCGTGGATCGGGAAACCAGCGCTCCCAGACCTCGTTGAAGGCCGGCAGGTCCTGCATGTCGCGCAGGTAGACCTGCGCCTTGACCATCGACGCGATCGAGGACCCGGCGCCTTCGAGCGCGACGGCGATCTTCTCCTTCATCGCATAGTCGGCTTCGAGCTTGATGCGGGTGCCTTTCCACAGGTGGCCGTCGGGCACCTTCGCGGCGGGGGCGATGCCACCGAGGTCGCCCGGCTGGTGCGCGGCCATGAAACCGGCGATGAACACGAAATCGGCGGCGCGCACCACCGGCGCGAAGCCCGAGGTCGACGGCACGTGCAGTCCCGCGGGATAGACGGCCTCGATCTCGGCGTCGAACCCGGGTGTGAGCGCGATGAACTGGGCGTCCAGGTGGGCATCCGGCAGCAGCAGTCCCGGCATCAGCACCGAGGTGGTCGGCGGCACCAGCGGACGGAACCGTCGCACGCGCTCGGTGTGGTAGTGGTTGACCGCGGCCCAGGTGGTGAAGTACTGGTCGCTGCGCACGATGCGCGCGAGCGAGCTGCCACCGGCGGCAAGCACCTGTTCGAGGTGGTCGAAGACGCGAGCCGATTCGCGCAGGTGGCCTGGTTTTCCGGACAGCGGGGCACGGGCGCGCGACACGTCGGAAGCGATGCCGCCGCGGGCGAAGTCCGCGGCGAGCTGCCCGGTGGCGAACACCCAGCGACCCGCCTGCACGCCGCGCGCGAAGCGCAGGCCGGCGTCCGGACCGAGCGCGAGCGGCAACAGCGGCCTGGCGGCCGGCGTGCCGGCGACGAGCGCGGATCGGGTGGCGGAGGCTGCGGACCTGCCGGGGCGGGCGGTTGTCCGGTGGAGCGGCGCGGCACGGGCGGGCACTTCAGCCGATGAAACAGGGGACGGACGGGCTGGACGATTTCGTGGCATGTTGGCGGGCGGCGCGGGGAATCCGGGTAGGCTACACGATGCACGGTCCGGTCCGTGCGAGGCGGGCAGGCCTCAGCTGCCGTCGGCCGGCGCCGTCGGTGGTGCCGCGGGTGACTGGCGGGCGCGTGCGCGGGCCAGCGCGCGCTCGATCACCGCGCGCTTGCGTTCGGTCTCCATGCCGGCCGGTTCCCGCTCCAGCCCTGCAAGCTTCGCCTGCGCCTTGACTGCGAAGCGTGCCGCGCGCTCCGCCGGTTCGCGTGCGAGGCGCACCTGCCGGAAGCGATGCCGGTCGCGCACGGTGGCCGGATCGGGGCGGGCTTGTCCGGCGGGTGCCTCCACCATCGCGATGCAGTCGACCGGGCAGGGCGCGACGCAGAGCCTGCATCCGATGCATTCCGCGGCGATCACCGTGTGCATGCGCCGGCTGGCCCCGACGATCGCATCGACCGGGCATTTCTGCAGGCATATCGTGCAGCCGATGCAGGCCGATTCGTCGATGCGTGCGACCGGCAGCGTCGTGCGCCCCGTGGAGTCGTTCGCCATGTGCAGGCGCTTTCCGGCCAGGGTGCGCGTGTCAGCGCTGGCCGGCGCGATGCCGCGGCAAGGGCTGCCAGCGCCCGTCGACCAGCCCTTCCATCGGCTGGAAGTTGACCTTGTACGCCATCTTGCGGCTCTGGCCGATCCAGTAGCCAAGGTAGAGGTAGGGCAGCCCGAGCTGCCGGCACAGGTCGACCTGCCACAGGATGTTGTAGGTGCCGTAGCTCGCACCGGGCGCATCCGGCTCGAAGAACGTGTAGACGGAGGACAGGCCGTCCTCCAGCCGGTCGACGATGCTGACCATGCGCAGCGTGCGGGCGTCGGGCTGCGGTTCGCGGAATTCGACCAGATGCGAGCGGATGTTGCTCTGGAGCAGGAAATGCCGGTACTGCTCGCGGCTGTCGTGGTCCATGCCGCCGCCGGAATGGCGCAGGGCCTGGTAGCGGAGGTAGAGCGCGTAGTGTTCCGGCGAATAGCGCAGGTCGAGCATTTCCGACGACAGCGCCGAGTGGCGGGCGAACGCCCGCTGCTGGGAACGCGTGGGCTCGAACGCGTCGACCAGGATGCGCACCGGCACGCAGGCCCGGCAACTGTCGCAGTAGGGACGATAGGTGAACGCGCCGCTGCGGCGGAAGCCCGAACGCACCAGTTCGCTGTAGACCGTGCCGTCGATCAGGTGGCTCGGCGTGGCCACCTGCGAGCGCGCCATCCGGTCGGGCAGGTAGCTGCACGGGTAGCGTGCAGTCGTGTAGAACTGCAGGACCGAGATCGGGAAGTCGTTGAGCCGGGTCATCGTCTTGGCGTGGTGGCGTCGTCGGTCGTCGTCGGTTCGGCAACATCCGCTGCGCCGATGTCGGCATCGATGCCGCGGCAGCCAGCCCGCCATGCACTGGTCGCACTGCGCGCTGCATTGCGCACCCCTGCAGGCGCGCCGTCCGGTCGGTAGTGTAGCAACTCCGCAAGCCGTGCCGCGAAATCGGTCCTCGGTATCTCGCGCGCGCCAAAGCTGGCGAGGTGCTCGGTGCGCATCTGGCAGTCGATGAGGCCGAAGCCCCAGCGCTGCAGCTGGCGCACGAGGTGCACGAAGGCGACCTTCGATGCATCCGGGCTGCGCGTGAACATCGATTCGCCGAAGAAGACCCGCCCGAGCGCGATGCCGTACAGGCCGCCCGCCAGGCGCCCGTCGATCCAGGTCTCGACCGAATGCGCGATGCCCAGCGCATGCAGCGCGCAGTAGGCGTCCGCCATCTGTTCGGTGATCCAGGTCCCCGGCTGGCCGTTGCGCGGGGCGCCGCAGGCGGTGATCACCTCGCGGAACGCGGTATCCACGCGCACCTCGTGTCCGGGCTGGCGCAGCCGCTTGCGCAGCGACCGGCGCACGTGCAGCTCACCCGGGAGCAGGACCATGCGCGGGTCGGGGCTCCACCAGAGGATCGGGTCACCCGGGTTGAACCACGGGAAGATGCCCCGCGCATAGGCATCGACCAGCCGTCCCGGGGAGAGGTCGGCGCCCGCGGCAAGCAGCCCGGACGGTTCGGACAGCGCTGCGTCGAGCGGGGGGAACGGATCGTCGGGTTCGAGCCACGCAATCATCCGGCGATTCTACGCGGGCGGCGCGAATGCCCGGATGCGTGCGGGGCGTGACGTGCGGTTGATCTATATCAACCTGCGCCGTTGCGGGCGGACCTAGCATCGGATCGTCACTCCCCGAAATCGTTTCCACCGTGATAAAGGAAAGAAAAAATGAAGATCTCTCGATCGCTTGCCGCCGCTGCGATGATGGCCGCCGGATCCGCGGCGATGCTGCCTGCGCCGGATGCCAACGCCCAGCTGATGGTGCGTGGGCGGTTGCTCAACATCATGCCGCAGGAAAGCTCCTCGCCGCTCAACCTCGGCGTGTCCAACGAAGTCACCCCGGAGCTGGACCTGAGCTGGTTCTTCACGCCGAACATCGCGGTCGAACTGATCCTGGCGACGCAGCGGCACACCGTCACCAATGCCGGCGCCAACGTGGGCACGGTCAAGCACCTGCCGCCGACGCTCCTGCTGCAGTACCATTTCATGCCGACGCAGGCGTTCAAGCCGTATGTCGGCGTCGGGCTGAACTACACGCGCTTCTACGACATCGACCTGGCCGGCGGCGCCCTGACCGTCGACAAGACGAGCACCGGCGCGGCGATCCAGGCAGGCTTCGACTACCGCCTGTCCGGCAACTGGTACCTCAACGTGGACGTGAAGAAGATCTGGATCGACACCGACGTGAAGACGGCTGCCGGGGCATTCGTGTCCACCCTGAAGATCGACCCGGTGGTCGTGGGCGTCGGCATCGGCTACAAGTTCTAGGCGTCGATCATGCGGGAGGCCTGTGCGGGTGAACGGTTCGGACGCGACGCCCGGGGCATCCCGCAGCGATGAGGGCAGCAAGGTCCTGGCTGTTTCAGGGCCTGCTGCCGACCACTGCTTCCACTGCGGACTCCCACTCGCGGGCGCCGCAGGCCTGGTCGTCACCATCGCGGGGCATCCGCGCGAGATGTGCTGCGCAGGGTGCCGCGCGGTTGCCCAGGCCATCGTCGATGGCGGCCTGGCGCGCTACTACGAACACCGGGAGTCGATGCCGGCGTCGGCGGCCGAGTCCGTGCCACCGTCGCTCGCGCAGCTCCTCCTGTACGACGATCCGGCCGTGCAGGCGTCATTCGTGCGTCCCGTGGCCGGCACCGCGCCCGGTCGCCCGCCTGCGGGCGAAGCGGCGCCCGACGAGCGCGAAGCCGCGCTGCTGATCGAAGGCATCACCTGTGCCGCCTGCGTCTGGCTGACCGAACGCACGTTGGAACGCGTGCCTGGGGTCACCGGCGTCGAAGTGAACTATGCGACCCGGCGCGCGCGGGTCCGCTGGGATGCCGCCCGCGGATCCCTGTCGTCGATACTGGCGGCGATCGCGCACATCGGCTACCGGGCGAGTCCGTACGATGCGTCGCGGATGGACGACCTGCACCGGCGCGAGCGCAAGCTTGCGCTGTCGCGGCTGGCGATCGCCGGCCTCGGCATGATGCAGGTGATGATGTATGCGTTCCCGGTCTGGATCGCCGATGGCGACATGACCGAAGACGTCGACCGCCTGATGAGCTGGGCCGGGCTGATCCTCACGCTGCCGGTGATCGTCTATTCCGCGGCGCCGATCTTCCGTTCGGCCTGGCGCGACCTGCGCGCCTGGCGCGTCGGCATGGACGTACCGGTGGCCACAGGCATCGCGGGAGCCTTCGCGGCCAGCGTGTTCGCGACCCTCACCGGCATCGGCGATGTCTATTTCGATTCGGTGACGATGTTCGTGTTCCTGCTCCTGGGCGCACGTTTCCTCGAATCGCAGGTCCGGGCGCGGGCCGCACGTGCGACCGACGAGCTGGCGCGGCTGATCCCGGCGACCGCCAGCGTGCTGCCGGCATGGCCGGCGCAGCAGCCGGTCGAGACCGTGCCGGTGGTCCGCCTGCAGGCGGGCGACGTGCTGCTGGTGCGTGCGGGCGAACGCATCCCTGCCGATGGCCGCGTGCTAGAGGGCGAAGGCGAGGTGGACGAAGCCCTGCTGACCGGCGAGAGCCGGCCGGTCCTGCGCGGTGCGGGGGCCCTGGTCACCGGCGGTGCGGTCAACCTGGTGTCGCCACTGGTGGTGCGGGTCGAGCGCGTCGGCGAGCAGACCGTGCTGGCCGGCATCGTGCGGCTGCTCGATCGCGCGGCGTCCGAGAAGCCGCCGCTGGCCGCACTCGCCGACCGCGTGGCCGGACAGTTCGTGCTGGGATTGCTGGCGGTCGCTGCAGCCACCGCCCTCTGGTGGGGATGGCATGACCCGGCGCGCGCACTGTGGGTGACCGTTGCCGTGCTGGTGATCACCTGTCCGTGTGCCCTGTCGCTGGCCACCCCGGCTGCGCTGGCGGCCGCCGCCAGCGGACTTGCACGCGCCGGGCTGCTGCCCACGCGCGGCCACGCGATCGAGACCCTGGCGCGGGCATCGGTGTTCGTGTTCGACAAGACCGGGACGCTCACCACCGGGCGGCTGCGTGTCACGGAATTCCGGCCGCTGGCCGGCGCGCGTCGTGCAGGCAGCGCCGTGCCGGAGTCGGTGCTGCTGCGCGCCGTCGCCGCACTGGAGCAGCGTTCGGAACACCCGCTCGGCCTCGCCCTCGCGGGCCATGTGCGCGACGCAATGCGCGCCGCCGGTGCCGACGACGGGCCACCCGTGGTCGAGGCGCTGCGCCACGTGCCTGGTGGTGGCGTCGAGGGCAGGGTGGACGGCATCGTGTTCAGGCTCGGCACGCCCGGCTTCGTCGCGGCACTGTCCGGGGAGCGGTTGCCCGGCCCGGCACTGGATGTCCTTGCGCGGCCGGAGTGGCGGCAGGGCGGGCCCGACGATGCGTCGGTCGAGGCGATGCGGCGGGGCGAGACCTGCGTCATGCTGGGCGATGCGCAGGGCATGCTTGCCACCTTCCTGCTCGCGGACCAGTTGCGCCCCGGCGCGTGCCAGCTCGTGGCCGGGCTGCGTGCGGCCGGTGCAAGGGTGATGCTTCTGTCGGGAGACCAGCCCGGCACGGTGGCATCGGTGGCGGCGACGCTCGGGATCGATCCCGGGACTGCCGACGATCCGCATGTGCATGGTGGCCTGTCGCCCGAGGCGAAGCTGGCCGTCGTGCGTGGCCTGCAGGCGCGCGGCGAGGTGGTGGCGATGTTCGGCGACGGGGTGAACGATGCGCCGGTGCTCGCCCAGGCGCAGGTGTCGATCGCGCCGGCCTCCGGTACCCAGGTCGCGCAGGCGGCGGCCGACATGGTGTGGCTGGCCCGCGGCGAGCAGGCCGACATGCGATCGCTGCTCGCTGCGATCGGCATCGCGCGGCGCGCGCTGCGCATCATCCGCGAGAACCTCGTCTGGGCCACGGCCTACAACCTGGTGGCGGTGCCGCTGGCGGTTGCCGGGCTGGTCACGCCCTGGGTCGCCGCGATCGGCATGTCCGCCAGCTCCCTGCTGGTCGTCGGAAACGCGATGCGGCTGCTGTCGCACGAGCCGCGTCCGTCGTCGACATCCGCCGCACCGGCCGCTGCAGCGATCGTCCCTGCCCGATCCGCATGACGTCGCCTGCCGCCACCGGCCTCGCGGAAGAACTGCGCAGCGCCTATCCGGTCCTTGCCGGCCTGCCTGCCGCCAGCTTCGACGCGCTGCTTGCACAGGCCCGGCTTCTCGAGGTGCCCGCTGGTACGGTGATGTTCGACGACCATGCCGCCTGCGAAGCGATGCCGTTCCTGCTCCAGGGCGTCGTCCGGGTATCGAAGGTGTCGTCTTCCGGGCGCGAGATCCTGCTCTACCGGGTGCATCCCGGCGAGGCCTGCGTGCTCACCTCGGGCTGCCTGGTCGGCCGCGCGGCCTATGCAGCACGCGGCGTGGTGGAACGCGATGCACGACTGGTCGCCGTGCCGGAGCCTGTGTTCCGCAGGCTGGTCGCCGGCGACGAGTCCTTCCGCAGCTATGTGTTCGCGCTGTTCTCGGCGCGGCTTGGCGAACTGATGGCGCTGGTCGAGGCGGTCGCCTTCCAGCGGCTCGACCAGCGCCTGGCCGCGCTGCTGCTCGGCCGTGGCCGGGTATTGCAGGTCACCCACCAGTCGATCGCGGATGAACTGGGCAGCGTGCGCGAGATCGTCACGCGCCTCCTGCACCATTTCGCCGACGACGGGCTGGTGCGCCTGTCGCGCGAGCGCATCGAGATCGTCGATCCCGCCCGGCTGCGGGCGGTCGCATCGCCGCTGCCCTGAACAGGCGCGCCCGGCCGGGCCCTGTCGATGCGAGGGTCGCCAGGGACAGGCGCACTTGGTGACCGTAGTCACCGACGCGGCGCGCCGATGCGCGCACAGTGCGCCCATCTGCTCGATGACCTCAAGGAGAATCAGAGATGGAAAAGAACGTCGGTTCGATCGACAAGACCCTGCGCATCGTGGCCGGGCTCGGCATCCTGTCCCTGGTGTTCATCCTCGAGGGCAGCGCGCGCTGGTTCGGCCTGGTCGGCCTGGTGCCGCTGGGCACTGCCCTGTTCGGGTACTGTCCGGCCTACACCCTGCTGGGAATCAACACCTGCCCGCTGAAGACGGGACGCTGAGGAACCGAGAGCCGCCGCCGGTTGCGTGATCCGCCGGTGGCGGCCGAAGAGGAACCCGAGATGGACGAGAGGGATGCCGCCGCCATGATCGTGCCGCAGGTCGAGTCGCTGTTCGATCCGGTCACCTGTACCTACACCCATGTCGTCCATGCCGGCGCGGGCAGTGCCTGCGCGATCGTCGACCCCGTGCTGGACTTCGACCCGAAGTCCGGCCGCACATCCCACGGCTCGGCGCAACGCGTGCTGGAGACCGTGCAACGCCTGTCGCTTCGTGTCGAGTGGATCCTCGAGACGCATGCCCACGCCGACCATCTCAGTGCCGCGCGCTGGCTGCGCGAACGGCTTGGCGGGCGCATCGCGATCGGAGCGTCCATCCGTACCGTGCAATCGGTGTTCGCGAAGGTGTTCAACCTGGGCCGCGAGTTCGCCACCGACGGCTCGCAGTTCGACCACCTGTTCGAACCCGGCGAGGTCTTCCGCATCGGCGCCCTCGAGGCGGTGGTGATGCACGTGCCGGGCCATACCCCTGCGGACTGCGCGTACCGGATCGGCGATGCCGTGTTCCTCGGCGACACGCTGTTCGCGCCCGACGTGGGCACGGCGCGCTGCGATTTTCTCGGTGGTGATGCGGCGACGCTCTACCGTTCCATCCGCTCGCTGCTGGACCTGCCTGCGCAGACGCGCCTCTTCATGTGCCACGACTATCCGCC
>LNFM01013137.1_pt1 | contig 10660 bp, 10 predicted proteins | sample 596031 | NCBI WGS metagenome assembly LNFM01 (sample SAMN04254537, study PRJNA301005) | activated carbon metagenome | isolation source: dual media filters at the Ann Arbor, Michigan drinking water treatment plant | place: USA: Ann Arbor | reverse complement strand
GGGCAGAGCGCCTCGGCGGTCTCCTTGTCCTTCACGATCGACCGGATCTTGTTCCTCACGAAATCGGACGCGGTGTCGTTGGCAGCCTTGTTGGTCAGCAGATCCGTATAGGCATAGAGGAAGCTGATCGAGCCACCCTCCTGCCACTTTTTCTCATAGGCGGCATTGCGCTCCTCGGCAGAAACGTCGAGCGCGGACTTGGTCGGCGGCGGGTAGCCGGCGATGGCGAACGGCGTGTTGACGGCCCCAGCGCGGCGCTCGGGATACTCGGCCTTGTGCTTGGCCTCTTTCTGCGGATCCATCGGCTCGTTACGCGCGGGGAGCGAGAAATTGGCCGTCCGCTGGAAAACGGTGAGCTGGCGGGCCTGCCTGGCGATGATCGGGATCGACTGGACGCCCGACGAGCCGGTGCCGATGACACCGACGCGCAGGCCGGTGAAGTCGACACCTCCGTGCGGCCAGAGGCCTGTGTGGTAGGTCTTGCCCTTGTAGCTGTCGATGCCCTTAATGTCGGGCTTTCTGGGGGTCGAGAGATTTCCGGTGGCCATCAGGCAGTAGGGCGCGGTGATCGTCTCGCCCTTGTCGGTCGTCACGGTCCAGCGGCTGGTCTTGTCGTCGAAGGTGGCCGACGTAATGGTGGTGTTGAACTGAATGTCTTGCCTGAGATCGAAGCGGTCGGCCACGTGCTGCACGTACTTCAGGATCTCGCCCTGGTTGCCGTAGCGCTCGGGCCACTTCCACTCCTGGTCGAGTTCGGGCGAGAACGAGAACGAGTATTCGAGGCTTTCGACGTCGCAGCGGCATCCGGGATAACGGTTCCAGTACCAGGTGCCGCCGACGTCATCGCCCTTTTCGTAGGCGCGGACTTTGAGGCCCAGCTGCCGATACTTGTGAATGGCGTAGAGACCGCCGACGCCGGCACCGATGATGATGACGTCGAGCCCTTCAGGGCTGGTGGGTTTGGCCATGGGTGTCCCTCGCTAGACAGTGAGTGAGCTTGTCCGGACATTTAGGCATAGGTGTGCCGGGGAGGCAACCGGGGGCATGGAAGAGCGGTTGCGTCTCTTGCGACGCATTGCGAATAGCCCTATATTTCGTCTTACCTTGATCTTACTTCACGGGAGGCGGGGCATGACGACGACAAGGCTCTCCAGCAAGGGGCAGGTGATCATCCCCAAGGATATCCGGGACGAGCACGGGTGGCGGCCTGGAACGACGTTCGAGATCGAGAACACGCCCGGCGGCCTCCTTTTGCGGCCCAGGCCGGTTGCGCCTGCGACAACCGTCGACGAGGTGTTCGGCTGTCTGGCCTATGACGGCCCTGCGATCTCTATCGAACGTATGGACGAGGCCGTGGCCGACGAGGCCAAGCGCAGGTCAGGCCGATGATTGCGCTGGATACCAACGTGGTCGTCCGTCTTCTGGTCGCCGACGATGCCGTCCAAGCAGAGCGGGCGCGCAAGCTGGTCGCAGAGAACCAGATTCTGATTGCAACTACGGTCCTGCTGGAGTGCGAGTGGGTCCTGAGGAGCGCCTACATGCTCGATGCCGATGCCATAGGGAGGGCCCTGGAAAAGCTCATTGGCCTGCCCCAGCTCAGCCTCAAGGAGCCGACCGTCGTGCAGAACGCGATTCTCGCGTATCGGCAGGGCCTCGATTTTGCAGATGCTCTCCATCTCTCAGGCTCCCGGGAAGCGGAGTGCTTTGCAACATTCGACAGGACGCTGCGAAAGCGCTCGAACGTCATGCCGGACGTAGCCGTCATCGAGCCTTGATCGTTCGCTATCCGGACCTCTTACTTCCCCAACAAATCCGGCCTTCGCTCCTTCGTAATCCGCTCCGCCTCCCTTCGCCGCCATTCAGCGACCTTCTTGTGATCGCCCGACAGCAGCACGTCGGGAATGCTGCGCCCCTCCCATTCGCGGGGCTTGGTGTACTGCGGGTACTCGAGAAGGCCGTGCTCGAAGCTTTCCTCGGAGAGCGAGTCTTGCGCGCCGAGGACGCCTGGAAGCAGACGCACGCACGCGTCGATCAGCACCATGGCCGCAAGCTCGCCGCCGGAGAGGACATAGTCGCCGATCGAGATCTCCTCGAGATTACGGCCGTCGATGACGCGCTGATCGATGCCCTCGAAGCGGCCAGCCAGCAGGAGCACGCCGGGCCCGGTGGCGAGGTCGCGCACGCGGGCTTGCGTCAACGGCTTGCCGCGCGGGGAGAGGTACACGCGGGGCAGGTCGGGTGCGGCGGCCAGAGCCACGTCGATGGCGGGGCCGAGGACATCGGGCCGCAAGATCATGCCAGCGCCGCCGCCTGCCGGCGTGTCGTCAACTTGGCGATGGCGCCCGAGGCCGAAGTCGCGAATGTTCAGGCAATCGAGCCGCCAGGTTCCGGCCGTGAGCGCCTGGCCCGACAGTGAAACGCCGAGCGGGCCCGGAAACATCTCGGGGAAGATGGTGAGGACGGTGGCCTGCCATGGCTGGCGCGCGAGGCTTGATTGTTCGGTCGGCAAAGGTCACGCTCCAGGCGCTTCGACGAGAGGGGTCCGCGTGCGGCCCAGCAAGGTCAACCGATGCCATGACGGACAAGCCCAACATCCTCTTTATCATGGCGGACCAGCTTCGCTGGGACTATCTGGCTCATGCCGGTCATCCACATATCCGCACGCCAAATCTGGATCGGCTGGCGGCGATGGGGGTGGCCTTCACGCGGGCTTTCGTGCAGTCGCCGGTCTGTGGCGGGTCGCGCATGTGCTTCTACTCGGGCCGCTATAACCTGACGCACGGGGCTACCTACAACAATTTCCCGCTCCGGATCGACGAGCGGACGATGGGTGATTACCTGCGCCCGCAAGGGTATCGCGTGGTGCTGGTGGGGAAGACGCACTTCAAACCGGATCTCGAGTCGATGGCACGGCTCGGCATCGATCCGGGAACCAATCCAGGGCTGCCCTACTGGCAGTGCGGGTTCGAGCCGTTCGAGCGCGATGACGGCTTGCATCCGGAAGTGGACGGCAAGCTCGCTGGCGGAGATCCGGCCTACAATACGTGGCTGCGCCAGCTCGGATATTCGGGCGTGAATCCCTGGCATGAGTGGGCAAACTCGGTCGAGGGCGACGACGGCGAGGTGCTCTCGGGCTGGGCGATGCGCAATGCGCGCCGGCCCGCCCGCGTCAAGGAGGAGCACTCCGAGACCGCCTACATGACCGACCGGGCGCTGGAGTTCATGCGCCAAGCGCGCGGAGGCGAACCGTGGTGCCTGCACGTCTCCTACATCAAGCCACACTGGCCCTACGTCGCGCCGGCCCCTTATCACGCCATGTATGGGCCGGAGCATGTCATGCCGGCGAACCGATCCGAGGCCGAAAGGGCGATCCCGCACCCCGTCGTGGGCGCCTTCATGAAACACGACGAGAGCTTGAATTTCGCGCGCGACGAGGTGCGCGAGACGGTGATCCCGACCTACATGGGGCTGATCACGCAGTTCGATGCGCATGTCGGCCGGCTGATCGACCACCTGGAGGCGACCGGAGAGATCGCCAACACGATCATCGTCGTCACATCCGATCACGGTGATTATCTCGGCGATCATTGGCTCGGCGAAAAGGATCTGTTCCACGAGGAGATCGTGCGAGTTCCCATGATCGTGGTCGATCCGAGGCCGGAGGCGGATGCGACGCGCGGCATGCGGATCGACGCGCTAGTGGAGGCTATTGATCTGGCACCCAGCTTCCTCGATTGGTCGGGCGGCGAGCCACAACCGCATCGCCTCGAGGGGCGGTCGCTTGCGCCATTGCTACGCGGCTCGGGTATCGCCAATTGGCGAGAGGCTGAGTTCTGCGATGGCGATTTCTCCCTTCGCCACGCGCGGCGGCATCTCGGGCTCGAGGTGGACGAGGCGCGCGGGTTCATGGTTCGGACGGCGCGGTGGAAATACGTGCACTTCGAGCGCTTCCGGCCGCAACTGTTCGACCTCGAGGCCGATCCCCACGAGTTGCACGATCTCGGCGACGACGCGGCCTACGCCGGGGTGCGCGAGGCCATGAAGGCACGGCTCTTTTCGTGGGCATTGACACGCAAGATGCGCACGACCGTGACGCACGACTACATCCAGAGGGTGACCGGCGGGGCGCGGGCGCGCGGCTACCGGTTCGGCGAATGGTGAGCTAGATGACAGCGCGGCGACTGGACCTGGACGACGTGATGCGACTGACGGCGTTTGCCGCCGAGGCACCGCGGCCACTTGCTATCCTCGAAGCGATCGGGGCGGTGGCGCAGCGCGTCATCGGCGCCAGGGGCTTCACGATGTTCCGCTACGTGCGCGAGACGGGGGAAGTGGAGCGCATCCATTCCAGCGATTTCGTTGCCTACCCAGTCGGCGGGCGCAAGCGGGTCGCGGACTATCCGACGAACCAGAGTGTGCTGGCACGCGGCGAGGTCTACATCGCCAAGGGACGCGAGGATATCCGGGGCACCTACAAGGACTTCGACAAGATTTTCGGGTTGGGCGTGACGTCGATCATGAACGTGCCTGTGCGCTTCTGCGAGCGGAACGTCGGCGCCATGAACCTGTTCGGCGTCGAGGGCCAATTCGGCGAGCCGCAGGCGGTCGACGCGCGGGTGCTTGCGGCGCTGATGGTGCCCGTGGTGATGGGGTGGACGACGGGATGAAGGCATATCATGACCGCTGATCCCTCCGACGCGCACGTCTTCCGCTCTGCCGGCGACGCGTTCCCGATCGATACCGCGCGGCTGGGTGCTTATCTCGCTGGCGTCGGGCTGCCGCTCGATCTCTCCGAGCCGATCAAGCAGTTCGGCACGGGCATGGCCAACATCAACTATCGCCTCAAGGCCGGTGGCCGCCTGCTGGTGCTGCGCCGCCCGCCGGATGGCGACCTGCCGCCGGGCGCCCACGACATGGCGCGCGAGCATCGCATCCTTTCCCAGCTGTGGCGTGCCCTGCCGCTGGCGCCGGAGAGCGCGCACCTCTGCGAGGACAAGAGCGTCATCGGCGTGTCGTTCCAGTTGATCGAGTACCGGCCGGGGCTCGTCATCAAGGGCGACGACAAGCGGCATTTCGATGGGCGGCCGGATGTCGCCGCGCGGACCGGCGGGCTGCTGGTCGAAACGCTTGCCGCGATCCATGCCGTCGATGCGGAGGCCGTCGGCCTCGGCGATCTCGGCAAGCCCGAGGGGTTCATCGAGCGTACGAGGAAGGGCTGGACGGGACGCGCGGAGCGTCTCGAGCTTCGGTCCGAGACGGCGGCGCTAGCTCGCGAGGTATCGGGCTGGCTCGCCAAGCAGAGCGTGAACGCGCGCGCGCCGACGCTGCTTCATTCCGACTTCAAGCTCGACAACCTGATCGTCGAGCCGGGCACGCTGAAGCCGGTCGCGATCGTCGATTGGGACATGGGTACGCGCGGCGATCCCCTGTTCGATGTGGCGACGATGCTGAGCTATTGGGCCGAGGCGGGCGATCCGGCCTGCATGCACGACATGAAACAGTTGCCGACTGCTGCGCCGGGCTTTTCGACGCGGAACGAGGTGGTGGCGCACTACGCTCGGCTGACCGGGCGCGATGTCTCGGATTTTCCGGTGCTGCGCGTGCTCGCCATGTTCAAGCTGGCGGTCGTTCTGCTGCAGCTGCATGCGCTGTGGAAGCGAGGCTCGGCCAAGGGTGACGACTACGCGGACATGGATCGCATCGCGACCGAGTTGCTGGTGTTCGCCAAGGACGCGGCCGCGGGACAAGCGTAGGTCGCCGCTGCTGTTATGTGGTGCTGGAGACGGGTCGGGCTCTCATGGCTCGACCCGTCTCGCATTGTGGCCAGCTCGCTCGGGCAAGTCAGGCGATCAGGCCGCGAAGGCGGTCTTCAGGGTGGCGGCGATGTCGTCGATGGCCTGATTGGCCCTGGGCAGCATCTTGCCGTTCGACAGGAAGCCGTGGAGCTGCCCTGGGTAGCGGGTGACTGTCACGTGACAGCCGGCGCCCTTCAGCTTCTCTGCGTAGACTTCGCCCTCGGCGCAGAGCGGGTCGAAGCCGGCGAGGATGACGAGCGCGGGCGGCAGGTTGGCGAGGCTGTCCGCGAGCAAGGGCGAGGCGCGCCAGTCCTTCCGCTGGGCCTTGTTCGGAATGTAGAGATCGATGAACCAGCGCATGGTGTCGTCGGTCAGGATCAGATCCTTGGTGAAGCGGCCGTAGTAGTCGCCGCTCATGGAGAGATCGACGGCCGGATAGACGAGGATCTGGGCCTTGAGGCGCGGGCTGCCGGTGTCGCGGGCAGCGAGGGCAACGGCTGCCGCAAGGTTGCCGCCGGCGCTGTCACCGCCGACAGACACGCGAGACGGGTCGACCTTCAGGCGCGAGGCGTTGTCGACCGCCCAGCGAAGCGCGGCGAGGCTGTCGTCAAAGGCCGCCGGGAAGACGTGCTCCGGCGCCATGCGGTAGTCGACCGAGAGCACGGCGCATTGCGCGGCGTTGGCGATGCGGCGGCAGACCCAGTCGTGGCTATCGAGGTCGCCGAGGACCCAGCCGCCGCCGTGGTAATAGACATGCACCGGGAGAAGCCCCAAATCGGCCGTGCCGGCGCCGCGGTAGAAGCGGCAGCCGATTGGGCCGTTGGGCCCGGGTACGTCGTACTCCTTGACGCGGTCGACGTGCGGCAGCTCGGGCTGCGTCGCCATGCGGCCGCGGCGGAAGACCTCGCGCCCTTCCAAAGGTGGGAGCGAGTTGAGCGGCGGGCGGCCGAGCTTCGCGATCAGGTTGAGGAAGGCTTGGCTGTCGTCGTCGAGCTTCATGCGATTCTCCTACGTAACCGGTGATGGTAAGGGGGCCGACGGCGGGCGATGCCGGCTAGAATGTGATGTTCCTCTTGTCGAACTCCAGTCGAGCCGCTGCCTCCATGTCGCGCCCGATGTCGGCGCTCCAATGCTGGCCGGCTTGCCAGGCATCCTTCGTGATGTCCGGCAACAGCTGCGCAAACCGCGCGCCGACCTCCGAGCGGTAAAATTGTGTAATGGCCCTCAGGTCGGCAAGGCTCAACCGCTGCGCGTAGACGTCCGCAATCCGGTCGACGAGCTCGCTCTTTCTCGGCTTGAAGCGCTCGGCGACGTCGCCGATCACCTGCTCGATATCCTTCGAATGCTCGGGCTTCTTGATCAGTAGTGACTGGCGCATCTGTTTGGCCAGGTGGTCGATGATGGCATCGAGCTTCTTCACGGCGCCCGTCGCCTCGAGTACGTCGCGGGCTGCGGCGAACTGCTCGGCGCTGGGGGGCGGCGCGCTCTGAGCGTGCACTGGTCCGGCCTGGCCGCCGAAGAGGATACCGGCCACCAGAAGGACGAGGCCTGCCCGCACCGCGTCATCCCAGGGCTTCCTGGGGGCTCCAATCATGACATGAACTCGAGGATCGCCTTGGCGGTTGCGGCGGGCTGGTCGAGGTCGGCGAGGTGGCCGGCGCCGGGGACGGTCTTGATCGTGGTCTTGCCCTCGATCAGCTTGGCCATGGTGTCGGCGTAGCTGCGGGGCATGACCCGATCCTGCTCGCCCCACAGCAGGAGTGTCGGCGCGAGGATCAGTGGCAGGCGCTTCTCGATTTTGGTGTTGCCGAGCGGCCAAAAGACACGGGCGGCCGCCTCGGAGGCGCGGATCTGCTCGATCGGCCACTCGACGGAGTTGGCACCGGGCGGCACGGCCTTGAAGTCCTGCCAGATCTGCGGATTGGCGCAGAGGACGCCGGGTTGGTCGTCGGGCCGCTGGGCCCAGACATCGGTGGCTGGGTCCTTCTCGTCGAACAGGCCCCACGGCGCGATCATGGCGATGCGCTTGACCTTGTGTGGCCAGAGCGCGGCGAACTCGGCGACGAACGAGCCACCGACCGAGGAGCCGGCGATGTCCTCGCCTTCGAGGCCGCTCTTCACGATGACCTGGCGGGCGGCGACGATCCAGTCGAGGTGGCTATCGAGCAGGTTGTGGCCGGTTGCGCCGGGGTGGCCCGGTAGTGACGGCGCGATGACGGTGCGGGTTTTCGCCAGCTCGTCGAGAAACGGGGTCCAACGGGGCAGTCCACCGAATCCAGCGAGCCACCCGATCTTCGGGCCCGAGCCCTTCGTCCAGACGCGGCAGGCATGGCCGTTGATATCGATGGTGGTCGTCGTGGGCTCGGACACGGGAAGGAACTCCTTTGAATTTTTCAGTCTCATGGTCGTCGGAGGCAGTGGATCGTTCATTCGCTCGAACGGCACTGCAGAGAGGCCTCGCGGGCGGGGTCCCGACTAACGGAACCAGATCCGCCCCCCGGCGTTGTAGAAACCGGCGGCGGCCTCGGGCCCTCAACCTCGATGCCGAGCGCCGGCGCGGATCAACGGCAGGCCGAGCGGGGTCTTGCCGTTGATCGGCGCTCATTGGCGCAAGCGCGGCTACTCCGCTGCCTCGACGCGGGGTGAAAACGCTGGTAGCTCGGCGCGGGCTTGGCGCTGCATCGGCTTCGGCCACCACTTGTGCTCCCACTCGGAGAACAGCGGCTTCAGCTTGGGCATGACCTTGTCGGCGAAGAGCTTCGTATTGTACTTGGTCAGATCCTTCGACATGTTGCCGTATTGCAGGAGCATCATCAGGTTGCCGACGTTCATGTTGACGGCCACCTCGCGCAACTGCTCGACGACGTCGTCGGGGTTGCCGACGATGACGTAGCCGTCATCGACAATCTCCTTCATCGTGGTCGGGCGCTTCTTGAACTTCTCCTGATAGGATGCCGCCTTCACGACCTGGCTTTGCAGGCCGACACGTTGCGTCGCCTCGGTGACGTAGCCGGGCGGCTGGGCAAATTTCGGGTCGATGTGGAGGCAGCGACCGTAGAAATACTCGGCTGCCTCGGCGTAGCGCTCCAGCGCCTCGGACCGACTCTCGGCGACACCGACGAATTGCAGGAAGCCGGCCCGGAAAGGATTGCGGTCCTTGCCGAGCTTGTCCATCTCCTCCCAGAAGCCCTTCATCACGCCCAGGCCGGTCTTGTAGCCGTAATAGGAGAGATAGCAGTAGACGTAGTCCATCTCGGCGCACCACCGCCAAGTTTCAACGGATCCGCCTCCGGGGACCCAGACCGGCGGGTGCGGATCGCTTTGGATGGGGCGTGGCCAGATGTTGACGTAGCGCTGCTGGTTGAAGCGGCCGTTGAAGGCGAACGTCTCCTTCTCGGTCCAGGCCCTCATGACGAGGTCGTGGGCTTCCAGGTAGCGCTCGCGCAGCATCGACGGGTTCTGGCCGTAGGCGTAGCAGGTGTCCATGGGCGAGCCGACCGGGAAGCCGGCGATGAGGCGGCCTCCCGAGATGCAATCGATCATGGCGAACTCCTCCGCGACGCGGGTCGGCGGATTGTAGAGCGCCAGCGAATTGCCCATGACGCAGATCGCGGTATCAGTGGTGCGCCGGGCCAGCGCCGAGGCGATCAGATTTGGCGACGGCATCAGGCCGTAGCCATTTGAGTGGTGCTCGTTGCAGCACACCGCATCGAAGCCCACCTCGGCGGCGAACTCCATCTCGTCCATGAAGTCGTTGTACATGTGGTGGGCGCGCTTCGGATCGAAGAGCGAGGAGTGAATGTCGACCCACACCGATGGATGCTTCTGCTTGAAGTCGTCGGGCAGCTCCGTATAGGGCATCAAGTGGAACCACATGAGCTTCATGGGTGGGTCTCCTCGGCGGCTCTCGTTGGCAAACTTGTTGACAGGGTTGCGCCCCCGCTCTGCTGATTGGTTCTACTCCGCCGCCTGCACGCGCGGGGCGAAGGCGGGAAGCTCGGCGCGGTTGGCTTTTTCCATGGGTTTCGGCCACCACTTGTCCTCCCACTCGGCGAAGAGCGGGCGGAGCTTCGGGGCGACGTGATCGGCGAACATCTTGGTGTTGTACTTGGCCAAGTCCTTGGACATGTTGCCGTATTGCAGCAACAGCATGAGGTGGCCGACGTTCATGTTGACAGCGACCTCGCGGAGCTGCTCCTCGACGTCCTTCGGCGAGCCGACGATGACGTAGCCGCGGTCGACGATGTCCTCCATCGTCTTGGCGACCATGTTGAACCGGGTCCCGGTGGTCGAGCCTGTGGTGCCCTGTGCGGCCAGGGCATCCTTGCCCTTCGACGGGTCGGCTGCGGCCTCAGCGGCAGCCCTGACCTGACTCTCGAGGCCGACGCGCTGGGTTGCCTCGGTGTTGTAGCCCGGGGGCGAGGCGTACTTCAGGTCGACATGCAGGCAGCGGCCATAGAAGTATTCGGCCGCCTCGGCGTAACGCTCCATGGCCTCGGAGCGGGTGGGTGCGACGCCGACGAATTGCAGGAAGCCGGCGCGGTAGGGATTGCGATCCTTGCCGAGCTTCTCCATCTCGCCCCAGAAGCCCTGCATGGTCTTCAGGCCGGCCTTGTAGCCGTAATAAGACAGGTAGGCGTAGACGTAGTCCATCTTGGCGCACCACGCCCACGTCTCGACGGAACCGCCGCCGGGAATCCAGACGGGCGGATGCGGCTCCTGGACGGGACGCGGCCAGATGTTGACGTAGCGCTGCTGGTTGAAGCGGCCGTTGAAGGCGAACGTCTCCTTCTCGGTCCAGGCCTTCATCACCAGATCGTGCGCCTCCATGTACTTCTCGCGCAGCATGGAGGGGTTGGTGCCGT
>LNFM01013135.1_pt1 | contig 10661 bp, 11 predicted proteins | sample 596031 | NCBI WGS metagenome assembly LNFM01 (sample SAMN04254537, study PRJNA301005) | activated carbon metagenome | isolation source: dual media filters at the Ann Arbor, Michigan drinking water treatment plant | place: USA: Ann Arbor | reverse complement strand
ACCGCTGCTCCAGTCGGTTTTCCAACCTGACATTTCCCATGCGCCAACAGCGCCGTGAACCGCAGGTTTCCTGGGGTTTTGCCGCGATGGCTTGAGGGTCGGAGAACGCAACGAACCGGGAAATCGCTCTCCGCAGCCGGGAAAGTCTCCGAAGCTTGGGGGTAGGACGATTTAGCCCTCAAGCTCTAACCAACTGATTTTGCGTCTTTGATGCTCCTTGAAGCTTGGTGGCATTCAGCAAGTCGACTGCCCGGCAAAGGCAACCGGAACCAGAAAACCTTTCGTGACGCCAAGCTGATCGTCGCCCAGGTAACTCGCAACACCCTCAGCGATGGTCCCAAAGACCGGGCCGAACCTCAGAAAAGCATTTTGAACCAGTTAGTTATGCTGCTGAGAGCGCTGCCAATCTGCTGGTGGAGAGCTGCGCCTCCACCGACGACGGCAGTGGCGACGATCTCCGCCGCTTTATCATGAGCCTTGTCTTTCACGCGCTTTCCGAAGTCCGCGACGCCGCCGCCTGCTGCGCGAAGCTTGCGGGCCATACCGGCAAGAATCGTCGTCCGCCGCGCAACTTCGGCGACGTCGGGTTTGGCCTTGGCAACCTCCACCGCGATCGTGCGCGAGGCATCCCTGGCCTCTAGGATCGGAGACACCTGATCGGCTTCAATAGGCTCAGGCGGTTGATTGTGGCCGATCTTCGCGGGAGCCAGTGCGGAGAGCCGTTCCTCGATCGCCGCAAGACGCTCAATGATCGTCTGCCTCTGCGCGATCTCATTCAGGTCCCCAAACCTAGGCTTGCGACCCGCCTCAAGTTCGACGAGCGCTCGCTGTGCTTCCTCCGAGACCAGCACGTCGGCCTCAGGAGCGGGGTCGAGGGCGCGCCGAAGCTCCTCGATCTGGCGGGCGGCGCTCGCCTTGTTGTGCAAAAGCTCGAGACGTTCAACGTAGTCCCCGAGCAGGTCCGGCCGCACGGCAATGGCGACTTCGTCGCGGCGACGCATATGCATCGCAGCGCCAACCTCCCCGGCCCGAAGGAGCGCCGCCTGCCCAATCTGCATTGAAGGCGAGGAACCGAGGCGGCCGGCGTGCCGTGTCACGTCGAAGGCGGCATAGACGCCGAACTTACTGCTCCAACCGAGCACAAGAGTCTTCTCGCCGTCTTCCAGCCTAAACTGTGCCACGTCGCTCGTGATCTGGATTCGGTGCTCGTGACTGGGCCTGGCCCGCCCCCCGCCGTGCGAGACGGCCCAGATGTAGACGCAAGTGATAATGTCGGTGGTGCCCCGACGCATACGGAGCCGCATCGGGTGCTGGCCTGCCTTGGACAGGACGGCGACCTCCCAGCCGGCGGAGCGAATTGCCTCCACGGCGTCCTGGAGCAGGGTCTTCTTGCTAATTCGAGGCATCGATTTGGGGTCTGCCGAAGTGAAGAGAGCACACGGGCGGTCTTGCCACCCCCCAAGCTTATGACAAAGGGTGTAGTAGAGACGGAACGAATTTTCACAGAGGGTCAGCCGGATGGCAAGTTGGAGGGGGAACCCAGAGGTAGGCGCCGTCCTCAATGCCTCGGCAGCATGGCGAAGCCGCTGCTTTGAGGACGACGGCTCGATTCTCGGGGACGAGCGGCTCTGGACCGCCGATAACTTGACAGCGCTGAGGGATTTGTTCCGCGCGAATCCGATCATTGGGGCGGATCGGTCGTTCTTCGACAAGCTGCGTGAGCAACTCGTCGGCGCGCCACCGCATTTGAGCCACCTCGCCGCCGAGGTTGTCTGGCTGCTGCTCCTGTTCCCCCACAACTCAAAATATGGAGCCGAGCGAAAGGCCGAGCGGGTCATGGAGGTCTGGGCGTTCCCGGGCTCCGGCGTCACACCCCATCTCGACGAAGCCGCGCTCATGGGCGTCGGCAAGCCGGGCCCCGCCTACCTTGCGCGGTTTCCGGACGAGTTCGGTTTCCTGCTCGACGCGATGGCCGCCTGGAAGACGCGGCCAGAGGCTGACCGGGTCGCACTCCTCAGCGACGCGGAGGCGCCTTGGCGATTCGCGGAGTGGTTGGCGACGGTTCCCGGGTCAGACAGGCGCCCAGTTCGTCATGCGCTTCTCTTCTTGCTGTTCCCTGACCACTTCGAGCCCATCGTCAGCGGCGAGCACAAGCGCCAGATCGTTGCAGCGTTCCGGACCGAGATCCCGGCCGCCGCGCGGCCACGTGGTACTCGGCCTGGGCTCCTGGACTGCGACAAGGCGCTCTATGCGTTGCGGCAGGTTCTGGAAGCCGCCAGCCCAGGCGCGCAGGTCAACTTCCACCGTCCGCCCTTCTCGCAGCGCTGGCAGTCCGGGGTACGCGACGAGGCGCGCTCACTCATCGCCAGCGAATTGACGCGTGTACTCGGGGAGCACGGCCTGGAGCTCCACCTCTGCGGATCCAAGAAGCGCACGCTGGCCGACTGCGGTGAGGTGAATGAGGGCACGGGGTTCTGGGCTAAGCCTACGGACGCGACGAATAAGCCGCTGCGCTGGATCGTCCACATAGCGGTACACGACGGCGGGGTTGTTGCGAGCCTCGCTGGCCAGCACGGGGATCAACGGATTGCATTCGCCAACACGAAGGGTGGCGTGAGCGGCATGGTTCTGACGCGGGTCGTGCCGGCGATCCGGCTCGACGATGGCACCTTCGCCTTCCAAGAGACCTGGGAGTGGATGCTCCTACTTGGCTTCCTGCCCGCCCTGCCCCCCGGATCCTCAGGGCAGATGCTCGGCGACTTCGACCCGGTGAGTGGCCGGCTCGATTACATCGGCAAGCCGAGACCTTACGTTGCCGCGGCGCTCGTGTCGCTGAGTGAGGGCGACGACGTCTTCGAGCATCCGAAGCTTGCACGGCCCATCACCTATGCCGAGGCGACGGCGGCGGTGTCGGCTCTTGTGCAGGTGGATCCCGTCTTCGGCTGGCCGGAGCGCGCTGATGCCGCCGCGTAGCATTCCGGTCTACGAAGGTCTCGAGGAGGAGGAGCGTGCGCGCCTCGTTCGCGACGTCGCCGCCGCCTTCGCCCAAGCTGCCGCGGCTGCCCCTCGACCGGCGGATGCGGTAGACGGCGAGGAGGACGATCCGGCCGAAGACGAGCCAGTACCACTGCGCGAAGTGCCAGAGTTGGCGAAGCTTCTCGGGATCGACCCCGCCGTCTACCGGCAGATCAACGCGGCCCTTCGCGCGGGCAAGCGCCACCTCATGCTCTACGGCCCGCCCGGGACGGGGAAGACCGAGCTCGCGCAGCATATCGCCGGAGTACTCTCCGGCAGCGGCTGGCGGATGGTGACCGGCTCGGCCGACTGGAGTTCGCAGGACATCATCGGCGGTTACCAGCCGCTTGGCGAGGGGAAGGTGGGATTCGTGCCGGGCATCCTCCTGCAGAACTTCCACAGGCCGCTGGTAATCGACGAACTCAACCGGTGCGACGTGGACAAGGTGCTAGGGCCACTCTTTACCGTGCTCAGTGGCCAGCCGACGACGCTTCCCTACCGCACCGACGCCGCCGACCCAGCGAGCCCGACGCACGTCATACTTCCGCGCCCCAAGCCGGGGGCGGCGACACACGAACACGCACCAGGTGATGGTTGGCGCCTGATTGCCACTATCAATACCTTGGACAAGGCCTCACTCTACCAAATGAGCTTCGCGCTGGCGCGACGCTTCGGTTGGATCTTCGTGGACGCGCCGCGCGATACACGCGCCTTCCTCTCGGAGTTCCTCGTGCGCGAGGGTCTCGCAGCGACAGAGCCGGCCGCAGGCGCGCCCCTCCCGCTTGCGGCAGTCTGGGACGCTGTCAACGCAGTGCGCGCCGTGGGCGCAGCGCCAATAATCGATGCGATCCGAACGGTCCGCGGGATCGCAGAGGACCTGGACTTCGCCGCGGCACCGACCGCATCAGAGCACCAGCAGGCCTATCTCGACGCCTTCTCGCTCTACCTGCTGCCGATGATGGACGGTATCTCCCGGCAGGAAGCCGCCGGTATCGCCAGTGCTGTGGCAGACGCACTTGCGTTGCCAGCGGGGGAACGCGTTGAATTGGAGCGGCGGCTATTCGCTGTGGCGATGTGACCGGAGCCGAGGCGACGATCGACAACTACATTCTCGGCGTTCTTCTGCGTTACTACCGCAGCGGCGTCGCCGTGGTGCCCGGCCCAGACGCCGACGTGCGCCGACTCGACGACCTGGACCATATCCGCATGCGTTGGGCCGTCTCAGCTCCAGTGCGCGCGTTGATACATCGGCTGGTGAGCCACCCTCATGAGTTGCGGTCAGTGCTCGCCACGTCGCCGCGGACTGAGGATGGTCAGGTTCGCGGCCGCTTGGACGCGAGGGCCACCCTGGTTCGCCGCCTCGTCACCGGTCACCCGACGTTGATGGTGGGACATGAGCCAGTTCGGAACTTCGCCTCGGGCCCAAATCGCGTTCTCCTCTGGGTCTTAGGAGCGGCGCGTCGGGGCGCAGCGCGCTTCGTTGCAATGGCGCCGGAGGGATCACCGCAGCGCCCGCGAGCGATGGAGGTGTCGGGCGAGATTGAGGCCGTCGCACGGTCGGCGCACGTCCGCGCTGCCGGCACGGCCTTTGTCGATGGCCGCCGTCCGGGGGGCGCCGCGGTGGTGGAGGCGGCGCGGTCGCGTCTGCCACTCTACGTGGCGGCCGCTGAGGCCTACAACTTCCTGATCAAGGCGGAGTCGGGCGACCCTGACGCGCTGAGGGCCGTTCTGGCCGACACGTTGATTGGCCCGACCGAGGCATGGCGCCGCTTCGAGCTTGCGGTTGCGCTCGCAGCAGCCGAAGCGCTGGGCGTAGCATCCAGGACTAGGCCGGCGCTGGACCTCCTCGCCGGAGGGGACCGGCGGATAGCGCGTATAGGTCGGTTCTCAGTGCACTGGCAGTCGCTCACGGAGGCACACCAGACACCGCTCCCTGAGCCTTCAGAGGCCGCCATCGCTGGGATCTTAGGCGCCTACGGATTTCGTGCATCTTCCGACCGGCCCGACGTCGTTGTGCTCGATGACGACAGCGGCGAGGCCGTGGCTGTGCTGGAGGCGAAGTTCTTCGTTTTAGGCGACAGCGCCGATGCCTTTCGTGACGCTGTTTCGCAGGTCGTCCGCTACGCGCGCGGCTATCGTGAGCCGAGCGCGTTGGATGATCTCCTCGGAACCTCGGTGGTGGCACTCTTAGACCGGGGCGGGCTCGCTCCGCTGCCAGCGCCGCACCCGGATGGCATGCCCTGGCTGGTCGACCTGGCAGGCCTCACTCGGCAGGGATTAGAAGGGTGGGCTGCTCGCTGCGTCGGCGCTTCGGCGTCAGCCGCGGCGGCGGATCGGACATCGGCGGCAGCGGCGTAGGCCGCGATCTGCCTCCGTCGGCGTGGAGGGGCACCTTCGCCTCGTCCACTGGCAGGCGGCAGGGCGGCGCCAGGGAGTAGGTGACCTCCTTCGCCGACTGCCGCGGGCTGTCACCAAAGCGTGCCGCAGCCCCCTTCAGATAGTCTTCCTCCAACTCGCAGCAGACCCATTTGCGGCCTAGCCGCTCTGCGACGGCGCCGGTGACGCAGGATCCCCCAAAGGGATCGACCACGAGGTCGCCTGGCTCGGTGAGGAAGCGGATAAAATACTCGGGCAGGGCGTCCGGAAAGCGCGCTGGATGAATCGGCAGGTTATTGCGGCGACAGAAGTCCTGATACTGGCCGTTGGACTCTGTGTTCGCGATGGCGAGCAGGTTCGGCGGCACGGCACCGCCGTTGTCGCGGCCAAACTTCTCCGAAATGTCCCAGCCTGAGGGCCGGAGCTTCGGGGTGTAGCCGTCCCGTAGCAGGGTCCGCATCGAGGGGCTGTAGGGCGCGAGGACGCGACGGTTGTTGGCCTTGGGCCAAGGCGTCGGCGATAGCCACCAAACCGTGTTGACGGCATCTTTTACTCGAACGCGACGAATGTTGACCCATTCCGCGGGGCTCGGCAGCTTGGACGGATTCCACCAATAGTGCTCTTGGCACAGGTGGAAGCCGTACTCTTCGCAAAGCATCACGAGCAATTGGAAATGGTAGAGCGAACGCGTTGGTGTGCCTGGCTTCCAAGCGCCGCCAATGTCGATCACAAGACTTCCAGTGTCCTTTAGGACGCGCCGGAAACCTTCTGCGAATGGGCGAAACCAGTCGCAGTATCGGTGCGCATCCTCGTTCCCGTAATCCTTCTTCTTGACTAACCCGAAGGGTGGGGAAGTTACAATCAGGTCCACGGATTTGGGTTTGGCGCCGCCAAACAAATAGCAGCGCGCGTCGCCGTGCATTGCCTGTCCAAAATCGGTATCGAGGTGGCGACGCATATTGCTAAACGGAAAATCACGCGGATTAACTGCCGCTTTACCTTCCTTGCTGCCACTGGCCTTCAGCGCTTCGTCATGAAGGTGGCGAACGTATTCACTTAGGCTCGCAAAACCCCTGGCCGCGCTGGCGGCCTCCATCTCTGTCCATTCACTCGGGGTCAGCCGCACGCTGGCGACCTTGGCGCGTGGTTCTTTAGCCTTGGGTCGCGGCATGCCTCCTGGTCTCCCTGTACCGTGTGACACTACCCTACTAGCTCCCTTCGAAATGTATGACAACAATGGAGAGGCCTGCCGACAAGAAAATCTGAACCTCTCTCGAGGTCCGTCCCGTGCCGGGCCTAGATCGTCAGCAACGCGAATGGAGCGCTTGGCGTTGAATTTCCCACGAAAATAGGGAATTTCTGATTATCGAAGAGAGTTGCAGATCCTTCGGGTGCCTACCGTTCAGGACCGCTTCAACGAGGTCGGGCGCCAGGAGCGTCAGGCGCAGCAGGCTGCCAAGGTAGCCACGCTCGATTCGCTCCGCCTCTGCCATCTCGCTGATTGACGCGTAGCGCCCCTGATCGAGCATCCGCTGGTACCGAAACGCCCTGGCCACAGCCTTCACCAGCGCCGGGTCAGCGCACGTCGTGACCGGCGCTACGCCATCGGTCATCGGCATCACGACGGTCTTCCTGCCAGGCCGGTGGCGGATCGCAAGCGGAACCCTGACCGTGATGCTGGTCGCGGTCGTCATGCTGCCGACCTCAGCGCGTCGGGCGCGATGGCGGTGAGATCGCGGACCAGGCCGCCGAGCCCGTCCAGCCGCAGGCGAATGTCGGCGCCGGCAGGTCCCACCACCACCCGCTCCACCAGCGACCGCACAATGCGCGCCTGCTCCGCCGGAAATAGGTGCTCCCACAGCGGGTCGAGCCGATGCAGCGCGTCCTGGACCTCGCCCTCGGTCAGGTCCGGCGCCTCCCTGCGCGCCGCCCGCCAGGTGCCGACCACGATTTCCGGCTGCCGTAGCAGCGCCCGCACCTGGTCAACCACCGCCGCCTCGATCTCCGCGGCTGACACCCGGCGCACGATACTGTCGTCGCCGGCGGCGTCGCCCTTCAGCACACGCTGCGCCACGTAATAGCGGTAGAGCCGGCCATTCTTCCGGGCGTGGGTGGGCGACAGCGCCCGGCCGTCCACCCCGAAGATCAGTCCCTTCAGCAGGGCCGGCGTCTGCGCCCGGTTCTGGTTGGCGCGCACCCGCGGGCTGATCTGCAGCACGGCATGCGCGCGGTCCCACAACTCCCGCGGCACGATCCCCTGGTGCTCGCCAGGATAGATGTTTCCCTTATGCGCGGCCTCGCCGACATAGGTCCGGTTGTTCAGCAGCTTGTAGACATCGCCCTTGTCCAGCGGCCGGCCCACCTTGCTGGTGAGCCCCTCCTCACGAAGGCGCTTCACCGTCTCCATGCCTGACCCGGTCTCGGCGAAGATCTCGAACACGCGGCGCACCCGCGGCGCCTCATCCTCATTCACGATCAGCTTCCGCGCCACGACGTCGTAGCCGAGCGGCACCTTGCCTCCCATCCACATGCCGCGGGCGCGGGAGGCCGCGAATTTGTCGCGGATTCTCTCGCCAATTACCTCTCTTTCGAATTGGGCAAAGCTCAGAAGGATGTTCAGCGTGAGCCGGCCCATGCTGGTCGTTGTGTTGAAGCTCTGTGTGACCGACACAAAGGTCACGCCGTGCGCGTCCATCACCTCCACCAGCTTGGCAAAATCCATCAGCGAGCGGCTGAGCCTATCGATCTTGTAGACCACGATGACGTCGACTAGGTCGGCCTGGATGTCGCGCAGCAGGCTTTGCAGCGCCGGTCGCTCCAGCGTGCCGCCGGAGAAACCGCCATCGTCGTAGCGGTCGCGGACAAGCACCCAACCCTCGGCGCGCTGGCTGCTGATGTACGCCTCACAAGCATCGCGCTGCGCGTCGAGGGTGTTGAATTCCTTCTCCAGCCCCTCGTCTGTCGACTTCCGCGTGTAGACGGCGCAGCGGAGCTTCTTCGTGGTGGCCGGCATGGCCGGCTCCATGCGGGCGCGGCGGGTCATGCGTCACCTCGCGCGCGCAGTCCGAAAAACGTCCAGCCATTCCAACGCGTGCCGGTGATGTGGCGTGCGATGGCGGACAGGGACTGGTAGGGTCGCCCCTCAAATTCGAAGTCGTTTACGCGCACGGTGACCACGTGCTGCACGCCCTGCCATTCGCGGATCAGGCGCGTGCCGGCCAGAGGGCGGCTGTCGGCGCGAATACGGCGCAGGACGACGTTGCCGCCATCCAATTGCTCGCCCAGCGCCACGAGCCGGTCGACAGTCTCCGGCTTCAGGCCGCCATATGCGAGTTCCTGGATGCGATACGCGAGGCGGCTCTGGATATAGGCGCGGTTCCAGGGCGGCGGCTCCTTGCCGAACAATTCCCGCCATTGGTCCTTCAGCGTGGTAGTCGGCGCCGCCTGCAGCGCGGCGAGGCGACTCAGCACCTGCGTCGGCGGGATCTTCGGGATGGTGGGCGCCGGCGCGAGCGCGGCGGTGGATCGTCTGGTCATGCGAGTCCCTTCCTGTTGGGGTTCGCATGGAGGCGCTGCTTGGCGGTGGAGTGTAGGGGAACGTCTCCCACCCCCCGAGCTATCTCGGCATCGCGCGCTTCATCCTCGGCAACGCGGCTGCGCAGCCGCACCAAGCCCGCGGCCAGGATGGTGCACACCTCACGCAGGTGCGGCGGAAGGTGGCCATTGATCGGGTTCGGCAGGGGCATCGAGATCCAGCACGCATTGTCCTGCCTATTCTCTACCGCCTCGCCACCCGCACCTTCTCAGCCGGCCGGCTCGGCGCGACGCCGTGCACGGCCGTCAGTGCCGAAGGTCGCCCGACATTCGGCTTCACGGTCGGCCAGATCCGGCTGAGCCGCAGCTTGATCGAGCTGTCGCACGGCACGTTGTCCGGCCCCAGTTGCGAGGCAAACCAGTCCTGGATCATCCGCAGCCATTCAGCCTGCGTCGCCGGCGGTCCCGGGTCGTAGATGGTCTTGGCGATCTCGCACCAGCAGCCTTCCCAATCGAATTTGGGCGGTGCACCGCGCGACTTCTCCCGCCCGGTCGCGCCTGCCACGGCAGCGATCGCAGATTGGGCACCGCCGATCCCCTGCGCCTCCTGGAACCGCTCCATCTCGGCCCGGCGCACCACCAGCGACTGGCGGTCGACCAGGATCGTGCCGCGCCCATCATCCTGGTCCGGGAGATCAAGCACCTCCCCCTGCAAGCCGCAGAACCGCCCGATGGCCTGCGAGCCATTCAGCAACACGGACCAGGCATCGACGCTGCGGATGTCCATGGTTCCGACGATCCAGCGCGTCCCGGTCGGAATGCTGAACGGCCGCCCGTCGGCATCCTCCTCGACTTCGCTGGTTTCGACACGCAGCCCACCCACCGCGATCGACAGGGTCAATTCGCTTTCCAGGGCATAGGCGGCGATGTCGGCTTCCGAAAGCGACCAATGCTCGCAGAGTTCGGCAAGGCCGTAGAAAGGTTTTCGGGGGCGAGGCTTGACCATCACCTCTCCGTCCGATCAATCGCCCGCAGCCGCCGATAGGCACGCACTACCTTCGCCATGTCGGTGCGCATGTCGGGTGGCAGGCGCTGCGCCTCGACAAACACATCATCCATGCACAGGACAAGGATCGCGGCAGCGCGCTCGATGAGCTGATCGCGCGGCGGGCTCTCCATGTCGCGTTCGATGCGCGACCAATAGGCCGCTGAGATCCCCAGCCGATCGGCCATGTCGGTCATGCCGATCCCGAGTGCGGTCCGGCGCTCCCGGATGATCCTGCCAAAGCTCACAGCCTTGCTCCTTCAATCAAGCCGTAGCGTTGCAGTCGCACGGCGATGAACCTGTCCGAGACGCCGAAATCGCCGGCCAGCGCCGCCACGACCCCCGCCAGGGCTTCCTCGGGCGTGTCGCGGGCGAGGACACGGAATCCGGGGCGTCCACGATGTGGCGCATGCACCATCAGCAGCTTCTCGGCCCGCGCATGCGCGACCATGCGAAGATGCAGTGGCGAAGGCGGCACCAGCAGCGCCCCCATGAATTCATTGGCACGCCGCTCGGACAGCAACGTGGCCTGATCGAGGCAGCCAGGGTCGGCCGTCACCGACCGATAGCGCCGTGCGGGCTGCTCTACGGCGGATGGCACGTCGAACACGATGTGGCCAACCTCATGCGCTGCCGTGCTGAGCGCCAATTCCGGCCGGTTGGCCATCATGCCCGCATTGACCGACACCAG
>LNFM01020754.1_pt1 | contig 10662 bp, 11 predicted proteins | sample 596031 | NCBI WGS metagenome assembly LNFM01 (sample SAMN04254537, study PRJNA301005) | activated carbon metagenome | isolation source: dual media filters at the Ann Arbor, Michigan drinking water treatment plant | place: USA: Ann Arbor | reverse complement strand
GGCTGGGAGAACGCCTGCGAGCGCCCGGCGCCTACGAGCCCGGCAGGGACCGCCCACTGCCGTCGGACGGTCGATGGCCGAAAGCCGCCAGGTTCGACGGCCGGACCCGCTGCAAGGTGGAGATCGGCGCGTTTCCCGTTTGGCGTCCGAGAGAACCGTTGGACGCTTTCCTGCGGTTCCCCGGGAAGCCGCTGTCCGCCAGAGCGACGAAAGGCTTCCTGTCACGAACGGACAAGAGCACGCTGCGGTTCGTGCCGGGCTTCCTGGACGGTCTGCGGTCGCACCTGTCCGCGATGGAAGGCGCGGAGCGAACCGGCGGTTCGGGGACCAAGTTCCTGGCCGTCGCGGCCGAATGACGCCGGCCGAGGACGTCGATCCCGCCCGAAGCGAACTGATGCGCCGAGTGCGCCGCTCGGGAACCGCTCCCGAGCTCGTCGTCGCGAAGGCGCTTCGGCGGCTGGGCCACTCCTATCGACTCAACGTCCGCTCCCTTCCGGGCTCGCCCGACTTCGCCAACAAGAGCCGACGATGGGCGATCTTCGTGCACGGGTGCTTCTGGCACCACCACACCAACTGCAAGCGAGCGACCGTTCCGAAACGGAACGCAGCGTTCTGGATCGAGAAATTCGGCCGCAACCGCGGAAGGGACGCCAAGGCCGTGCGCGCCTTGCGGAAGGCAGGGTATCGCGTAGCCGTGATCTGGGAGTGCGAGACCGCGACGGTCGACCGGCCGGCCGAAGCGCTACGCCAGTTCCTTGAACCGCGTCGCGTAGGTGTGGCCGAGCCGATCGATCATGGACGAATAGCGGTAGATGTCGCCGGCGACGGGGGCCGGGGCGGCTGAGACCAGCTTCACCGGCGATCCGTCGTTCGCGCAATCGATCACGACGATGGCCAAGGCGTCGTAGCCGACGTCCCCCGTCTTGGATCGCTTCGGCAATTGACGGACCTTGTCGACCGCCAAGGTCGCGTCGCGCGGTTGGTTGTGCGTGCTCCATTCGGGCTTCTCGGCCCTGTTCGCCTTGTTCAGGTCCGGGCTGAGATACTTTGCGGCGACGTTCACCATCGCGAAGCCCGCCGCAATAGCCTGGTCCGACGACCCGTGTACTGTCAGGTGAGAGGAGTTCAGCTCGTCGTAGAGACGAGGCAGCGCGCGCTGGTGAGCGGTCATGCAAGCCTTGGCTTCCAACGCGACGAGGACGGATCCGACCCGGGCGCGACGGAGCGTCGGCAAGGCGTCGAACTCGGCGCGCTCTGCCGGGGAAAGCTCTATCTCGTACTCGTCGAGCATGCTCGCCATCGACTGCGCCCGACCGCGTTCCGGCTCCGTCGACGGCGTGCACAGGACGAGGTCGAGGTTCTTCTTCCTGTCGTGGACGAAGTCGCGCATCTCGTGGTTGATCCCGAACGCGACGACACCGTCGGCGATCTGCTTGCGCAGCAACGCGCTCGTCCGCAGCAGGTCGAACACGATCCCCCAGCAGGCGATCTTGGAGTGATGGTCGCTGCGGGAATGATACTGCCAGCGGTTGCCGAACCGGTCCTCGCGCGTCGGTTTCGAAAGGGTGCGCGCGAGTATCTCGGGACCGAACATCGTGCGCCTCGAACAGCGAAACTGATTCTCGCCGTCGATATTCTCCGTAACGGCGAGGAGGCGCTAGCTCTCAGGCGCGTCCGACCACCATTTCCTTGGGCACGAGCAGGTGCATTCGATCGTCCGTGGGCCAGAAGACAAAGAATTTCTGGGTTTCCATCTCAGGAGTGAGGCAAACGAGCTCGACCGGCTCATCGCGAACAATCTCGATCCCGGCGCGCGCCGCCTGCTCCTGCAGGAACGCTTGCAACTCGGGCGGAGCTTCCGTCATCGCCAAACGGGAGAGCGCGTACATTTCGGCGCCGAACGGGTAGTCTCCGTCGGGAAGGTCGTGCATGACTTAGTCTAGCGAATTTCCGGGTCCGATGTCCAATTTACCGGGCGGCGGGCGGAGACGGCGAACGCTTCGGCTCGGCGAGCCGGGGAGTCGCCTGCCGCCCATCGCAGGCCACCGCTCCGAAGAGGCGGGGCGTTCGTCGAATGTCGGCCTGGGCCGCCGGAACCGTGACGAGACCCGTCCACCGCATCGGCAGCGGTCGCTTCGCCGGCCTTGCCTCCATCGCGGCGGCGTCGTGCCGTTCGGCGACGCCGGTCCACTGCTGAAGAAGCGAATGACGCCCACGGAACGCGGGCACGTAATGGTGCGCTATATCCCGGCTTCCCGCGACGTTACGGCGCTCACCCACCTCACGGTCCGCAGCTTGGGGCGGAGGCTCATGAAGGCGATCCAATGGGAGAGGAAGGAGGAGATCGGCGAGCTCATCCGTCAGGCCGCGCATAAGTTGGATCAGGAAGGCGCGCTTACTCGGGTCTCCGCCACGATCCTTGCCTTGTCGTCGTCCGACCGATCTCGTCGGCGCCCGGTGCTGGTGAAGACCTCAAACCGCCGAACCGGCTCGTCGGGGCTGGATTTAAGCGTAAGCTCTGAAATCGCCATGTGTCGAGGCCCTCAGAGGCTTCAAACATCGACGCTCAGACCGCGCCCGCAAAGGTGGCGCCGGGACACCGATAACCGGAGACGAAAGCATTGATGTCCTTCAGTACCGGGCATCTGGCGCCGCTGACGCGATACGATCTAGCGGGGCTGGCGATGGAGTCGAATCCGCGCGGAGCAGGCTCGCCAGTAGGGGACAGACCACCTCGCGCCGGCTCAGGCCCTTGCCGGCGATCTTGTCGAAGCTGGCGCGCTTGCTGATTGGCAAAAAGCGAGCCTATGCGTCAGCGATAGCGCAGCAGTTTTCCCGCACCTTCTATACTCGCTTGTATCCCGTTTTCCCTCAGGGCGTACCAAAGCAGAGCGGCGTTGATTGAAATAATCGGGATTCCGATCATATTTTCGAGTCGTTCTGAAACCTGGATCATGCTCATGTTGGTCCCGCATTGGACGACGGCATCCAGATTGTTACGCGAAGTCGCTAGGTGCTCAACTATCGCCTTTTCCTTAGCCCAGTCGGGAATATGCGCGATATGCAGCGCCTGCTCGCAGCAAAAGCCAAACACTGAAACGACCTCAAATCCGAGGTCGGAAAACATCTGCGCCGCGTTGTCGTTTCCGACCTTCTCGAATGGCGTCAATAAACCGATGCGCTTCGCGCCGAATGCCTTTAATGCCGCCGCAGATGCGTCCTGCCACGTGCCCCAACCAATGGCTTCGACGGCCTCGATCTCCTCCATGGCATGCCTAATCGGGGCGATGCCGCATAGGATGTGCTCAAGGCTGATGCCCATAATAAGGTATTCTGGTTCAGCCATCATAGCTTGTGCAACCGCAGCTTTCAGGCCTGCGAGGAAATCGATCCTGTACTGGGCGAGCTCCTTTGCGTTCCCGAAACTCGGACGCGGCGTCATAACATTAGCGGTATGGAGTCCGATGCCATCCAACGAACGGTTGGCGACGATAATGCTCCACAGCTCATGCTCCATAGAGGTGTTGGTTGCAGGGATGAGTAACCCGAACTTTTTCCTGTGGCTGCGTACGTCGGGATAGCAGCGCAGGCCATCGATGAGCCCAAAGCCCGTCGACGGAATGCCATCGTGGACCACGCCCGAGCCGGCCAGCCTGGGCATTGGCGACCGGTTCGGATCCGGCACGTTAAACGGCTTGCCGGAGAGGGCGCCCATCACAACTTTCATATCGTACCCTTTGTTGGCCCCATAAGGAGAGCGGAGAGACCAAAGGGCACAAACGAATTTAAAGCCGTCCGGCGATGAGCTCTACTCATGCATCACTCAGGTGCCTGCTCCATGGGCTTGAAACGCCTCCTTCAGTATCCAAGATCGAAACCGCTGAACGTGAGGATCGTCGAGCCGCGACTCGTGGATGAGGAGATAGTATTCGCCTGCGCTATCAACGTGGCTGGTCGTCGGCATGACCAGCCCACGTAGGCCGTCACCATGGGCGACCAATATATGGGGTATGAGTGCGACGCCGCGGCCCTGCCGCGCAGCGTCAAGCGACATGAAGAAGTGACCGAATTCTAGGCTAATCTCCGTGTCAGTGGCTGCACGCACGCCATGTGCTCGAAGCCAGTCCGGCCAAGCGTGCCGTCTAGTCGTGGTGTGGATCAACGGTTGGCGCGCCAGTTCCGCCGGCGTCATGCATGCACTTGCCGAGAGCGACGGTGCGCAGACCGGCACCAGGCGGTCCGGAAACAACTCATCCGCATGCGCACCGTCCCATCGTGTCAGCATTGTCAGCTCGATCCGAGGTTGGTTGCGTTCGTAGTGGCGTCCAGGTAGGCGCCCCACACGGATCGCTATGTCTGCATCGTGGGCAAGGAGATCCGCCGGCTCGATTGAGGATACGATGCGCATCTCGATCTCGGGATGCAGACTGTTCAGGGCATGCAGTCGCGGCATCAACCAGTTGGAGGCGATCGTCGGTAGAACGGAAACGGTAAGGGTGGCCCGGTCGCGCTTGCGGGTAAAACGGCCGACTGCGCGTTCCAGTTCGTCGAGCGTGGCTTCGACCGTCCGAAAAAACTGCTCTCCCTCTTTCGTCAACTCGATGCGCCTCGTCAGGCGCTGGAAAAGCTCCTTGCCGAGATGCTGCTCCAGTTCCTTGATCTGCCGGCTGATAGCGCCCTGTGTCAGATGCAGCTCCTCCGCCGCCTTGGTGAAGGACAGGTGGCGCGCTGCGGCGTCGAAGCCGCGCAACGCATTCAATGGCGGCAATCGCCTCTTTCGCATGCACGTCCCTCCTCACGCATGAGGCTAGATCATGCATGAACTTCAAACAATTCGTTTGTGACCCCGGGCTCACCCACCCATCGTTGTCGAAAGGAAAACGAACACGGCGAACACCGCAATACCGCCTGGCGGTCCATGCAGGAGCCACGATGACGGACGAGGCAAGCGAGATCCTGAGCGTCCGCGCCATCGCCAAGCGCTATGGCGCGACGTGCGCCCTGCGCAGCGCGGACCTCACCTTGCGAGCAGGTCGCGTCCACGCCTTGCTCGGCGAGAATGGTGCCGGAAAGTCGACGCTGGTGAAGATCATCGTCGGCGCGGTCAAGCCCGATAGCGGCAGCATTCTCATTGGTGGGGCGCCCGTCGCCTTCCGTTCGGTGGCCGAGGCGATCGCTGCGGGCATCGTGCCGATCTACCAGCATCTGAGCCTGTTCCCCGAGCTTTCGGTTCTCGAAAACCTCTCGGCTTTCGGCCTTGCCGTCGGCCGTGCAGGCCTCGCGCGGAAGGTCCTGGCGCCGCGCGAGGAAGCGATGCGTTGGTTGGCCCAGGTCGGTCTCTCTATAGACCTCGACCGGCTGGTGTCTTCGCTTTCGCTCGGCGAACGCCAGCTTCTGGAAATCGCCCGTGGACTCGGCGGCAACTGCCGCATCCTCGTTCTCGATGAGCCGACCGCCGCCCTCAACCGCGAGGAGGCCGAGCGACTCTTCAAGGTCGTGCGCGAGCTCTGCGAGGGCGGCGCGGCGGTGCTGTTCATCTCGCATAAATTCGACGAGATCGAGAGGCTCGCCGACGAGGTCACGGTGCTGCGCGATGGCGGCACTGTGATCGACGCCGCTCCGATCGGCCGTCATGACCGTGCGACGCTGGTCAAAGCGATGCTCGGCGTCCAGGTCGAACATTCCCGGCACGCTGCGGCGGTACAGGGAGAGCCGGTCCTGGTCTCGCAGAACCTGCGCATGGTCTCCGGCACGTCGATCCAGCTCTCCGTCCGTTCCGGCGAGATCGTCGGCCTCGCCGGGCTCGTCGGCTCGGGCGCGCTGTCGATCGCGGCGACCCTGGCTGGTGCAGCGCCTGGCCACGGTAAGATCGAGGTCAACGGGAACTACTTCCGCGCCGGCGACCGGCAGGCCGCGGTTGCGCTCGGCGTGGGCTACGTCCCGGCTGATCGGCATGAGGAAGGCCTGTTCCTGCCCGTCAGCGCGACACGCAATGCCTCGGCCAGCGCGCTTTCGCGCTTCGCTTCCGGCGGCTTTGTCGCCAAGGTACGCGAAGGTCACGCGATCACGCCGCTGCTGGAGCAACTACATCTGCATCCGGCCAGACCCGATGCCGAGGCCGCGAGCTTCAGCGGCGGCAACCAGCAAAAGCTCCTGATCGCGCGCTGCCTTGCCATTCCTGGCCTGCGGTCGCTCGTTCTGCTGGAGCCTACGCGTGGCGTCGATGTCGCCGCACGGGCGATCATTCATCGCGCGATCCTCGACGCTGCCCGCTCTGGCGTCGCCGTGCTCCTCGCATCGAGCGATCTCGACGAGCTGATGTCGCTTTGCGACCGCTATCTTGTCGTGCGCGATGGTGAGATTGCCGACGAACTCCCGCAGGACGCCTCGACCGAGGCGATCATGGCAGCGCTGGCCGGGCGGCTTGCGGCATGACCAGCATTCCCTCCGCCAACCCCGGCTTCACCGGTATGATTTCGGGGCTTCGGCCACCCGCGATCCTGATCGTAACAGTGCTGCTGTTTGCGCTTGCTTGTGTGCTGGTGCCGCGCTTCGGCACGCTTGGTAATGTCGAAAACGTGCTGCGCATCGCCGCCATCCTCGGCATTGTCGCCTGCGGCCAGGCGATCGTCATCATCCTGGGCGGCATCGAGTTCTCGTTTGGGGCCTCGGTGGCGCTGGCGAGCGTCGCGATCGTGATGGCTCTGCCGCAGGCCGGCGAACCCGGAGCCTTTGCCGCTGGTATTGTGCTGATCCTGGTCATCGGCATGACAAACGGTGCGCTGGTCGCACGCTTCTCGGTGCCACCGGTCATCGCTACGCTCGGCATGCTGATGATCGCGTCGGGCCTCGCGGCCTGGCTCGCCGGCGGGCTGCCGATCGACGCGCCGCCCTCCGATACATTCTCCTGGCCGGCCGTGCCGATCCTTCTCGCCGTGGCTGCATTTACGGTGCTGCACCTGCTGCTTTCGACCAGCCGGCTCGGCCGCGGTTGGTATCTCGTGGGAGCCAACGCCACCGCAGCTCGTCTCGCCGGGTTGCCGGTCCGGCGCATCGTCTTCCTCGGCTATACCGTCGCCGGGCTGTTCTGTGCGCTCGGCGCCGTCATCTTGACGAGCCGGGTCGGCTCCGGCCAGCCGATGTTGGCACCGAACCTGCCCTTCGAGACGATCGCGGCCTGCGCCATCGGCGGTCTGCCGCTCAGCGGCGGTCGCGGCAATGTGCTGCAGGTCGCCTGCGGGGTGCTGATCGTCGCCATGCTCAACAATGTCGTGGTGCTGCTCAACTTCACGACGGCCTATCAGCTGATCCTGCTTGGCCTGCTCGTCGTCGTCGCGGTTCTGCTCCAGCGCGACTGGTCGTTCCTGGCGCAGGCGTCCCGGTTGCTGACGGCAAGGAGGTGGGGATGAGCGCATTCTCCGTGCCTCCGCGTCTGCTGGTGGCGCCGGCCGGCATTCTCGCCGCCAGCCTCGTCTTCGCCGGCCTTGCACCTGGCTTCGTTTCGCCGGGAAACGCCTCCAGCATCGGCGGTCAAGGCTGGGGGCTGGTGTTGCTCGCTGTCGGCCAGATGTTCGCCATCGCCACTCGGGGCTTCGACATCTCGGTCGGCGCGATCGCGGCACTGGCTGGCACGATTGCCGCCATGGCGGCCAATGCGTTTGGCTTGGTCGGCCTCTTGGCGGCGCCGCTGGTCGGCCTGGCCTGCGGTACGCTGAACGGGTGGCTGGTCGGCCGACTCGGCCTGCAACCGATCGTGGCCACACTCGGTTCTCTGGTCGCGCTGAAGGGCGTAGCCCTTCTGGTCAGCGACGATGGTCAGGCCGTACCGCTTGTCGCCGCGGAGACGACAACGAGCCTCGCCTTCGACTCCGTGCTCGGCTTGCCGCCGCTGGCGTGGGGGGCGCTCACCTGCGTCGTGGTCGCCCATTTTGTGCTGTGCCACGCGACGCTTGGCCGCCGCATCCTGATGCTCGGTTCCAATCCCGAGGCGATCGGCTTGGTCGGCGCCGATGCCGGCGCGCTCCAGATCAGGGCCTATCAGCTTTGCGGTCTGTTCGCCGGGCTGGCCGGAGCGCTGATGACGGCGCGAGCCGGCGCCGGCCTCCCCACCGAGGGCGCCGGCATGGAGCTTCAGGCGATCGCTGCGGCGATCATCGGTGGCACGGCGCTGTCCGGCGGCGTCGCAAATGCCTTCGCGGTCGCGGCCGGCGCCTTCTTCATCCAGGTCGTGCTGACCGGCCTCAATCTGTCCGGCGTCTCGCCGTTCCTCGCGCAGGTCGCCATCGGCCTCGTCATCCTTGGCTCCGGCCTGATGGATGCTGCGCTTCGCCTCTTTCTCTCCCGCAACCGCCAGCCGAAGGAATCCACGTCATGACCCTGTCCCGCCGCGCTGCCCTGCTCGCCTCGATCGCCTTTGCAGCCATCGCCTCTCCCGCGCTGGCGCAAGAGCGCACGATCGGCATCGCCGTGCCGAACCTTGCCTCTTCGTTCTGGATCTCGGCCGTCTACGGCATGGACAGCGAGGCCAAGGCTGCCGGCGTGAAGGTACTAAAACTCAACGCCGGCGGCGATGCCAACGCCTCCCAGCAGATCGCGCAGATCCAGGACCTGATCCAGCGCAAGGTCGACGCCATCGTCATCGGCGCCACCAATGGCGACGCGGTCAAGCCGATCGTCGAGCGTGCCATCGCCGCCGGCATTCCGGTGGTCGGCATCTCCTCGCCGCCGAACACTCCCCAACTCGCATCGCTCGTCAGCGCCGACCACGCCGATATGGGCAAGCTGCAGGCGCAGTGCCTTGCCAAGGCGATCGGCGGAAAGGGTAACGTCGCGATGATGGCCGGTCCGGCTGGCCAGGCTTGGTCAGATTTGCGGGCCAAGGGATTCCGCGAGGCGCTCGCCAAGGAGGCGCCGGACGTGAAGATCGTCGCGGAATCGCGCCTGGCGGACAATCGCAACGCCGCGCTCGGTACAGCCGAGGACTGGACCCAGCGCTTCCCCGACCTCGCCGGCATCTACGCAGCTACGGACGACATGGCGGCCGGCGTCGTCTCGGCCTTCAAGTCCGCCAATAAGAGCGTCAAGGTCTCGGCTTCCAACTTCAGCCCGACGGCGCAGCAGATGCTGAAGGACGGCGACCTCGCCTGCACCTCGATCCAGCAGGTCGTGGCGCAGGGCAGGGCGGCGCTTGCCCAAGCCGTCAAAGCTGCGGCGAAGCAGCCGGTCGAAGCCCGGGTCGTTATGCCGGCTCTGCTGGTCACGCGCGAGAACGCGGCGACCGTCGACCTCTCTTCGGTGGTCGCGCCCGCCGACTATCGCCCTTGAGCAGGAACGACATCATGCTTCCTACTCCCGGACGCTTCCCCTACTCGCCCATCGTCGATCGGCCAGACTTCACCTGGCCGGGCGGCAAGCGGCTCGCCGTCTACGTCGCGCTCTGCGTCGAGCATTTTTCCTATGGCTCGGGCCTGGGTCTGCCTTACTCGCCGGGGCTCAGCCACCCCAACACGTACAACTGGGCTTGGCGCGAATATGGCAACCGAGTTGGCGGGTGGCGCCTTCTCGAACTGTTTGAGGAGTACAAGCTGCCACTTTCGGTGCTTCTCAACACCGAGTGCTACGACCATTGCCCAAATCTCGTCGCCGCCCACCGGCGGCGCGGCGACGAGATCGTGGCCCACGGCCGCACCAATTCGGAACATCAGAATGGGCTCGATGAGGAATCGGAGCGCCGCCTGATCGCGGATGCAACGCAGGCCATTGCGAAGCACGAAGGGGCCCCGCCCGCAGGATGGATGAGTCCTGGGGCCCATCCGAGCGCCCGAACCGAGGATCTGCTCGCCCAAGCCGGGTACGGCTATACGCTGGACTGGCCGATGGACGACCAGCCCGTCTGGCTGAAGACGGCCGGCGGACCACTCCTCGCCATGCCCTATCCGCACGAGGTCAACGACGTGCCGATGGTCGTGTTGCATGACGGTACGGCGTCGGCCTTCGCCGATATGGCGATCGACAATCTCGATGAGATGCTGGTGCAATCGGAACGGCAGTCGTTGGTCTACGGCCTGACGATCCACACCTTCATCGTCGGGCAGCCCTTCCGCATCCGCCAATTCCGCCGGGTGCTCGACCATCTCAACCGCAATCAGGACCGGATCTGGTTCACCACGGCGGGCGCTTGCGCCCGCCACTATGCCGACCTGTTCCCGGCTCCAGCAGCCGGCTGACGACAAGGACATGCCCATGAACCCTTCCTCATCGCCCAGTACGCATCCGCGCCGGCGGGTCGCCATCGCCGGGCTCGGCGCCGTCGGCCTCAAGATCGCAAGCGTGCTCGATCAGGGCGTCCCTGGCTGCGAGCTCGTCGCTGTCTCCGCCAATGACCGCGACAAGGCGCGCAAGCGTCTCGCCCATCTATCCCGGCCCATACCGGTGGTCGCGATCGAGGAGCTGGAGGCGCTGGCCGATATTGTCGTCGAATGCGCGCCGGCCGCGCTGCTGCCTGCCATCGCCGAGCCATTTCTGCGGGCGGGCAAGATCGTGATCGTGCTTAGCTCCGGCGCCATTCTCACTCATGAGGGATTGATCGAGATCGCCCGTGCGCATGGTGGCCAGATCGTGGTGCCGACCGGCGCACTGCTCGGGCTTGATGCCGTGACCGCG
>LNFM01020399.1_pt1 | contig 10662 bp, 7 predicted proteins | sample 596031 | NCBI WGS metagenome assembly LNFM01 (sample SAMN04254537, study PRJNA301005) | activated carbon metagenome | isolation source: dual media filters at the Ann Arbor, Michigan drinking water treatment plant | place: USA: Ann Arbor | reverse complement strand
CGGCACCATCACGGCCTTGCCACGCCCCCCCGGCGGCACGCTTGCGCCAGCCCTGCCCAAGCCCGGCCTGGCACTGCCCCCCAACACCGGCCCCGCCCTGGCCTGCGGCATCGAGTTCGCCAACCCGTGCGCCGAGGCGCTGTCATTCACCAGTGCACGGCTGCGCTGGACGCCGTCGCGCCTGGCCGATGTCACGCATTACCGGGTGATGCGCGGCCGCGCCCCGGCCGCGCTGCAGCTTGCCTTGCTGCCCGCCGCGACCACCGAGTACATCGACGAGTCGCCGTCGCCTGCCTCGCTGGCGGACTACTACGTCGAAGCAACCAAGGCCACGAAGGTGGCCACAGGCGCAATCCGCTTCGAGCGGCTGCCGGACGGCGGCGTGCGCGAACGCGCCGGAAAAGACCACGCGCCGCAGTTCATCCAGGCGCAGACGCTGGAGACCTCGAAAGTCGTCAGCGTCGCGCTGCCGGCCATCCCGCCCCTGGCCGACCTGCGCCTGAACGTCGCGGCGGTTCGACCTGGCCGCGTGCAGCTGTCCTGGCGCGCCGTGCCGGGCATCAGCGGCTACGAGTTGTTGCGCAACGGGACGGCGGTGCGCCAGGCGACTGCCGCCGAGGTGACCGCCGAGGACCTCAACGTACCCGACGGCAATCACAGCTACCGGCTACGCGCCGTGGCGGTGGCACGCGACGGCCGGCGCTTTGCCGGACCGCTCAGCAGCGAACTGATGGTGCGGCTCACGCCGTTCCGCGTGCTCGCCTTTGGCGACTCCGTGATGTGGGGCCAGGGCATCGCCGATCGCAACAAGTTCACCACGCTGGTGGTCAATGCGCTTCGCGGGCGCCTGCCCGTCGAGGTGGAGTTCCGCAGCCTCGCGCATTCGGGCGCCACCCTGCTGCCGACGGTCGAGCAGCCGATACCCAATGGCTTTGACGAAGCACGCCTGGCCACGCACGGCGAAATCCCCAACACCTATCCGACGGTCGGGTTCCAGTTCCGGGTGCAAGGGCCGCAGGCCCTGCGTTCGCTCGGTGCCCAACCGACGGACGCCGACCTCATCGTCATCGACGGTTGCGCCAACGACGTCGACATCCTGAAGATCGTCGATCCGACGTCCACGCCCGACCAGATCGCCGCCATGACGTGGGAGCGCTGCGGGCGATGGATGGAGGCGGCGCTGGCAGAGGTGGCGCGCCTGTACCCCAATGCCCGCATCGTCGTCACCGGCTACTACCAGGCGGTCTCGGAGCACACCGACCGTTCGGCGCTCAACGCGTTGTTCGGCGGCATGGCCATCTTCGGTCGCACCGAGACACTGATCGGGGTCGGCGGCGCATGGGCCGCCGGACCGGTGATCGGCGCGATCACCACCGCAGTCGTCACGGAGACGGCCGCGCAGCAGGCGATCGTCAACGGCGCGCGCTTCAAGCGCGAGTCCGATGCCGCATTGCGCGCGGCTGTCGACGCTGTCAACCGCAGCCGACCCGGACGCGCGATGTTCGCCGAGTCCGGCTTCGCCCCCGAGAACGCCTATGCGTCGCGGGCAGGAGCCAGCTACCTCTGGCTCGTCCCGCTCGGCGTCTATCCGAACGATCTGGACGAGATGCACGCACAGCGGCAAGGCATCTGTCGGACGCCCGGCGCCATCGAAACGAGCCTGGGCGCGCCGCTGCGACCCGCCGATCAGGGCGCGCTCGACATGGCGCGGCAGAAGTGCTTCATCGCCGCGCTCGCTCACCCCAACGCGCTCGGCGCCGCGTCCTACGCACGCAGCATTCTGGGTGTGATCGAGCCTTTCGTCGCCGACTGGCAACGACTGTACGCGCGCCAGCGCACCGCGCCGAACTGAGGACGAACGGCATGGCCGCGTCAAGTGCACGACACAGCCGCGGCCCGCGGCCGCCGCGCGCGGGCGACTGGGCGCCCTTCACCCGCGCCTGGGGCAGGCCTGACAGCCCCAGCATCGGACACGCGCTGACCAGCGGCGCGGTGTCGGCGTTCGTGTCCAACCGCGATCTGGCGGGCAATCGCGTCAGCGTGCTGCTGGCAGGCGCGTGCGCCACGGTGCCATGAGCATCGCATCCGCGGCGCTACCAGGCCAACCCGGCGCGGCCGATCAACCGCGCTGATCGACGCATCGTCACTAAGGAGTCCCCCATGAACCGCAAGTATCTGAATGCTGCGTTCTTGACTTTGGGCGCACTGATGTACGCGCACGGCGCCCGCGCCGATTGCGTGGACGGCGTGCGCGACCCCACGTCAGCCGAACTCGAGTTCGCAGCACGCGCGCAGGCCGCCCTGGCTGCCGCCCTGCCTGCGCCCATCGTCGACAGCGAGCGACGTGGCGCGGCGTACGACTTTTCCGCGCAGCCGCGGCTGTCGTTCTGCAAAGGAACGCCCGAGGGAGCGTTCTCGCCGAGCGTCGGCAGCGCCTACCTGTACCGCTTTCCGCGCGCCGAGGCCGACCGCATGGGCGCCGAGCGCAAGCGCATTGAGCTACGGATCGAGGAGATCGAGAAACTGCCCCCGGAGAAAGAGGCACAGCGCAAGCAGCTGCTCGATCAGATGCGCACTGCTTACGACAGTGCGCCGCGCCGCAGCCGCAAGGACCCGCCGTTCACGCCCGAGCAGCAGGCGCAGGTCGACCGCGCCAGCGCTGAAGGCCGCAAGCTGGAGGAGGCCGCCAACAAGGTCGTGGCCGATCACAAGGCGAGCGTGAAGCCGCAGACCGACCCGCTGCGCGCACAGGCCAAGCGGCTGGAGACGTTTCCGCAGGAGATCGCCGTACGCATCGCGATGAACCAGGACCGCCTGACCGAAGACGGTCCGCAACAGGCCAGCTTCGGTTCGCCCAGCGCGCGCCGCAGCGCCGGGCTGCGCGTCTACAACGTGACGATCTCAGTGACCGGACCCGAAGGCGCGGCGCGGCAGGCGTTCTTCGAGTCGGTGGATCGCGCCTACCTGAAGTCGCTCGTGGGACAGCCGCTGCCAGACGTCGCCGCGGCGCGCACCCGTGCGGCGCAAGTCGCGGCGGCCGCACCCGTGGCTGCACCAGTCGCCGCGGCAGCCCCGAGCACTCCGGCGGCGTCCGTGTCGACTGCGGCGGCGGCGCCGCCGGCTGGTGCTCCGGCGGCCGCGCGTCCGGCGTCCTCCGCAGCCCCCTCGGCGCCGCCGACGCCGCCTGCGCCACGCGACGAGCAGAAGAAGGCCGAGCCCACCACAACCGTTCAGGACGCAGCAAACGCGGTGAACAAGCTGCGCGGTCTGTTCGGCCGCTGAGGCGTCGATGGCAGCGACCACCGAGACGGTCGTCGACAGACGGTCCGGTCGCTTGCGTCACTGATCGAGATTCGACGTCCTTCACGATTGAGGAGGAGTGGCTGATGACCCACCGCATGCAGCAACCGCTTTCGCGCCGACGGGTGCCGTTGTGCGCCGCGGCCCTCGTCACGCTCGAGCTTGCCCTGCCGGCGGCTGACGCTCAGCCCCTGCCGTTGCCGCCTCTGTCGCGCCCCAAGGACCAGGTTCGGCCATTGGAGCCAGTGGGGCCGGTACCCACGACGGAATGGAAAGGCACGACGCAGTTTTCCTGTCCGCCCGGGCTGCCCGTGCTGTACCTCGAGCGGGCCAGCGCCGAGCCGCGCGACGTAGCGCTCATCACGCCCGATGCGCTGTTTCATCGCGCCTGGGTGAAACCGGATCGCCGCGATGCCTGGGTCTACTGTGCCTACGGTGCTGCGCCTGCCGGGGAAGGCGATCTCGAAGGTCGCATGCTCGCCGTGCGCTATCGGTTCGGCAACGAGTTGGTCGGCCGTTGCACGATCAACGGCCCACAGGTCGCCTGCGAGACGCGCGGTACCTTCAAGTCGCTGTTGGTCGAGCCGACCGCTCTTGGCGGCCGCTGATGCGCTCGACCTTCGCAGCGCGGGGGTGCGAGGCCACCGCCCACCGCTTGCACATCAAACCGCCGACCATCCAGCCGCGCTGCACCGCCGACACGCCTTCAGCCGACGATGTGTTGTGAAGGCAGCGGACGCAGACACACCGCCCGCCGGTGCCCATAACGCTGCCGTAACGCTGCGGGATCTACAACTCCTGCGTGTTGAACGGCGTCGTCGCGCAGGCTCGTCGAGCAGCACCCCAAGCATCCCTGAAAGGATAAGGCCATGATTGTCGATCGCCTACGCGGCGCGTGTGTCGCAATGACCATCGTGCTGGCCGTCGTTTCGCCCAGCGTCTGGGCCAACCCCGCCGATCTGAGCGCCATCTGGCGCATCAACGGCAATGGCTACCCCGGCGAACTCATCGTCCGGCAGGCGGCCGATGGCTCGCTGTCCGGCTCGATTTACGGCGACCCGTTGAGCGGCCACCATGCGCCCGGCGAGCGCGTTGCCGTACTGTTGCGCGGACCGCTCGGCCGGCCGCTACAAGCGATGGTGGTCGAGGTGTCCGCGGACGGCATGGCCATCGGCGGGCGGCTGTTCGCGCTCAATGCCATCAATGCAGGCGCATCACCCGCACGCAACGTGTTTGGCTTCAGCGGTCAGCGCGCGGCCGCCGCTCCCCCCGGAGCACCGGCACTGCCCGTGTCTGGCGTCGGACCGGCCAGCATCGCTGGCAGTCACGCCATCATCGGCAACGGTCAACCCGGCGCCCTCGCGCTGGCTCAGGCGCCCGACGGCAGCCTGAACGGCACTGTGTACGGTCAGCCGATGGACGGCCACTACGCCAGCGGCACCGGCTCCGTGGCGCTGATGCGCTATGCGGCACCTGGGCAGCCGATGCAGTTGTACGTGGGCAGTGCCACGCCGCAGGGCCTGAGTGGTGAGTTCTACGCGCTCACGACGGGCGGCGGCGCATCTCTTCAGCGCATGCGCTTCGCATGGTCGGCGACCTCGCCTGCCGCAGCGCAGACGCCGCCCACGGTGCTCGCGCGCGGGATTGCGGGCACCGATTTGCGTGTTCTGCCGCCGCCGACACGGCCACTGCCGCCCGGGAGTATCGGCGCGGCGCCGCCGCCTGCACCCCCGGCTACGCCGCCTCAGTTGCCCGCCGGAACGCTGCTGGCCAAGCCACCGCTGAAGCCAGTGCGCGTGGTCCCCGGCCTGACCGTCATCACCCAGCCTGCCTGCGGCGCCAGCTTCAGCGATCCCTGCGCCGCAGCGATCAACCCGGCCTCGGCGAAGCTCTCCTGGGGCGCACGTGCCGACGCCACTCACTACCGCGTCGTGCGCGGCGCCGATTGGCTCGTCACGGTCACCGCCGACATCCGTGAGTATGTCGACGAGACGCTCGCACCGGGCACCACCGCCCAGTATGCGATCGAGGCGCTGCGCCAGACAGGGAACATCCCTGTCGGCGCGGTCGCGATCCGCGGCAACACTGGCCGCGGCAACGAGCCGGTCGGCAACACGGCGACGTTGCAGCGCTTCGACACACTCGAGACCAGTGCGCGCAAGACGGTCACGACGCCAGTGCTGGAGGCGCCGCGCAACCTGACCGCGCAATCGATCGCCGGCCCCAAGGGTCGCGTGCGTCTGAGTTGGACCCCGGTCGCCGGCGCCAACGGCTACCTGGTCTACCGCGATGGCAATCCGCTGCCGGTCGATCCTGCCTCCGCCACGCGCCATGGGTTCGAGGACACCCAGGTGCCTCTCGGCCAGCACCGCTACATCGTCGAGGCGCTGTTCACCACGCCCTCGACGCAGCGCCGGGTCAACAGTGTCGGCTCCTCCCCCGCGCTGGTGGACGTAGCGTTTCCGCGCCCTCGCACGTTGTTCCTCACGCAGCCCGCCGGCCACGGCAGCATCGATTCCGCTGACGCCCACGCCCGCACGCGCTGCGGCAATCTCTTCGTAGCGTTGCCTGACTGCCCGCTCGCCGACTTTCTGCGCATGGGCACCAACTGGGAAGAGATCTGGCAGGACCGGTGGGGCGATCGCGGTCTGACGATGAACTGGGCCGAGGCAGTCTTTGCCAATACGTTGGATCTCGATGCTGGCCGACGCGTGAACTGCGTGCCTCGACGCGGCAACGTCACCCTGTGCTGGGCATCGAGCCATCACACGACAGGGTCGGGGAGTCAGGTCGGCGCGGCGGCCGACTTCAGCCTTGCGCGGTCCATCAACGTGATCCTGCTCGACGGAGACCGTGCGTTCTTCGGGTCGTGGAGCTACAGCGGCCACATCACCCATTATGTGCCGCCGTACAGTATTCAAAGCGGTGGCAAGACCGTCTACTGGCCTGGGCGCAACGAGCCGCCATGGAGCGCGCAGCATGGTGAGAAGCTGTACAGCGAGCAGGCCAAGCTCAACAACCACATCGCATTCGACAGCCAGGGCCGCAAGGCGATTCCGCACCTGTGCCTGAGTTGCCACGGCGGTCGATTGGACCCCGCCAGTGGGCATGTAATTGGCGCGAGCCTGCTGCCGATCGTGCCGGCGCGCATCGGCTTCGGGACAGCCTACAACGGGCAAGCGCGCGCGCAACAGGAAGAGCAAATCCGCTCGATCAACAGGATCGTGCTGGAGTCCAATCCAGCGCCAGCGATCGCAACACAGATCCAGACGATGTATGCGGGCACGGTGCAGGTGCCAGGCACCCGCGCCAATGACGCCGCCGTACCGCCCGGATGGCGTGGCAGCGAAGGCATCTACAAGCAGATTGTCGAACCCTACTGCTCCAGTTGCCACTTCGCCCAGCGCGGCACGCTGTCGTTCGCCAGCGCGGCCGACATGCGCACCCACCGCGACGCCGTGCAACGCACGGTGTGCACCGACTTCACGATGCCGCACTCGGAACCGCTGTTCCGACGCTTCTGGACCGAAGGCGGCATCGTCTCGCTGCCGGGCCTGCTGTCGACGTGGCTGGGGTTCAACAGCTGTGGGTCGTGACGGTGGAGGCACGGCCGCGTGACCGTGGGCGAGGTGGTCGCAGACTTAGCACCGAACGCACCCGGTCCGGGCGGTAAGGTCCTCTCATCGCAACCGTGAGGTCGCCCACGTGGCCCGCTTGCTGCGAATTCCCGCAACGAGAGGACGGGTCCCATGATCGACCGATGCCAAATCCGCAGTTGGCTTGTCTTGCGTCTCGTCGCCGCACCGACGCGACGCCTCTCGCGCACGATCGTCGCAGCCGCCGTGATCGTGGCTGCCGGTGCCGCCGGCGCCAATCCGGCGGACCTGTCCGGCACCTGGCGCCTCAACGGCAACGGCTATTCCGCTGACGTGACGCTGCAGCAGGCGCCCGACGGCGGCGTGACAGGCTCGATCTACGGCAATCCGATGACCGGCTACTACGCGTCCGGCGAGCGGATCGGCGTGTGGCTGCGCGGCCACGGCGGCCGACCGATCCAGTTCCTCGTTGCGCAGCTGGCGCCCGACGGCAGCGCGCTCGGTGGCCGCCTGTTTGCGCTGAACGCGCACTCGGCCGGCGGTAGCAGTGCGCGCAACGTGTTCGGCTTCAGCGCGCAGCGACAGGGCACACCTGCCAACCCCGCGCTGCCCGGCGCCATGCCCGGTCCGCTGAGCGTGGCGGGCAGTTACACGATCAACGGCAATGGCTTCGTCGGTCCGCTGGTCCTCGTGTAGGCCGCCGACGGCGGCATCAGCGGCACCGTCTACAACGATCGAATCGAAGGGCTCTACGCAGCCGGCAGCGGCAGCCTCGTGTTCGTCCGCTACTCCGGTACCGCGCCAATCCAGGTCTTCACTGGCACCGTCGCGGCCGGCACGCTGCGCGGGGACCTCCATGCGCTCCTCCCCGCGGCCGGCGCCTCGGCGCAGCGCGCGCGCTTCGACTGGTCGGCGCAACCCGGTGCGGCCGCAGCGCCGGATATGTCCCGCAACCTGCGCTGAAGCGGCAGCCGGGCAGCACGTTGTCGTGCCTTGTTACGGGCCGGTGCGCTAACGCGCGCGGCGAGCCGCTGCGGCACGGCGGCGGCCGTCCGGATGTCGCTGATGGCGGCACAGGCGCCGGGCGTGACAGAACAACGCTCGCGTCACGCCGCGGCGATAGCGCCCGTGGCTGAAGGTCACCTCGATGAATCAGGCGATCTTCTGCGGTACGGACGGGGACGCGTTCCGCAACACGCTGCTGGCAGTGCACTGATCTGCCGTGCCCTGTTCTTTGGCGAAGCCGAACTCACGGTTCGCAGCGCTCCGATTGCCATTGGCCAAGCGTGACGGAACGGGCGACCACGATGCGCGGCTCCAGCGGCCGGCCGGTCTCCATGTCCACCATGTGGCTGCGGCCGTCGAACTCGACGCGGTAGCGCGCCTCGGTGACGACTTCAAACCGGGCCTTGCCTTCGGCGATGGCGTTGGCCGGCGTGCGGCAGCGGTAGTCGAACGAGTGACCGTTGGCGCCGCTGCGCGCATTGGAGACGGTGCAGGTCCACGGCGGTTGCTGCAGGGATGCAAGTGCTTCGCGCAACGCTTCTTGTGGCGAGATGCTGGCGTCCGCAGCCGTGATGCACTCGGTGTCGACCTGTGCGCTCTGGCGCGGTGGCAGGTTACGGTCGAACTCGGCGCGCTCGGCCGGGCTCATGCCGGCACGCACCTGTTCCAGGATCTCAGCGCTGGCGCGTGCGCCCGCGGCGTCGATCGCGCTCAGCACTTCCTTGCCGTCGAGCCACACCTGCGAGGTGACCCGCCACAGCCCGGGCTTGAGCTTCACCGTGCCACCTTGCGCCAAGGCAGCGCCGGCCGCGCCGAACGTCAGCAGTGCGACCGCCGTCACGCACCGCAGCGCGCGCGCCCTCATTGCGTCACTTCGCGTCCTCACTTTGCGTCCTCACTATGCGTCCTCAATGCGCCCTCACTGCGCCACCAGTTCGACGCGCCGGTTCTTGGCGCGACCGGCCTCGTTGGCGTTGCTTGCCACTGGCGCGTAGTTGGCCACGCCGGCGGCCGCCAGGCGTTTGGCGTCGATCTTGTGGGTCTTCACCAGCGCATCGACCACCGCCTGGGCCCGCGCGCGCGACAGCGCGAGGTTGGCGTCGAGCGCGCCCTGGTTGTCGGTGTGACCGACGATGAACACGCGTAGCGCGGCGTTGGCCTGCAGCAGCCGCGCCATTTGATCCAGCTGCTCCTTGCTCTCGGGCTTGAGCGCGGACTTGCCGGTATCGAAGTAGATGCCGTACAGCGCGATCTTGCCGTCGGCGTCCAGGCCTTGCCGCATGGCGTCGGCGTTGACGACCACCTGGCCGGTCTGCATGGCCACCGGCTCCACGATCTGCACCGCCACCGCTGCCTGCGGCTCGTTGACGCCGAACACCTGGGCCGTCAGAACCGACACGTGCCGCAGCTCGCCGCCGCGGCTGACCACGCCGTAGACATACAGGCCTTCTCGTGAGAAGGGCGAGACATCGGGCGCCCATCTGCCCTGGAACTTCATGCGGTCGAAGTTCGCCCGCCAGTGTCCCCCAGGTTCCCACCACGCACCCCGGCCGTCGACCGACGTCCTGACGTTGGCTCCGGCGGACTGCAGCGCCTGCTGAAAATTTCGGTGCACCTCAAGCGGCGTCTTGCCTTTCGGCGCGACGTAAAGAAGCCGGGTGACCTTGCCTTCCACCACCAGCGGCTTGTCGCGATCCAGCTCCTTGGTCGGGGCGGAGGCGTCAGGCACAAAGAAGGTGCCCCGATCGAACGCGAGCTCCTGGTAGCCGTCCATCTGCGAGCCGGCAAATCGGCTGATCAGCGGGTGGTCCTTGCCGCCCGCCACATCGCCAGGCTTTGCCTGCGCGGACGACAAGGCCGGCAACACGGTCAGCGCGAATGTGACAAACCAATGACAGGACTTCATTCGACAAATCCTTTCCGACCCGGATAAGCGGCCGCAGGTTTTACAACGACGACGAGGTGTCCTCAACGCGTACTACCGTGAGTCTGTGTACATGGGCCACAGCGCGGCGTGTCGATGTCCCGCGGAGCCGCGCGCCTTCATCGCTGGCGCCAAGCGTCGGGCACCCGGGTGATCGAGCCGATGGTCCCCTCGCGATGAACCCGACCATCTTCTGGGTTCCGGACCGGCATGCGTTTCGCGAGGAGACGCTGGCGGTGCGGTGAGTAGGTTGGGCGCAGGCTTCTGCGTCAAACGCCAGAGTCAAGCCGCATCGCGAAGCGGCGTGGGTTTCGACGAATCGTTGTGGGGTGCCGATGCATCACCCCCCTCGCCAACCAGACGCCATGCGATGAGCAGAACGCTCGTCCACCAAAGGGCCTCCGCTGCGCGCTGCAACAGGCCGCGGACGGAAGCGAGTTCGGGCGCAAGCATGAAGACGAACAGAGCTAGCCACGCGAAGCCCGCGAAACGAAGGAAGACCTTGCCGCCTCGGCTCAGGTGACCGTGAAAGGACAGCAGAAAGAAGCCCGCGGCCGCGGCGAAGTACGTGATCAGGCCGAGCAGATTGTGGAAGTGCTGAAGCAACGAGCCATCGGCGGGGCACCCCGGGTCGCATGGGGCAGCCGCAACGCCAAGGAACGCGATGGGCTGCGACCATAGCAGCAGAAATCCTGCGCGACTGAGGCCAGAGAGCCGGGCGACTGGGGTCGCGACGAGCAGGAAGGCCGCCGTCAGGAGGCCCAGCGGCACGAAACCGAACAGCCCCAGCTCGCGCGCCCAGGGCGTGCCGGTCGCGTTCAACTCGCTGATGAAGTG
>LNFM01015008.1_pt1 | contig 10662 bp, 11 predicted proteins | sample 596031 | NCBI WGS metagenome assembly LNFM01 (sample SAMN04254537, study PRJNA301005) | activated carbon metagenome | isolation source: dual media filters at the Ann Arbor, Michigan drinking water treatment plant | place: USA: Ann Arbor | reverse complement strand
GTGAGGTCAGCGATGCGCTGGAGAAGGTCTTCGGGCGCCACCGCGCCGACATCCAGAAGGTGACCGGTGTGTATGCAGCCGCCTACGATTCCGCTGAAGGCTGGGACAAGCTGAAGGCCGAGATCGCCGCTTTCGGCGAAGCGCAGGGCCGTCGCCCGCGCGTGATGATCGCCAAGCTCGGACAGGATGGCCACGACCGCGGCGCCAAGGTGGTGGCCACGGCCTTCGCCGACCTCGGCTTCGACGTCGACATGGGCCCGCTCTTCCAGACGCCCGAGGAATGCGCGCGCCAGGCCATCGAGAACGATGTGCACGCGGTGGGTGTCAGCACGCTGGCCGCGGGGCACAAGACGCTGGTGCCGGCCATCATCGACGCGCTGAAGCAGCAGGGTGCCGACGACATCATCGTCTTCGTCGGCGGCGTGGTGCCGGCGCAGGACTACGGCTTCCTCTACGACGCCGGCGTGAAGGGCATCTACGGCCCGGGTACGCCGATCCCGGTGAGCGCGAAGGACGTGCTCGAGCAGATCCGCCAGGCGCAGGGCTGAAGGCGGGGCAGTGAAGGTCAAGCCGACCCCGGCCGACGGCTTTACGCTCGAGACGGCACGTGCCGACGACTTCGAGGCGCTGCACGCGCTGCGCCTGCGCGCCATGCGCGAGAGCCTGGAAACCCTGGGGCGCTACGACGAGCGCCGCTCGCGCGAACGCCTGGCCGAAGGCTTCGTGCCGGCGCACACGCAACACATCGTGGTCGGCGGTCGGCGCGTGGGCTTCCTGGTGCTGCGGCGACTGTCGCATTCGCTGCGGCTGAACCACTTCTACATCGACACGCCGCACGCACGTCAGGGCATCGGCAGTGCCGTGATGCGCTGGGTGCTGGCGCAGGCCGATGCGGCCCAGCTGCCGGTGGAACTCGTGGCGCTGAAGGGCAGCGCCGCCAACCGCTTCTACCTGCGCCACGGCTTCGTCTGCACCGGCGAGGGGCTCTGGGATATCGACTACCTGCGCCCGCCCGTCACACCGGCGCTGCGTGTCGTGCGCGCACTCTGGGCCACGATGCAGGCGCGCGACTGGACCGGCGCACGTGCGCTGCTGCGCGACGACCTGCGGTCCACCTGGTGGACCAGCGGCGAGCACTTCGCCAGTGCCGACGGCTACATCGCGATGCAGGCCGCCTACCCCGAAGGCTGGACGCTGCTGCTGAAGGAACTGGTGCGTCTGGACGACGGGCGGGTGCTGGCGCTGGCGCGAGTCGACCACCCGCCGGGACACTTCTACGCGACGACGTTGTACCGCATCGACGACGGGCTGATCGCGGGCATCGACGAATACTGGGCCACGCTGGAGCCACCACCCGATTGGCGCACGCCACAACGTTTTGCTGGCCTGTCGCGCTTCGACCCGCTGAGCGACCCGCAGGCGCGCGAGCCTTGAACATGCCACTGCCCGCCGACCTGCCGGTCGAACTGCACGAAGCCGACCGCCGCTTGGCCGAGGCCCTGCTCGGCGCGCCCGGCCCAGCGCAGCGCCGCGCGCTGGCCAAGACCATCACGCTGCTCGAGAGCACCCGCGCCGACCACCGCGCGCGTGCCGATGCCTTGCTGAACTCGCTGCTGCCGCACAGCGGGCAGGCTTTCCGCCTGGGTATCAGCGGCGTGCCCGGCGTGGGCAAGAGCACCTTCATCGAGGCGCTGGGCCTCTACCTCGTCGCGCGCGGTCACCGTGTCGCGGTGCTGGCCGTCGACCCCAGCAGCAGCCTCAGCGGCGGCAGCATCCTGGGCGACAAGACGCGCATGGAACGCCTGAGCATGGACGATCGCGCCTACATCCGCCCCAGCCCGGCCAGCGGGACGCTGGGCGGCGTGGCCGAGAAGACGCGTGAGTCGCTGCTGGTCTGCGAGGCCGCAGGCTACGACGTCGTCATCGTCGAGACCGTGGGCGTGGGCCAGAGCGAGACCGCCGTGGCCGGCATGACCGACCTCTTCGTGCTGCTGCAACTGCCCAACGCCGGCGACGACCTGCAGGCCATCAAGAAAGGCGTGATGGAGATCGCCGACCTGGTGGTCATCAACAAGACGGACCTCGATGAAAACGCCGCCACACGCGCCCGCGCGCAGATCACCAGCGCGCTGCGCTTTTTTGGCCCGCACGCGCAGCACGGCGCACAGGTGATGCAGCTCAGCGCGCTGAAGGGCAGCGGCCTGGACACGTTCTGGCAGCTCGTGAGCACGCAGCGTGCAACACGCCTGGCCAGCGGCGAGCTGGCGCGGCGTCGACGGCAGCAGGACGAAGCCTGGATGTGGGAACGCATACAGGCTGGCCTGCAGCAGCGGTTCCGCCAGCACCCTGCGGTGCGCACGGCGCTGCCCGGCATCAGCGCCGAGGTGGGCGCCGGGCGCCTGGCGGCGTCGGTGGCGGCGCGTCGCCTGCTCGACCTGATGAACTGAAGCCTTTCCCGACACGACGACCGAGAACGAGACCCACCATGCACGACATCATCGAAAAGCTGGAACAGAAACGCGCCGCAGCCCGCCTGGGCGGTGGCGAAAAGCGCATCGCCGGCCAGCACGCCAAGGGCAAGCTCACGGCGCGTGAACGGCTGGAACTGCTCTTCGACGAGGGCACCTTCGAAGAGTGGGACATGTTCGTCGAGCACCGCTGCGCCGAGTTCGGCATGCAGGACAACAAGATCCCGGGCGATGGTGTCGTCACCGGCTACGGCATGATCAACGGCCGCCTGGTCTTCGTCTTCAGCCAGGACTTCACCGTCTTCGGCGGCGCGTTGAGCGAAGCCCACGCCGAAAAGATCTGCAAGGTGATGGACCAGGCGATGAAGGTGGGCGCGCCCATCATCGGCCTGAACGACAGCGGCGGCGCGCGCATTCAGGAAGGCGTGGCCTCGCTGGGCGGTTATGCCGAGGTCTTCCAGCGCAACGTGATGGCCAGCGGCGTGGTGCCGCAGATCAGCCTGATCATGGGCCCGTGCGCGGGCGGCGCGGTGTATTCGCCGGCCATGACCGACTTCATCTTCATGGTCAAGGACTCGTCGTACATGTTCGTCACCGGCCCCGAGGTGGTGAAGACCGTGACACACGAGGAAGTCACGGCCGAGGAACTGGGCGGCGCGATCGCGCACACGACGAAGAGCGGTGTCGCCGACCTCGCCTTCGAGAACGACGTCGAGGCCATCGCGATGCTGCGGCGCTTCTTCAACTACCTGCCGCTGAACAACCGCGAGAAGCCGCCGGTGCGCCGCAGCGGCGACGCCGCCGACCGGCTGGACCACTCGCTCGACACCCTGGTACCCGACAACCCGAACAAGCCCTACGACATCAAGGAACTGATCTACAAGGTGGTCGACGACGGCGACTTCTTCGAGCTGCAGCGCGACAACGCGAAGAACATCGTCATCGGCTTCGGCCGCATGGACGGGCAGCCCGTGGGCATCGTCGCCAACAACCCGCTGGTGATGGCCGGCTGCCTGGACATCAAGAGCAGCATCAAGGCCGCGCGCTTCGTGCGCTTCTGCGACGCCTTCAACATCCCTGTCATCACCTTCGTCGACGTGCCGGGTTTCATGCCGGGCACGGCGCAGGAGTACGGCGGCATCATCAAACACGGCGCCAAGCTGCTCTACGCCTATGCCGAGTGCACGGTGCCGAAGGTGACCGTCATCACGCGCAAGGCCTACGGCGGCGCCTACGACGTGATGAGCAGCAAGCACCTGCGCGGCGACGTCAACTTCGCCTGGCCCAACGCCGAGATTGCCGTGATGGGTGCGAAGGGCGCGGTGGAGATCATCTTCCGCGAGGACAAGGGCGACCCGGCCAAGCTCGCGGCCAAGGAAGCGGAATACAAGGCGCGCTTCGCCAACCCCTTCGTCGCCGGCGCCCGCGGCTACATCGACGACGTGATCCAGCCGCACGAGACGCGCAAGCGCATCTGCCGCAGCCTGGCCATGCTGCGCGACAAGAAGCTCGAGAACCCGTGGCGCAAGCACGGCAACATTCCACTTTGAAGCAGGCGGAGACCTCCACCATGTTCACCAAGATACTGATCGCCAACCGCGGCGAGATCGCCTGCCGCGTCATCAAGACCGCGAAGAAGCTGGGCATCGCCACCGTCGCCGTGTATTCGGAGGCTGACCGCGACGCGCGCCACGTCGAACTCGCCGACGAGGCCGTGCTGCTGGGCCCGGCGCCCTCACGAGAGAGTTACCTCGTTGCCGACAAGATCATCGCCGCCTGCAAGGCCACCGGCGCGCAGGCCGTGCATCCGGGGTACGGCTTCCTCAGCGAGAACGAGGACTTCGCGCGCCGCTGTGAAGAGGAAGGCATCGTCTTCATCGGCCCGAAGCACTACAGCATCGCGGCGATGGGCGACAAGATCGCTTCGAAGAAGCTGGCCAAGGAAGCGAAGGTCAGCACGATCCCGGGGTGGAACGAAGCCATCCTGACTCCGGAAGCCGCGGTGAAGATCGCGGCCGACATCGGCTATCCCGTCATGATCAAGGCCAGCGCCGGCGGTGGTGGCAAGGGCCTGCGCGTGGCCCACAACGACAAGGAGGCCTTCGAAGGTTTCACGAGCTGCCGCAACGAGGCGCGCAACAGTTTCGGCGACGACCGTGTCTTCATCGAGAAGTACGTCGAGGAGCCGCGCCACATCGAGATCCAGGTGCTGGGTGACGCCCACGGCAACGTCGTCTACCTGCACGAACGTGAATGCTCGCTGCAGCGCCGCCACCAGAAGGTGATCGAGGAGGCGCCGTCGCCCTTCATCAGCGAGGCCACGCGCAAGGCCATGGGCGAGCAGGCCGTGGCGCTGGCCAAGGCCGTGAAGTACCAGAGCGCGGGCACGGTGGAGTTCGTGGTCGGCAAGGACCAGAGCTTCTACTTCCTGGAGATGAACACACGGCTGCAGGTTGAGCACCCGGTGACGGAGAGCATCACCGGCATCGACCTCGTCGAGCATATGCTGCGCGTGGCCGCGGGCGAGAAGCTGCCTTTCACGCAGGAGCAGATCCCGCGCCGCGGCTGGGCCATCGAATGCCGCATCAACGCCGAAGACCCCTTCCGCGGCTTCCTGCCTTCCACGGGCCGTCTGGTGCGCTACCTGCCGCCGCCGCAGACCATGGAAGCGGCACTGCCGGTGCCTGCCACGTTCGACGAGGCCGGGCGTGTGCTGGAAGGCGGCGGCGTGCGCGTGGACACCGGCGTCTACGAAGGCGGCGAGATCCCGATGTACTACGACTCGATGATTGCCAAGCTCATCGTGCACGGGCGTGATCGCAACGACGCCATCGCCAAGATGCGCGAGGCGCTGAACGGCTTCGTCATCCGCGGCGTGGCCAGCAACATCCCCTTCCAGGCGGCGCTGCTGGCGCACCCGAAGTTCGTCGCCGGGGACTTCAATACCGGCTTCATCGCCGAGCAGTACGGCGCCGGTTTCCGCGCTGAGGACGTGCCGCACGAGGATCCCGACTTCCTCGTCGCGCTGGCCGCCGCCGCCTGGCGCCGCTACCGCGAGCGCGCCGCCAGCATCAGCGGCCAGCTGGCCGGGCACGGCGTCGTCATCGGGGAATACTTCGTCGTCGCGGTGAAGGGCGACAAGGGCCTGCACACCTATGTGCCGGTGCACGTGAAGAGCGACGGCGCCATCACCGTGGCCATGGGCGCCAAGCAATACGTGATGACGAGCGACTGGCGCTTCGGCGGCATCCGGGCCCACGGCAACTGCAACGGTCAGCCCTTCACGGCGCAGCTCGAACGCCACGGCCTGTGGCTGCGCGTCGAGCACAACGGCCTGCGCATCGAGGCCCAGGTGATGAGCGCCCGCGCCGCCGAACTGTTGCGCGTGATGCCCTACAAGTCCCCGCCCGACCTGAGCAAGTTCCTGCTCTCGCCGATGCCCGGGCTGCTGGTCGACGTGGCGGTGCAGCCGGGCCAGAAGGTGCTGGCCGGTGAACGGCTGGCCGTCATCGAGGCGATGAAGATGGAGAACATCCTCATCGCCACGCAGGACGGCACGGTGAACGAACTGCTGGCGAAGAAGGGCGAGAGCCTGGCCGTCGACCAGCCCATCCTCAGCTTCGCGTGAGCCCGGTGCCTGCCATGAACATCAAGCCCTTTCGCATCCTCGGTCTGCAGCAGGTCGCCATTGGCGGGCCCGACAAGCGGCGCCTGCAGAAGCTCTGGGTCGACATCTTCGGCCTCAGCGTGAAGAGCACTTTCGTCAGCGAACGCGAAAACGTCGACGAGGACATCTGTGCGCTGGGCGAGGGCGTGCACGCGGTCGAGGTCGACCTGATGCAGCCGCTGGACCCGGAGAAGAAGCCCGCCGTGCACACCACGCCGCTGAACCACGTCGGCCTGTGGGTCGACGACCTGCCCAAGGCCGTCGAGTGGATGACGGCCAACGGCGTGCGCTTTGCGCCCGGCGGCATCCGCAAGGGCGCCACCGGCCACGACATCTGCTTCATCCACCCCAAGGCCAGCGACGACTTTCCGATCGGCGGCGAGGGCGTGCTGATCGAACTGGTGCAGGCGCCGCCCGAGATCGTCGCTGCGCTGTCCTGACGGCGCCGACGGCCCGCCAATCACCGACTGGCCGCGGTGTCACGGCGCGGGGCTTATGCTTCGCGCCCTCTCGCCCCGCCGCGGACTTTTTGTTTTGAACACCTCATGAGCGACCGCAAGCCCGTCACCCTGCACCGCCTGCGCACGATGCACGCCGCCGGCGAGAAGATCGCGATGCTGACCTGCTACGACGCCACGTTCGCGGCGCTGCTCGACGCCGCCGGCGTCGACGTGTTGCTGATAGGCGATTCGCTGGGCATGGTGCTGCAGGGGCGCGACTCCACGCTGCCGGTCACGCTGGAAGAGATGGCCTACCACACGGCCAGCGTGGTGCGCGGCCGCAGCAAGGCCTGGGTCATCGCCGACCTGCCTTTCGGCAGCTACCAGAGCAGCCCGGCGCAGGCGATCGACAGCGCCGTGAAGCTGATGCAGGCTGGCGCGCAGATGGTCAAGCTGGAAGGTGGCGGCTGGACCGTGCCGGTGGTGGCCGAACTGGTGGAACGCGGTATTCCCGTCTGCGGCCACCTGGGCCTCACGCCGCAGTCGGTGCACGCCCTGGGCGGCTGGCGCGTGCAGGGCCGCGACGAAGCGGCCGCTGCACGTTTGCTGTCCGACGCCCAGGCGCTGGCCGCCGCCGGTGCGGCCATGCTGGTGCTGGAACTGGTGCCCAGCAGCGTCGCCAACACCTTGCAGGCGGCGCTGCCGATACCCGTCATCGGCATCGGTGCCGGCCCCGGCACCGCCGGGCAGGTGCTGGTGCTGCACGACATGCTGGGCCTGAACGGCAACGCCGTGCCACGGTTCGTGCGCAACTTCATCGCCGATGTGCCCACCGGCGAGAACCCGGTGGCCGAGGCCGTGCGCCGCTACGTCGCGGCGGTGAAGGACGGCAGCTTCCCCGATCCCGTGGCCCACGGTTACTGAAAGCGGCGCGGCCCGATGCGCACCGTCCACACCCTCGCCGCGCTGCGTGCTGCCGTCACTGCGGGCGGCCGCGCGCCGGCCTTCGTGCCCACGATGGGCAACCTGCACGCCGGCCACCTGGCGCTGGTGCGCCAGGCGCGCCAGGCGGGCGGCCCGGTGGTGGCCAGCATCTTCGTCAACCGCTTGCAGTTCGCGCCGCACGAGGACTTCGACAGCTACCCGCGCACGCTGGAGCAAGACGCCGTGCTGCTGCGCGAGGCCGGCTGCGACCTGCTCTTCGCCCCCGACGAGACCGAGCTCTACCCCGAGCCGCAGGTGGTGAAAGTGCATCCCGACCCGGCGCTGGCCGACGTGCTGGAAGGCGCCTTCCGCCCCGGCTTCTTCGTCGGTGTGTGCACGGTGGTGCTGAAGCTCTTCAACGCCGTGCAGCCGCGGCTGGCGGTGTTCGGCAAGAAGGACTACCAGCAGCTGATGGTGGTGCGCCAGATGGTGCGCCAACTGGCCCTGCCGGTGCAGGTGCTGGGCGGCGAGACGGCACGCGCCAACGACGGCCTGGCGCTGTCGTCGCGCAACGGCTATCTCTCGGCCGCCGAACGTGCCGAAGCACCTGCGCTGGCCGCCGCGCTGCGCACGCTGGCGGCGGCCGTGCAGGCCGGGCGACGCGACTTCGCGGCGCTGGAAGCCGAAGCCCAGTCCACGCTGACCCGGCGCGGCTGGGCCCCCGATTACGTGGCGCTGCGCCGCCAGGCCGATCTCGGCCTGCCGCAGGGCGGCGCCGACGAAGCCCTGGTGGTGCTGGCCGCGGCGCGCCTGGGCCGCACCCGGCTCATCGACAACCTGGAGATCACGCCATGAGTGCCTTTTCCCTGCTCGAACAGATGCTCAAGTCCGGCCTGCCCGCCGCCGGGACGCCGCAGCGCGACGACCTGAGCAAGTACGCCAAGGGCGCTGCCGTGGGCGGTGTGCTGGGCCTGCTGATGGGCACGAAGCGCGGCCGCGGCATCGGCGGCACGGCACTGAAGTACGGCAGCGTGGCGGCGCTGGGCGCTCTGGCCTGGAAGGCCTACCAGGAGCATCAGGCGCGGCAGCCCGGCGCGGCGCCTGCCGCCGCGACCGGAACCGGTGCCCCGGCATCGCCGATGCTTGCCGCACCTGTCAGCTTCGCGGCGCTGCCGGCGCCGCAGCAGGAAGCGCACAGCCGCGCCATGCTCAAGGCGCTGATCGCTGCGGCCAAGGCCGATGGCCACATGGACGAGCGTGAACAGGGCCTGGTGCACGCCGAGCTGCAGCGCATCGAAGCCGATGCCGCCACGCGCAACTGGGTCGACGCCGAATTGCGCCGCCCGGTGGAGCCGGCCGAAGTGGCCGCTGCCGCCACCGGCCCCGAGATGGCCGCCGAGATGTACCTGGCCAGCCTGCTGGTGGTCGACCAGACGAGCACGATGGAGCGTGCCTACCTCGAGGCCCTGGCCACCGAGCTGCGCCTGGCGCCTTTGCTGAAGGCCGATCTCGAAGCGCGCGCCGCTGCGGCCTGACGCGACAGCGCGCTCAGACGCCTTCCACCGCCACCAGCGAACCACGCGCCGCGCGCTGGCGCAGCGCGAGCAGCGGCGCATATGCGGCCGAGCGGTAGAAGGCCTGCAGCTGGGCCATGGTCGGGAATTCCAGGATCACCTGCCGGTGTGCCGGTGTGTCGCCTTCCAGCGGCGTCACCGCACCGCCACGCGCCAGGTAGCGGCCGCCGTGGGCAGCGATCACGGCCGGCACCTGGGCTCGGTACTGCTTTGCCGTAGAGGTAGGCGGCCATGGGGGTGCTCCGGTCGTTGGCGAGGGGCCGCGGCAGGGTGCCGCGGGGCGCCGGACAATGTAGGCGATGAATCCCGCACCCGCATCCCCGCCCTCGGCTCCCGTGGTCGATCCCGCCGCGCTGCCTTTCAGCCCGGCCGCCGAGCGCAACGCGCCGCACATCCTGGCCGCGCTCGTCGGCTGGCTGCCGCCAAGCGCGCGTGTGCTGGAAGTCGCCAGCGGCACCGGCCAGCATGCCGCGCACTTCGTGCGGGCGCAGCTGGGCTGGACCTGGCAGCCGACCGAGGCCGAAGCGCGGGCGCTGCCGGCGCTGGCCGCGCGCTGCGCCGGCCTGCCGCGGGTGCTGCCGCCGTTGCAGCTGGACGTGCTGGCGCCGGCTTGGCCGCTGGCCGAGGCCGGCTTCGACGCCGTCTACTGCGCCAACCTGCTGCACATCGCGCCCTGGCCCGTCACCCCGGCTTTCTTCGCGGGCGCGGCGCGTGGCCTGGCGCCGGGCGGTACGGTCGCGGTCTACGGCCCCTTCATCGTCGACGGCGAGCCGCTGGCGCCCAGCAACGCTGCCTTCGACGTCGACCTGCGCGCACGCCACCCGGCCTGGGGTCTGCGCCGGCTGGCCGAGGTGGCGGACGCTGCCGCGCGGGCCGGCCTGTTCCTGCGAGAGCGCCGGGCGCTGCCCGCCAACAACCTGCTGCTGCGCTTCGACCGCGCGGCCGCCTGACGTACGCCGTCGCATGGACACGCCCGAGCCGCCGCGCCTGAACCCGAAGAAGCTGCTGCTCGGCAAGTGGACGGCCGTGGCGCCGCGGGACAAGGAGAAGCACTTCATCGTGACGCAGCTGGTGCCGCCCGCGACCGCCACCGTGCCACCGCAGCCGGTGGTCGACATCGTCATCGAGGCCGTGCATTCCGGTCGCAGCCGCAGCATCCCCTGGCGAGAACTGACCGACACCACGCGCTGGCTGCAGGGCTGGCGTTGAACCCACCACCGCCCTGAAACGGAGCCACCGACCATGACGACCACCACCATGCAGGCTGCCTTCTACGAACGCACCGGCGCGGCGCGCGACGTGCTGCAGCTGGGTGAGCTGCCCCTGCCCGACCCCGGCCCCGGCGAACTGCGGGTGCGGCTGCTCTGGTCGGGCGTGAACCCGTCCGATGTGAAGTCTCGGGCCGGCCTGCGCAGCAGCGTGCTGCCATTCGAGCGCGTGGTGCCGCACAGCGACGGCATGGGCCTGGTCGACGCGGTGGGCGCCGGTGTCGACCCGCTGCGCATCGGCCAGCGCGTGTGGGTGTGGAACGCCGCCTGGTGCCGCGCCTTCGGCACCGCGGCGCAGTTCGTCGTGCTGCCGCAGCGCCA
>LNFM01013132.1_pt1 | contig 10662 bp, 9 predicted proteins | sample 596031 | NCBI WGS metagenome assembly LNFM01 (sample SAMN04254537, study PRJNA301005) | activated carbon metagenome | isolation source: dual media filters at the Ann Arbor, Michigan drinking water treatment plant | place: USA: Ann Arbor | reverse complement strand
GTGCATGCGGCGCCCGCGAATCCCCGCATAGGGTGGGTCCTGGCCCAGCGTGGCGCTGAGGCTCGGCCCGGTGTTGCGTGTCCCGGCGCGGGCACTCACCCCGGTGTCGCTTGTCACGCCCGGTTCGGCCCTATCGATGCTGCCGCCGGCACCGCCTCGGCCATCGCGTGCGCCCTTGCTCTGGCGTTGGAGCCGTAGCGCCATAGGCGCCGGGCTTCGATGACCGGGGCGAGGGTGAAGCCCATGGTGGGCCGGGGCCCACCCTATGGCGCTCGGGGACTCGCCGGCCAGGCGATCTCCACGCGCAGGCCGTGGCCTTCGCGCCCGGCGCCCAGGCTCAGCTGTCCGCCCGACAGCTCGACCACGCGGGCGACGATCGACAGGCCGAGCCCGCTGCCATCGGCGCGCGTGCCCGGCGGGCGATAAAAGGGGTCGAGCACGCGGGCGCGCTCGTCGGGCGGCAGGCCGGGGCCGGCGTCCTCCACCGCGAGACGCACCTCGTTAGCACTTCGAACGACTTCGATGCGCACCTGCGCCGGTCGACCGCCGTGGCGCAGGGCGTTGTCGACCAGGTTGCGCAGCAGCAGCTGCAGCTGGTCGGGGTCGATGTCGATTGTGCAGCCCGGTTCGGCGACGAGTTCGAGCTCGTCATCGTCGGCAAGGCCGGCGTCGATCCATTCGGCCAGCCAGCCCGGCAGCTGCGCGGACAGCTCCACCTGCTGGTTGTGCGGCGCCGGCGCACCAGGCCCAAGCCGGCTCAGGGTCAGCAGCTGGGCCACACCGCGCTCCAGCCGCGCTTGACCGCGCTGGATCTGGGCCAGCGCGCGCTCGCGCGCCGCATCGTCTTCGGCCTCTACCAGGTTGGACAGGTGCAGACGCATGCCGGCCACCGGCGTGCGCAGTTCGTGCGCGGCCTCGTCGATGAAGCGGCGCTCGCGGCGCAGGGTTTCATCGACGCGGCCGAGCAGGTCATTGATCGCGTCGACCAGGCCGTGGATCTCGACCGGAACGCGCGTACGCTCGATCGGCTGCAGCCGATCACCGGCCTGTGCCGACACCGCACGGGCGATGCGCCGCAGCGAGCGGCTGCCCATGCGCACCGCGGCCCAGATCAGCAGGCCCAGCAGGGGCAGCTCCAGCAGCAGGGGCCAGGCCATGCCGCGGGCGATCTCGACGCTGATGTGGGCACGCACCTGCAGTGGTTCGAGGCCCAGCGCGCGCAGGCCGTCGGGGCCTTCGAGACGGAAGCTGCGCCAGACGACATCGCCCTCTGCGACCTCGCCAAAGCCCTCGATGGCGGCCTCGCGATCCAGCGCCGGCGCATCCTGCGAGCGCAGCAGCAGGCGCTCACCGCGCCAGAGGTAGTAGCGGCGCAGACGCTCATAGGCATGACCGCGCGCACCGCTGGCCGCGGCACCCAGCTGCTCCATCGCGCCCTGCCAGGCCGGCAGTTCGCGCGGCTGCGCATCAAGGCTGTCGTCGCCCAGCAGGCCTTCGGCCAGCACGGCAAGCGCGCGCACCGACTGCGACAGCTCGGCGTCCAGCAGCTCATCGACTTCGACGCGCGCCGCCCGCCAGCTGACCCAGGTGCTGAGCGCACCCGCCGCGGTGGTGGCGAGCAGCAGACCGACCAGCAGCGGCTTCCACAGCGTCCTCATGCCGGCGCCAGCAGGCGGTAGCCGATGCCGCGCACGGTGCCGATGCGCTCGGCGCCGAGCTTGCGCCGCAGGTGGTGGATCAGCACCTCCAGGGTGTTGCTGCTGACGTCTTCCTCCCAGCCGTACAGGCGCTGCTGCAGCAGTTCGCGCGAGACCACCCGGCCGTTGGCCTCGACCAGCGAATGCAGCAGCGCGAACTCGCGCCGCGGCAGGTCGAGCAGTTGGCCCTGCAGCCGCGCTTCGAAGCGCACCGGATCGAGCTCGATGCCGGCAAACCCAAGCTGCATGCGCGGCGCAGCCTCGCGTCGGCGCAGCAGCGCGCGCAGGCGCGCCAGCAGCTCGGCCGGGTCGAAGGGTTTGGCAAGAAAGTCATCGGCGCCGCCGTCAAGGGCTTCGACGCGATGGACGACCGCATCGCGCGCGGTCAGCACCAGCACCGGCAGCGCGGCACCGGCCGCGCGCGCCTGGCGGATCACCCGCTGCCCATCGAGCCGCGGCAGGCCGAGGTCGAGCACGGCGATGTCGAAGCCGCCGTCGCGCAGGGCATCCAGCGCGTGCTGGCCGTCCTGCAGCCAGTCAACGGTATAGCCGGCCCGTCGCAGCGCTTCCTGCAGTCCCTCGCCGAGCAGAGTGTCGTCTTCGATCAGCAAGAGGCGCATGGGGGCTCCGTAGGACGTGCGGTCGACACTGTAGCCGCGTCACGCCCATGGGGTGAGCCAGGGCCCACCCCATTTGGATGTCGCGAGCCCATCGCCGCGCAAGACGGCTTCGAATCCCGAATCCCGAATCCCGAATCCCCAATCCCCAATCCCCAATCCCCGCTCTCACCCCCTCAGTTCTTCCTGCGCCTTCGCCAGCCCCGCTTCGATCTCGACGCGGCGGCCGGCGTCGGCGCTTTCGCGGCCGGGGCGCGGTGGCGCGGCCAGGGCTTTCTGGAAGGCCTGCACGGCGCCGGCGTAGTCCTCCTGGTCCAGCAGGAAGTCGCCCCAGAAGTAGTTGGCGTCGATGCCGTCGGGCGCGATCGACAGGCCCTGCTGCAGCAGCTCGCGTGCGGTGTCCTCGTCGCCGAAACCAAGCGGCCAGCCGGGCACCTGGTAGTAGAGACTGCCAAGGCTGGTGTAGGCCGAGCCATCGAGCACCTGGCCGTCCTTGGCGATCACCGCCTCGAACTCCGTGCGTGCCTGCTTGCACAGGCTGAGTGCACCCAGGCCGCCCTGCGCGCCGGCCTCGCTGGCCAGCACGATGCCCTTCCACACCTGCAGGCGCAGGTCGTCCGGCGCGCGCAGCTGGGCGCGGCCGATGTCGTTCACCAGCGCATCGAAGGCCTTGACGCGTTCGGCTTCCGGCAGCTGGTAGCGGATCTCGGCCCAGCGCGACTGGATCGCCGGCAACGGATCTTCGGCGACGCTGGCACCGGCGGCCGTGACCGCGTCCTGTGCGAACGCCGGCCGCAGCGGCGCCACGCTACCGAGCACGGCGGTGGCGAGTGCCAGTGCCAGTGCGGCACGGGCCATCGTCCGCCGCGGATGCAGCGGAGCCGGGCCTGCGCAGGGAGCTGCACTCACAAGGACGGAAGACGGGGCGGCGGGGATGCGCGTGGCGATGTTCATGGGGCGACTCCTGGATGCGACGGCGAATTCGGGGAAGGGTGAATGTGTGCGGCAGCGCCGACCTCAGTGCGTGTGGCGTTCGCGCCGGGGTGGGGCAATTCAGGACGTCGCTCCTGCACCCGTTCTGCAGGTTCGGCGCGCAGGGTGGAAGGGATCGCGGCAACGCGGCGATCGAAAGCCATGACGCCCTGCTGGGGTGACGGCGCAGCGGCAAATGACTTCGCTGGCACCGATGGCCGTCGATCGGCCGTCGCGTGCGCCCGCACCACCGGCAGCGCCGCGCGCAGGCCGCGATCCACCAGCGCGGGTAACGCGCCATTGAGCCAGGCGAAGAGCTTCTCCGGCCAGCCCAACTGGCGTCGGCGCGTACCGGCGCGCAGGGCCTGCACGATCTGCGCAGCGACGTCTTCCACGGCGTCGACGTGGGTCTTGAGCGCCTTGTTCAGGGCCACGACATTCGGCGGGTTGAAGGCGGTGTCGGTGGCGCGCGGGGCGATCCACTGCGCGACCAGACCCGAGTCCGCGTGCTCGCGTCCCAGCGCTTCGATGAAGCCGCGCAGGGCGAACTTCGACGCGCTGTAGGCGGCGAAGCCCGGATGCGCGAGGCTGCCGAAGGTCGAGCCCACCGCCAGCACACGCGCTTCGGGGCGCTTCAGCAGCGCCGGCAGCAGGGCCTGGGTCAAGGCCATCGGCGCCAGCACATTGGTTTGGAACAGGGCCTCGCGCTCGGCGGCATCGCTGTCGACGAACAGGCCGAAGCTGCCCAGCGCGGCGGCGTGAATCAGTGCATCGGGTGCGCTCGCCACCTCGGCGATGCGCGCGCGGTCGCGGGCGCAGTTGATGTCGGCGACCAGCGGCTGCAGCCGACCGGGACGTCCGGCCGCGCGCTGGCGCAGGGTCTCCAGCGCCGCCGGACGACGGCCAATCGCGATGACGTGCGCCCCTTCGGCGCACAGCTCCAGCGCCAGTGCGCTGCCGATGCCGCCGGTGGCACCGGTCAGCACCACGGTCTTGCCATTGAGCTCCATCACGCGGCCTCCGCCAGCGCGGGGCCGGCCTCGATGCTGCGGAAGATGTCGCCGTAGAGGCGATAGAAGCGGCGCGCGGCATGAATGATCACGGCCTGCTCGGCGGGGTCCTCGATGCGGTCCATGAGGCGCTCGTAGAAGCCGGTGTGCTCGATGTCGAGGTCGCCGTGGGAGAGCAGGTAGGTGAACGCCGTGCGCGGCAGGCCGAGACTGTGCTCGATCGCTTCGGCCGCGCGCGTCGCCAGCGCCACGCTGGTGCCTTCGAGCACCAGCACCATGCCGAAGAAGGACAGCGGCGAGACCCGCGCGATGCCGTCGTAGGCGTAGGCCACCATCAGCTCGGTGGCGTGCATCGGCGTGCTGGCTGCCCAGCGCGCACGGTCCTCGCCCAGGGCTTCGAGGTCATCGAGGATCCACTCCTCGTGACCGATCTCCTCTTCGATGTATTCGGCCACTGCGCGACGCAGCCATTCGTGGCTGGCCGGCAGGCGCGCGCCGCAGGCCATCAGCAGGGGCACGGTGTGGCGAACGTGGTGATAGGCCTGGCCGAGGAAGGCGGCGTATTCCTCGCGGCGGATGCGGCCGGCGAGCGCGCGCTGCACGATCGGCAGGCTCTGCAGTTCGGCGCGTTCGCGGCTGGTTTCGGCAAGCAGTCGGGCGTGGAAACTCATGCGGGGATCTCCTGGGGGCGAGAGGTGCAGTTCGTCGTTGGCCGGGCGGCGATCAAGGCGGCATCCGGGCCCAGGGCGCGGCGCGCGGCGATGGCCGCGGCGTAGTGGGCGAGCACGGCGGCGCGACGCGGGCGGCCGTTGGCGGTGAGCAGGCCGGTCGCGATCGAGAGCGGCGTCGGCAGGCGCAGGACGCCACCGATGCGCGCGTAGTCGGGCAGGCCGGCATTGACGCGCTGGATCACGCGCGCGAATTCGGCCTCGCTGAGCGCCGGATCGCGCGGCCAGATCAGGGCGAGGTTCCAGGGCTCGGCCTCGCCGCTCACCACGGCCTGGGCGATCGCCGGCTCGGCCAGCAGTTCGCCCTCGATCCAGGCCGGCGCGACGTTGCGGCCGTAGCTGGTGATGAACATCTCGCGCAGACGGCCTTCGATGTGCACGCGGCCCTGTGCGTCGATGGCGCCGAGGTCGCCGGTGTGCAGCGGGCCCGGCGGCGGTGCGGGCTCGCCGAGGTAGCCGAGGAAGCGCGGACCGTCCATGCAGAGCTCGCCGTTGACAGCGACGCTCAGCTGCAGGTGCGGCAGCGGTCGGCCGACGCTGCCGGGCGCGACTTCGCCCGGGCGGTTCAGACACACCACCGAGCCCGCTTCGCTCAAGCCATAGCCTTCGAACACCGTCAGCTTGGCAGCGGCCGCGCGCTCCAGCAGCCGCGGCGCGACGCGGGCGCCGCCGACTGCGATCAGTCGCGGCGACTGCGGTAGCGGGCCCGCCGCGTCGATCGCCAGCAGCAGACCATCGAGCAGCTGCGGCACCAGGATCAGGCTGTGCGGCTGCAGCTCGGCCAGCACGGCGCGCAGACGCAGCGGATCGAGCCCGGCCGCGCCGCTGTAGCCCAGCTCGACCAGCCCGCGCAGTTCGACGCGCGCGCCGACGAACAGCGCGGCATAGGCGCCGACGGTCTCCAGCAGGGTCGACAGCGGCAGCGCGCAGAGATGATGGCGCGGGGCCAGCGCGTCGAAGGCCTGGCCCAGCGAGCTTGCGACTTGCGCCAGATGTTCAGCAGACAGACAAACGCCTTTCGGTGCGCCGGTGCTGCCGCTGGTGTAGGTGATGCAGGCCGTGCCGGGCGGCAGGGCGATGGCCTGCGCCGGCACCACGCGACGCCACAGCGACAGCCCCGGCCAGGGCGCGGAGGCTTCGCAACGCCAGCTGGCGTCGGGCGCCGCCGCGCCCTGCGGCAGAACAAGCATCCGTGCGCCGCTCTGGTCCAGCGCGTGCTGGCACTGCGCGGCGGTGAAGTACGGCGGCAGCGCCAGCGCAGCGACATGAGACGCCTGTGCGGCCAGCTCGACCAGCAGGGCGGGCACGCCGTTGTCGAGCCGACTGGCCAGCACCGGGCCTTCGATGCGCAGCGCATACAGCAGGCCGGTCAGCACATCGGCGAGTTCACCGAAGCGCAGGGTCCAGTGGCCGTCCTTCAGGGCAAGCGCCTGCGGCTGCCGGCGGGCCGCATCGAGCACGCGGGCGTACAGCGCGTTGTGGGTCGGCGCGCGGCTCATGCCGGCGCTCCGCAGCCGAGCACGTCGCGGCTGGACGCTGCGGCTTCGCGCGAAGCCGCGTTCGCCGCGCGCTCCGGCGCGTCGACGTGTGCGCCGTCGAGGTCGCCAAACAGCACCTCGGGGTCGGTCTCGTAGTAGCGGCCCCAGGCCTCACCTTCGGCGCCCAGCGCTGCCGCCTGCGCCTGGCACAGGAAGCGCGGGTCGAGACCCAGTCGGGCAAAGGCGTTGCGCAGCTGGCGGGTGGCGGCGAACAGGGTCCAGCGCAGTCCTGCGCCGCGCAGCAGCGGGATCAGCGCGAGGATCAGCGACCGCGCCGCGCCCGGCGAGGCCGCGGCGAAATTGCCGATCTCGACCACCTCGGCGCGCGTCGGCGCGGCGCCGAGACGCTCGGCCAGCACGCGCTCGACCGGCGCGCCGAGATAGCGCTCGACGAACAGCGGGCCCTCGATGGCGCAGCGCAGGCCGACCGCGGCGATGAGCGTGCCGTCGGCATCGCGGAAGGCCAGCAGATGCGGCATCAGCGCCGGCGGCCGCGCATCGAAGCGGGCGGCGTAGATGCGCTGGATGAAGGCCTCGACCTCGGCGCGCTGCGGATGCGCGCGGTCGATGCAGTCGGCGTGGCGGAAGGCGCGAGGCCCGTGGCGGGAGGTGTCCATGGCGCACAGGCTGCGCGCCGAAGCTTGGGCCAAGCTTGTTGCGGCGTTAAGCGCGCCTTCGCAGCGGGTTAAGGATTCGCTGCATGGGCATGGCACGGGTGACGATGAAGACGCTTGGTCAACCGCGGCTCGACGCGGAGTGGGGGTTCGGCATTCGGGATTCGCAAACGCCGGCGAGCCCGAATAGCGATGCGCGCCCCGCACTCGCATAGGTTGGGCCCTGGCCCACCATGAGCTCGACACCTTCCACGCTCAAGGTCGTCGACGTGACGCGGTCCGTCATTCAAGTGTTGTCCGGGTGACACAACGTGACGAGCCTCCACGCCAAGCTGGGCCAGGGCCCACCCTATGCAGGCTTTGGCTTCGAGCTATTGCGGGCAGGAGCCCGCGCTCTTCTACGGGGCCCCTGGGGAGCGGCGGGAGTTCGTGGATCAGCCCGCAGGGGCGCCGGCATGGATGCCGGCGATGTTCGTGACAGGCCAGGGACGGCCTGTCCACGAACACCCACGGATTCACGCGAACCCTCTGCGCAGGGATGCGCAGAGGGCGCGGACGAGGGGTGCCCTTCTCTTTGGTTACTTTCTCTTGGGCACGCAAGAGAAAGTGACTCGGGCAGCCCGAAGGGCTGACCGAAAGCTCTTGCTCTTCGCTTCGAGCGAACAAGCAAGCAAGCGACGAAGCTTGAAGCTCAGCAAAAGCAAGGAGCCGAGTAGCGAGGCTTGGCAAGGTCCGGAGCGAACGCTCCGCCCGGCCCCCTCCCCAACCTACCTTCGCTTCGCTCGGGCTCTCGGGGTCATCGGCTGCCACCGGCAGCCAATGAGCGACCCCGAACCGCTCCCCGGTGGGAGAGGCGCTGGAAGCGGCGATCGCTCGGACGACGGTCAGCGTCCGGCTCACGGTGGGCCAGGGCCCACCCCATGACCGCCGCGAGGCCCCAAAGCCCGCGGCACACGCCCATCCCAGAGCCCCGCCCGCGATCAAATCCCCCAGCCCCCGCGCATGCAAGCATTCGCCCCAAGACCCTGGAAACCCGCATGCCCAGCACCCGCGACCTGCTCGATCGACTGCCCTCCCTGCCCATCGGCGAAGCCGGTCTCACCGCGGCGGACGCCGAAACCCTGCGCGCCCGCTACGGCGACAACCGCATCGTCGAACCGCCGCGGCACCGCTTCTGGCATGCCCTGCGCGACGCTGCCGGCGATCCGATGCTGTGGTTCCTGCTGGTGGTGAGCGCGCTGTTCTTCGCCACCGGCGAGACGCTTGAAGCCAGCGTACTGCTGCTGGCGATGCTGCCCCTGCTCGGCATGGACGCCTTCCTGCACCGGCGCACGCGACTGTCGACTGCGGCACTCGCCAGCCGTCTGGCCAGCGAGGCCGAGGTGCTGCGCGATGGCGAATGGCGAACTGTGCCGGCCTCTGAACTTGTACCTGGCGACCGTGTGCGCGTCGGCAGCGGCGCGGCGATTCCCGCCGACGGCCTGTGGCGTGTGGCCGAAGCCCTGCAGGTCGACGAGTCCAGCCTGAGCGGCGAGTCGGTGCCGGTGCGGAAGCAGGTCACCCAGGACGCAAAGCTCACCTCGGAACACTGGGGCTTCGCCGGCACCCGCGTGCTGGCCGGCCGCGGCGAGCTGCAGCTGCTCGGCACCGGCGGCGACAGCCGCTACGGCGAGCTGGTGCGGCTGGCGGTGACCACCACACAGCCGCGCACCCCTCTGCAGCAGGCGGTGACGCGGCTGGTGATGACCCTGGTGTGGATCGCGCTGGCGCTCTGCCTGCTGCTGGCCGGCGTGCGCCTGTGGCAGGGCCAGGGCTGGATGGATGCCCTGCTGAGCGGCCTGACCCTGGCGATTGCCGCCCTGCCCGAGGAGTTTCCGGTGGTGCTGAGCCTGTTCCTCGGCGTCGGCGTGTTCCGGCTGGCGCGGCGCAATGCGCTGGTGCGGCGCGCGGTGGCGGTCGAGGACATCGGCCGGGTCAGCGTGCTCTGCACCGACAAGACCGGCACGCTCACCGAAGGCCGACTGCGCCTGCGCGAGCTGCGGCCCGTGGCCGAGCTATCGACAGAGGAACTCGTCCAGCGCGCCGCGCAGTCGGTGGCCACCGACAGTACCGACCCGCTGGATGTCTGCCTGCGCGAGGCCGCGCCTTCGGCACCCGAGCGGGAGGTGCAACAGCGCTTTCCGTTCACCGAAGACCGCCGTCGCGAAACCGTGCTGCTCATCGAGGGGGAAACGCGGATCGCGCGCATGAAAGGGGCACCGGAAACCGTGCTGCGCGCCTGCGCACTGCCGCCGTCCGAACTCGCGCACTGGCAGGCCGAGGCGCAGTCGCTGGCGACACGCGGGCTCAAGGTGCTGGCGCTGGCCGAGCGCCTGATCGACAACGCGGCCGAAGACACGATCGAACCCGATCACGGCTATCGCCTGCTCGGCCTGCTCGGCTTCGGCGACCCCCTGCGCGCCGGCGTGCCGGCGGCGCTGGCGCGCTGCCGCGCGCAGGGCCTGCGGGTGGTGATGCTCACCGGCGACCACCCGGCCACCGCTGCGGCGATCGCCGTCGAAGCGGGGCTGTGCGAGGGCGCGCCGCGGGTGGTCAGCCTCGACGACGAGGTCAGCCCGGAAGCGCTGGCGCAGGCTGACGTGGTGGCGCGCGCGCAGCCGAAGCAGAAGCTGGCGCTGGTGCAGGCGCTGCAGGCGACCGGGGTGGCCGTGGCGGTCACCGGCGACGGCGTCAACGACGTGCCCGCGCTGAAAGCCGCCGATGTCGGCATCGCCATGGGCGAACGCGGTACCCAGGCCGCGCGCGAGGCGGCGGCCATTGTTCTGCTGGACGACGACTTCGCAACACTCGCCGGCGCCATCGCCGAAGGCCGCGCGCTGTACCGCAACCTGCGCGCGAGCTTCGCCTACCTGCTGCTGGTGCATCTGCCCTTCGTGCTCAGCGCGGCCCTGGTGCCGGCCTTCGGCGGGCCGCTGCTGTTCCTGCCCATCCACATCGTCTGGCTGGAGCTGATCATCCACCCCAGCGCGATGCTGGGCTTCCAGCGCGAGGCCGCGGACGGCGAGGGCGGCGCACCGACCCGTGCCGGGCAGATGTTCGATGCGCGCGCGTGGTGGCGACTGCTGCTCGGCGGTGGATTCGGCTGCGCCGCGGTACTGCTGGCGCAGGCGCTGCCGGGGTGGTTCGCCTCAGGTGATTCCGATTCGGCCCATCGCGCGCTGGCGCTGGCCGCGCTGGTCGCCTTCAGCGCCGTGGTGCTGACCGGCCTTGGCCGCAACCGCAGCGCCGGCCTGATCGCCGCGCTTTCGGTCGCCAGCCTGGCGCTCACCCTGTGGCCCGCGGCGGCCGGCGTGCTTGGCACCACTGCCCCGGCATTTGCGCCGCTGCTGGTCGCGCTTGCGCTGGGTGCCATCGCCGCGATGGCCGCGCTGGCGCTGCACCCGCTCGGTCGGGCACGGGCTTCGTAAGCCGGGATTCGGGAATCGG
>LNFM01013130.1_pt1 | contig 10665 bp, 12 predicted proteins | sample 596031 | NCBI WGS metagenome assembly LNFM01 (sample SAMN04254537, study PRJNA301005) | activated carbon metagenome | isolation source: dual media filters at the Ann Arbor, Michigan drinking water treatment plant | place: USA: Ann Arbor | reverse complement strand
TCGTCACGCTGGTGCGCGGCCTGCAGAACCCCTGGTCGATCGCCTTCCTGCCCGACGGCCGCATGCTGGTGACCGAACGCGCCGGCCGGCTGCGTATCGTTGGCAAGGATTTCAGACTCGACCCGAAACCGGTCGAAGGCCTGCCCGAGATCGTTGCCAGCGGGCAGGGTGGCCTGCTCGACGTGGTGCTGCACCCGCAGTACGAAAAAAACGGCTGGATCTACTGGTCCTACAACGCGCCGGGCCCCGGCGGCTGGGGCACCGCGATGGCGCGCGGCAAGCTGCAGGGTCACCGCATGACCGAGGTGCAGCTGCTGTTCAGCATGGAACCCAAGACCCGTGCCGGCCAGCATTTCGGCAGCCGCATCGTGTTCGACAACAAGGGGTTTGTTTATCTCGGCCTCGGCGACCGCGGCGACATGCCGCGCGCGCAGAAACTCGACGACCACGCCGGTTCGGTGATCCGCCTGCATGACGACGGCCGCGTGCCCAAGGACAATCCCTTCGTCGGCCGCGCCGGCGCCAAGCCCGAGAAGTTCACCCTCGGCAACCGCAACATCCAGGGCGCCGCACTGCATCCGCAAACGGGTGAGTTGTGGACCCACGAACACGGCCCCCAGGGCGGCGACGAGGTCAACGTGATGCGTTCAGGCCGCAACTACGGCTGGCCGGTGATCACCTACGGCGTCAACTACGGCTTCGGAACAAGAATCGGCGAAGGCAGCGCCAAACCCGGCATGGAACAGCCGCTGCATGTCTGGGTGCCGTCGATCGCGCCCTCGGGCATGGCCTTCTACACCGGCGACAAATTCCCCAACTGGAAAGGCAATCTGCTGATCGGCGCACTGCGCGATGAAATGCTGGTGCGGCTGGAGCTTAATGGCGAGAAGGTCGTGCGCGAGGAGCGGATGATCAAGGACCAGATCGGGCGCATCCGTGATGTAAGGGTGGGGCCGGACGGATATGTTTATCTGCTGACGGATGAACGGGAGGGGGTGGTGGTGAGGTTGGAGGTGGCCAGATAAAATTTACAATAAAATCAATTACTTAATTAATTTAAAGCCATTAAATCGAATAAATCATAACAAGAGCTTAAAGCGCTTGACACGCTTGATTGGTGGAGGGAAGATGTAATCTGTTTAGTAATAGAGGGGGGGTATGTGTAATGGCGACCATTGAGATTGACCAAGATATCCATGATTACTTACTCAAGCGAGTAAAGGGTTTTGGAGAGACAGCGTCGGATGTCCTTCGTAGGGAACTTGGGCTGAATGGAGCCGATCCTGTTGCATCGAGTTCTGTCAGAACAGGGCATGAACTTGCGGAGTTTCTGGGGTCGCCAAAATTTCGTCATGCCAGAGGAGTAGTAGGAAGATTTCTTGAGATTCTCTCTGCAGTCTATGCGCAGGATAAAACTAAGTTCGACATTGTCTTGGCAATACAAGGTCGAGGTCGAAAATATTTTGCAAAATCAGAGGCTGAGATTGAAAAATCAGGAAACAGCACTCAACCGCGCCAAGTTCCTGGTTCACCTTATTGGGTCATGACAAATTCTCCTACAAGACAAAAGAAGGAAATGCTACGTGAAGTGCTAGAGGGGCTTGGCTACTCGCAGGAGGCAATTAGAGCGGCTATGCATGGAATTGACGATAAGCACAGGCTCTCGTAGACAGGAGACGTAAGTAGGATCAGCGCTGTAGGGCGGATGAGCCGCTTGGCGGCGTCATCCGCCGGATGACTCAGCGGAGTGAATCGGGCCAAACGCCTTAACAGGGTCAGTGTGAGCCGCCCTTGTTTGCCGGATGGAGAGTGCGCGCATGCGCGCACTCCTTGCCCTCACAGCGCGTATTCCCCGTTGGCCTCAGGCTGCCAGACCACCTTGCAGATGCGTATGCAGGCGCTGCGGCCGTGCGGCAGCGGCAGCACGGTTTCGTCGCCGGCGGCGAGCCCGAGCAGTGCCGCACCGACCGGCGACAGCACCGAAATGCGTCCGGCGGCGGGATCGGCGTCCTCCGGATACACCACGCGCACTTCGTGCAGTTCCCCGGTTTCCAAGTCCTGGTAGAGCACCTGCGAATTCATCGTGACGACATCGCCCGGGATGTCCTGCGTCGGCACGACGCGGCCGGCGTCGAGCAGTTCGGCCAGCATTTCGGCACCGCTGATTGCTGCGGGTGTGAAACGTCCGAGGTCGGCAACGAGCCGGCTCAGGCGCTGGTGGTCCTGTGTGGTGAAACTGATGTTCTGTTGCATGGCATAACCTTTCCGGTGAAAACCCATGGATATCCGTCACGGCCCTGGGGCGGTGCGGACAACGATCCTGCGTCTTGGGATAGCCCGGCGACCTCTCGCCGGACCGGAGGGTCAGCGGCGGTTGCGGTGCCGGGCGGAAGAGACGAAGACGTGCTGCTTCCGGGTGGCGGTCTCGTCCTTGCGGATCGGAATCAGCACGAGGCGCGGACGTACGGATACCAGCCGCGCCATGCAGCGGGCGGTCAGGGTGAGCCAGTATCCGATCAGTATTGCCATATCTGAATGGAGTGCGCTTTTCCGGGAAAGTTCAAAGCTTCAAAGCTGCGGGGTCACAGGGCGGATCAGGGGCGTAGCGGCGTTATTCACCGCATGAGTCACCGCGTTTCGTAAATGCTCGACCGGTGCCTGACTTTGACCACGATAACGACCAGTCGGTCGTCGTGGATTTCATAAATGATGCGATAGACACCCTGGCGTACGCGATAGCGGTGCTGTCCCGAAAGCTTGACGCAGCCGTCGCCGCGGGGATTGAGTGAAAGGGCGTTGATGCGGTCGAGTATGCGCCGCACATCCGCATTCGGAATGGCGCGCAGATCCTTGGCCACCGACTGCTTGACGGTAACCGCCCAGACCTTAGAGCTTGCCATGCGCTTTCAGGTCGGCAAGCAGGGCCTCGTAGGTCATCTCCGGTTCAGCGGCGCGACGCTCGAAGGCGGCAAGGTCTTCCTGATCTTCGCGCATTAGCAGTTTGACCGCCTCGTCCACCAGTTCCGATACGGAAACCTGGGTGCTGGCTGCACGCAGACGCAGTGCCTGGTGGATCGCGGGATCGAAGTAAATCGTTGATCTTTTGGATAAATCACTCATCGTTTGGACTCCTGAAAGTGATGGCACTATAACGTTGTAACGCTGTAACGTCAAGACGTCACAGAGTTATTATCCTGACATGGATTGAGTGCAAGGCTGTGTCAGCTGAATCGCTGAAGTGCAGACGGGATTGGGTTCCCGTAATACGCTTCGCTCCTTACGCGCTACTTCCATCGATTTTTTTGGCGATATGTCACCCACAAATTTTCCTGATCCCCGCTACCTGATCACCGCCCCCCAACTGGCGTCGCGCCTGTCGGAGGTCACGCTGATTGACCTGCGTCCCGCCGAAGACTTTGCCGTCGGCCATATTCCCGGCAGCACGCATGTCGACATCTACGGCGTCAGCCTCAACGATTCCTCCGAAGCGCCGCTGAATGCCTTTCTCGCGATTTTCCGAGTGTTGTTCGGTTCGCGCGGCGTGCGCGCCGACCGGCCGGTGGTGATTTATGACCATGAATCCGGAGAGCGTGCTTCGCGGGCGGTGTGGCTGCTGGCGCTGCTGGGGCATCCGGATGTGCGGCTGCTGGACGGCGGCAGCGAGGGCTGGACGAGGGCGGGGTAGAAGCTGGCGCGGCTGAGCGAAGCGCCGCCGCCGATTGATCCGACACAGGCACCGCCGATCCCAACGCCGTTCCGCGGCAGGATGAACCTGGATTTTCTGGCGACGCGTTTCGATGTCGAACGCGCGATCGATGATCCGGGCACGGTGATCGTTGATGTGCGCCGCGAAGCCGAATACCGCGGCACGGAAAGTCGCGCGCGCCGCGTTGGCACGATACCCGGCGCGGTGCACCTGTTCTGGCGCGGCCATCTGGATGCGCACGGTGCCTTCCGCAGTCCCGGAGAGATCCGCGACTTGTACGCGGCGAAGGGCATCACGCCGGACAAGACCGTGATCCCCCTATGCCACGGCGGTTACCGCTCGGCCAGCACCTTCATCGCGCTGAAGTCACTGGGTTACCCGAAGGTGCGCAATTACGTGTCAGCTTGGGGCGAGTGGGGCAACCGGGAGGACACGCGGATCGTGATGCCCGAGGATTGAGATGGCTGGCGCCACCCGGCCTTCACTGGCCGACCAGTCCTTCGGCGAGATCAAGCTTGCGGTCGCTCGGCGGAACCGTCAATTCCTGATAGTAGATGGGTTCACTGCCCATCGACGCAGCAAGGATGTCGACCTTGAGGCACCGTGTCCCGGCAGGTACGCGGATTTGCTTGCAGATGTTTGCGGCGGGCTCGCCGATCGCGACCCGGTGGGAGATGCGCGACGCATGGGCGCCGAACTCCTTGTCGAGCAGCACGCGGAAATTTGCGCCATGCAGCAGCTTGAGCGGAAAGTCGAGGAAACGGCTGAAGCGTGAGGCCAGCACGAAGAAACGGCTGAATGCCAACAGTTCGTCATTGACGTTGACCAGGCGTTCAATGCGAATGATGTCCCCGTCGCCCTGCTGCAGGAACCCGGACCACGGCCCGCGCTGCGCTGTCCTGTGGCGAGACACGATGCGGGGGAAAACCGGCAGCCTCGTCCTGTTGTCGCTATCGAGAAAGCAGAAATGCCATGGCTCATTGATCTGCTGGCGTTTGTCGGACACGAAAGTGCCGAGCCGCGGCTGGCGCTTGATAAGGCCGGAATCTACCAGCGATCGGATGGCGCGCTGCACGGTGCCGAGGCTGTAGGGGGTCAGTTCCACCAGTTCAAGTTCGGTCGGCAGGCGGTCGCCGGGTTTGAAGATACCGGTGCGTATGGCCTCCCGGATGCAGGCGGTCAGTTGTGCGTGTTTTGGGCCGTCAGTATCCGGGCGGTTGCGGGCAAGGTCCTTGAGGGCTTCCCTGTAGGTTGACCGCCGTGACGCGAGCTGGTCTGCCCCGGTGGCATGTGCGGTTGCGGTGTCGCTGGTTTTCATCAGGAAAGGTGCCCGCGCAATGCGGTTTGGTGATCGGTTGACAATTTCTGCTATATAGTATTAGCTTAATAGCTATATAGTGTAATTGCGGCGGCAAAAACACTCAAATCATCATGCCCCGCCGCTGTCACCTGCAGGAGGAGCAGCTTTGGCATCGGTGTCTATACAGCATGTCAGCAAGGAGTATTCCGTCAACCGCAAGGTCAATCTTGCCCTTGACGACGTGTCCCTTGATATTGCTGACGGCGAATTTGTCTGTGTGGTCGGGCACAGCGGCTGTGGCAAGACGACACTACTCAATATCCTCGCCGGTTTCCTTGAACCGACGGCGGGCCAGATTCTGGTCGATGGCAAGGCACGGGACGCCAATCTAGATGATATCGGCGTGGTTTTCCAGGAATACGCGCTGTTTCCGTGGCGAACGGCCCTGGGGAACGTGGAGTTCGGCCTCGAGATGAAGGAATCGCCGAAGGCGCGGCGGCTGGAAATCGCGCGGCATTATCTCAGCCTAGTGCACCTGGATCATGCGATGGACATCTACCCGCACCAGTTGTCCGGCGGCATGCGGCAGCGGGTCGCCGTGGCACGTGCGCTTGCTTATGAGCCGGCGCTGTTGCTGATGGATGAGCCGTTCGGCGCGCTGGATACACAGACGCGCGAGCGCCTGCAGTCGCTGACCGAGGAGATCTGGCTGAAAACACACAAGACGGTTTTCTACGTGACGCACAATCTCAGCGAGGCCGTTTACCTGGCGAGCCGGATCGTGGTGATGAGGCCCAATCCCGGACACATCCACGAGATCGTCAATGTCGACCTGCCGCGGCCCCGCAATACGCTGGGTAACGAGTTTGTCGACATACAGCGTTACCTGACCGAACTCATCAAGACCGACAGGCTGGAGACGGACAATGACTGATGCAGCCCGCTCGGGCGCGGGCGGTGCGCCCGCACCCACTTATGCCGCGATGGCCTGGGAGTGGCTGCGCGCCAATTCCGTGCCGTTCATTCTGCTGGCGGTCCTGTGGGAGACGACGGTGCAGCTGAACCTGTTCCCGCGCGTCCTGATGCCGTCGCTTGTCGATATTGGCGCGACCGGATGGCGGATGCTCGGGGACGGGTCTCTTGTCAAACATGCCTCGGCAAGCATCGGCAGGCTGCTGTTCGGTTTCGTGGTTGGAAGTCTGATCGGGGTTGTCATTGGCATTGCGATGGGGCAGTCAAGGTCCGCCGAGCGGTTCTGCCTGCCGTTGTTGAGCGCATTGATGCCCGTGCCGAGCTTGGCCTGGATCCCGCTTTTCATTCTATGGTTTGGCCTGGGCAATGGTGCGACGCTTGCGGTCATCATTTTTTCGGCGGCCCTGCCGGTCGCCTTCAATACTTGGACCGGCGTGAAATCGGCCAATCCGGTCTGGCTGAGGGCGGCGCAGTCGATGAAATGCCGGGGTCACCGGCTGTTCTTCAAGGTCATATTGCCGGGCTCGCTTGCGATGATTTTCACCGGCTTGCGGATCGGACTGTCGCAGAGCTGGAGGGCTCTGGTCGCGGGAGAGATGCTCGCCAGCCCCACCTGGGGCATGGGATTCGCGATTTTCGATTCCAGGCAGTTTCTTGCCACGGACGTGATGCTGGTGATGGTCATCTGCATCGGATTCATCGGTTTCCTGATCGTTACGGTGCTTTTCGGAATCGTCGAGCGGTTGACTGTGGTCCGGTGGGGCATGCTCCAGGAGGTGGGTGCCTAGCCCTTTGGGCTGGTGCTTGTACAACAATGATGCAGAATGGAGGAGTCAACATGAAAAAGGATGCAGAAAATCATGACACGCTGATGGAAAGTGTTTCTGTTCCGGAAAATGCCGATCGTCGCGCGATGCTCAGGGTTCTTGCGGCAGTGATGGCAGCCGGGCCGCTGCAGGCTTGGTTCGGCTCCGGTCTGGCACATGCACAGGGCGCGCGCGGGGCAACGGTTCGTCTCGGTTATCAGTTCCACCTTTGGGGGGCGCCGGCGGTTGTGGCCCTGAAAAAGGATCTCTTCAAGGCCGGTGGTGTCCGCACCGAAGACAGGCGTTTCTCGTCCGGGGTTGAGGCACGGAACGCAATGATCGCTGGATCGATAGATGTCGGTACCGTGGGCATGACGCCGTTTGTGCTCGGCGCTTCGCAGGGAAATTTGATCGGTATCGCGGCGGTTTGTTACGCAGGTAAGACCGCGGCGTGCATGGTCAAGGCGGGCAGCGGCATCAGCAAGGTGGCGGACCTGAAGGGCAAAAAAATCGCTTCCCAGGTCGGATCCACGCTCGACAACGTGTTCAAGAAGAAGATCGCTCCGGAGGCGGGACTTGGCGAGAAGGATTATTCGATTGCCAATGTGCAGTTCTCGGATCAGGTGGCGGCCCTTGCGGCGGGTTCCGTCGATGCTTTCCTCGGACTCGAACCTTTCTGCTCGATTGCCGAGTACAAGAGGCTGGCGACACCACTCACTGATTATTACAAGTACGACATCATTCCCAACATGCTGGCGGTCACAAGTTCTTTCGCCGAGAAGAACCCCGATGCCTGCGTTGCTTTCATGCGTGCTTGGCTGCAGTCCGTGAATCTCTTCCAGAAGAACCCGGACGAGGTGGCGCAGGTCATGGTTGGTGTCTACCGCGAGTCCGGATACGAGATTCCAGTTGATGTGGTGAAACGTATCCTTGGGCGCCTGATCGTGAATCCGGACTTCATTCCGGAACTGCGCGTATCCATGAAAGCCGAGGCGGATGCGCTGAAGGCAGCTGGCCGGCTCGAGCGGATTCCGGACCCCGACAAGGTACTGGTCGGGACCTTCCTCCAGAAGGCGCGTGCGGCCGGCTGACCGGCCGTTTGCAGCCGTGACGGTGCGGTGCGGGTGGACAGATCAATCACAAAGGGAATGCAATCGATGCTGAACTACAGAAGCTGCGGGAAGGGCCCCGTGCTGGTCATGCTCCACGGTTTTGTCGGCGGATCGGCCTACTGGGTGCCCCAAGAGGCGGGGCTGAAGGACTATTTCAGGCTGATCGGGGTGGATTTACCGGGTTTTGCGGGCAGCGCGGCCGTGCCGGCGCCCAAGACCCTGTCCGGCTACGGCAACATGGTCGTGGAATTGATGGATTCCTTCGGTATTCGCAAGTTTTCGCTTATGGGGTTTTCTATGGGCGGCATGATTGCCCAGCAATTGACCCGGGACCACCCTGATCGCGTCGAGTCCCTCATCTTGTACGGGTCTTCCGCCGTAGGCGATCTGCCACACCGCTTCGAATCATGGGAGGCATCGATCCAGCGCTTGGAGCGGGAAGGGGTCGATGCCACCACAGACAAGACGGTGGCCACCTGGTTCGTCGAAGGCACGAAGCATCCGTATCACCAGATCTGCAGGCAGGCGTGCTACGGGGCAAACAAGGATTCCTGCATCACCGTCATGCGGGCCATGCAGGGATGGAGTTCGGTGGGCTGGCTCAAGGACATCCGGCTGCCGACGCTTGTCATCGTCGGTGACAAGGACCGTTCCACGAAGCCCTCTGACTCGGTCGTGCTGTGGGAAGGCATCCCGGGGTCCCAGTTCTGCATTCTTCCGGATTGTGCGCATGGCGCACACATGGAGAAGCCGGGGTTGTTCAACCGGGTCATCGCCGATTTCATGCTATCTGCGCTTGCTTCCGGGGGGGGAACGTCAATGCCGGTAGGCGACATAGGAGGCGCCCGTATCGTCAGTCCGCCGGCCTGAAATGATGACGCCTAGACCCGCTGCCGCATTCTGACTGATGGTGCTGCATCGCTGGATAGGGTGCGTGTAGCTCGGGTTCGGCAGGTTGCACGGGCTTTACATGGTGATGCCTTCCTAAGGCTGTCCGGTGTCCACAGCTGGTTTTTCACGGCTTGCACTGCTATTGCGCTATACCGGCGGGCGTGCCTATCCAGCGATCCAGCACGGCGACTTCGCCGTACCGTCGCTGGATGATCCGCAATTTCGCGCTGACCTTTGCCGCGGTGACACTGCGGCTGTGGCTGCCGCTGTTCGCCGTGCTGGGTATCCACTTCGAGATGGGATTTCTCGTGATAGTCTGGATTTCCTGCCATTTTGAATGCCTTGGCGGCGGAGTGGTGGCTACGACGGCAAGGGTATTGACGACTGGTGGCACAATTCGACATGCAGCTGTTGCTGCTTCATGAAATGAACCTTGCTGCGGATTGATTCCATGAATGCCCTTCTTTTCCTCGGCGGTCTCGCGATCCTGGTGCTCGGCGCCAACCTGCTGGTGCGCGGCGCCTCGAAGTTCGCGCTGTCCTTCGGCATTTCGCCGCTGGTGGTGGGGCTGACGGTGGTGGCGATGGGCACCAGCGCGCCCGAGGTGGCGGTTTCGGTGGGGGCGGTGATCGATGGCAACACGGACATCGCCATCGGCAACGTGGTCGGCAGCAACGTGCTCAATGTGCTGTTCATCCTCGGGCTGAGCGCGCTGATCGTGCCGCTCGCAGTCAACGTGCAGGTCATCCGGCAGGAGGTGCCGATCATGATCGGCGCCAGCGTGCTGCTGCTGGTGCTTGCCATCGACGGTGTGCTGTCGTTCCGTGATGGCGCTTTCCTGTTTGCGCTGCTGATCGCCTACACGGTGTTCGTGGTGCGGCAGTCGCGGCTGGAGACGCAGCAGGCACAGGCTGAATACGAGAGCGAGGTCAGGCCGGCGGAACCGGGCGCCTGGGATGCGGCCTGGCCGGCTCAGCTGGGCCTGATCGCGGCAGGGCTGGCCTGCCTGGTATTCGGCGCCGACTGGCTGGTAACCGCATCGGTTGCCTTCGCACGCGCGCTGGGGGTCAGTGACGTGGTGATCGGGCTGACCATCGTCGCCGCCGGCACCTCGATGCCGGAAATCGCGACTTCGATCACGGCGGCGGTCAAGGGCGAGCGCGACATTGCAGTGGGCAATGTGGTCGGCAGCAATCTTTTCAACATCCTCGGCTGTCTTGGCGTGTCGGGCATGGTGGCCTGGGATGCCGGTCTGGTGGTGGCGCCGTCGCTGCTGGCCTTCGACCTGTGGGTGATGATCGCGGTGGCCGTCGCCTGCCTGCCGATATTCCTGACCGGGCGCGAGATCGCGCGCTGGGAGGGCGGGGTGTTCCTGGCCTATTACGCGGCCTATGTCGGCTACCTGATCCTCGCCGCGCAGGATCATGATGCGCTGGAGGCTTTCTCCGGCGTGATGACGGGTTTTGTGGTGCCGCTGACGGTGGTCACTTTGGTGGTGGTGCTGCTGCGCCGGCCGGCGAAACCGGAAACCCGGGGCGCGGGCGACTGATGATGGGATGACCGCCGAACTCGCGCTGCGCATTCTGTCGCTGTGCGTGCTGTTGGTCGCCGCGGAAACCCTGCACGGCATTTTTCGCGCCGCGGTGCTGGTGCCGCGCATCGGCAGGAAGCCGGCGCTGAAGGTGGCGATTGTCACCGGTTCGCTGCTGGCCTTCGCAATCTGTTACTGGCGGGTACCGTCAATGGGTGTCATTGCCACGCTGCCGCTGCTGGGCATCGGCCTGGTGCTGGCGCTGTTCATGGCCGCCTTCGACATCCTGCTCGGCCGCTGGCTGCTGAAGCGGCCGTGGTCGCGGGCCTTCGAGGACTTCAATCCGG
>LNFM01013129.1_pt1 | contig 10666 bp, 7 predicted proteins | sample 596031 | NCBI WGS metagenome assembly LNFM01 (sample SAMN04254537, study PRJNA301005) | activated carbon metagenome | isolation source: dual media filters at the Ann Arbor, Michigan drinking water treatment plant | place: USA: Ann Arbor | reverse complement strand
CAGATCGTTCAGTTTGGTAAGGCGGAAGAGATAGAATCAAAATTTAAAAAGTTGATGATTTTTTATAAGGAGATACTTCCACAACGTGGCTGGACACGGTATGAGCGGGTGAATTTGGAATATGAAGGACAAGTGATTGCGGAGTAGGTATTGGGAATTTGGGTATTAGGCACTTGGTATTAGGAGTAGAGGATTTGAAAATACAGATTAAAAAATATAGAAAAGAAAAACAACCACTAACAACATAGAGTCATGGAAAACGAAAAAATAGTAGTAGGTCTTGATATTGGAACTACCAAGATCTGTGCAATTGTAGGTCGCAAAAATGAGTTCGGTAAACTCGAAGTACTCGGCATGGGCAAAGCGGAATCAGAAGGCGTAATCAAGGGCATTGTAACGAACATTGATAAAACAGTGTTCGCCATTGAGAAAGCCGTAAAAGAGGCCAGCGACATGTCAGGCATCGATATTGGCGTTGTAAACGTTGGTATAGCGGGTCAGCACATCCGCAGCTCCATACATCATGGCAGCATTACTCGCAGCTCCAAAGACGATGAGGTAAGTATCGAAGATGTGAACCGATTGACGGAAGATATGTATCGCATTGTAATTCCGCCTGGCAGTGAAATCATCCACGTAATGCCACAGGATTATATTGTGGATTATGAAGAAGGTATTAAAGACCCGGTAGGGATGAGTGGCGTTAAGTTGGAAGCAGACTTCCATATTATCACCGCTCAAACCAGCGCCATCAACAACATCAATAAATGTGTTCGGAGAGCAGGACTTGAAATAGAAGATTTAATTCTTGAACCACTCGCCTCTAGCTTAGCCGTGTTGAGCGAAGAAGAAAAAGAAGCCGGTGTTTGTCTGATTGACATCGGTGGTGGCACAACGGACATTGCCGTATTTCATGATAGCATCATCCGTCATACTGCAGTTATTCCTTTCGGAGGAAATATTTTAACCAACGATATTCAACACGGGTTGATGGTGATGGCAAAGCAAGCCGAACAATTGAAGACCCGTTTTGGTAAAGCAATAGCGGAAGAGGCAAGTCCTAACGAAATTGTTTCCATCCCTGGAATCAGAAATAGAACTGCAAAGGAGATCTCAGTAAAGAATCTTTCGAGCATTATACAGGCTCGCATGGAAGAGATTATTGAGATGGCCCATACGGAAATCATTAATTCCGGATTTGAAAATCGTCTTGCAGGAGGAATTGTAATTACGGGTGGCGGTTCTCAATTAAGTTGCCTCAAGCAGTTGGTTGAGTATATGACGGGCATGGACACGCGTATCGGGTATCCCAATGAGCATTTAGGAAAAAGCAAAATGGAGGCGGTGAAGAGTCCGATGTATGCTACATCAGTTGGCCTGGTGCTTTCAGGTTTCCGTTCGTTGGATGAGCGTGAAGAGCGGTACAAAGAAGCAAAAGGTTTGCAGAAGGTTGTGAAGGTAAAAAAGGAAAAGGTAAATCCTGCTTCTGATTTCTTCTCCAACATTTTAAATAAAACGAAAGGTCTTTTGATCGATGACCTCGATGGAAAAAATGAATATTGAATTAACCACTAAATCAAAATAGTCATGTTTGAACCAGTAACAGGATACAAATTTGACCTTCCCAAACATCATAAGTCGATTATAAAAGTAATCGGTGTGGGCGGTGGAGGTAGCAACGCGGTGAACCACATGTTTCGACAAGGCATCAAGGATGTCGAGTTCGTAGTGGCCAACACCGATCTGCAGGCATTGAACAGCAGTCCGGTGCCCAACAAGCTTCAGCTTGGTGTTAATCTTACCGAAGGTCTTGGCTGTGGAGCTAACCCTGAAGTAGGCCGCGCAGCTGCCATTGAAAGTAAAGAACAAATCCGCGAAATGCTGGTGGGTACTAAAATGGTGTTTGTTACTGCCGGTATGGGCGGTGGCACAGGTACAGGTGCTGCTCCGGTAATCGCTAAGATTGCCAAGGACATGGACATCCTTACGGTAGGAATTGTTACTGCGCCTTTCTCTTTCGAGGGAAAGAAAAAAATGACCCAGGCTGAATTGGGAATTGAAGCGTTTCGCTCCAGTTGCGATACAGTATTGATCATTCTCAATGATAAACTTCGTGAGATCTATGGCAACCTCGCCATCGGCCAGGCTTTTGGCGAAGCAGATAACGTGCTGACAACTGCAGCAAAAGGTATTGCGGAAATAATCACACTCACAGGTTACGTGAATGTTGACTTTCAGGATGTGCGTACGGTGATGCTGGATGCCGGTGCTGCTGTAATGGGTTCAGCCGAAACTCGCGGTGATAACCGTGCCCTCAAAGCAGCAGAGCAAGCTTTGGCCTCACCGCTCTTAGATAATCATGACATCATGGGCGCTAAGAGAATTCTCTTGTCTATCATATCAGGTGAAGAAGCTGAACTGCAAATGGATGAGTTAACAACCATCACAGAATATATCCAGCAACAGGCAGGCGATGAAGCAGAAGTAATTTTTGGTCATGGTGTTGATCCAAACTTAAGCGATCGCATTCGGGTAACTGTAATTGCCACCGGTTTTTTAGCGGAAGGTAGAATTCAGAAGCGACCTGAAGAGAAAAAAGTACATGAACTTGATCGCTCCCAGATTTCCTTGTTTGGTTCCGTTGATAATTCGGTTAATCAACAGAATCTGGATATACAACTTAAAGTACGGTCAGATAACGAAAGACCGATGAAAGGCGATGGTAAATTAGATCATCATAAAGAGGAGCAACGAGATAAAAGATCACCAGAGACTCATTCAAATGATGAAAAGCCGGCAGAGGAACGTTCTTATGTTTTTGACTTATTCAACAATTCGGAGTCAAATTCTAGTCAGGAAGATCAAGGTGAAGAAAGTTTGTTTCGCGATGAGGAAGATGAATTTGAAGTTGGCAAGGAAATCTCGGCAGATCAGGTGATCAACGATGAAGGAATGATGGAAATCCGGAGAACCAAAGCGCGCCTCGAGGAACAAGCACGCCTGCGTAGAGAAAAGTTAAAGGCAAGCAAGAAGAATGAGATGACGAAAGAAGAGTTCAACGAAAAGTGGACGCTGCCTGCTTATTTGAGAAGAGGGGTGAAGATGGATAATGTGCCTCATTCTTCTGAGCCCTTTATCTCTCGCTATAACCTGAACGATGATAATAATCTTTTAGGTAACAATAAGTTTCTGCATGACAATGTGGACTAGCCCTCACCCCCTTACCCCTCTCCCTACGGGAGAGGGGAGAGTGAGTTCTAGAATTGAAAATTATTTTGAAATGTTCTTTTTGGTTTTGGATGTGATAAGAAATAGCTCCTTTTCCCCTCTCCTCTGGAGAGGGGCTAGGGGTGAGGTTATGGCATATCCGGCACGACTGGTTTTTACTCCATTCGTAGTGGTTGTTGGTGGTAAATATTTTTTGCCGGTGCCGGAGTGCCTTATTTTTTAAACTGAGTTTAACCCATTTTTTAAGCTCGACTGCCCCGACTGGTTCGGGGCAGTTTAATTTATAACCCATTGATAATCATGAATTGATATTTCAGTGGCATAACTACCAAACCCGTTGCATAGGGTTTGGCCTATCAATTGTCTTTATGTTCTGTAAACAATTGCATTATGAAATGAGCATATAGAAAGCCATACCAACGGTATGAAAAATCTAAATGCGAATTCCATGTGACATCAAATTAAATTATTAACACATGAAATCCAACGTACTACTTCTGATTGCAGGCTTGGTTCTTACCTCTTGTGATATTCTGGTCGTAGAACCTCGCTATGATGATCGCGACCGGGTGATTGGCTCTTATCGAATTGAAGAATACAGTCAAACCTATAATGAATCTATCCGGTTCAACATTTACATCCGCAAATCTGCGAATGCTTATAATTCTTCGGATATCATTATTGAAAATTTCTACAATGCCGGAATGGATGTTCGTGCTGAAATTGTAAACAATAAGATCTATATCTCACGCCAGTATGTGAACGGTTATGAGATTGAGGGCGTGGGTACTGTATTTTTAAATGAAGTAACTCTTAATTATAGTGTGCGAGACACTTACTCAAACAGGCCCGTAGACTTTTGCGAAGCGAAGGCCTGGTTATTCTAAAGGTTAATAAACTAAAAACCCCACTCCGTGAAAACGAAGTGGGGTTCTTTTTTTGAGTTGATATTATACTACCTGTGCCTGAAGTTTCTGAGATAGCACGGATTTAGGAACGGCACCAACCTGTTTATCTACTACCTGACCATTTTTGAATACCAGCAGTGTTGGAATTGAGCGAACACCGAACCGCGCGGTAACCTGCGGATTTTCATCCACATTGAGCTTGGCAACTACTGCCTTGCCTTCATAATCGCCCGCCAGTTCTTCCACTACCGGTCCAATCATTTTGCAAGGGCCGCACCACTCTGCCCAAAAGTCAACTAAAACAGGTTTATCGGTGTTGATTGCCTGATCAAAATTAGAGTCGTTGAGTTCCAATGTTTTACCCATGATATAAGTCTATTAAAGTGTTTGTTTTGTCAATCTAATGAATCTACTGTCTCCAACATAAAGGTAGGAGAAATTGTTCCAATTTCAGTTTTTTCTGCGAGCACCGGTTTACTCACCGTTTCGGTTAACCACCGAGTCTCAGATTTATCAGTGACTACGCCAACCTCACTAAGTCGTTTAAGCTCTTTGATAAAATCGTTACTTACTTTAATCCGGCACGACCGTGAAAGCAATTCGGCTTGTATTCCTTCCGTTTCATCCTTCAAGTAGAAGGTAAGTGTAGAGTTACCAGAATTTTTCTTGCAGAGTTTTTCCAGTTTTTCTATAAACGAAGTTGAGATTGAATCTACCTGGCAGCGTAAGGCTAGTCCTTGCACCCGCTTGGAACCCAACTCATTCAACAATTCTATATTCCGGATTTTAAATTCCAGGTTTTGATCGCCCCACGATTTGCGCACCACACCACCTTCAATGAATAAAAACAATCCAGGCATGAGAAAGGCTTTGAACTTCATGTAATCATCACTCCACAACATAAATTCAAATTTTCCACTGTAATCTTCCAACACAAGTTTACCAAAAGGTCGACCTGTTTTCGTCATACGGTGTTCAACACTCGAAACAATGCCACCTACTTTACATTCTTTGCCTTCCAGGCTGTCAATGTCATTGAGTGTAGTAACCGAAGTTGTGCAGAAGGTATCCATCTCAAATTTGAAATTATCCAAGGGATGGCCGGAGATATAAACACCCACAACTTCTTTTTCAAAATGTAGCTTTTCTATCTCACTAAACGGTTCAATGGGCTCAATCTTAGGGGCAGGCATTTGCGTTCCTGTTGAGGCACCAAATAAACTCGCTTGAGCACTTTGTGCTTCCTGATGCATCTTGCTTGAGTAGCGAATTACTTTTTCCGTGAGCGACATATCACCGTCTTTAGCAGCGATGTATTGTCTCCTGTGATATTCGGTAAAACAATCAAAGGCTCCAGATAAGGCAAGACATTCAAAAGTTTTTTTGTTTACAGCCCGTTGACTTAACCGCTTGGCGAAATCAAAGAGATCTTTGTAAGCTCCATGGGCATCGCGTTCAATAATAATGGCTTCCACGGCTGCTTCACCAGCACCTTTAATAGCGCCTAACCCAAAACGAATTTGACCTTGCTTGTTTACTTCAAAGTTTACTCCCGACTCATTTACATGCGGTCCGAGCACTTCAATGCCTTGCTTGCGACAATCCTCAATAAAATAAGTTACGTTATCAAGATTGCTTTGAGAATGTGTTAAAATGGCTGCCATATAATCAGCCGGATAATTTGCTTTCAGGTAGGCAGTTTGATAGGCTACCAATGAATAGCAAGTTGAGTGCGATTTGTTAAACGCATACTGTGCAAAAGCCTCCCAGTCTTTCCAGACTTTTTCAGCAACACGTTCATCATGGCCGTTGGTTTTACATCCGGCTATGAACTTGTCTTTCATTTTATCGAGTACTTCTTTCTGCTTCTTACCCATGGCCTTACGCAACACATCAGCATCGCCCTTCGAAAAATTAGCGAGCTTCTGGGAGAGCAACATCACCTGTTCCTGATACACGGTAATACCATAGGTGTCTTTCAGATATTCTTCCATCACTGGCAGATCGTACTTGATGGGTTCCCGGCCATGCTTGCGTGCAATGAAAGCTGGAATGTATTCCATAGGGCCTGGCCTGTAGAGTGCATTCATGGCGATAAGATCTTCAAACTTATCGGGTTTTAGTCCGCGCAGGTAACTCTGCATCCCATCCGATTCAAACTGGAACGTTCCGGTTGTATCACCGCGTTGATAAAGTTGATAGGTCTTAACATCATCCAGCGGAATCTTGTCAATGTCTATGTCAATACCTTTCCGTTTCTTAATGTTTTTGATAGCCGTCTTAATGATGGTGAGGGTAGTAAGTCCCAAAAAGTCCATCTTCAACATCCCGGCACTTTCTACTACACTGTTATCAAACTGTGTTACAAGCATGTCAGAATCCTTCGCAGTCGATACCGGAACAAAATTGGTTAATGCATCCGGAGTAATAATTACTCCACAAGCATGTGTGCCCGTATTGCGCAGTGACCCTTCAAGAACAATAGCTTGTTTGAGAACCTGCGACTTAAGATCAGTACCCTTTTTTAGCTCATTCAATTCCTTTACTTCTTCGAAGGCTTTCTCCAGCGAGGTACCAGGTCGTTCCGGAATCAACTTGGCCATGTTGTTCGCTTCGCTTAAGGGTAATTCCATAACCCGTGCACAATCCCTGATGGAAGATTTTGCCGCCATGGTGCCATAGGTAATAATCTGAGCTACCTGATCGTGGCCATATTTTTCAATCACATACTTCAACACCCGGTCGCGTCCCTCATCATCAAAGTCAATATCAATATCGGGAAGCGATACACGGTCGGGGTTTAGAAAACGCTCAAACAGTAAATCGTAAGCAATAGGATCGACATTGGTAATACCGGTGCAATAAGCTACAGCCGAACCGGCAGCAGAGCCACGTCCCGGCCCCACGGATACACCCATTTCTCTTGCCTTACCGGTGAAATCCTGTACGATAAGAAAGTATCCCGGATAACCTGTTTTCCGGATCGTTTCCAATTCAAAATCAATGCGCTCTTTTATTTCAGGAGTTAGTTGCGGGTATCTGCGTTTGGCACCTTCATACGTAAGGTGTTTCAAATACTCGTCTTCACTGGCGAAATCGTTAGGAATCGTGAACTTGGGAAGTAACACATTCCGCTTCAATTCATAGGTTTCTATTTTCTCAAGAATCTCACTGATCGTTTCAATGGACTCAGGAAGATCATGAAAGAGAGATTTCATTTCTTCCTGCGACTTGAAATAGAAATTGTTGTTGGGTAAACCATACCGGGTGCCTCGACCTGAACCTATAGGGGTAGATTGAAACTCGCCTTCTTTAATGCACAATAAAACATCGTGTGCGTTTGATTCTTCTTTCTCTAAATAGAAGCATTCATTGGCAGCGAAATATTTTACGTCATGCTTTTTCGCAAACTTGAGTAACGTTTCATTGACGCGGTCTTCTTCACGTGTATCATGTCGGTTAAGTTCAATGTAGAAGTCAGCACCAAATAATTGATGCCACCAGATAAAAACTTCTTCGGCTTGCTTTTCTCCGACATGAAGTATCAGATAGGGAATTTCACTGGATAATCCACCGGTGGTAGCTATGATCCCTTCTTTATATTGCTTGATAAGTTCTTTGTCGATTCGCGGATAAATTCCATACAAGCCTTCGATAAAACCGATGGAACTTAGCTTGGCGAGATTCTGATAACCCACTTTGTTTTTAGCCATCAATACCTGATGGTAACGTTTATCAGGATTATCCTTGGTGAATTTTAGCTTTTTGCGATCCTCTGAAATGTAAAACTCACAGCCAACAATGGGTTTGATGCCATGTTTTAAAGCTTCGCTTACAAACTTGAAGGCTCCATACATGTTGCCGAGATCGGTTACGGCAACGGCAGGCATGTTATGTTCTTTTGCTTTCGCGATGATCTCATTAACATCAGGTACTGCCTGCAATACCGAATATTGCGAGTGAAGATGCAAATGGCAGAACGGTTTATCGGTAAGACCTTTTTTTATTGAATCTGTTGAATATTCGCTTGACTTCTTCTTCTCCCGCTTGGCTGAATTACCGGCTTCCAAATTTGGCTCTTCATAATTAATGTTCTCAATCGATGTTGCATCGAATGGCTTTACTACTTTTTTGCTGATTAGTCCAAAGAAAGACCGGGCGGTAGCATCAACATCGTAAGAAGCATCATGCGCATCTTTAAAGGGTACTCCAAATAACTTTTCGTGAAGTTCAGTGAGGCGTGGCATTTTAAGTTTGCCACCCATGCCCCCGGCCAGTTGACAAAATTCTGTTGCTGCAATTCCGGTATCAAGTTTTTGAAGCGAAAGAAAATAAGCCGTATCCAGCGATTGACGAATTAGTTCGGCTCCGATTATATTAATGTCAAACTCAATATTATGGCCAACCAGCAATTGCGACTTTAACAGGTCCTTGTTTAATTCCGTTAATACGTGAATTAATTCATACCCTTCTTCCAGTGCTCGCTTGGTGGAAATACCATGCACTTGCTCGGCTTTAAAGGGAATATCAAAGCCATCTGGTTTTACAATGAAGTTTTGTTGCGAAAGAAGATTGCCATTTTTATCATGAAGTTGCCAGGCAATCTGAACGAGCCGTGGCCAGTTATCCAGATCAGTAATGGGTGCGGTTTTATTATGCGGCAGACCGGTGGTCTCCGTGTCGAAAATCAGATACATTAGCTAATGACAGTCAGTGGTTGTCGGGTGTAAATTTAATCCTATTACCCTACCTGCCATCATCGTTTAAAGGGAAATTCCGTCCGCGAATTTATTATTGTAAGTAATTGATTATCAATTTTATAATTTCTATGGTATTGAATATTATACCTCACCTGATTTTAAGAATTGTATTAATCCGCTTTCAAAGAATTTGTATTTTAATATTTGCCACCACTTGAGTAATTCTGATCTTCATTTTCGGGCAATCTGTTAAACAACTCTATTTAGAATAGTTTAAAATATAACAACCGATTGTTTGGTATGGCTTTGCGAAGTATTTTTGGTTCGATTCACCTAAGCTCAACCTATTACTATGAAATGGTTTCTTGATCTTTTTTCAAGTTCACTTGGAAGAAAAGTATTGATGGCCCTTACCGGGCTTTTTCTGATCCTTTTCCTGGCCGTGCACCTGGCGGGTAATTTGCAATTGCTCAAGGATGATGGTGGGCAGGCATTTAATATCTATGCCAAATTCATGACGACCAACCCGCTTATCAAAGTAGTTTCCTACGGAAACTATGCCTTTATACTCTTGCATATTTTAATGGCCATTGTGCTTTCGCGAAAAAACCGTGCTGCGCGAGGAGCCCAGGGTTATGCAGTAGGTGGTAAATCATCCACGTGGGCATCCCGTAACATGGGTATTTTAGGAACATTGATTCTGATTTTTCTGATTATTCACATGAAAGATTTCTGGGCTCAAATGCACTGGGGTGGAATACCGACTGCAACGTATGATGGCGTTGAAGTAAAAGATCTTTATGCGATTGTTTCACTGGCATTTTCAGAGGCCTGGTATGTTATACTGTATGTCGTATGCATGATTGGTCTTGCTTTCCACCTATGGCATGGCTTTTCCAGTGCATTTCAAACATTGGGGTTAAACCATATGAAATACAATCCTGTTATTAACTTCATTGGAAGGAGCTTTGCAGTGATTGTGCCTGCTGCGTTTGCGTTAATTCCAATTTGGATGTTTTTTGTTTAAGCATTAAGTACACAGATTTAAAAAACTTCAATCATAGATCATGAAGCTAGATTCTAAAATTCCTGAAGGACCCTTAGGTGAAAAGTGGACCAGGCATAAATTCAATTTAAAGCTGGTTAATCCATCCAACAAGAGAAAGTATGAGATCATTGTGGTTGGCACCGGGTTAGCCGGAGCTTCAGCCGCTGCCTCACTGGCCGAATTAGGCTATAAGGTTAAAGCTTTTACCTATCATGATAGTCCGCGGAGAGCGCACAGTATTGCTGCTCAGGGTGGAATCAACGCAGCTAAGAATTATCAGAATGATGGCGATAGTGTTTATCGTTTATTCTATGACACGATAAAGGGTGGCGACTACCGCGCCCGGGAAGGCAATGTTCACCGGCTGGCGGAAGTGAGTGTGAGTATTATAGACCAGTGTGTAGCGCAGGGTGTTCCTTTTGCCCGTGAATATGGTGGCTTGCTGGCTAACCGTTCCTTTGGTGGGGCTCAGGTTTCGCGAACCTTTTATGCACGTGGACAAACCGGACAGCAATTATTGTTGGGAGCGTATAGCGCATTGAATAGACAAATCGCTGCTGGTAAGGTGACCATGTACACTCGCACAGAAATGCTGGACGTGATTACGGTGGATGGCAAAGCGCGTGGCATTATTACCCGTGATCTGGTTACAGGTAAAATAGAATCACATAGTGCGCATGCAGTTTTACTTTGCACAGGTGGTTACTCAAATGTGTTTTATCTTTCCACGAGTGCCAAAGCCTGTAACGCTTCTGCGGTATGGCGCGCTCATAAAAAAGGAG